>Ga0207693_10003064_pt1 | contig 14417 bp, 13 predicted proteins | sample LARL81metaG_FD_184347 | JGI IMG/M metagenome (GOLD analysis project Ga0207693, IMG submission 184347) | Corn, switchgrass and miscanthus rhizosphere microbial communities from Kellogg Biological Station, Michigan, USA - LAR L8-1 metaG... | ecosystem: Host-associated > Plants > Roots >...
TCTGCACCCAACCGCGCCGGAACATCTCCTGCCTAAACTCGATAGTCGGCGTATAGCCGCTCACGATGCTCAGCCGTTCGCCGGCTGGAAGCGTTCCGAGCGCGTGGTCGAGCGCAGCCGGCCGATCCGGTACCACAGTCATCCGTTCCGCCGGGACGCCAGCGTATTTCAACCGGGTTGCCAGCTCGTCGCATCGCAAGCCCGAGACCGTAACGTACTGCAGTCGCTCCGCGATGCTCTCGAGGTCGACATCCCATAACCAGCCGAAGTCCTCGCCATCGACGAGAGTGTTGCTGAACGCAGTGAGCAGATACCGCGGCTCACCGGCCTGGTCGAGCGTGCGCAGCGTCGTGTTGAACGACGTCGGGTTCTTCGCGAACGCCACCACAATGTCGCGACCGGCCGCATGGATGTGCTCCATGCGCCCGAACGCAGGTTGCACCGACGCCAAGGAGGCCGAGGCGTGGGGCACCGGGATGTTGAGCGCGTGACAAATCGCCAGCGCCGCGGCCGCGTTGTAGGCGACGTGGACACCGGCTTGCGGTATCGACAATTGATGCTCGCCGGCCGGGGTGCGAATGGTGCAGTCGGTTGCCTGCAAGCCCCGTACGTGTATTTCCGTGACCGCGATGTCGAGGGCGGGCCGACCAAATCCGCAGTTGTCGCATCGGTAGGAACCGAGGTGGCTCAGATACACCTGGTCGTACTGGAGATCACTTCGACAACGCGGGCATCGAATGCTGTCGGCCGCGCCGCTGATGCGGTCGAATGACTCCGAGACCTCCAGGCCAAAGGTCAGCCGTCGGCCGGTCCGGTCCCGGGCCATGTCCGCCACCATCGGGTCGTCGCCGTTCACGATGACAGTGGCCGCTGGCTCGAGAGTCGCCGCGACCGACTCGATGGCGCCGGCCAGGGCGTAGATCTCGCCGAAACGGTCGAGCTGGTCGCGGAACAGCGACGTAACGACGAGGACTTCCAGCGATATCTCCGGAGCGACCTGGAGGAGCGCGCCCTCGTCCACTTCGGCCAGGAAGATGTCGATCGGAAGCGTTCCCGACACAGTCGCCGCGTTCACGGCGAGGGATGTGACGCCCTGGATGAGGTTGGCTCCAGCGGAGTTGTGCGCGACGGCCTGCCCCTCTCCGCGCAGCAGCGCAGCGGCCAGGCGCGAGGTGGTCGTCTTGCCGTTGCTCCCGGTCACGCCGACGGCGCGGACCGGCTGCGCTGCCACGAGGCGGGCAAGTACCTGGGGATCTATTCGTCGCGCCACCATGCCAGGAAGCGACGCGCCACCGCCTCGCCCGAGCAGCTGCGAAGTCTTCCCGACGCCTTTGCCCGCGGCGATAGCGGCGATGAGGCGAGGCGAGTAGTGACGGGCCATTGCGGTCACCGGCGCGTCGCTACCCGGCAGACGAGACTGCTTCGAACCCGGCTGCGTCATCCGCTCAATGCCGCTGCCAGCTGGTGGAACTCATCGTCCCTTGGCGCGGTAATCCGGAGGCCAGTGACTCGTCCGCGTTGCTTCTTGGAGAAAACCCGCACGGCGATGCCGGCCTCGGCCAGTCCGGCATGCACGTCGATCGCGTCATCCATGGCCACAAAGCGGTAGTGCACGGGCACGTCCGTGACCACGCCAGAGAATCTCTTCTGCAGCAGGATTTCCATCTCGGCGGCCGTCGTGAGCAGGCGGTGCCGGGTCATGCTGACCCATTCCGGCGACCGCAACGCCGAGCTGGACACCAAGGCGTCCAAATACGAGATCGGCCAGTTCAGTCGCTCGGCCGAGACGCTCTCGCGCAGGGCGGGACTCCCACTCCACAGCGCTCCGGTTCTGGTCCCCGCGATGCCGAACAGCTTGTTCGGTGACTGCAGCACAACGACGTTGGGCACACCAGCGAAGATCATCGATTGCCGCACACCGTCAGTTGTGAAGTCGATGTATGCCTCATCGACGATGAGCGTCGATTCCGGGTGGGCGCGGCACACGGCAGTCAGGTCATCAACCCGGATATAGATTCCCAGCGGATTATTAGGATTGGAAATCACCACATAGTCGTAGTTCGCCATGCCCTCGGCGATTCGGGCCAACCGCGTGTCCGGTGTGTCGCTTGCATCAGCCGGGGCAGCCAGGTGGTTACTGAACGATCGAATGCTGTCGGTGTAGTCCGGGACGACGACGGCGACGCCGTCAGCCGGCAGCAGCCGCCCGAGGAGGCGGATGAACTCCGTTATCCCGCGGCCGGCAACCAGCTCATCAGACCGCACACCTAGGTATTCGGCGTAAGCGGATACGAACATCTGTTCGGCATCGTACGGGTGCGGACGCAGGCGAGTGATGTCAAGTTCCTGCAACGCAGCGGCGACGCTGGGCGGCGGGCCGTACCGATTGACGCAGGTGCCCAAATCCAGGTAGGAGCGATCGGCCGAGAGACCGCGTAGGTCTCCACCCTGCCGCAAGGTCGCGTCCGGCGACAACTTTGTCACGCCTCCTCCGATGGCTTCCGACCTGTCGCAACGCGACGACTAGTCGCCGTGGAACCACGTAGGCGAATCCATATGCTAGTCGACGGCCGAAAGGCGGCGTCCGAATGGGAGACGGCGAGCCGTATCGTCGGCAAGAAGCCTCCAGTCACCGAAATCGTGGTACGAGCCGTCGCGTGACGATACCTGGATCAGTGAGCTGACGACGTAGGAGTACCGCGACGGTCGACGACGTCACGGCCGCCGAGCGGATCCGCCGGCGCAGCCGTCGGGTGCCTAGGCCGCCACGTGGTCGAGCTGCGCCGCCGGGACGGCTTCCTCGTGGCGCGGCAGAGCGGGGAAGCCGTGGCGTTTGCGGAGCAGCATCCACACCGGTCCGGCAAGGACTGCTACGGCGAGGAGCAGCACTGCGGTGAGCGCCGTGTCGACGCCCAACAGCTTCAGGGCGGAGGCCAGTAGCACGAACGCCAGCGCCCGCCGGATCAGTGCTCCGCTGAGCCGCGTCGAAAGCTTGGCGCCGATGTAGGCCCCTGGAATCGAGCCGACCAGGAGCGCCGAGGTGATGCCTAGCTGGAAGTCGCCAAAGATCAGATGGCCGATCGCCGCCGAGGCCACGAGCGGCACCGCCTGGACGAGGTCGGTGCCTACGAGCTCGCTCGCGCGCAGCGTCGGGTACAGCAGCATCAGCGCAATGATGATCAGTGAACCCGAACCGACGGAGGTGATGCCGACGACGAGTCCGCCGATCGCGCCGACCGCGACAGTCGGTAGCGGGCGGACGTCCAGCACCGGGGGACCGGGCGGATCGGCGTCCCGCCGACCGTCGCGATGCCGGGCTCGCTCGGCCAGGCGCAGGTAGGCCCGCACGAACAACCCGGTCGCCGCGATGATCAAAGCGACGCCGAGTGCTCGCTGGATGAAGACATCGATCCCGGCACTCCGGCCTAGGGCCTTCGCGACGAGAACACCCGCGAAAGCGGCTGGGACCGACCCGATGCACAGCCATCGCACCAGATCCATACGCACCGTGCGATTGCGGAGATGAACGGCCGATCCGACCGGCTTCATCACCGCGCTGGCCACGAGGTCGCTGGATACCGCGGCCAGCGGGGATACCCCGAAGAACAGCACGAGCATCGGCGTCATCAAGGCACCGCCGCCCATGCCGGTCAGACCCACGACGGTGCCAACACACAGCGCACCGATTGCCAGCGTCCAGTCCACTGGTAGCCCTTCCGGGGAGGTCTTCGGCTAAGTCTACCGGAACAACAGAGATGATCGGATTGGAGGTATTGGGTCAACGCAAACGTGGGTCGCCGCACCCAGCCGACCAACGTGCCTCGCGGGACTGATCTCGGAGCTATCGCTCGGGGCGACGACAGGTCCAAGATCATCAAGCGGTGCGCCGGCCAACCAGTGGGTAGCTACCAATCGTTGTCGCGTCGCTTGCGGGTTACCCACCGGAACAGCAAATAGACGGTTAGCGCGAACGTGAGCGACGGGATGATGCTCAACGCTCCGTAGCCGGGAAACTCACTCGTTGGATGCGAGTGCGGACCCCGGTAGTACGCCCCCGCGCTGTCCACCGCCTGTTGTTTGTGCAGCAAGAGGGTGACCGCGATGGGACACGCGATCAGGACGCAGATCAGCGCGGAAATGACGAGGATATTCCCGATCGCGGACAGCCAGCGGTCGATCGAACTGTCCGCCGCCCCGTAGGGGCTGGAATCGCTCGACCGGCGCGAGTCCACCATGATCCGGCGGGCGTCCCCCGGCCGCGTCCTTGCCCCACGGAACGGATCGGTCAGGCTGGTTTCACACCAGGCGCACATCGACGCGTTCGGCGCGTTCTGCGTACCGCAGAGCCTGCATAGAGTGGTCTCGGGCACGGCCTGCCTCTGATCGCTCTCCGGCGGCCGACTCCTGCGCTACTTGGCTGTCACCGACCGCCACTTCGTGACGCCACGCGCTCCAGCTTCTCCCGCACGCGATATTCTCGCACACAGCGGCGCCAGGGCTAGGAGTCCGACGGGGAGGCGCAGGCCTCGAGATCGTCGAGTGACGGCACGAAATAATAAGCGCCGGTGACCGCTCGGGTGTATCGAGTGAGCTCATCTCGGAGACCATTGGTCAAGCCGGCCATGCTTTCGAGCATTACGGCGAGGTTCCGCTGCTCGGCGCTGAAGCCGACAAACATCGTGCCATGTTCCCGCACTGACCCGAACGCGGTATTGCGGCGAAACATATGGCCAAAGTCGTCCTGGTCGGTTCGGGCCACGTGTGATGTCTCGGGACGGTCGACCAGTTCCACGCTGTCGACCTTCGTCCGTCCGATGGCCTGTTCCTGCCGCTTGGTGTCCAGCGATGTCCACGCTGCCCCGTCATGGATCCATTTCTGGAGCAGCAATACCGAGCCTCCGGCTCCTGGTGCCCCTTCCGGAATGAGGACCGTCTTCGGGGCGACCGAGAGTGACGGATTCTTCGTACCGTCGATGAAACCGGTGAGATCCAGGTCCCGGTGATAGGACCAACCGACGGTCTCGTCGACCAGCTCGACGGTCTGGCTCAGGGCAGCGATCATGCCGATCGCGGCGTCGAATACCACGTCATACGCGCCGCCGGCGATCCAGAGGGCCAAGTCGTGCTGGGTTGCAGGCATGGTGTAGCCATCGGCCGCGACCACCGGCGAGGTAAAGCCAATGACGTCTGCCGGCGCCGACGAGGGAGCGACCATGGACCACAGCTCGGGTCGGAAGCCGGTGACCAGGTTGACCCCACCCATCGTCGTCCGCGGCTCGGTCAGGCTGGCCACCGCCGTTACCAGAGCCGTGGGTTCGACGCCGGCGAGAAGATCAAATTCGAGGTAGCTGTGCGACAGGTTGCCCAGTGCGAAAATGCCGGTTTGCGGGAGGGCCACGTCGATCTCCTCACTCATGGCTCCTTTCGGCAAACCGTAGCGGAGGCAGATCCGGCCGGGCGGCTAGTGGTTCACGATCGATCTCGCTGACCTGTGACGCTCAGGCCGGCGCGACACCGTTCGCCGATGCCGGTCCCGGCACGATCGTGCGGAGCTGGCGGAGCCCGTAGTGCACACGGGTGCGAAGAGTCCGGATGTTGACGCCCAATTCGGCGGCCACATCGGCGTAGGGACGGTCTTTGACTATCACCTCGACGACGGCGATCCGATGGTTGACCTTGATTCGATGCAGCGCGTGTCGCAGTTCGGAGCGCAAGGCAATCCGATCGATCGGGTCGAGGCCGGCCGACGGTTGAACCGAGTCCGCCTCGGAAGCGCTCAGTGGGGGGCGCCGAGCCCGAGCCCGGGCCAGGTCGACCGCGACATTGCCCGTGATCGCGAGGAGCCAGCTGTCAATAGGACCGATGGACGGGTCGAAGGTCGCGCGGGCTCGCCACGCTCGTACGAAGGCCTCCTGGACTGCCTCCTCAGCGAGGTCCCGGTCGACCACGATGCGTATCGCGCGTGCCAGCATTCGCGGTTTGTGGCTCGCATAAACCGCCTCGAGCCACTCGTCGTCGGTCACACGAAGAGCGTGCGCGCGGTGGGTCGGACGGCGCATCGGTGCCGGTTGCCTATTTGCAACCAGCGGCCTGCCCATTCGAAGGTGGGACGATGATCGGCGTGGTTCCGCACCTGCTCGAGCGAGCTGCGGAGCTCCATCGGCTGCACTCGGCGGTTGACCGCGCGGCAGCCGGGCGCGGCGTGACCGTGCTCGTGACGGGCGAACCTGGAATCGGAAAGACAAGCCTGCTCCAAACGTTCGTCGCCGAGCTGGGGACCCGGACGCGAGTCCTGGCCGGCGTGTGCGAAGACCTCTTGACGCCCCGGGCCCTCGGCGCGTTGTGGGACATCGCGCGAACCCGTCCTGGTCCGCTCGCGACCGCTCTGGCGGCCCGAGCGAACCCCGATCTGCTACCTGCGGCAGTGATCGAGGAGCTGGCCCGGCGGCCAGCACCGACCGTCCTGATCATCGAGGATGCCCACTGGGCTGACGGCGCGACGCTGGACGTGCTCCGGCACGTCACCCGCCGCATATCGGAACTTCCGGCGGTCCTCATCCTCACCTACCGCGACGCTGAGGTCGGTGTAAATCATCCAATGCGGGGCCTGCTCGGCGGGCTGGCCGGGGCCCCGCGCCTGCCGCTCAGCCCGCTCAGCGCTGACGCGGTGACCGAGCTTGCCGCCGATTCGACGGTCGACGCCGAGGCCTTGTTCCAGCTCACCGACGGGAACCCGTTCTTCGTTACCGAGGTTCTCGCGTCTCCAGGGGTGCGCGTTCCGCCGACGGTGGCCGACGCGGTGCTGGCCCGCGTCGGCAAGTTGAGCTCGCGCGCCCAGGCCGCGCTCGACTATCTGGCGGTCGCACCGACGGGCTTCGAGATGGCGGTGCTGTCCGACCTGGTCGCCGAGCTGACGCCCATTGCCGAAGCGGAACGGTCGGGCGTGCTCCGGATGCGCGGAACCATCGTGGTATTCCGGCACGAACTGGCCCGTCGCGCGGTCTACGAGTCAATGCCTGCGAGCGTGCGGCTGGCCCGCCATGCCGACGTGCTCCAGTTGCTGTGCCGCCGGGCGGACTCGGATCCGTTCCAGGTGCTGCACCACGCGGTGGGTGCTTGGGACCACGAGGCCATTGTCCGGTATGGCGCGAGGGCAGCCCGCGAGGCGTCGCGTGTCGGCTCACATCGCCAAGCAGCGCTCTGCTACGCCCAGGTCTTGAGGCAGAAGAAGTTGCTCCCGCTAGCCCGGGAGGCTTCGCTTACCGAGGCATATGCGTGGTCGTTGTCGAACTCCAACCAATTGCACGCAGCGGCGCACGCCGCCGCATTGGCCGTCGAAGCGTGGCGAGGCGTCCGGGTCGAGTCTCAGCTCGTGCGCGCGCTGGTGGCCTTGTCTCGTCAGCAGTGGCTCACCGAGCAGACGTCGGCGGCGCGCGAGTCCGCCGAGGAGGCGCTGGTGCTGTCGCAGGTTGCGTGCGACTCTCCTGACCAGGCGCTGGCGACCCTCAATCTCGGTGGGCTACTCGTGCTCACTGACCGCGAGGAGGAGGGTCTGCCCAAACTCTCCGACGCTCTGCAGCTGGCCCAACGATCGAACGCCGCTGAAATAGCGGCTTTGTGCCGCAACTACCAAGGTTCCGCCCGCCTACAGCTCGGTCGACTCGACGGCGTGGCAGAGCTGCAGGCCAGCATCGCCGCGGCTCGCCAACTCAACAATCACGAGTACGTCATGCGTGGCTACTACAACCTCGTCGAGGGCCTATGGCGACTCGGGCGATACGACGAGGCGTCCGACTATATGCACCTCGCTCGGGAGTACAGCCAGGACAGGGACTTTCCCGTTCACTCGTACATGCTCGACGCGCGTCGATTCCGCCTAATGGCTATGCGTGGGCGGTGGCCCGAGGCGATCGCCGGACTGCGGTCCTTACTCGATGGGCAAGACGACCCCGGCATGATCGGGCGGGAAACCCTTCCCATGCTTGCTAGATTGCTCGTCCGACAAGGTCATCCTGACGCGACCCAGATACTTGCCGCGGCCGTCGAGCACGCGGAACGCGCGGATGTGCTGGACTGGCTGGTGCCGACGGGACTCGCGTGGATCGAGCGCTCGTGGCTGACCGGGAGACCTGAGCAGGCCAGCCGGTTCCAGAATCTGCTGCTGGACCGCACTGATCGCCCGGGCTTGTCGCTGCAACGGGGCGAGCTGCTGCGCTACCTGCGCCGGCTCGGCTATCCGAGTCGACCATTTCGCGGGTGCCCGCCGGCGTACGCCGCCGGACTTCGCGGAGACTGGCAGACTGCGGCGGCCGCCTGGGAACGCGCCGGCAACCGGTACGAACGGGCGTTGGAACTCGCCGATTCAGGCCAACAAGTACCGACTCTCGAAGCACTGCAGCTGCTTCTCGATCTGGGTGCGGAGCCGGCCGCTGCTCTCGTGCGCCGCCGGCTGCGGGCGCTCGGCGTTGCCAAGATTCCACGTCGGCGGCCGCTCGGAAGCGGGGCCAATCCCGCTGGTCTCACAAACCGCCAGGTCGAGATCCTCCGGCTGCTGAGTACCGGCATCTCTAACGCCGAGATCGCGCAACGCCTGGTGGTTTCTACCCGGACGGTCGACCACCACGTCTCCGCGATACTGCAAAAGTTGGGCGTGCGTAGCCGGCGCGAGGCGGCGAACCAGCTTGCGACGCTTGATGCCACTGACCAAGGTCGTGGCGCTGTGAGCCAAATCTCGTCGACGTCTTAGGTCAAGCGCGAACAGGCGCGCCCCCAGCCGTCGTACTTCTGGCATGTCACTCCGATGCGTTTCTCGGACCTCCGGCTCGGCTGGCCGTTTGATTGTCAGACCGGCCCGGCTGACCGATCACGATGCGATCCGAGAGGTCGTGCGCGCCGCGTACCAGCAGTATGAGCCGGTCACCGGATCCGAGCTGTTCTCCCGCTATGTCGACGATCTGCTTGATTTCGAACGACATTCCCGGCACGGCCAGCTGATCGTCGCCGAGCTCGATGGCGCTGTCCGCGGTTCCGGAGCCTTCTACCCGGACGTCTCGGTGCAGGGTCTCGGTTGGCCCCCCGGCTGGGCCGGGGGTCGCGCTCTTGCGGTACATCCGGACGCCCGCGGGCACGGTGTGGCGCAGGCTCTGCTGGCTGCGGCGGAATGCCTCGCCCGGCACCATGGCGCACCGGTGTTCGCGCTGCACACCGCGAGCTTCATGACGACGGCGATAGCCCTGTACGACCGGTTGGGCTACCGCAGAGCACCCGAATTCGATCGTGACCTCGGAGCCTTCCTAGGGCTGGCGGCCCAGGCAACGTTCCGCTCCGTCGCTTACGTCCGTAACCTCTCGGCGGACCAGCCCGAAACGAGCTCGGCGGACGAAACCCGCCTAGCGACCGCGGCCCAGGCCTGAGCGCCCGCCAACCGAACGATCCAGCCAGAGAGCGGGGGGTCGCCGCTCTCCGGCTGGACGGTGGTCGGTCGACGTCAGGCGTTGACGGACTCCAACTGCGGTAGCTCGCTGACCGACGCGGAGCGCCGGGGCCGGCCGGGCAGCGCCAGCGCCCCGGTCGCGCCGACGAGGCAGATGGCGGCGGCGACCAGGCAAGCGACATGGAATCCCGACATGAACGACGTGTGCAGCGCGCCGAGCAGCACCTCACGAGATGAGCCGCTGGTCCGGCTGACCGTGCCCAGCGCGGCGGCAACTGAGTCCTGCGAGGCCTTGCTGACCGGAGCCGGCAGCGCGGCGAACGAGCTCGACGCGATGTGGCTGGCGTACAGCGAGGTGAAGATGCTGCCGAGCACGGCGACGCCCAGGGTGCCGCCCGCTTCGCGCGTCGCGTCATTGACCGCTGAGCCGACTCCTGCTTTCGCCGGCGGGAGCACGCTCAGAATCGATTCGGTCGCCGGCGCGGACGTCAGGCCGAGGCCGAGGCCGATGAAAACCATCTGCCCGACGATTTGGTCGTAGCTCATGAACGTCGGTGAGAGGGCGATCCAGCCGAACGCGACGCCAAGGAACAGCAGGCCGGTCACGACGACCGCGCGGGTGCCGATGCGGGTCGCCAGCGCAACGCCAACCACCGATCCGAGGGCGATCGTCATCGCCACGGGCAGGATCCGCACGCCGGTCGCGAGCGTCCCCCAGCCTCGGATGAACTGCATGTACTGCGTCACCAGGAAGATGAATCCGAACAGGGCAAAGAACGCTACCGTCACCGCCCCACTCGCCGCCGAGAACGCCGGCGTGCGGAACAGGGAAACGTCGATCATCGGCTGCCGGCGCCGGCGCTCGATCGCGACGAAGCTAGCCACGAGGATCGCGACGGCGACGAAGCTCCAGATCGTGAGCGGGTCACTCCAGCCGCGACGGGGCGCCTCGATGATCGTGTAGACCAGCAATCCGATCGCGGCCGACGAGACGATCAGGCCCGGAGGGTCGAGCCGTGCTTGGTCGGGATCGCGGGATTCCGGAATGAGAACGAACGCGGCAACCATCGCGACGACGGCAACCGGTACGAGGGCGATGAAGACCGACTGCCAGCTGTAATGGGCGAGCAGGAAGCCGCCGGTTACCGGCCCCACCGCGACGCCCAAGCCGGTGACGGCACCCCAAATGCCTACCGCCTTCGCCCGCTCCCGCCGCTGGGGGAAGGCGTTGGTGATGATCGACAGCGTCGTCGGGAAGATGACGGCGGCAAACGCACCCATCGCGAAGCGGACGGCGATCAGTGCGTTTGCTGACCCGACGAGGGCTCCGATCGTGCTTGCCGCAGCGAATCCGCCCAGCCCGAGCAACAGAGCCGGCCGACGACCGAACCGATCGCCGAGCGAGCCCGCGGTCAGTACCAACGCCGCGAACGCGAGGTTATAGCCGTCGACGATCCACTGGAGGTCACGTGTGGTCGCGTGCAGCTCTCGGCCCAGGTCGGGCAGAGCCACGTTGACGATCGTGGTGTCGAGGTTGATCGCGAATGCGGCCAGGCAGACCGTGGCGAGGATGAGATACCTGCGTCGAACACTTGGCTGAGTCATGGCGTCTCCTGCTGACTTGATGTTGACGTCGTCAACATTGACGAGCATGCCACCGCTTGTGGACACTGTCAACATGGATATCGAGAAGATCTCGGAAGCGCGCCGCCCGTACCACCACGGCAACCTGCGAGAAACCCTGATCGACGCGGGCACCGAGCTCGCTCGTACCGGCGGCCCTACCGCCGTCGTGTTACGCGCCGTGTCCCGCGAAGCAAACGTGTCGCACAACGCGGCTTACAGACACTTCGCCGATCACGAGGATCTGCTGGCCGCTGTCAGTGCCCAATGCATGCGGCAGCTCGGACTGCTCATGACCGAGCGTATGGCCGGCATCACGGCCGGCAGCAAGGTCACCCGCGCCTGGGCCAAGCTCGAGGCAATCGGCCGGGCCTATATCGAGTTCGCAATCACCGAGCCCGGCTGGTTCCGTACCGCATTCGTCGGCGCCGTCCCGCACGACAAGCCATCGACGACTACCCGCAGCAACGATCCGGACCCGCTCAACCCGTACACGATGCTCACTGCGCGCCTCGACGAACTCGTCGCCGTAGGAGCGCTTCCGCCCGAGCGTCGTCCGGGCGCCGAATATGCCGCCTGGTCGGCCGTCCACGGATTGTCGTCGCTCATCGTCGACGGACCCCTACGCGGCATTCCGGACGATGAGATCGAATGTGGCGTTGCCGCCGTAATCGGGGTGGTTCGGCGAGGCCTTTGAGGCGATTCACCCCTCGGCTCCGCTCGTAGCTGCCGCTGCCGGCAATCGGCGAGCTACTGTCGAGCGGACCGCGAGTACAGGAGAGCTGCGTGCAAGGCTGGGGATTGTTCGTCGCCGTGTTCTTTGCGTGCGCGGTCGAAGCGGTCGAGGCGCTGACGATCGTGCTGGCGGCCGGGACGGGTCGCAAGGACTGGCGCTCAGCCGGGCAAGGTGTCTTCGCCGCGCTCGCGGTGCTGGCCGGCACGGTCGCCGTACTCGGACCGGCGCTGACCGCGATCCCATTACAGGCGCTTCGGTTGCTCGTCGGCGGTTTGCTGCTCGTGTTCGGACTGCAGTGGCTTCGCAAGGCGATCCTGCGGGCAAGCGGCTACAAGTCGCTCCACGACGAGGCTGCGATTTTCCGCACCGAACGGGAAGCTGCGCTGGCCGCGCCAGCCCGCCACCGCGGCCTCGTGAACGACTGGTACGCGTTCACGCTGTCCTTCAAAGGGGTGCTCCTGGAAGGGCTCGAGGTCGTCTTCATCGCGCTGACGTTCGGTAGCAACCAACACAACCTGCCGCTCGCCGTGCTCGCCGCCGTATCCGCGGTCGTCATCGTCGCCGTCGCCGGCCTGGCCGTTCGGGCACCGTTGGCTCGAGTGCCGGAGAACGGGATGAAGTTCATCGTTGGCATCCTGCTGACGGGTTTTGGGACGTTCTGGGGCGCCGAGGGTGCCGGCGCCGAATGGCCCCACGGAGACACGTCGCTGCCAGTGGTCGTAGCCGGTGTCGCTGTTCTTGCCTTCGGGCTCGTCGTCCTGCTCCGTCGGACTAGCCGGACCAAGCAGGCCCCGGAACCGCAAGCGTCAGTGGCTGGAGCCGGATCATGATCGCGTGGCTGCGCCGCTTCGGCGCGTTCTGGTACGACTTTGTCGTTGGCGACGACTGGCGCGTCGCGGTCGGCGTCGTCGTTGCGCTCGCGCTCACCTACGTAGTGTCGACGGCGACCTCCGTCCCCAGCTGGTGGGTGCTGCCCGTCGCCGTCGCGATCCTGCTGACCCTGAGCCTGCGCCGAGCGATACAACCCAAAGGCGGCGCGAAGGTCGAGAGATAACCGGCGATGACGTCGGACGTACCGTCGTTCCCGAGCTCCAGTTCCAAGATCACCCTTGACAACTCAGAACCGTCACGACTGATCCATCCCGACCGCCAAATCCTCGTGGCGACAGCGGCCTCACAACGGTTCGCCGCAGCCGGCGGATCGTATAGCGTGCTGCAGGCACGCTCGAGCCAAAATGGCGCAGCCGTGCATCCCCGAAGGGCAGGCTGGGCGACCACATGACCGACTACATCACGGCAACGCTGGCGAAGGCGGAGGCCGGGGGCGCCCGTCCGGCCGAACTGGCCGCCTTAGCCCGGCGCCTCGAGCAGCTTGCCAATCCCCAAGCCGGCAGCCTGCCGGGAGATTCCCTCAAGCCGCTCAGCGACCTCGATTCTCTTGACGACCTTCCGAAACCCACCGCCGCCCAGGCACGGTTCGTACTCGATCGGCTCGTCGTCGTGAAGCTCAATGGCGGGCTCGGCACGAGTATGGGTCTATCCGGGCCGAAGTCTCTGGTGCCGGTCAAGAACGGCCGAAGCTTCCTGGACATTTTGGCCACACAGGTCCTGGCGCTGCGAGAGCATCACCAAGCACGTCTCCCCCTGCTGCTCATGAACTCGGCGATCACCCGCCCTCCGACCCTCGATCAACTAGGCCGCTACTTGTCCCTCAAGGACGCCTCGCTCCCGTTGGACTTCCTCCAGGGCCGTGAACCCAAGCTTCGGGCCGACGATTACCAACCGGTGTCGTGGCCGACCGACCCGACGCTGGAATGGTGTCCCGCGGGTCACGGCGACCTCTACACAGCGCTTTCCGCATCCGGAATGCTGCGGGCGCTGCTGGATGCCGGCTTACGGTGGTGCTTCGTTTCCAACGTCGACAACCTGGGGGCGCTGGTCAACGCGCGGATCGCGGCCTGGATTGCTTCCGAGCACGTGCCGTTCGCCATGGAGGCGGTCGTCGGCACGCCCGCCGATCGCAAGGGCGGCCACCTCGCCAGCCATGACGGACGAATTGTGTTACGAGAGACGGCCCAGGTGCCCGAGGGCGACTCGTCGTTCGGAGACGTCGAACGTTGGCGGTTTTATAACACCAACAATCTGTGGATCGACCTGCAAGCGCTGAACAGATTGCAAGAATCGGATCCGGCTGCGCCGACACTCCCCCTGATCGTGAACCGCAAGACGGTCGATCCGACCGACGCGTCGAGTACTCCAGTCATTCAGCTAGAGACGGCGATGGGCGCCGCGATCGGTGCAATCGATGGTGCGCAAGCAATCTTGGTGCCGCGTACGCGATTTGCACCCGTAAAGACGACGGACGATCTCTTGCTCGTTCGTTCCGACGCCTACGACCTTCGTCCCGACGGAGCGGTGACTCCTACATTCGACGGCAAAGCGCCAATAATCACTCTCGATCCTAAGCATTTCAAGCTTCTCCCAGATTTCGAGCGGCGATTTCCGGCGGGAGCGCCGTCGCTGCAGCGTTGTTCAAAACTTGACGTGGACGGCGACGTCACGTTCGGCGCCAACGTCACGATCGAAGGCGCGGTTCAGGTCGAGGGTCCGTGGCACGTGCCCGAC
>Ga0207693_10003065_pt1 | contig 14416 bp, 14 predicted proteins | sample LARL81metaG_FD_184347 | JGI IMG/M metagenome (GOLD analysis project Ga0207693, IMG submission 184347) | Corn, switchgrass and miscanthus rhizosphere microbial communities from Kellogg Biological Station, Michigan, USA - LAR L8-1 metaG... | ecosystem: Host-associated > Plants > Roots >...
TTAATATTCCTCGTATTCCGTGTCGTTCCAATCACTCGATGTCCGCGAGCAAGCAGCACCGCCGTCAGCTTGCCGCCAATCGCACTGTCGATTCCAATTACTAGTATTCGCATACTGCCCTTGTAACAGCGATCAATTTAGACCGAGCTGCTTGCAAATCCGTTCAGGAGCGAGGCCGTGTTCAGCCAACAAGTCATCATGGCTTCCGTAACAATGCACGAATTGGTCGAGAAGCGTGAAAACATCCAGCCGACAAACCGCTCGGCTCTCCCATGCCAATTCTTTGACTCGCATTGAAAGGCTGCCATTCGGGGCACATTCCTCGATCACGATGATATGCGCGAAGCGACGTAAGATGTCGATAATGCCGGACTTGTCCAAAGGCTTTAACGTGTGAACGCTAACGACCGCAGCACTTCGCCCGCGAGCGCGAAACCGGTCGGCGACCTCAAAGGCGCGCTTTGTTATTGGCCCGTACGACAGGATGCAAACATCGTGGCCCTCGCGAAGGGTTCGAATTTTGCCAAAGGTCCATGGTGTTTTTGCTTCGCTTGAAAGGTTGGGCTCTCCCGCTTTGCCCAAGCGTAGATAAACAGGGCCGATCTCTTGTTGCGCGCACCAGCGAGTTGCCGCTTCCGTTTCCGCAGGGTCGCACGGGGCTATCACATTCATGTTGGGAATCGAACAAGCGATCGAGACGTCCTCTTGAGCGTGATGAGTGGCGCCCAGCGTTGAATAGGTCACGCCGCCGCCTATGCCGACGATGGTTACCGGCAGATTCTGATAGCAAAGATCATCGCGCACCATTTCGAACGGACGATAAAGCGTAAACGTCGCGATCGTGTACGCGAAAGGACGAAATCCGCGCTGCGCCATGCCGGCAGCTATTCCGATCATTATTTGCTCGGAGACACCGGTGTTTATGAAACGGCGGGGAAAATCGCTGCGAAATTTCGCCATCGATCCGGCCGGCGAGATGTCTGCTACGATAATACAAAGCCGCGGATCGGCCCGCCCAATCTGATAGAACGTGTCGGCGAATTGATTTCTCATATCCCATCTTCCGACAGTTCGTTGATGGCTTGCCGATATTCATCTTTATTAGGCGCGCGATAATGCCAGATCGGTACATTCTCCATGTACGAGACGCCTTTGCCTTTAGTCGTGCGGCAAACTACCAGAAGAGGTCGTCCACCACGCCGATCCAAAACGGCCTGAACTATCGCCTCCTCGTCATGGCCATCCACTTCGGCTGCTTCCCAACCGAACGCCTCAGCCTTGGGGACCAGCGGATAGAATGCCGTCTGTTTTTCGCTTATTCGCTCGAGACTGTTGAAATCGTTGTAGTCCATAAAAGCGATAAGATTCTCGAGCCGAAGGTTTGCGCCCATCAAAATCGCCTCCCACGTCGATCCCTCTTGGAATTCTCCGTCCGACATGAGGCAATAGATCCGAGTATCACTGCCTTTGAGTTGCTCCGCGTAAGCTTGGCCAACCGCCATTCCGAGACCATGGCCGAGTGATCCGGTCGAAGCGACGATACCAGGCGTTTCGTAATCCGGGTGTGCGCCGAGCCGACCTCCCGGCTTGCAGTAAAGGTCCAAATCCTTCGAAGTGAGAATTTTTTTATCTTCCAAGATGACATACTGAATCATGCAACCGTGACCCTTCGACATCATAAAGACGTCACGATACGATCCATCGGTATGTTGACGCATCAAGCTATTGTAGATGGCATCTGTGATTTCGGCACAGGAGAAAGCGGGCGCGATATGCAACGCCGTGACCTGTTGCGATATATCCAGGATGCGGCGCCGGTACCGTCGACAGCGCTTGCGCGCGGCGTCAATATCAAGGCCATTAACCAAGCTGGGACTCGTCAGCATGCACTCTTCCTACATTGTTTGGCTGGACAGCGGAGCTGATGGTGAAACTTTTCGATCCGCTGATATTTCACTCGATGATCGTCCAGTAATAATCCCCACTATAGCCCGCTTCCTGAAACAGCTCCTTCCAGCCATTTGGAAAATCGTAATATTGAGCGCAGAGCACCCAGCTTTCAAAAATCTCCTTCTGCTGGGAAGTGTAAAAGCTGTCCACTTGTATAAACGCATGCCCGCCTGAGACGCGCTCGATCTCTCGCAGCACCCCAACGGCGTGTGATCGGGGAAAATCGTGGACAGTATTGATGCTCAGGACACAATCAAAGCTGCGATCGGGGAACGGCAGCCGTTCCGCCGTGCCTAGATGCAAGCGGCCAATCACCTCCGGCTCGCAATGCATCAACGCATAATAAGATATATCCAGCCCGAAGACCTCGAGCCCTGGGCAGACCTTCATCAGGTCCTTCACCAGAAATCCCTTCGCACAACCAACGTCGAGTACTCGCATTCCTGGTTTAAGATTGAAGTGCGCAACAATATCCCGGGCAACGGGCATCCAGCGTCCATCGTAGCGGTAGCCGCCATAGCCGTATTCGCGCGGGCCATCGAAATATTTCTCGCCATATTGCCGCGCAGTCGCGATTATCGCCGGATCTTTGGCATCGCTGCGCTTCCGAATATTGCGCTTCACTTTGGGTAAAGCGCGAAGTAGATCGACCTCCGCCATTAGACACTCGTCATATTACCATGCACTTTGGCCATACCCTCGAACAGCGGCGTGAAAGTAAAGTCTGGGAAAGCGCTGCGCAAAGCGGTTGTATCGAAAGGACGATAGCCATTATGCGGTTGAGGGCCTTGTCGCGGTTGGGATAAAAGTGAGACTTTGTTTCGGTTAAATTCAATCGCCTTTTCGGCAATGCGTCGGAATGAGTAGACCGAGCCGGTAGCTATGTTCAGGATTCCGCGGCTCCCGTATGCGAGCACACGAAAGACAAGTTCGGCTACATCTTCAATCCAGACGTGATCGCGGCGCTCCTCGCCTTCGCCGAACAAAATGATGTCTTTTCCGCTCGACGCTTGTCGGAGAAAACGGTTCGGTCCATAGCCGTTATGCGGGTCATCGGCGCCATATACGAGTGTCACGCGCAGGATCGCCAGTGGCGCCTTGAGTTCGCTGGTGAAGCCGATTTCCCGAGCAAGATGCATGACGCCATGAAAAGTCGCCGGGGAAGGTGGAACCCTCTCGTCTAAAGGAACTGGCTCGTCAGGGTAGACCGCGTCCGAGCTGATGTTAATTACATGCGATAATTCCACCTTCGCGAATGCATCCAGTATTGCTTCGGACATGAGCATGTTGTCGATTAACATGCTCATGTCCTTACAGGGCGCTCGAGCAGCTGCGACAACGACGGCGTCACCCGGCTGCAATAAGGCGGCAAGTTTTTGCGCCGCACCGCAACCTAAAAGATCGACGTCCGCACGGGCGATGGAGACAACACTTCCCTGCCTTGCTGTGAGTTGGCGAACGACGGCACCGCCGATAAAGCCGCCGCCGCCAATGACCACGGTTCGTGGCGGCAAGATCGCGGTTGGATTGAGATGGACGAGCAAAAAGACCCTCTATCCGCTTGCGACGACTGGCGCCCGTCCGAGCGTGTAGTAGGCCAGCCCCGCCTCGGCAGCGGTAGCGGCGTCAAGTACAGCATATGGGTCGACGACGATTTTGCCGCTTAACGCCTGCGCAATGTCAGCCGGCGCAACTTGGCGATATTGCGGCCAGGGAGTGAGGATCATCAGGGCGTCGGCGCCTTGGACGGCCCGCAACGGGTCCGCAAATCCGGTAACGTTCGGTCGGGAGATCAGGTTGACAGCCACTGCCGGATCGTGGACGCGAATTTGCACCCCATTAAGCTGCGCAATGGTCGCAACAGATGCTGAATTTTTTATCGAGTGCGTATTTTCTTTGTAGGCGAGGCCCCACACCGCGATCGTCGCGCCAGGCTTTCGATCGAGAAGCGCGCGCTGTATAGCCTTCGCTGCCCAATCGCGCCGGCGCCGGCTGATGCGCATCCATGCCTCCACCAGGCCGGCATCGGCGCCGTTCGCCGCCGTTAGATGGCGCACCGTGCCCAAATCGCGTTCGAAATTTCCGCCGGCGATCCCAAGACCCGGCGCGAGGTAAGCAAATTGGCCAATCCGACCATCGAGCTTTAATGCGGGAACGATCTCCGACCAATCCCCACCTATCGATTCGCACAGCTCGGCAAGCATGTTGGCCACGCTAAGGGCGCCCACAAGGTAGCAATTGATCGAGATTTTGGCTAATTCAGCGCTCTCATACCGCATGGGCAGAATCGGACATTTGAAAGCGCTCAAAACTTTCTTGAGTTGCGGATGGAGCGGTCGGCTCGGATCGGCACATCCCACGATATAGCGTTCGGGTTTTGTCGCACGCTCAACTGCACGGCCAAAAATTAGAGTTTCCACCTGATAATATCGTCGAACGGGTGGCGGCAAAGACAATGCCGAGGTAAACCCGGGCTCGACCTGGGACAAAACGACGAAAGCTGCTTCATCGTGCATCGCCGGAATTATCGAGTCGATGAGCGCCTTCAGCGCCGAGGTGTCACTGCGGCCTTCGGAGTCGGTGGCAACATCGAGTGCGACGTATACGACGTCGCAATGGCCCAGTTCTGATGCCGAGGACGCAAACCGTTGACGAGCCCCGTTGGCCTTAATCAGTTCGGCGAGATCGGGCTCGACAATCGGAAGCGCACCGTGGCGTAAGGACGCGATCAATTCGGGATCGGTGTCGAAACACACTGTTTCAAACCCCGCTCCTGCGACCGCGGCGGCTGATACGAGCCCGAGATGACTCATGCCGGCAAAGCCGACCACCGGCTGGTTCATTGCGATTTGCTCAACCTAGTGACCGTATCGGCGCCCAATCTGGAGAGCGCGCGGTATAACCAAAGATCGTTCGAAAGGTCTGCTTTTGCGCCAAGCTCGCACAATTTCTTGAAATGCGCGTACTCCGCAGCCCAGGTTGGATCCTCTCGAGTGAGGATTTGGGCATCCTCCAAAGGTTGGCCGCTCGGCAGCGTCCGTATCCTGTGGGTGAATTTCGTGGGTCCCCATTTGCACAGCGAGGAAATGTGCGCCGAGCCGTTTTCGGCCAATACGTCGCATCTGAAATCATTGCGCCACATCAACAGAGTCATTTCGAGCTCAATGCGGGGTTTCATCGATTCGTTGGCGATGATGACATGATCGGCCGCGCGATTTTCGAAATTGCTGGCCGACATAACCGAGAAATCCTCGTCAATATCGCCAAACCAGAACCGGCACGTATCCAGCAAATGCGAACCGAGATCAGTGAGAACGCCGGCGCCTTGGTCGCGCCACGCAGAATCGCGAACCAGCCGTGCTGTCCCGTTTCCGTAAAACATTCTGCAACTGTAAATCCGGCCGAGCGCGCCTGAAGAAATCAAGTCGCGCATCCGAATGTAATGCGGCTCAAACCTGTGGTTATAGGCAGTGTAGATGACTGTAGCTTTCTCACGTGCACGATGTTCCAGATCCAACAGGTCGCGCTCCGCCGACACAAGCAGCGGTTTCTCAACCAGCACATGTTTGCCATTTGCGATGCAGTACGCAAGCAGCTCGGCTTTTACCGTATCAGGCACACAGGCCAGTACAGCATCGTAGTCATCGAGCGGAACGTCCAGCAGGGACCTGTAATCAGCTTCGTGATTGACCGGGTCAACGGAGCCGACATAGTCATCGCCGGCGATTTTGCGCCGCTTATGACCTTGCACACCAAGACCGGTGATGACAACACGCATGCACTAGTTGAAATTAATTTGGCGCTCGACATCGGCTAGCTTAGTACGGACATCATCAGTCGAGACTGGGATGTTGCCCTCATGCTCGCATTCACAGGCCGCAGCCATCGTGCCGAGAATGGTTGCAATCGCTTCGTTCCGAGAAGCCAGCATGGCCAAGGTGGTGTACGCCAACAGCGCGTCCCCTGCTCCGATTGGATCCACAAGATTGTTTACAAAACTGTCGATCACGAAAAAACTGTCGAGTGACTCGTGGTTGATGTCGCGGCACGCCAAGACGCCACGCTCGCCGAGTTTAAGAATCAGTAGCTTGCATTGCGCCGCATCATAAAGTTTCGATGAAAGCGGCCGGATTCCTGAATCCTGGTCCCCTAACGCAAATCGCGCTTCGCGTTCGTTCGGAGTTATCAGATCGAAGTTCTGGAAGTCCGTGATATTGCCCCAACGGCTCGCGACCTGACTGTCGGCAGCTCGGTAAGCACACTTCGGAATAGCGTCTACCAGTTCCGGTATGGTGCGCCGGTTGAACATGCCGTGCCTGAAATCCGAGAACACCACCGCTTCGGCAGGCGTTGTTTGCAATCCTTCGATCACAGAACCGAGAATTAAATCCGAAATCGATCTGTTATCGAGTGTATCCACTTTAAGTAATCGATAACCCCCTGCGACGATCGCATTCTTGTTGACTGTCGGCCGCGACGGATCAACGATCGCACGAACGTCAACCCCCGTAGACTTGAGATCATCCAGTGCGAAATCTTTCAAGGAATCGTTCCCGAGGACCGTTGAAAATGAGACCTTCGCACCTGCCGCAACGAGATGCTTCGCAACTATTCCTGCCCCGCCGACATAATCGGTTCGCTGCTGATAAAGTACGCTTATCGTAGGTGTCTTGGTTTGACCGCCGATCATCGTACAGTGCGTGTAGGTGTCGATGATGGTATCGCCTACAACATGCACGTGCTTTCCACCCAGTTGGCTGAGAACCTTGTGCAGATGATCGAACGTAATCTGCTCACGCTCCATCAGAATCTGAATGGTCTCGAGCTTAACTGAAGGAGGGGCAAGCTTGATGAGGGCGCTCGACGAATAAATGACGTCGCCGGGGGTGAAAAGGATCTCGCCACCGTACGCCTCGACAACTTTCGCTTCTTCAGCAGTATTCGGAGAAAGGCCATTGGCGTTATACTCGAATCCCTTGGCGAAATAGTCGGGCTGTATGGTCGCAATGATTGCCAGGGGTTTGTCATTGCCGTCTATCACGACATAGTCGACCATCTCGAACGCGGCGAGATTGACCGCACGCAGATCCTGGGGAACGTGCGGCCGGTGCAAGCCTTTCTTGATATACTTATCGGCTGTAATGCTGGCGATTAGAATGTCGGCCTTGCTCTTGGCATAGAGCAAATGCCTAACGTGCCCAGGATGCACAACATCGAATACGCCATGGCACATGATTACGCGCCGCTGACGCGGCGGAGGGCCGATAGCTTCTCGGATTTCAGCCGGCGTTTTGATTTTGTGCCGGTAGCGGTCCATCAATGAAATCATGGCGGTCTACTGCGCAGTTCTTCCGAGGTAGCGGAACCACATCTCGCTTGCTCGGGCTATGGACTGTGGCTCCCATAACGGTGCATCGCGCCAGAGCTCAATATCTTCCATCATTCGCCGTACACCCTGATCGAACGCAACGATCGGCTTCCAGGCTAGCTCGCTCTGGATCTTGCCGACATCGGCCCATGTGCAATCGGGTTCACCAGGCCGCTTTGGAATATGCACGACCGGGCCGCCGAGCAGTTCAACTAACCGATTCACAGTTTGCGGATTGCCGGCTCCAAGATTCCAAACGTGCCCGGCGAACCTGCTCTCCCCAGCACGGAGAAATGCTTTCGCAACGTCGGTCACATAAACAAAATCTCGCCGCTGCTGACCATCACCGATCACCGTGAATGGTTTGCCGGCGAGCTTTTGCTTGAAAAACACCCCAAATACCGCGCCATAGGATCCGGTCGTACGCACCCGCGGACCGTAGGCATTGAAGATTCGAATCGAGTTTGCTGGCAGCCGATAAACGTTGTGCCAGTGCAGGACGGCCTGCTCGCCAAGGTATTTGCTCAATGCGTAAGGATGCTGGGGCGCAATAGGATGATCTTCGCAGGTCGGGATCGCAGCAAGACCGTAACAGGAAGAGGATGCTGCGTAGACGAATTTTTTCGCATTTGCCCCGCGCGCGCATTCAAGGACGTTTACCGTGCCCTGAACGTTGACATCCATGTACTCGGATGGCCGCTCGATCGAGGGCACGATGTCGCCTATTCCGGCGAAATGAAAGACAAGTTCGACGTCTTGGAACGACTGCTCGCCCGGACTTAATCGCCGGATGTCCATCCGCTCAAATGAGAGCCTTGATTCATTACTGTGGTGGGCCAGGTTTGCCTCGCGGCCGCTGGCGAGATTGTCGATCACGCGAACCAGATAGCCGCGGGCAAGCAATAAATCGACCATGTGGCTTCCGATGAAGCCAGCGCCGCCGGTCACGACCGCGATACTTCGATTCATGCCGCCTGAAGATTTTTCATTCTGCGGACGTTAAAATAAATGTCATCCGACATCGAATTGCGGAATCGTCTGTCCTTGAAAGCTCGGCAAAGATCGCTCACCGCTTGTTCGATAGTGTGTTTGGGTATGTAGCCGAGTACACGGCGTATCTTGTCAGAATTTATGTGATATGAGCGCTTATCGTCAGTCGGCGTTTTAACAATGCCGATTTCGCCCTTTTCGGGAAATTCCCGTTCGACGACCCGCTTCACAAGCAATGCGATATCCAGGATCGACATATTCTGATAGCCAACGTTGAAGGTCTCGTTTGCGACCTTTTCGTCAGGTGCATCAAGCAGGAGTTGAACGGCATCGCAATAATCAAGAATGTGCAGATTGGGCCGCATTTGCTCACCGCCAAAGACGGTGATCTTGCCATTGTTGACTGCATGATTGGTCAAGATATTGACGCTGAGATCAAAGCGCTGTCGCGGCGCGTAGCCGCAGACAGTCGCCGGACGGAATACGACGCCGACGAAGCTTGCATCGGTGTTCTTAAACAAAAGCGGCTCGCACATTCCTTTGAATTTGTTATAGAGCGTGAGCGGAACAAGCGGGTGTTCCTCGGTTACGTCTGGCTGGTCCGAGACGCCGTACACCGAGCTCGACGATGCAAAGATAAAACGCCTGACGCCGGCCTTTTTGGCGGCAATTACCATGGGCTCGAAGGCGTCAAGATTGACCGATGTTGAAAGCTTCTCGTCCAGTTCGAAACTCGCGTCGTTCGAAATACATGCGAGACTGATGAAGCTGTCATGCCCGGCCAATGTGCCGGCCAGCTTTGCCGTATCGCGAATGTCGCCCCGGATCACTTGCAGGTTGGGATTGCTCTTGGGCAGAAAATTGTCTCCGTAATAACAAATGTCATAGCTCGTTACCTTGTAGCCGCGCCCAAGCAGCCTCGGTATGAGTGCCGATCCGACGTAACCGGCGCCGCCGGTTACGAACACGCGTGAAAATCTGTTCTGCACCCCCAATCCCCTCTTAATACTGCTATGCGACGCGGCCGACTAGCTCGCGATCCGTGCCCCCGGTGCCAGCTTCCGCAATCTCAAATCCGGAAGCAACGGCGTCGCGATAAAACATTTGGACAGTTTCCAGGGAATACTCATCGAGGTCTTTGCCGATGAGAGAGAGCTTCGCCAGCAGTTCGTGACTGACGGTGATGATCTGGCAGCCTGCTTCGTCGGCTTGAAAGATGTTGAGAAGTTCGCGCGGGCTGGCCCATAACAGCTCAGCCTTCGGCCGCGAAGCCAAGATTTCTTTGCATTTGCTCATAAGCGGTACAGGATCGATGCCAGTATCAGCAATTCGGCCGGCAAAGACCGAGACAATTGCCGGAACGGCTGGATCGAGCACCTTGGTGACCGCGTGTACCTGATCCGTGTTCATGATCGCGGTCACATTAAGGTTGACGCCCTCCATTGCGAGTGCGCGGAGGACAGCGCCGCTGAATTCCCCTTTGGTGTTCATCACTGGGATCTTCACATTGACGTTCTTTCCCCATGACGCAATGACGCGTCCTTGCCTGATCATTGTCGGAAAATCGTCGGCAAATACCTCGAACGAGACTGGATGCTCGGTGACTTTTTCCAGTACTTTACGAGCGAACACCTCATAACTCGTGATGCCCGCCTTGCGCATAAGTGTCGGGTTGGTCGTAAACCCGGAGATGAGCGGATTTTCTTTCATCTCGATAATGCCCTTCAGGTCCGCACCATCAGCAAAAATCTTTATCTTCAGATTTTCTATTCGTGGCATGGAGAAGCCCCCCTCGCTTTAGTCATTGATCGTGAAGAATAATGTCCACCGCTTCGGCAATTGAACGAGCACGATGAGAAAAGGATTGCGGCTTTTTCTCGGCTGCATAGTCCAGGTCGATGAAAATCGTTGTACAGCCGACTGCAAGTCCGGCTTCAACATCAGTAGCTCGGTCACCGACCATGAAACTGTTTTTGAGGTCGATCCCACATTCGTACCCGGCCTTGAGCAACATGCCAGGCTTGGGTTTTCGGCACGTGCAGTCCTCTGTTTGGATGTGACAGCACACTTCGATTCGATCGATCGGAAGCTCCTGCAGGAGACGTTTGTGCATCTGCTCCATTGTGAAGCGTGAAATTAGCCCTTTACCAACGTCGGGTTGATTTGTGACCACTACAAGCAAGTAGCCTGAGTCCTGGAGGCGATCGAGCGCTGCTTTCGCCTCCGGATATAGGTGCAAATCCTCAAGCCGTTGTGGGGCAAAGCTGCGCCCACCGCGCACTTCCGGTACGACGAGAACCCCGTCCCGATCGAGAAATACTGCACGGCGTCGAGCGACGCCCGAATCGACTACCACTTAGTCTGCCTGATCTGCAGTTCGGGGTGGCTCACAAGACAATGCCAGACGACGGACTGGAATGCCTCGGACAAAGGCGTGATTCGCGAAGCATTGACCTGAGGTACAATCACGACCACATCGCCGTGAAGTGCGGTATAGCCATTGTCTTTCCCAACAATACCAAGCACTTTCGTCCCACGCGATTTTGCAAAGTCAACTGCTTTGACAATGTTTGTTGAGACATGTCGCTCGATATCGCCACCGCCAACGGAAAAGATCAAAATGGCGTCAGGCGAATTCAAGTTGCTCGCTTCGAGCCAACCAGAGAAAATCGTGTCCCAACCCTCATCGTTGGCGCGCGCAGTCAATTCCGAAACGTTATCTGCTGCGCTGTAAGCCTCAATTCCGCAAAGTTTTCTGAAATCATTTACCGCGTGACTGCAATTTCCTGCGCTGCCGCCAACGCCCATTAAAAAAAGGCGACCTTTGCGTGCCCTCAGTGCAATTAATTCATCTATCATCCCTTCAATGGAATCGCAGGAAATATCTTCGCAGATACGCTTGACCTCTGTAAGAAAGCTTTTGGTGTGAGTCATGAGTTACTGGACAACAATTATCCCGATGGAACCACAGCTGCTGCGCGCCATTGGCTTTGCCAAAACCTAAAGCGCAGCAATTGATCGGTCTTCACCAAGCGATTGAGCCTCGGCCAATGCATAAAGCCGTTTTCTGCGCGCCATTAATTCATTCCAGGATCCGGTCTCGACAATATGCCCGGCTTCGAACACGCAAATGACATCGGCTGCACGTGCTGCCGCGAGGCGATGTGCAACAAGCAAAACTCCCATCTGCTTTCGCAGCTCCTCAACGGTGCGCAGCAGTTCAGCTTCGGACTCAGTGTCGAGCGCGCTCATTGCCTCGTCCATGATGAGCAGGGCTGGATTCATTAACAATGCCCGCGCAATCCCGAGTCGCTGTCGCTGCCCGCCAGAAAGTTTGACCCCGTGGTCGCCGATGACAGTGTCGAATCCGGCCGGTAGTGCATTAATGAAACCCAACGCATGGGCGCGCTGGGACGCCGCTTCGATATCAGAGTCCGAAGCGACGGAATTGACCAGCTTCAAATTTTCTCTGATCGATGCATGGAACAATATTGTTTCCTGCGGCACATAACCTATTGCCCGTCGCCATGCGTGCAGAGGGGCCGATGCCAGATCGTAATTTCCCAGCTCGATCGATCCCGCATTCGGTTCGATTAGGCCGAGTAATGCATGTACCAGGGTCGATTTGCCGGCGCCAGACCTGCCGACCACCGCAAGTAGCCCCGGTATAGGTACTTGCAGACTAATCCGATCGAGCACGATGCGCTCACCAAATCTGATCTGAAGGTTGCGCACGACAAGGGACCCAGGTTGATCGATTTTCAATGAGCCACTGATTCTATCCTGCCGCTCTGCTTCGCACTCAGCAGCAGTTTGAATTTTATTGATGGCCTCGATCGCGTGCACGTTGCCGTTGAGGTAAAGCAATTGTGCCTGGAGAGCGGTTAGACGCGGGAATAACCGAGCGAACAGAGCTAGCACAATAACAACGTTTGCCGGCGCCACGCCCAGTCCGCTGCTAGTCAACACAAGGAGCGCTGCGAGGCCGATCAAAGCGATAAATTCGAGGACAATGCGCACAGATGCCGGCGTGACTTCAAATTTTCTAGTGTCATCAAGCTTATGCAACAAAGACTCGATTTGTGCGGTCGCGCGATCGACACCGGCGCTTGCCTTGATGAATTTGGCTGCGGCAAATTGTTCCTCGAGCATCGACTGCAATTGCGCATTTAACGGGGCAAGGCTCCGACCACCCGCATAGCTCTTCTTGTAAAGTTGGCTCATCGCCAAAGCGGTTGCGAGGGCTAAGCCGATAACACTCAACGTGGCCTGCCACGCGACAAACGCCGACAATATGATGTAAATGGTGGCAACCACACTGCTGCCAAGCAGCGACAGGCATATCGTAAAGGCCCGTATCAATCGCTCACTTTCGGTGACGATCGCGTTAGTCATCTCACCGGCTTTTCGATCTGCGATGAAAGTCCATTTCGCGCGCATGAACGCGCTGAATAATTCTAATTGGCGTCGCGACTGATAGCTCTGCGCGAGCCGGACAGTCCACCAATTCAGGCCTAGTGACAGTATCGCTTGTATCGTCGCAATGACGATCACGACGGTGAGGATCTCGCCGGCATTGCGGGCGCCGACGAACGCTAAGCTTTTATTTATGAGAGTCGTTACAAAGCCCTGATTACTTGCGGCTGCCACACCTATTTGCTGCAAAAGCGGTAGAAGCAGGACCACCGAGAGGCTCTCGCTAATCCCAACGAGCGAGGTCCAGGCAATGAGCACAGGGAAACGCCAGCTGAGGCGTTCCATAAGGTCGCCGAACAGGGCTCGATGCGCGTTCACACTACAATCCAAACGTTGCAGGCTGGCGTATCCAAATTCGGACCTGTGGACTTTCCTTCATGAGTTTTCCACGCTACCGCAGTCCGGGTGAGCCCAGTCACCCGAACAAATAAACGTAATCTGTATGGCTCGCCGGCCGGATCAGGCCGCGGCGACCAAATCCGCGTCCAAAATCACTCGCACCTTGCGGCCAAGAAGGTCGAGCAAGATCGCGACCCGCTCGCGTTCGGCCATCCCTTCGAATAGACCGAGGCAGGATGAGAACGCGCCGTCGAGCACGCGAATCTTGTCGCCGACGTGGAATCGCGGGCGGCAGTCCAGTCTGATAAAACCGCCGGCATCCTCTCGATTTTTCAGCGCTTCGACGATTCCGATCGGCACTAGACTTGGATCCTCGCCATTGCACACCAATCGGCTGACACCCACGGTCGAAAAGATCGAGCGCCAGCGCTGTGCGTTGAGATCAATTGCAACGAACAGATAACGCGGAAATAGCGGCGCCGGGACGGTCTCGATGCGACGCGCATGTCGGCGTCGTTTGATATAGCGTGGGAAATAAACATCGAAGCCTTGGCGGCTTAGATGCGCCGTCGCCTTCGCTTCAGCATGCGGGTGCGTATGGGCGACGTACCAGTGGGGATGCTCTTCGGCTGTCATGCAGCGCCCTCCGTTGCTCGATCTAGACGCGGTCCAAGCAAAGCCGGCACAAAGACGCGTTCGGCCTCAAGCGCCGCTAGCGCAGCCGTGAACGTGTCGCGAGTAAACCCAAGATCCGTAATCACGACAGCGTCGAGACCGCCCGGCACCGCATCAATCGATCCCACAACTGGCGTGCCGACAAACCGGCCTGTTGTTGCCTTGGCGTCAACCACGGCTACGATGGTGATCCCCTGTTCGAGCGCGCAGATTGTCGCAATTTCCGCCAAGTCCGATACGCCGATCAGTGCGACGCGATTCCAGCCGCGCGCATAAGCGGTTTTGAGGACCGCCGAACAATCTTCGCGAGCGCGGCGGAAGAATGCGAATGAGTTTGATAGGTATTCGACGGTCAACCGAGATTTCTCGGCAAAACCGTGTGGCGTCAGATAATAGGCGTAGCGACGCGCCGGAGCCTGACCGATTTTGACCAAGCCCTTTTTGACGCAGCGTTTGAGGTAGGCGTTGACCAGTCCGAGCGCGATTCCAAGATCGGACGCAAGCTTGCGTTGCGACTGCGCGCCGTCACGCTCGACCGACTCTAAGAGGCCGAGCACGATAAGGGAATTTTCGGAATCTTCGCTGCGCGCCGGCTGTGGCATCCCCCCACCCCTCGGC
>Ga0207693_10003066_pt1 | contig 14410 bp, 18 predicted proteins | sample LARL81metaG_FD_184347 | JGI IMG/M metagenome (GOLD analysis project Ga0207693, IMG submission 184347) | Corn, switchgrass and miscanthus rhizosphere microbial communities from Kellogg Biological Station, Michigan, USA - LAR L8-1 metaG... | ecosystem: Host-associated > Plants > Roots >...
CGACCAGGATGTTGCCCGGCTTGATGTCCCTGTGCACCAGGCCGATGCGGTGCGCGGCGTCGAGCCCGGCGGCGGCCTGCGCCGCCACGTCCAGGGCGAGCACCGGGTGCACCGGGTCCACCGCCAGCATGTCGGCGAGCGAGGGCCCGTCGACGTACTCCATCACCAGGTACGGCGGGACGGCCGGCCCCGCGTTGCCGTAGTCGTAGACCCGGGCGACGCACGGATGCGTCAGCGACCCGGCGTGCTTGGCTTCCGCGCGGAAGCGCTCCAGCGTGTCGGGGTGATCGGCGTATTCGGGGCGCAGCAGCTTGACCGCGACTTCCCGGTCGAGCAGCAGGTCCGCCGCACGCCATACCTGACCGACGCCACCCGCGGCGATCGGTTCAGCCAACTGGTAACGGTCATCGAGTATGAGGCCAGTTCGCGTCACAACCAACAAAGGCTACCAATTAAGAACCTAATCAAACGCTAATATCGCCAAAACTCATCAAATCTAAGAACGTGTATCGCTCTACCAGGGCACCTACCGAGGGCAGGGCGGCCTTCACGTGCTTGGCGGCGCTGCCGCGCACCGTGTTGTAGGCCTTCACGATCACCGGCCGGCCCGAGTTCCTGCCGCGCTCGTCGGTGATCGCGAGCAGCGCCTCGCACACCTCGTCCTCATTCTTGGCGAGGTAGTCGCCGAACACCCCGCCGCCCGCGGCGGTGAACTCCGTCCAGTACGGCTGCAGCGCGTCGGCCAGATTCGGGAGCAGCGTCTCGATCATGTGGTGGATGTGGCCAGCGTCGTAGGTCCGCACGGCCTTGTACGCGAGCTTGACCGCGGTCCCCGAGATGCCGGACATCGTGGCGACCTCGCCGTTGACGAGTGCCTCGCAGTCGGCGACCACCTGCGGCTGTACTTCCGGCGCGAGCAGCGTGTCGCGAAGCGTGGCGGCCATGGTCGCTGATTTCTCCTTATGCTCGGGGCGTCAGGAGCGTAGCAGGAACGCGCCGCCGCTTTCGCTTGTAGTGAGGATTAGATGACTCAGCCACCGCGCATGGACGTCACGTCGGTGACGATCGGCGCGCCCGACCCGCGGGCGCTCGCGGCCTTCTACGCGAGGCTGCTCGGCTGGCCGGTCAGCGCCGAGGAACCGCCGCGACCGGGGTCACCGCCGGAAGACGGCTGGGCGCAGGTCCGGCCTCCCGCCGGAGCGACCGGCCCCACGCTCAACTTCGAGTACGAGGAGCAGTACACCCGGCCGGCCTGGCCGAGCGAGCCGGGCAGGCAGCACATCACGCAGCACCTGGACATCGCGGTCGAGGATCTCGGCGCCGCGGTCGCCTGGGCAGAGCGGGCGGGCGCGACCGAGGCCGGCCATCAGCCGCAGGAGCGAGTCCGGGTGATGATCGACCCCGCCGGGCATCCGTTCTGCCTCTTCCTCCGGTGAGCGGTCACCAGGGGAGGGGGCCGCTGGCGTCGAAGTAGCCGCCGGTTGGGCCGTCCTGCCCCGCCTGCGCCATCCGGACGATGATCTCCGCGCCCTGCTCGACGGTCTGGATGCCGGTGCGCCCGTTCAGGTCCGTCGCGGTGAAACCGGGCTCGACGGCGTTGATCCGCATCCCGGGGAACGCCTTCGCGTACTGCACGGTGATCATGTTGACCGCGGCCTTCGACGCGGGATAGGCGATCCCCGGGTAGGCATAGGCGGGCGAGTCCCGGTCGGTGAGATGGGTGATCGAGGCCAGGCCGCTGCTGACGTTGACCACCACCGGCGCGGCGGACCGCAGCAGTAGCGGCAGGAACGCGTGGGTGACGCGTACCACGCCGAAGACGTTGGTCTCGAATAGCTGCCGCATCTGATCGGCGGTGATCTCCGCGGCACCGGGCACCGCGTTGGTGGCCGTCCGCTGCTCGATCCCGGCGTTGTTGACCAGCACGTCCAGCCCGCCGTCGGCCTCGATGGTCTTCGCCGCCGCGTCGACGGACGCGTCGTCCGTGACGTCGAGGATGACCAGCCGCGCACGCGGCCCGAGCCGCGTCGCGGCGTCGCGCCCTCGCCCGGCGTCCCTGCTGCCGACGTAGACGGTGTGGCCCGCGGCGATCAGCCGGCGGGCGGTCTCGTACCCGAGGCCCTTGTTCGCCCCGGTGATCAGTGTCGTTGTCATGCTGCCAGCCTGCCGCCGCGCCGCGTGGGCAGCCAGCCGGCCCGTTTTCCTGGGACTGCCGGTACCAGGAAAACGGCCGCCAGCACGCATAGTGTGGGGTTATGACGTCCGGTGAATTCGGCCAGGCGGTGCGGCGCTGGCGCGACCGGAGCTCGCCCGAGGCCGCCGGACTGCCCGCCGGCGGACGCCGCCGGGCGGCCGGACTGCGCCGCGAGGAACTCGCCATGCTGGCCGGCATCTCCGTCGACTACGTCACCCGCCTCGAGCAGGGCCGGGCGTCCCGCCCGTCCGCGCAGGTCGTCGAGGCGCTGGCGCGGGCGCTGCGGCTGTCGGAAACGGAGCGGGCGCACCTGTTCCGGCTGGCCGGCCTGGTCCTGCCCGCCCCGGACACGGTGCCTAGGTACATCACCCCGAGCGTGCACCGGCTGCTCGACAGGCTGTCAGGCACCCCGGTCGCGGTCTCCGACGCGTCCTGGACGCTGCTCACGTACAACCAGCCGTACGCGGCGCTGATGGGCGATCCGTCGGAATGGCGCGGCAACCAGCGCAACGGCGCGTGGCGCAACCTCGTCGAGCCGCGGTCCAGCCGGGTCAGGCAGCCGCCGGAAGCGCGCCGGGCATTCGAGGCCGCTATCGTTTCCGACCTGCGCACGGCCATGGCCCGCTACCCGGCCGACCGGCACCTGAGGCAGCTGGTCGCCGACCTGCACGCGAACAGTCCCCGGTTCGCGGAACTGTGGGATTCCGGCGCGGTCGGCCGCCACGAGGCCACCGAGCGCAAGACCATCGACCACCCGCAGGCCGGCACCCTGACGCTGGATTGCGACGTGCTCACCGTCCAGGGCAGCGATCTGCGCATAATGATCTACACCGCCGAGCCCGGTACCGAGGACGCCGACCGCCTCGCCCTGATCACCGTGCTAGGCACGCAGGCTCTCGTCGGGTAGCGATCGGAGAGGGGCCGGCCATGCGGGCGATATGGATCACGAGCTCAGCAGGACCCGCGGGACTGGAAGTGCGGGAATCGCCCGATCCTGTCCCCGGACCGGGACAGGTGCGCGTCCGCGTCCGCGCGGCCGGGCTGTGCTTCGCCGAGGTGATGGCCGCTCAGGGGCTGTACCCCGACCGGCCGAAGCCGCCCTGCGTGATGGGCTACGAGGTGGCGGGCGTCATCGACGCGGCCGGCGACGGGGTCGATGACGGCCTCATAGGCTCGCGGGTGATCGCGCTGACCAGGTACGGCGGCCATTCGGACGTGGTGTGCGTGCCCGCGGGGCAGGCGCTGCCCATCCCGGACGGCAAGGACTTCGAGGAGGCGGCCGCGCTGCCGGTGAACTACCTGACCGCCTACCACATGCTGTTCCGCGTGGCCTGCCTCCGCCCCGGTGAGCGTGTGCTCGTGCACATGGCCGCGGGCGGGGTCGGGACGGCGGTGATCCAGCTGTGCCAGACCGTCGACGGGGTGGTGACGTTCGGCACCGCCTCGGCCGCGAAGCACAAGGCGCTGCGCGCCGAGGGCTGCACGCACCCGATCGACTACCACACGGCCGATTACGCGGCCGAGGTCCGCAAGCTGACCAACGGCGAAGGCGTGGACGTGGTGCTCGACTCGCTCGGCGGCGCGGACTGGCGCAAAGGGCTGAAGCTGCTGCGGCCCGTCGGCCGCCTGGTCGCCTACGGGTTCGCCAACCTGGCCAGCGGCCAGCGCCGCCGTCCGGTGCACGTGCTGTCGCAGGTCGCGAGCATGCCGCGGCTCACCCCTGTGCAGCTGATGAACCGCAACAAGAGCGTCTGCGGCGTCCACATCGGGCGGCTGTGGGACCAGATCCCGATGCTGAGCCAGGAACTGGGGGAGGTGCTGGCCCTCTGGGAAGCGGGCCGCATCACGCCGCGGATCGACACCACGTACCCCTTCGCCAAGGCGGCCGACGCCCACCGCCGGATCCTGTCCCGGCAGAACACCGGCAAGATCGTGCTGACGCCCTAACCGGGGTATTCGGTAGCGTGCGCCACCGCCTCGTCCAGGCTGGCGAAGCTGGGTATCACCTGGTCGATGCCGGTGATCTCGAGAACGCGCAGGACCGCGGCGGCCGGCACCGCCAGCAGCACCGCACCACCCTCCGCGACGGCCCGCTTGTGCGCGTCCACCAGGACACGAAGCCCGGCGGAGTCACAGAACCTGGTCCTGGTCATGTCGACCACGAGCGCCGGGGACCCGGGCCCGGCCGTCTCCAGCAGCGCCGCCCGCAGCCCGTCAACGTTAGTGAGGTCGATCTCCTCGGGCGCCGTCACGACGGACACGCCCCTGACCACGTCAACCTCAAGCATCGGCGCCACCTCCTGCGCGAAGCACCCCACCGGTCGCCTGCTACCAGGATCGGCGCTCCGGCCGGAGCCTGTCAATAGATACAGGAAAAAAACTTCACGTATAATATCGCGCGATAATAGTCCCGCGAGATATATAGTCAGGAGAATGAGCGAGCCTGAGGAGCGCGCGGGTGCCTGGACGCTGCTGACCGGGCACGGTCACGTGCTCGTGGAGATCGCCCGCAGTCCCGATGCCCGGATCCGGGACATCGCCGCCGTCGCCGGGCTCACCGAACGCGCCGTCCAGGCCATCGTGGCTGACCTGGAGGCCGCGGGCTACCTCACCCGCACCAGGACCGGGCGGCGCACCGCCTACACCGTCGACCCGAACATGATCTTCCGGCACCCTGCCCAGGATGGACACCGGGTCGGCCCGTTCCTTGCCCTGCTCGCCGCCGCCGGCGACGCCCGGGACCGGGGAGAGCCGGAACAGGATCACGGCGAGGCGGGCCAGGCCGGCGAATGAGAGCGAGCTGTCCGCCGCTCAAGCGCGCGCGGTCCAGGCGGTCCAGGCTGCCAGCCAGCCGTCGGTGAGCGCCCGGCGGGACTCCATCTCAGCGAACGCGCTGCTGCCCCGGTCCATGCGCAGCGCGCGGCCCATGTGGTCGGACCAGTAGCGCTCCCAGGCCTGCTGCGCGGGAAGGCTGGGCACGGCCTCGCCCAGCACGGCGTGCCGCAGGGTCTCGTCCATCGCGGCCGCGCGCAGCCGGTGGTCGGCGGTGAACCAGGTGGCCTGTTCGGCCAGGTGCCCGAGGTGGTTCATGACCGACGTCACGACGTCGTTCGCGGCGCCCTTGGACGCCCCGCTGAGCCGTTGCTGTTCGCTGACCGCCCGCTGCCAGAGCGCGCTGCGCAGCTGCCCCCAGTTCGCCGGCTGCCTGAGCTGCCGTCCGCCCGGCCGGGCGGCCCCCCTGATCCTGGCGTGCCCCTCCAGCTCGAAGTCGGCCAGCGCGCGGAACGCCGCCACCCCTTCGGCCGGCTCGAGGACCGGCCGCGGCTCCTGCCGCCGGCGTTCTGCCAGCCTGCCCAGGATCTCGTTCCTGGTCTCGAACAGCGGCCGCAGGTCGCTGACCGGGGACAGCCGCACCTGCTCCGGGCCGGCGCCGCGCCCGGTGATCGTCACCGTGACCTCGGCGGTGCCGTCTGGTGAGCGGTCCAGCCGCGCCGCCCACACGGTCCCATGCCGGGCGACCAGTGCGGCGCCCGCGGGCAGTTCCTCGCGCGAGTACCGCGGCGGTCCGGCCGGTTCGTCCTCGTCCGCGCCGGTGCTCGCGGCGAGGCGGTCGCGTTCGGCGTCGATCGCGCGCAGCAGCCCCGCCTCGGGCCCGCGTCCTGGCGCCCCGGTCAGCTCGGGGTCTACCCGCTCGGTCTTGACGGCCACGTAGGGTCCTGGCGCCGAGTCCCACGGCCCGTACGCCAGCGTCACCGCCGCCCACGACCCGTTCACCTGCTCGTAGGCCGCCAAGGCGGCCGGCTCCAGCCGCGGCGACGAAATCCCGAAGACCCGGAAGTCCGGTCGCGGCACCATCTCCTCGGCGTCCTGCCGCGCCAGCGCGCGCATCCGCGTGACCCACTCGGCGTCGTCCGCCCCCGGCACCTCGCGCATGCCATCCAGTATTGGCCGCGACGCCGGAGCGGTCTATGGTGACTGCCTTGTCCGATCAATCAGGGCCTGCACGACGCATGGCCGGCCGCGCTCTGCGCGGCCGGCCATGCGCCCGGGAGGCGTAGCGTCACACCCGGCTGGGAGTCTCCTGGCCGGTCCGGGAGGAAGCCGGGGACGTTCCGGATAGTGGTTCCGCGGAACCGGCCGCACGGGACGGCACGAGGAAGATCGCGACCAGCGCACCAGCCGCCGCCGCGCCCGCGGCCACCAGCGAGCCGTGGTGCACGCCCGTCATGAACGCCTGCCGGACCGCCTCCGCCGCCGCGCCCTGCAGCGAGGCGGGGAAGTGCGCCGCGGTGGCCATGCCCGCGGCCACCGACTGGCCGGCGGCGTGCGCGGCGGCAGCCGGCGCGCCCAGCCCGGTCAGCGCGGTGACCACGTGCGAGCCGTAACCCGAGTTCAGCACCGAGCCGACGATCGCGACGCCGAGGGTGCCGCCGACCTCGCGGGTGGTGTCGTTGACCGCCGAGCCGGCTCCGGCCTTCGCCCGCGGCAGCGCGCCCATGATCGCCTCGGTGGCCGGGCCGGTGGTGAAGGCCAGCCCGGACGACATCAGCGCCATCGCGCCGACGATCCAGGTCCAGTACGAGCCGCCCAGCGGCGTCAGCGCCGCCACGATGAAACCGCTGCTCATCAGCAGCAGCCCGAACGCCACCACCAGCTTCGTCCCCGTCCGCCTCATCACGATCATCGCGATCGGCGAGAACGCGGCGGTGATGATCGCGAACGGCAGCGTCGCGAGCCCGGCGTCGAGCGGGTTGTAACCGCGGACGATCTGGAAGTACTGGGTGATCATGAAGATGAAGCCGAACAGCCCGAAGAACGCCAGCGCGATCGCCACGCTCGCCGCGCTGAACCGCGGGTTGCGGAACAGCCGCACGTCCAGCATCGGGTCGGGCCGCCGCGCCTGCCACGCGGCGAACAGCGCGAGGATCACCAGCGCGCCGAAGATTCCGCCCAGGGTCGTCGCCGACAGCCACCCGTGTCCGGGAGCCTCGATGATCGACCAGGTCAGCAGCGTGATCCCGGCGACGGACAGCACGGCGCCGAGCGGGTCGAACCGGCCGGCCTTCGGGTCGCGCGACTCGGGCAGCAGCAGCCGGCCGGCCACCAGGGCGATCAGGACCACGGGCACGTTGACGAGGAACACCGAGCTCCACGTGAAGTGCCGCAGCAGCACGCCGCCGGACACCGGGCCGATCGCCACGGCGAGGCCGGACACCGCCGACCAGATGCCGATCGCCGTCGCGCGCTCGCGCGGGACGGTGAACACGTTGTTGAGGATCGCCAGCGTGGCGGGGTAGATCAGCGCGGCGGACACGCCCATCGCGGCGCGGGCGGTGATGAGCTCGCCGCTGGTCTGCGCGAGCGCGGCGCCGATGGACGTCAGGCCGAACAGCGCCAGCCCCAGCTGCAGGAACCGTCGCCGGCCGAGGCGGTCACCGAGGTTGCCGCCGACGAGCAGCAGCCCGGCGAAGGCGAGCGTGTACCCGTCGACGACCCACTGCAGGGCCTCGGTCGACGCGTGCAGGTCGCGGCTGATCGTCGGCAGCGCGACGTTGACGATCGTGTTGTCCACGACCACGAGCAGGACGCTGAGGCAGAGCACCGCCAGGATCCACCACCGGCGGTCATTGCGTGTTTCCATCGGGTTCCCTCCTCGGAGAACGTTGTGCTATAACTATGTAACAACGTTCTATAGTCTGTCAAGCGCCAGCGGAGGTGGGATGATGACAGGCATGACAGAACCGGTGCGGCGGAGCCGGACCCCGAGCGCCGACGTCGAGCAGCGGGTGTGCGCGGCGGCCGCGGCGGTCCTGGTCAGGGATGGCCCGGGCGGGGTGACGATCCGGGCCGTCGCGGCCGAGGCCGGCATTGCTCCGATGGGCGTCTACAACCGGCTCGGCGGCAAGGACGGCCTCGTCGACGTCTTGCTGATCAAGGGGTTCGACCGGCTGCGCGAGGCGATCGAGTCGGGCAGGGAGCCCGACATGGGCACCAGGCTGCGATCGTGCGGCATGCGGTACCGCGAGTTCGCGCTCGCCAACCCCAACTTCTACGCGATCATGTTCGAGGACGCGATCCCGCGTGAGCACGACTCGGACGAGGTACACGAGCACGCGCACGGGGCGTTCAGCGCGCTGGTGCGCAACGTGGAGCTGGCCGCGGCCGCGGGCGTCATCGCCGCCCCGGAACCGGTCGAGGCGGCGATGCAGATCTGGAGCGCCGTGCACGGCGCGGTCTCGCTCGAGCTCAAGGGTCTCGTGCTCACCCCCGACGCGGCCGCCACCTACCGGGACGTCATCGAGACCCTCATGCGCGGCTTGGCTCCGTAATTCGATGGCGATGAGCACGCGCCGGTGCTCAGGAGCGGGACTTGCCCGCTTTGATCATCTCCACCGCCTGAGCTACCCGGCGCTGCCGGGTCTCGTCACGCTTGGCTTCGGCGACCCAGCGGGCGTACTCCTTGCGGTGGGTGAAGGCCATCCGCTCAAAGGAGGCAGCCGCCTGCGGGTCAGCGGCCAGCGCCGCCGCCAGGTCCGCGGGCACGTCGACTTCCCTGGGCGCCTCGTCGAGCTCGATGGTCACCTCGGCCTCGTCGCCGGCCTGGACGCCGGCGCCGTCGCGGACCTCGCGGCTCAGGCCGAGCAGGAACTCGCCGCCCATCCGGGCGACGCTGGTCCGCCAGGTGTAGCCGTTCACGGTCGCGACCACCGGGAACCGTTTCGCGCCTTCGCCCACCGCCGCCACCTGGGTCTCGTCGAGCACCACCGCGGCGGCCGGGCCGCGGCGCTGCAGTTGCGCACGGAACCGGATAACTCCCATGCGCCTATCTTGGCGCATGTCGCACGAGCCTGACGCCGGGTGAGCTATGTGATGGCGGCCTGGACGTGATCGAAGAGAGCCTCGAGCTCCACGTCGTGTACCGGCTCGATCCGGTCGCGCCAGATCGCCTCGTACCGGCCGTCCGCGTAGCCGTCGACCGTGTGGCGCAAGACCGTCCCGCCTGCCGCGGACTCCGCCTCGAACCAGTGCTCCAGCCGCAGCTCATCGGGCCTGACCACCCGGAACGCGCGCAGAGCACCCGGGCGGTCGAATTCCTCCCACAGCATTCGCCCGGCCTCGTACAGGCGGTCGTCTACCAGCCGGGGAGCCGGCCCGATCTCTGTCGGCCAGATGCGGTCGAAGTCGGCGATGAGCGGAGCGATCCGCTCCGGCGGCGCCATGAGGATTCGTTCGTGACAGTTCGTGATCTTCATCCGGCTACCTCGAAATCTCCGTACGGTACCGTATGGAACCGACCATACGGTACCGTATGGTCGTGCGCAAGCCGCGTCCAGGCCCTCTTACGCCCGGCGACTGGGCCAGGGCAGCCCTCGCCGCGATCGCCAGGGGCGGCATCGCGGCCGTCGCCGTGGAAAGCGTCGCCGCCGATCTCGGGGCCACCAAGGGCAGCTTCTACTGGCACTTCAAGAACCGGGACGCGCTGATCCAGGCGGCGCTGGACCTGTGGGAGCAGAGCCGCACCGAGTCGGTGATCGAAGAACTGGACCAGGAGCCTGATCCGGCCGAACGCCTGAGGAAGCTCCTGGAGGCGGCCTTCGAGCGCAGCCCGGCCGACCGCGCCGAGATCGCCTTGCTCGCCAACCCGGAGCATCCGGCCGCTGTCGCCGCCGTGCGGCGGGTCGCGGAGCGGCGGATCGGCTACATCGCCCACCAGCTAGAGAAGCTGGGCTGGGAGCAAGGCGAAGCACGGGACCGTTCCGTAGTCCTGTACTACATCTATGCCGGATACCTGCAGATGGCGCACGTCGCACCAGAGATGACCGGCGATGACGCCCGCCGTCGGCACGTCAGCCTGATCCTCGCCACTCTCGTCGCAGATCCCTCCCAGCGCTAGACCGCCGCGGCCTGGCTAAACGACCGCTCAGTGGCCGAATAGAGGGCAGTGCGTCATCGAATACATATGCGTTGGCCTGAATGCTGTTGGCCGGCCGGGGCGATTTCTGGATAGGCGCTTAGAACTATTCGCACTGGAACCAAACGAAGTCACGCGGTGGCCACCTCACGTCACAGCGACACGCCGGACAAAACCAAAACACACTATACGCACTAAGGCGCAGAGGTTAAACGGCAAGTCATACGCCACAGATTTTGTAAGCGACGGTTGGCACGGAAAACGATATTATGTCATAACGGCCGTGGGGGGAGTTCGGATGGAGCCAGGGGGTACGCGTTTCTGCACCACATGCGGAAGCCAGCGGACTGGGACCCGCCGCTTCTGCACCGTGTGCGGCGCCGAGTTCCGGAATCTCGAGCAACCGGTGCCGCTCGCGACAGCAGCCGATCCGGTGGCCAGTCCGGCCGCACTGGATCCGGATGAGGCTTATCCTGACGTCACCTTCATGGAGCCTGGTATTTTCACGGAGGCCATGGCCGCCCAGCCGCAGCCGCCCGCCGCCGAGCCGCTTCATGCTGAGCCGCCTTATGTTGGACGGGGCTATCCCGGGCCTGCTGGTGCCGAGCCGCCCGCTGGCGGCCCTGGCCTGGCCGACGGTGGCAGCGATCCAGGATGGGCCGGCTACCCCCGACCCGTCCGGCGGCCGCCGGGCAGGCGGAACAAGATCATCCTCATTGGCACGGTTGCGGTGCTAATGCTCGGCGCCGCAGGCGGTGCGTACGCCCTAGTAGCCAATCATGGTCACGGGAAAGCGGTGAGCGAGCCGACCCCAACCGCGAGCGTCGCCGCCAGCCAGGCGACGCCTACATCAGCCGAACCGACATCGGCGGCACCAAGCACGAGTGCCGTCGTCTCATCGACAGCGAGCAACGGAACCACGGTGACGGTCGCGCCCGGCGCGGCAGGCAACCAGGCCGCGCCGCAGGTTACCGCGCTGCTGAACCGCTACTTCACGGCCATCAACCAGCGCGACTACCGGACCTACGCCAGCCTGTTTGACCAGCAACTGGAGCAGCCGCAACCCGAGTCGTCATTCGACGCTGGCTATGCCACGACGATCGACTCGGCGGCGACGCTCACCAGCATCTCGGACGCGGGCTCGGGCGGCCTCGCGGCGTCCGTCACATTCACGAGCCAGCAGAATCCCGCGGACAGTCCGGACAACAGCTCATGCGACCAGTGGTCGATCACCCTGTTCCTGGTGCCGGGCGGCACCGGATACCTGATCGGCCCGCCGCCGTCGAGCTACCACGCTTCTTACCAGTCCTGTTAGCGCGAGGCCGCGGTAAAGTCACGACGCGCCTAGAGCAAGGCGGTGACGGCGTGCTGGATGGCCACCACGGCGGTCGCGAGCGTGGCCGAATTCTGCACCCCGGCCATCAGGGCATGCAGCAAGCCGCCCAGAATGTGCTTGTTCGGCTTGTCCTTATCCATCTCCTGCTGCGCCGATACCGCTACCTCGGCGAGCGCACCGGGATCTTCGACACCGGCAGGGGACGCACGAAGCTGATCGACGAGCGAACTGAGCGCGGCGCGCAGCCCGGCGAGGTCCTCGATGTCCGCGCCCTGGTACTGATTGCCCTGGACCCAGGAGCCCGCTCCCGCGATTATCCCGCCGGAAACGTTCGCCGAATCCCCGAACTGGACTCCGTAATTATCACCGCTGGATGACATCAGCTTGCCCCCTCGGCGCTTCTGGCACTTTCTTCACCGCGTGCACGCGGTATGAGTCCGGCGAGCCGTGATCCGGCTCCGCCCACCTGACTCTCCTTGACGTTCGCGTTGTCCCCGAACATAACACCGTTATTGACGAGCATCTCCAGGCGGGATTCGATGCTGCCGGTGTCGACGTTGTGCTCTTTCAGGAACTCCACCAGGGAACGGAAGATCCGCTGCTCGATCACCTTGACGAAGCGTTCATCGTCGAAGATCTGGAAGTACCGTTGCCACTTGGTGTCTGCCGCGAGCTCGCGGACGCTGACAAGCGCGCCGTAATCGCGTGTCTCCTCGACCCGGCGCCGCTTCTTTTCCCGCCTGCTCCCCCCTCCGAGCTCGTGGAAGATCCCCGGCACGCTGCCGAAGAGCCGGGGCAGCGTGCTCAGCAGGGTGCGGCCCGCCAGTGCGAAGAACTCGCCGGCGTCCGGTCCCGGGTCTCGCTCGTCAATGGCTTTGAACTCGGCTCGGAGCGGCGGCACGACGTTGTGCGCAGCCTCGACGAACAGGTCGGTGCGCGACACCAGGAAGCGGATGAAGTTGGTCACGACGAGATCGCCTCGCCAGCTGGTCGAGCTAATGGTCAGGTACGGCCGCGCCCATTCCTCAGGCTCGGCGAGCAGCTGCCGCATTACTTCCGGCGTGACCGATGTGACCGGTGGGCCGCCGGGCTCAGGGACGAAGCGCCGGTCGTCATGGACATCGCGGCCATTGATGAATAGCCGGTCGGTCAGCTCGATGCCCGGCATGTCAAGCTCCTGCAGCCCGGCCTTGACGCAGTCATAGACATCCAGTACGGAGAACGCCCTTGGCTGGCCGCCGCGCCCTGGCCGTGTCATGCTCTGTGGTGGCCGCGTGATATCGATAGCGAAGGACCAGCTCGACCGGGCTGTACCGTATCCGCGGAACGGCGCGAAGCCGCTGTAGAGCGTGACATTCCCGGTGGTCCCGGCCGCCGCGATGCGCTTGAGTTGCTGGTCGGCGAAGGAACCGCGCGGTGGCGAGTATGCCTTCTTCGGGTTGAAGCTGTCCGCCCGCAGACCGTGTATCGGCGCGCCGTACTGAGCGATGTAGCGATCGACGAAGACGATCCCCCAGGCCACGATCAGCAGCACCACGAACAGCGGGAATGAGCGCAGGAAAAAGATGATGACGAGCAGTGCGCACAGGTCCAAGAACAGGACGACGTCACGGATCAGGCGCCTGCGATGAGCCGCCAGAGCGTATTTGAGCACGGTTACCAGATCCACGCCAGGCGTGGTGATCACGGCGCGCTGCTGTTCTTCCAGGACATCATCGAGAATCTTGCGCTCCAGTTCCGCGTCAAGTGTGACGGCGGCACACAGCCAGCGCGTGGTTGCTAGCCCGAGGCGCGCGTGCGGACTGCGTTCGCGCCGCGTCGGCTGGGCGGGGGGAGCGGCCGCTTCCTCCGGCGCCCACGCCTGCCCGGCATCCGCTGGCGAGCCATTATTTCCCGGGGAGCGGTCCAGCACCGTGGTCGCCGGGCCGTCTGTCGGGTAATCAGGGAAGGGGCTTCCGCAGAAGCCGCAAAACCGGGCTCCCGGCTCATTGTCGCCATTGCATACGCCACACCGCATAACTTGCTCCCCCCGACTTACACCACCTCGCAGGCCGGCGTCCATTGCCCCGCCGCAAGGCACTGCCGAAATTTGCCCTGATTATAGACCTGATGCCGTTATAGCTGGAACTGATCTCAGGAAAATGGGGGATCTTGGCTCTCGCCGGCGCCCGTCCGGCTATTTAGCCGCAGTCCGTTATTGGGACCGTGGATCAGTCTTCCGATGGGTGTGTCCCGAGATGCGAGCACTAAGCGCACCATGTTCTCTGTGCTCCCACTGTGAATGCTGAGTGGTTCGGTGCGCGACGACGGTGGCTGGCGCTTTTTATGCAGTGCCGCCCCTCGGGCTGAACGTCCGCACATGCCGCGTAGGGCTCAAAGGTGCTGGCTGGATTCGTCCCGGAGCACGCTCCACACGGCCTCAGCCTGCCGGTCCAGGGCGCGGCGCATCTGGTAGCCGGTGTGCGCCGTGCCGGACCCGATCTGTGTGCGGCGGACCGATCCGGAACCATCCTCAGATACGAGTTCGGTAGCGACATATTCCTCGCCCATGTACGAGAGCACCAGGCTGATCTCGATGGCAAGGCCAGTGCGCTGGTAGCGGACTCTGCGCAGCAGTGGCTATGCCCCGGCTTCGTCGGAGACGACCTCCGGGCCGGTGAACCAGTACTCGGCGCACAGGAAATCCAGCCTGCCCGCGGCCTCCGGCACGAACGACTTCACCCGGATGTCCACGTTCCGAGCCTGACCCAGATGTTCCAGGCTCGCGATCTTGGGTCGCCGTTCTGTCGATGGGACTGACCGGCGGGACTGATCTGTGCGCTGCGGGGCAGGTCGGTATGCTCGCCCGGTGAGCCGGATCTCAATCGTGGGTGTGCCGAGCAGCGCGGCGAGTTATGCGGCTGGCCAGGATCTGGCGCCGGCGGCGTTGCGCTCGGCTGGGTTGCCCGCCAGGCTCATCGCGGCGGGG
>Ga0207693_10003067_pt1 | contig 14409 bp, 12 predicted proteins | sample LARL81metaG_FD_184347 | JGI IMG/M metagenome (GOLD analysis project Ga0207693, IMG submission 184347) | Corn, switchgrass and miscanthus rhizosphere microbial communities from Kellogg Biological Station, Michigan, USA - LAR L8-1 metaG... | ecosystem: Host-associated > Plants > Roots >...
TCGAGCCCGAATTTCCAGTCCGCCCGGCGCTGCGCGGGCGGTGCCGCGACCGGGTCCGGGTCCGGCCGCCGGGGCGGCTCCCGGTCCAGGAACCCGCGCCAGGACAGGAAGGTGGCATAGTCCAGGGCGTTGCTGCCCGCCGCGATCTGCATTGCGACCGGCTGCGGCGGCTGGCGGCCGGCCAGCTCCCCGGTGGTGCGCAGCACGAGCGCGGTGCCGCCGTCGGCCAGCACCACCAGCAGCACGGTCTCGCCCGGCCCGGCCCGGTCCAGGACGTCGGCCAGCAGGATACCTGCCTGCGCGGTGCCGGCGTTGCCGATACTGGCGACGTGCTGGCCGGCCACCGCCTCCGCAGGCACGCCCGCGGCCCGCACAGTGCGGCTCACCGCGCGGCCAGGCAGCCCGGCCACGACGAGGTGGTCCACCTGCCCCGGGGTGAGCCCGGCCTGCTTCAGGGCATCGGCCATCGCCGCCTCGGCCAGCGGGCCGTAGACCTGCTCGCCGAACCTTTCCTCCCACACCCGCGAGGCGGCGGCGCCGGGCGTCCGCCACCGGTCGAGGAACTCGGCGGTGGCGTAGCCCTGCCCGATGATCTCGGCCAGCACGGGCAGGCCGTCGCCGGTTCCGCCGAAGACGAAGGCGGCCGCGCCGTCGCCGCCATCACGCTCGTCCGCGCCGCCAGGCAGCCCGGTGCGGATATCCGCGAGCACCGCCATGGCCGGCACCGGCGACTGGGCCGCGGCGACCAGCGCGCCCACGCCCGAGCGGACAGCCCCGGCCATATCCACCGCCAGGGCGTCGGCCGGCAGCCGCAGGGCGGCGTGAATGGCCGTCGCGTTGGTCTTGTCCGCGTAGGCGGGCACGGTGGTCGCGAAGAACAGCTGCCGCACGCGCGCGCGGCCCGCCGGCCTGCCGGGGTCGCCTCGCTGGGTCAGGCCAGCCAGCGCGGCGCGACCCGCCGCGACCGCCATCGACGTGGTGTCCTCATCGTACGAGGCCACCGAGCGGGTTCCGCGTCCCGCGCCGCGGCCCAGGACTCCCGTTATCCGGCTGCGCTCCAGCCGGTAGTACGGGACGTAGGCGCCGTAGCCGACCAGTCCTCCCATGACACTCCTCACCAGCTCGCTATATCAGTAAAAATAGATTACCCTTTATACTAATTAACCGCCAGCCCTCGCCGCCAGCCCCGCGGAACGGAGCCTCGCATGGACGTCAGCTTCCCCGCCGCGGCGGAGTCGTTCCGCGCCGAGGTGCGGGCCGTGCTGGCCGAAGAACTGCCGCCGGGCTGGCGGGGTATCGGTGCCATCGCCGCCCGCGGGGACGCGGAGCGATTCGCGGCGCAGTGGCGGCAGACGCTGTACCGCCGCGGCCTGCTCGGCATCACCTGGCCGCCGGGGTACGGCGGGCGCGGACTGTCCCGGCTGCACCAGGTGGTGCTGGTCGAGGAGCTGGCCCGGGCCGGCGTTCCTTACGGCGAGCACACCGACCTCTTCGGCGTCAAGATGCTCGGCAGCACCCTGCTCCGGTGGGGAACCTCCGAGCAGAAAGCCAGGCTCCTGCCGCGCATCCTGTCCGGCGCGGACCGGTGGTGTCAGGGCTTCTCCGAGCCCGGCGCGGGCTCGGACCTGGCCTCGCTGTCCACCCGGGCGGTCCTGGACGGCACCGACTGGGTCATCGAGGGACAGAAGACCTGGACGTCGGTTGCGCACCGGGCCAGCTGGATCTTCCTGCTGGCCCGGACCGACTCGCGGGCCCGGGGCCACGCTGGATTGTCCTTCCTGCTCTGCCCGCTAGACCAGCCGGGGATCGAGATCAGGCCGATCCGCCAGCTCACCGGGGACAGCGACTTCAACGAGGTGTTCTTCACCGGCGCCCGCACGGCCGCGGCGAACGTAGTCGGCGCCCCGGGCGAGGGCTGGCAGGTGGCCATGACGCTGCTCGGGCACGAGCGCGGCGAGGAGGCCGCGACCAATCCGATCCTGTTCCGCGCCGAACTTGACCGGCTGCTCGCGCTGGCGGCCGAACGCGGCCGGGACCGCGACCCGCTCATCAGGCAGCGTCTGGCCTGGTGCTACGCCCGGGTAGAGATCATGCGCTACCTCGGCTACCGCATCCTCACCCGGCTGCACAGCGGCACCGAGCTGGGCGCCGCGGCCTCGATAGCGAAGCTGTACTGGAGCGAGTACCACGTGGCCGTGACCGAGCTCGCCCTGGACATTGAGGGTCCGACTGGGCTGGTACCGGAAGGCCGTGGTCCGCTGCGCGCGGTGCGCACCGACGATCCGGGCGCCCCCAATTCCTCCGGCTCCTGGCTGGGCGCCTTCCTGAACGCCCGGGCCGGGACAATCTACGCCGGCACGTCAGAAGTGCAGCGCAATATCCTCGCCGAGTCCGTCCTTGGCCTGCCGAAGGAGCGACGTGAACACAGTTGATCCGGACGAGTTCGGCGGCAGGGTCGCGCTGGTCACGGCGGCCGCGGGCCGGGGCATCGGCCAGGCCGTGGCGCGGAGGCTGGCGGCCGGCGGCGCGGCCGTGGTGGTGACCGACATCCACCCTGGCCGCACGGAGAAGGTGACCGCGGCGATCGCCGCCGACTACCCGGCCGTGACCGTGGCCGGCTACCCGCTGGACGCCGGTGACCGGGACCAGATCGACGCGGTGGTCGGCGCGGTCACCGCGACGCTCGGCCCGGTACGGATCCTGGTCAACAACGCGGCGCTGAACGTCGTCGGCAGCATCTTCGGCTACGACCCGGCCGACTGGGACCGGGTGGTCCGGGTCAACCTCACCGGGCCGTGGTACCTGTGCCACCGCACCATGCCGCTGATGCGCGACGCGGGCGGCGGCGTGATCGTCAACGTGGGCAGCTACGCCCCCGACGTCGGAGGCGGCGGCATTGAGGCGCCGTACGCAGCGACCAAGGGCGGCCTGGCCGCGCTGACCCGGGGCCTCGCCCACGAGGGCGGTCCGCACCAGATCCGTGCCGTCTACCTGTCCATGGGCGTGGTCAAGGGCACCAAGTTCGCCGAGGACAACGCCGGGCTGCTGGCCCGGATGCCGGGCACCACCGGCCCGCTCGGCGACCTGCCAGGCCCGGCCGACATCGCCGAGGCGGTGGCCTTCCTCGCCTCAGACCGGGCCGCCTTCATCACCGGCGAAGTGCTCAACATCGCCGGCGGCGCCTACATGCGCAACTGACGCCGCACGGCCGTTCAGGCCGGGCGCGGTTCCCTCGGCAGGCCGAGCACCCGTTCGCCGATGATGTTCCGCTGGATCTGGCTGCTTCCCCCGTAGATCGTCTCGGCCCGGGACAGCAGGAAGGCCCGCTGCAGCGGCGCCAGCGCGTACCCGTCGCCGGTTACGGTCACGTCGTCGGCGAGCAGCTCGGTGGCCAGCTCCAGCAGTCGCTGGTGCTGGACCGAGGCGAACAGCTTGCTGGTGACCGCCTGGACCCCGGGGGCGCGCCCCGCCACCAGCTCGCCGATCGTGCGCAGCGCCGTGACGCGCATCAGCCGGACGGCGATCCAGGCGTCCACCAGCCGGTGGCTGAGCCCTCCTGCGCTGGCCGCGGACCCGGCCCGGTCCCGGGCCAGCCGCAGCACCTCCTCGGCCTCGCGCTCGAACCCGAGTTGCTGCGGCATGAGCAGGGTGCCGCGCTCCACGCCCAGCGCCGCCATGGCTACCTTCCAGCCGTCCCCCGGGGCGCCAACCACGTTCGCCGCGGCCGTACGCGCGCCGGTGAAGAAGACCTCGCAGAACTCGCCGTCACCGAGCATGTTGGTGATCGGCCTGATCAGCACGCCAGGCTGCCGGGCTGGTACGAGGAGCAGCGAGAGCCCGCGGTGCCGCGCAGAGTCCGGATCGGTCCGGCACAGCACGTACAGCCAGTCCGCGGACGCGCCGAACGTCATCCAGATCTTCTGCCCGTCGATGACCCACTCGCCGTCCTCGAGCCGGGCGCGGGTGCGTACCGAGGCCAGGTCGGACCCGGCGTCCGGCTCGCTGAAGCCCTGCCCCCAGAACTCCTCGACGGCCAGGATCTTCGGCAGGAACCTGGCCTTCTGCTCCGGCGTCCCGAACCTCAGCAGGGTCGGCCCGAACAAGTCCTGCCCCTGCACCCCGATCCGGTACGGAGCCTGGGCCCGGGCGTAGAGGTACTCGAAGGTGATCGCCTGGGACAGCGTGGCGCCCCGGCCGCCGTACTCCGGCGGCCAGGTCAGCCCCAGCCAGCCACCCGCCGACAGCTCCTTCTCCCAGCGCAGCCGGACGTCCCAGGCCGCCGAGTCGTCCGGGCCGCCTACGCCGCGATGCGCCGCGAACTCGCCGACCAGGTGCTCGTCCAGCCAGGTCTGTGCGTCCTCGGCGAACGCCCGGTCCTCAGCGCGGATCTCGATCTCCATGTCATACCCCCAGGTGCGCGGCTAGCAGGTCTCGGTGGTAGGCCGGGGTGCCGAACATCGCCTCGCTGGCCCTGGCTCGCTTGAAGTACAGGTGAGCGGGGTGTTCCCAGGTGAACCCGATGCCCCCGTGCACCTGGATGGTGTCGCCGGTGATCTTCGAGTACGCCGAGGAGCAGTAGATCTTGGCCAGGCTGGCCGCCAGCGGCACGTCCTCGCTGTCGGCGGCCAGCGCCCACAGCCCGTAGTAGGCCGCCGAACGGGCCGCCTCCGCTTCGGTCAGCATGTCCGCGCACAGATGCTTGACGGCCTGGAATGAGCCGATCGGCCGCCCGAACTGGACCCGCATCCCCGCGTAGCCGGCCGCCATCTCCACGGCCCGGGCGGCCCCGCCGGCCTGCTCGGCGGCCTGCAGGATGACCGCGGTGTCCAGGACGCGGCGGATCACCGACCAGCCGTCGGCCTCGGCCCCGATCAGCCGGGCCGGCGTCCCCGCGAACTCCAGGTGCGCCTGCTTCCGGGTCTGGTCGAGGGTGGGCACCGGCGTCCGGCGCAGGCCCGGTGCCGTACCGTCCACCGCGAACAGGGCCACGCCGGCGGGCGTGCGCGCGCCGACGATGATCAGATCGGCGATGTGTCCGTCGAGTACGTGCCGCTTGCCGCCGTCCAGCACCCACCCGGATCCCGTGGCCCCGCTCCGCCGGGCCCGCATCCGCACGCCGGCCTCGTCCCAGCGGCCGGGCTCCTCCAGCAGGGCCAGCGTGCCGATGGTCCGGCCGGTGGCCAGGCCAGGCAGCAGGTCCTTCCTGGCCGCCTCGTCGGTGCAGCGCAGCAGGGCCTCGGCGGCCAGGGCTACGGTGGACAGGTACGGCGCGCACAGCAGCGCCCGGCCCATCTCCTCGAAGACGATGCCGAGCTCGAGATAGCCGAACCCGGTGCCCTCGTACTCCTCGGGCACGGCCAGACCGGGCAGCCCGAGCTGGTCGCTCATCTGCTTCCAGACCGCGGGGTCATAGCCGGCCTCGGTGGCCATCAGCTGCCGCGCGGCCGGCTCGGCCGACTTGACGGCCAGGAAGTCGCGCACGGCGGCCCGCAGTTCCAGCTGCTCGTCGGTGAAGAGGAAGTTCATCCGGCCTCCCAGCTTGACGCCTTACAGTAAAATTATACAACTAGTTATACTATGTTGGTGCGATCATCCCGAGGAAGGTAGGCGGCCGATGAGCGACCGTTACGCGGATTTCCCGAGCCTGCGGTGCGAGCCGCTCGGTTCGGGGGTGCTGCAGATCGTGCTGGACGCACCGCGGCTGAACGCCGTCGGCCCGCGGATGCACCGGGACCTGGCCGCCGTCTGGGCCGCTGTGGACCGCGACGACGACGTCCGTTCGATCGTCATCCGGGGCGCGGGCCGGGCGTTCTCGGCCGGCGGCTCGTTCGACATGATCGAGGACATGACCCGCGATCCCGGCGTCCGGGCCCGGGTCATGCGCGAGGCGCGGGACATCGTCTACGGCGTGATCAACTGCGCCAAGCCGGTCGTCTCGGCCATCTCAGGACCCGCCGTCGGCGCCGGCCTGGTGGTCGCGCTGCTGGCCGACGTCTCGGTCGCGGCGCGGTCCGCCACGATCGTGGACGGCCATACCCGGCTGGGGGTGGCGGCCGGAGACCACGCCGCGATCTGCTGGCCGCTGCTGTGCGGCATGGCCAAGGCCAAGTACTACCTGCTCGCCTGCGTGCCGCTGACTGGTGAGGAGGCCGAGCGGATCGGCCTAGTGTCGCTGTGCGTGGACGACACCGAGGTAACAGAGCGGGCCGCCTCGATCGCCCGGGACCTGGCCGGCCTGTCCGCCACCGCGGTGCGCTGGACCAAGTACTCGCTGAACAACTGGTACCGCCAGGCGGGCCCGCTGTTCGACGCCTCGCTCGGGTACGAGTTCCTCGGTTTCGGCCTGCCCGAAGCCCGCGAGGGACTCGCGGCCCTGAAGGAGAAGCGGCCGCCCGACTTCCGCGCGGTCGAGGAGAAGCAGGAGCAGTCACGATGACGACGGAAACCGAACCCACCTACCCGCCCCTCCTGGTCCAGGGCCAGACCTGGGAGGAGATGACCGTCGGCAGCGTCTTCCGCACCGCCGCCCGGACCATCACCGAGACCGACCTGATCACGTTCATCACCTGGAGCGGCTTCAACGAGGCGCTTTTCCTTGACGTCTCACACGCGGCCGGCGGCGGGTACACCGGGCGACTGGTCCCCGGCGCCCTGGTCTACTGCCTCGGCGAGGGGCTGGTCATCCAGACCAACGTGCTGAACGGGACCGGCCTGGCGTTCATGTCCATGGACCTGACCATCAAGCGGCCCGCCTACGTCGGCGACACCATTCACGCCGTGGTCGAGGTGACCCAGGCGCGAGCGGCGAGCACCGGCCAGCGGGGCGTGGTGACCACCAGGAACAGCATCCGCAACCAGCGTGGCGAGGACGTGCTCGTCTACACGCCGGTCCGGCTGATCCGCGGCCGCGGCTACCGGCCACCCGGGCCAGGGTCCTGAGGGCCCGCACGGGCCGTACCCAGCAAAAGATCAAAACCTTGGTACCGAACGGTCCGGGTTCACCTTCCACCGGCCGCCACCAAGCCTTGGCCGGCCATCCAGCACCGCCCTGACCGGTCATCCACCACCGGTCCGGTCTTGACAAGCTAAATTATTTAACTGATTATAACAATATGGAACGTTCCACGACCAGCCGGTGGCTGGACCTGCTGCGCGCCTCGCTGGGTCCCCCGCCGCCGCCACCCAGGCGCCACTTCTCGTCCCGCCGCTGGCCCGCCACCCGCAGCCGGGTCGGTGCCGCGCGCGGCCGTTTTGTACGGGCCGGCCGGCCAGCGCCCCTTAAAGGCCCAGCGCCCCCTTAAAGGCCCAGCGCCCCTTAAAGGCAAGGCGCTCTAGCCAGGCGGCGCACCCGGCTGGACTCCGACCCCGGGTGCGCCGACCGCAACACGCCGCGCCATGGACGGGAATCTCGCGCCGTCAAGCAGTAAGGGAAGTCAACCTCGTATGCTTATTGCGTGAGGAGTCCAGTCAGGTTCCGTTACCGGTTGGACGAGGCCCGCCGGTCCGAGGGGAAAGCTTGAACGCGGCAACGGGAAATTCGACGGTAAGGGTGCCGAAGGCCGGCGAGATGGTGGCGGCCCACCTCCGCCGTCAGATCGTCCTCGGTGAGCTCAAGGAAGGCGACCAGCTTCCTGCGGAAAGCGTGCTGATGGAGGAGTTCGGCGTCTCGCGGCCGACGCTACGGGAGGCGTTCCGCATCCTGGAAGCCGAGGGATCCATCACCGTGCGGCGAGGCGTGCGAGGTGGAGCGCGGGTGCAGGTGCCCGACATCGGCGCGGCCGCGCGTAGTATCGGCCTGCTACTGCAGTACCGAGGCGCGCTGCTGTCCGACGTCTACGAGGTACGCGCCGTCTTGGAGCCGGCTGCGGCCCGGATGGCGGCCAGGCGGCGGACCTCGGCCGATCTTGTCCGGCTGCAGGAGGTGCTGGACCGGCACCGCGAGTCGATCGACGACCCCGGCGCCACCATCGCCGCCGACGCCGAGTTCCACCGGCTCATCGTGGAGATGTCCGGCAACGAGACCCTCCAGGTCCTGGTGGGCATGCTGACCAACATCATCCGCGCGGGCGACCGCTCCTACGCGGAGAGCCATGACTGGCAGCACGAGCAGGAACTTGCCAAGATCGCGATCCGCGCCCACACGCGGCTCGTCGAGCTCATCCGCAAGCGCAGCGGCGACGAGGCCGAGGAACTATGGCGGAGGCACCTGGCCGAGTCGGCCAAGGTGGTCCTGGGCGACCGCGCCACGGCCACGGTGGTGGAACTGCTCTCCTGAGGCGGACGACGGCCTGCCTCGCAGCAACGGCCTGCCGCGCAGAGCACGGCCCGGAAGGCACGGGCCGCGGGAAGGCGCGAGCCCGTCGCCCCGAGGTTCCGGGCCGTCGTTGGGTAGATTAGTGTATTACTCTTATAGATATGACTAATTCTATGGTGCGGTCCGCCGGGGTGCCCGCCGCAATCGACTGCAGTGGTGAGGTGCGTCAGAGTGAGCGTGCAGCTGCCCGCCTATGACCCAGCCGATGATCCAGCCGACCACGGAACGCCGGCCCGGCTGACCGGGACCGGCCACGGCCGCCCGTTCGGCCAGCGGATCCGGGTGCCGAAGACCGCCGAGCTCGTCGCCGCGGAACTGCGGCGCAAGATCGTGCGCGGCGAGCTGGCCGAGGGGGACGCGCTGCCGTCCGAGGCGGCCCTGATGGCCGAGTTCGCCGTGTCCCGGCCCACGCTGCGGGAAGCCTTCCGGGTGCTGGAGTCGGAGTCGCTGATCAGCATCCGCCGCGGCGCCCGCGGCGGCGCCCGGGTGCAGCTGCCGAACGGGAACGTGGCGGCCAGCTACGCGGGCCTGGTGCTCGAGTACCGCGGCACGACCCTGCAGGACCTATACGACGCCCGGACCCTCATCGAGGCGCCGTGTGCGGCGCTGCTCGCGCAGCGGCGGACCGAGGAGGACCTGGTGCGCCTGCGGGGGGAAGTGGCCCGGGCCGAGCGGCTGATGGACGACCCGCAGGCGTTCATCCGTGCGCACATGGAGTTCCACGCGCTCGTGGTGGAACTGGCCGGCAACGAGACCATGGCTGTCCTCAACGGCATGGTCCGGCACATTATCGAGCTGGCCAACTGGTCGCATGTGGACCTCGACGCGGGCAGCCAGGAAAACGTGCGGGCGAACAAGCGGGGGTTCCGCGCGCATGTCCGGCTGGTGGAGCTGGTGACGGCCCGGCAGGACACCGAGGCCGAGGCGCTCTGGCGGGTACACCTGCAGGAGGCCGAGAACTACCTGCTCATGAACAAGTCCATGACCACCGTGCTGGACCTGCTCGGCTGACCCGGCTGGCGCCGCTTGTCCAGATATGAGTATAATAAGTTAGATATATCTGCGAGTCGGCCCAATCGGTTCCTGGAGGGCATGTGCGGCTGCAAGGAAAGACGGCCATGGTCACCGGCGCCGGCCGTGGCATCGGGGCGGAGATCGCGGAGGTCCTGGCCGCCGAGGGCGCGGGGGTCGCGGTCTGCGACCTAGACGGCACGGCGGCCGCGAAGACAGCGGCGGGCCTCGCGGAGCGCCATGGCGCGCGGGCGGTCGGCGTCGCCGTGGACATCGCGGACGGCGCTGCGGTCCGGGCTGCGGTGAGCCGGGTACGGTCCGAGCTCGGACCGCCGGACATCCTGGTTAACAACGCAGGCGTCGACGTGATCGAGCTCTTCGTGGACTCCGCGGAACAGACCTGGGACAAGATCATCGCGGTTAACCTGCGCGGCACGATCGCGGTCACCCGCGCCGTGCTGGACGGGATGATCGAGCGGGGCGGCGGGCGGATCATCCACATCGGCTCGGACGCCGGCCGGGTCGGCTCGTCCGGCGAGGTGGTCTACTCCGCCAGCAAGGGCGGCGTCATCGCCTTCGGCAAGGCGCTGGCCCGGGAGGTAGCCCGGCACGGCATCACGGTGAACAGCGTCTGCCCGGGCCCGACCGACACCGCGCTGCTCGACCAGGTGGCCTCCTACAGCCAGAAGCTGCGGGACGGGCTGTCCCGCGCCATCCCGCTGCGCCGGGTCGGCCAGCCCGCAGATATCGCGCCCGCAGTCGCCTTCCTCGCCTCGGACGAGGCCGCCTACATCACCGGGCAGACACTGTCGGTCAGCGGCGGCCTGACCATGTGCTGAGGCCCCGGCCATGACGTCATTAAGAAATCGTGGTCCCGAACGGACCCCGTATCCCGCACCCCGGCCACCGGCTTGCCCGGCCGGGCCGGAGAGCCCGATCGGCCTCAGCGCAGGTAAGCCTGGCCGCCATCGACGGCGATCGTGGTGCCGGTGATGTAGCTCGCCGTGGGCCCGCACAGGAATGCCACCACCGGGCCGATCTCGTCCTCGGGATCGCCGAGCCGGCGCAGCGGGATGCTGGACATGCTGCGCTCGTACTCCGCGGGGTTGGCCTGCCGCCAGGCCCGGGCCGCCGGACTGGTCGCGGCGGGCAGCACGGTGATGACCCGGATGCCGTCCGGGCCCCACTCCGTCGCGGCCACCCGGCTCAGGGTCTGGGTCGCCGCCTTGGCCGCAGCGTAGACCCCGCGGCCCGCGGGCAGCGGATTGGCCGTGGTCGAGCTGCCGAGGTTGATGATGACGCCGCCGCCGCGCAGGTGCGGATGGCAGGCCTTCATCAGCCGGAACGCGGCCAGCGGCCCGGATTCCCAGCATGCGCTGAAGGCCTCGTCGGTGACGTCGAGGATCGGGCCGAGCGCGGGAATCTGGGCGTTGTTCACCAGGATGTCGAGGCCGCCGAGCTCGCTGACCGCGCGCGCGACGCAGCGCCGGATGTCGGCCGGCCGGGTCACGTCCGCGACGACGGGCAGGGCGGTGCCGCCGGGTTTGGTGATCTCCGCCGCTACCGCGTCCAGCTTGGCCTCGGTCCGGCCGACTAGGGCGACGGCGGCGCCCTCGGCGGCGAGGGCGAGCGCGATGCCGCGGCCGACCCCCTGGCCGCCGCCGGTGACGATGGCCCGCTTGCCGTCCAGTGTCCGTGCCATGGCCCCTCCTGCTCAGCACCGCTGCTGCGTGGGTCCCTCCACCGCCGCCTCTTGAAGAAAGCATAATGATATTAAATAGTTAATCAACTGTACTTCTATGAGATGGATGCGTGACGTGATGATCCGGGGCGACCGGTTCGGCGCCGCGCGCACCGCCGGGCCGGCCGGCCAGCACCGCCTGGACCGCAGGGTAATCGATCTTCCCGTTGGGCGCCCTGGGCACCTCGTCGGCGAAGACGACCAGCCGGGGAACCTTGTAGCCGGCCAGCGACCGCCTGGCCGCGGCGATAACGTCGGAGGCGTCCAGCTGCCGATCCGCCGCGGCCACGACGAGGGCAGCGACCAGCTGTCCGAAGCGCTCGTCGGGGACGCCCGTGACCAGGCACTCCTCGACACCGGCCAGCCCGCTGATGACCTCCTCCACCTCCGCCGGATGGACCTTCTCGCCCCCCGTGTTGATCACGCTCGTGCCTCGGCCGATCAGCGTCACGCTGCCGTCGGGCTCGATCCGGCCCAAGTCGCCGGGTACGGCGAGCTGCTCGCCGTCGATGGTGAAGAAGGTGGCGGCGCTTCGCCGCGGGTCCTTGTGGTAGGCCGAGGCGGGGGTCGGGCCGGCCAGCAGGCCGAGCTCTCCGCGCGGCAACTCCCGCCGGTCCGGGCCGATGACCCGCAGGCCGTGGGCCGCTTCGAAGTTGGCGGCGGAGACCGGGTCGCCTCGCCGCACCCGCCGGAAGCCGTAGGTGACCCCTTCGGTCGACCCGCAGAAGTCGATCAGGGCCGCCTGCGGTAGGTGCTCGAGCAGGCGCTGCTTGATCCGGGCGCTCCAGGCCGTGCCGGCCGAGCAGATAGCCCGTAGCGACGAGGTGTCGTAGCCGGTCGGCGCTGCGGCGTCGAGGGCCCGCACCAGCGGGAGCGCGAACGCGTCCCCGACGATGGCGACGACCTCGGCCCGGACTGCGCCGATCGTGGCGAGGAGTTCGCCGGCGTCGAATGACCGTCCCTCGAGCGTGGTCACCTGCCCTCCGGAGGTCAGCGTGGGCAGCGAGGCGAAGGTGAACCCGGTGCTGTGCATCAGCGGCGACGCCGGAATGGCGACCAGGCGATTGGCGTTGCGGGCCCGCTCGGCCGCGTAGTCCACGATCCCGGACTCGGTGCGCGCGCCGAGGAAAAGCTCGCGCAACCTGAGCGAGTTCGTCACGCCGCGGCCGATCGTGTACCTGACCCCTTTGGGCAGGCCGGTGGTGCCGCCTGTGTACGAGAGGAACACGTCCTGCTCGCTGCGCCTCACCCGGGGCGCCGGCTCGGACGAGACGATCAGCTCCTCGTAGCCGCAGGAGCCTGGCAGGGGAGCGGTGGCCGTCTCGCCGAGCTCGACGAACAGCCGGATCCGCGGGACCTCGTGGCGGACCGACGCCACCCGCTCGCGCAGCGCCGAGTCGAAGAAGAGCGCCTCGGCGTCGCAGTTCTCCAGCAGCGCCCGCAGCTCCGCGCCGCCGTAACGGTAGTTCACGTTGGCGGGCACCGCGCGGATCTTGAGGGCGCCCAGGAAAGCCTCGAAATACTCGGGGCAGTTGTACAGGTAGCAGGCGACGGTGCTGCCGGGCCCGAGGCCGTGCGCCCGCAGCGCGCCGGCCAGGCGCGCCGCTCGCTGCTCGAATTCCCCCCACACGACCGTCCGGGCCCCGTGGGTGAGGGCTGGGGCGGAAGGGATCTCGTCGGCGATGGCCTCCCACAGCGTGGCGAAATGCAGCGGCTCGCGACTGGCCTTCGATACTGACGACACCGCTCCCGCCCTCACTGACCCGCTCGACGAGCATAACCGCCACCCCACGGTCCCGGGCGGCCCGCCGGACGAAGGCTCTGAGCCCGATCTGCGTCCTCCCGGCGATCGCCCGCGGGCTGGCGGACCGGCTCAAAATTTCCTGTAGACGCTGTGGTCGTTAGATGATAATAATTAGGTAGACAATTTAGCTACCTACTAGTGACCCGGGTCACGTCACCCTTACCGTCCAGTCATCCTCTGCGTGACTCCGGCCCGCCAGCGCTCCCGGGACGCGGCGCCCGGGCCGGCCAGTCACCATCCCGTTCCGGCCGACTTTGGGGGTCGAACCAGTAATGAACAAGGCACGCAGAACCGCTCTGCTGCGGATATCCGCGCTGAGCGTCGCGGTCGCGGCCCTCGCCACGGCCTGCAGCAGCAACAACAACGCAAGCAGCACGGGCACCAGCACCAGCACGACCGGCCCCAGCGCGGCCAGCTCCGGCTCCGCCGTGGCCGCGTCCGGGTCGGAGCTGCTCATCGGCACAGTCGGCAACTTCTCCGGGCCGTCCGGCCAGCCCGAGCACCTGGCCGGGCTGCAGGCCTGGGTCAGCTCCGTCAACGCCAGCGGCGGCATCAAGGGCCGCCAGGTCAAGCTGGCCGTCCAGGACGACCAGGGCGACGCCACCAAGTCGCAGGCGGCCATCCGCCAGCTCGTCGGAGTCGACCACGTGCTCGCCATCGTCAGCCCGGAGGCCGGAGGCACCGAGAGCGGCTGGGCCTCCTATGTCCAGCAGCAGCACGTGGCCGTGATCGGCGGCCAGTCCGACACCCCGGTATGGTTCAGCAACCCGGCGTTCTTCCCGTCCGGCGCCACGGTCCTCACCTCGCTGGAGATGCAGGCGTACGCGGTCAAGGCGGCGGGCAAGTCCACGTTCGGCAGCGTGTACTGCGCCGAGATCGCCGCCTGCAAGCAGGTCCTGCCCGCGCTGCAGGGCTACGCGAAGGCATTCCAGCTGAGCATGTCCACCAGCGCGGCGATCGCGGTGTCGGCACCGAGCTACACGGCTCAGTGCCTGGCCGCCAGGCAGGCCGGGGCGCAGGCACTGATCATCGACGCGTCCTACGCGGCCGGGTCACGGTTCGCGCCGGCCTGCGCGCAGCAGGGCTACAGCCCGGTGTACGTGATCCCGTCCGGCGCGTTCGACAACCGCTACCTCCAGGTGTCCCAGGTGAACGGCGCCGTGATCGAGCCCGCTGGCGAGCGCGTCGAGCAGGTCGGCGCGATGGAAGCTGTAATAGGGCGCGCCGTAGCGCGCCGCGGCCTTGTGCCGGTCGTTGAATTCGAGGAACTCGCCGGTCAGCATGTTGCGGGTGTAGATGCCGGGCGACGCGTAGGCGACAGCCGCGACCTTCTCGCCGACGCCGATCGCGCGCAGCGCCTTGACGGCCTGCGGGCTGGCGTTGACCGCGGCGCCGATCTCGCCGAGCACCGGGGCGGCCTCGAAGATTTCCGCCGCGATGCCGAAGGTCTTGAGCGAGTTCGCCGCGGCGAGCCCGGCGAGCCCGCCGCCGACGATTGCGATCCTGCAGCTTGACGGCATTCAATCCTCCCCGGTCGGC
>Ga0207693_10003069_pt1 | contig 14406 bp, 16 predicted proteins | sample LARL81metaG_FD_184347 | JGI IMG/M metagenome (GOLD analysis project Ga0207693, IMG submission 184347) | Corn, switchgrass and miscanthus rhizosphere microbial communities from Kellogg Biological Station, Michigan, USA - LAR L8-1 metaG... | ecosystem: Host-associated > Plants > Roots >...
TCAACTTCCTGCGCTGCTGCGACGAGCTGCTCGAGGAGGTGGAGGTCGACTACAACAGCTGCGAGGTCCGCCACGCCGGCGGGCGGACCCTGGCCCGCGCCTACCCGCTCGGGATCGACGCCCAGCGACTCAAACGAGCGGCGACCTCCCCCGAGGTCGCCGAGGCCGAGCGCGAGGTGCTGGAGCGACGGCGCCAGCACCTGATCATCCGGGTCGACCGCGCCGACCTCTCGAAGAACGTGCTGCGCGGGTTCACCGCCTTCGACACCTTCCTCACCCAGCACCCGGAGTTCCGCGAAAAGGTCACCTTCATCGCCCACCTGCAGCCCTCGCGGCAGGACGTCCCCGAGTACGCCGAGTACCTGGAGCGGATCGAGGCGCTGGTGGCGGTCGTCAACCACCGCCACGGGACCACCGACTGGATGCCGATCGACCTGAAGATCTACGAGAACTTCTACGACGCGGTCGCCCGCTACAAGCACTTCGACCTGCTGATGGTCAACTCGCTCTTCGACGGGATGAATCTTGTCGCCAAGGAGGCACCGGCGGTCAATACCCGCGACGGTGTGCTGATGCTCTCGGAGAACACCGGCTCCCACCAGGAGCTGATCGATTACGTGCTCTCGGTCAACCCCTTCGACATCCAGGAGCAGGCCGACGCGATCCACCGGGCACTGACGATGGATCCCGAGCAGAAGCGACGCCGGGCGGAGGGCCTGCGGGAGATCATCTTCTCCCGCAATCCCGGCGACTGGGTCGACGACCAGCTCAAGGACATCGAAGCCGCCCGTTCGCCTGCCTGAGGGGGGAGAGTTTCGGCCTCTCGTCCCTTAGGCAGGGATGCGCGGGGTGCGTATCCGATGGACCGGAGGGTGGAAGCTGGCGGCCGCCGCCGTGGGGCTGCTGATCGCCGTGCAGACGCTGCCGGCACTCCTGCGCCCGCCGGAGCCGCCGCCGCTGGCCGAAGACGTCGGTCTGCCGCCGGTGGTCTCGGCTCCCACCGAGCCTCCTCCTCCCAAGGTGGTCCCGCGACAGCCCAAACCGAAGCACCACCCCGAGCGAGATCAGGACAGCCGAGGCAGAGCTTTTACACCTATAGCGACAAGAAGCTCTGCCGCGACCGCGAAAGAGCAACCACATCCATCGAAACCGCCGCCAGCTCCCGCGCCGGCGCCTCCTCCGGTCGAACCGGCGCCGCACGAATCGCCGCCGGTGTCGGTGCCTCCACCGGCCCCCGCACCCCCTCCCGCGCCTCCCGGTGACGGCTCGGAGGAGTTCGCGCCGCATTAGGCCGGCGAGCGGCCGGCGCCGCACCCACCCCGCCGCTATAGTCCTTCGCCGTTTTGGCAGCACCACGCGAATACGAGCTGGTCCTGATGCTGGACCCCCAACTCGAGGGCCCTGCGCGCGACGCGCTGGCCGAGGATGCCCGTGGCCAGATCGAAGCCAAAGGCAGCCTCAAACACGAGAACACCTGGGGGCTACGGAAGATGGCCTACGAAATCAACCATCGCACCGAGGCGGACTACCGCTGGATGCGGTTCGAGGCCCCGAGCGACCTGCTCGACTCGCTCGACCACAACCTGAAGATCGCCGACGGCGTCCTCCGCTTCCGCATCTTCAAAGTCGATCCCGGTGCGCCGGTTGTCGTCCCCCCCGCCGTCACCGCCGCCCCCGGGCCGCGTGAGCGCAGCGCCCACGGCGCCCGCGAGGAGCGGGGCGAGTCCGACGAAGTTTCCGACGAGTAGCTTCAGCGGCTGATCGCTGTTTGCGGAAATGCCTCCCCAAAGGGGGGAGAGTAGAGCCGGCTGCCTCCTTAGACTGGAATCCAGGCAAGCGAATCCGGAGGAGTGAGTGAATTGGCAGCTTCGAACGTAAACGTGGTCGTGATCACCGGGAACCTGACCCGTGATCCGGAGCTGCGTCATCTCGGCAGCGGAACCGCCGTCTGCGAGCTTCGCGTCGCCGTCAACAGCAGCCGCAAGGACCAGAGTGGCAACTGGGTCGACAAGGCCAACTACTTCGACGTCGTCGTCTGGGGCGCGCAGGGCGAGAACTGCGCCAACTACCTCGGCAAGGGTCGGCCGGTTGCGATCGAAGGGCGGCTGGACTGGAGCGAGTGGGAGGCGAAAGACGGCAGCGGCAAACGTCAGGCTGTCCGCATCGTCGCTAACAAGGTCCAGTTCCTCGGCTCCCGCGACGGCTCGGGTGGCGGCGGCAATGGCAACGGTGGTGGTGGCTTCGCCCCGCCGCAGAGCGACGTCCCCGCCGACATGTCCGACTTCGGCGGGGCGCCGGCAGGTGCGGGCGGCGCCTCAGAAGACGATATCCCGTTCTAGGCACCGCATCGAGCAGCACCTACAGAGCGCCGCAATGCGGCGCTCTGTAGCATGCGCGGCCGATGGCACGAGCGGCTGAGAGTAGTTCTTCTGCGCGAGGCGGCGCCCGGCGCGGCGGTAGGCGCGGCGCCGACCGGGCGCGCCCGCGCAAGTACACGCGGGTCAACTCCGAGGTCGTCGACTACAAGGACCTGAACCTGCTGCGGCGCTTCCTCTCCGACAAGGGGAAGACGCGCGGGCGCCGGGTCACCGGACTTTCCCGCCGCCACCAGCGTCAACTCTCGGTGGCGGTGAAGCGGGCGCGCGAAATCGCCCTGCTTCCCTACGTCGGAGAGCGCTGATGGCACAGGCGATCCTGCTGCAGGACGTCGAATCCCTCGGCGAGCGCGGCCACGTCGTCGACGTAGCCCCGGGGTACCTGCGCAACTACCTGGTCCCGCGCAAGCTGGCGCAGCCGGCGACTGCCGGGGCGCTGGAGGAAGCGAAGCGGCGGATGGAGGCGGCGGAACGGGCCGCGAAAGCCCGGACCGAACGCGAAGCGGAAGCCGCCGGGCTGCTTTCCAAGACCGTGCTGACGATCCATCAGCGGGCCGGCGAGGACGGCAAGCTGTTCGGCTCGGTCGGGCCGAAGGAGATCGTCGATGCGCTGAGCGACGCGCGCGGCCTGCGGTTCGAGAAAAAACAGGTCCAGCTCGAGCAGCCGCTGCGGGAGCTCGGCACCTTCATGGTCGAGATCGAGCTCTCCGACGGCACCACCGCAGCCGTGAAGACGATCATCAGCGAGGAGAAGTAGTCCTTTTCCCTCGTCGCAGGTCCGGCTGGGTTCGCTCCGAGCGGGCGACGGTCGGGCTCGCGACCCTGGCGATCGGCGCCGCCGGCGCCGTCCTCGCCGGCCAGTTCAGCCGCATGCTTGCCCGCCGGGCCAGCGAGGCTCACGATCCCGAAGCGCTGCTCGAATCGGCGCCGGCCGCCGCCGTCGACACGGTCGGGGTCGCGGTCCGCGGTTACGAAGGGGCGCCGCGCTACGAAACGGTCCTCTTCAACCTCCTCGCCGGCTTCCTCGGCTCCTTCGCCCTGGTCCGGCTCTCGACCTGGGCGATCCGCGACGGCCGCGGCCCCTTCCGAAACGTCAGCATCGGCGGCCGCCACATCCACCACTTCGTCCCCGGAATCCTGCTCGCATTCGGCTCCGGCGCCGCCGCCCTGCTGACCGACGACGACGAGCTGGAGCAGCGGCTGGCGATCCCGATGGGGGCGGGGTTCGGCCTCACCTTCGACGAGGCGGCCCTGCTGCTCGACCTGCGCGACGTCTACTGGAGCCGCGAAGGGCTACTCAGCGTCCAGCTCAGCCTCGGCGCCACCGCGATCCTCAGCATCGCCATCCTCACGATCCGGATGCTGCGACGGGGCGAGCGGCGAGCGGAGCAGGAGGGCCTGATCCCCCGCGCTCATCACCACCAGCTCTCCTTCGGAACTGCCGCATAAAGATCACCGGAGCGTGAATTCTTTTTGACGGCTTTTGCACGGAAGGGTCGCGTGCCGCGGTAGTTCCTCTGGTTTGCTTGCAGGGCGTCCTGCAGCTCCCTCGGTTCCGCCGGCCGGGCGCCTATTACTGGACCTGATGCCGCCGCCCACGACCCACGTCCCCCCGCAGAACATCGAGGCCGAGGAGTCGGTCCTCGGCGCGATGATGGTCGCCGAGTCGACGCTGACGCGGGTGATCGACGAGGTGAAGCTGAACGCGGCGGACTTCTACCTCGACAAGCACCGGCTGATCTTCGAAACGGTTCACGACCTCTACGCCGCCTCGCAGCCGGTGGACGAGCTCAGCGTCAGCGAGGCGTTGACCCAGCGCAACAAGGCCGAGGAGGCCGGGGGGCGCCACTACGTCTCCGAGCTGGCGGCGAAGGTCCCGGCCGCCGCCAACGCCAAGCACTACGCGGAGATCGTCCAGCAGAACTCGCTGCTGCGGCGGCTGCTCGGAGCCGGCCAGGAAATCCAGGGCTGGGTCAACGAGCGCGACGGCGAACCGAAAGAGCTTTCCGAGCGGGCCGAGAAACTGCTCTTCGAGGTCGCCCACAAAGAGCAGGCCAGCGACTTCAAACTGCTCTCGGAGATCCTCCACGACGAGGTCGACCGGCTGGAGAAGCTCTCCACCGACGAGACCGAAATGACCGGCACGCCGTCCGGCTTCCGCGACGTCGACGCGATCACCGGCGGCTTCCAGCCCGGCAACCTGATCATCGTCGCCGCCCGCCCGGCGATGGGCAAGAGCGCCCTCGTCGCCAACATTGCCGAAAACGTCGCGGTGAAGAAGGGGCAGGCGGTCGCCTTCTTCTCGCTCGAGATGTCCGAGGTCGAGCTGGCCCAGCGCTTCATCGCCTGCCGGGCGCGGATCTCCGGCGACAAGCTGCGCAAGGGGCAAGTATCCAAACGCGACTGGCCGAAGGTCCTGCGCGCCTGCAACGAGCTGGAAGAGGCGCCGCTCTGGTTCGACGACTCCTCCGACCTCGGGATCCTCGACCTGCGGGCGAAGGCGAGGCGGCTGCACGCCCAGGAACAGGAGCGCGGCGGCCTCGGCCTGATCATCCTCGACTACATCCAGCTGATGCGCTCCGACGACCACCGCGCCAACCGGGTCGAGCAGGTCGGCCAGATCAGCCGCGGGCTGAAGATCCTCGCCCGCGAGCTGGAGGTGCCGGTGGTGGCGATCTCCCAGCTCTCGCGCGCGCCGGAGCAGCGGACGCCGCCGAAGCCGCAGCTCTCCGACCTGCGCGAGTCCGGACAGATCGAGCAGGACGCCGACGTCGTCGCCTTCCTCTACCGCGAGGACTACTACCGCGACCCCGACGATGAGCCCGACGGCCTTGCCGACCTGATCATCGCCAAGCACAGGAACGGCCCGATCGGGACCAGGAAGCTGGTCTTCCTCGACCGCTATCCCAAATTCGCCGATCAGGCTCACCAGGATCCCCCGATCGACCAGCCCGCCGGCGAAGCGCCTCCCTTCGAAGACGCCGCGGCGGCTGGTCCTGAGTTCTGATGTCCGCGATCGCCCGCTCCGAGCCTTTCCGCGAACAGGCCTGCCCGCTCGGCGTCTGCGACGGCTCGGGCTGGATCCTCGGCCCCGAAGACATCGCCCGGCCCTGCGAGTGCCGCCACCAGCGGCTCGAGCGCGGCCGCAGCCGCGGCGTCTCCTCGGCGATCCCGGCCCGCTACCGCGGCATCTCCTTCGACCGCCCGCCCGTCTCCGACATGGCCCGGGACCTGCAGACGAAGATCGCTGTCAACGAAGTCAGGGCCTACGTCGACGACCTCGACACCCGCCTGCAGGAGGGGCGGGGATTGTGGCTGTTCGGCGACACCGGCACCGGCAAGACCTCGCTGGCGATGCTGATCTCGAAGGCGGCACTGGAGGCCGGGCGGACGGTCGCGATCTACTCGCTGCCGAAGCTGCTGGCCCGGATCCGCCGCACCTACGACTCGGCGCCGGGCGGCGACTCCTACCTCTCCTTCTTCGAGCAGCTGACCTCGGTCGACCTCCTGCACCTCGACGACCTCGGCGCCGAGAAACGCTCCGACTGGGTGCTGGAGCAGCTCTACGCGCTGGTCAACGAGCGCTACGAGGCGCAGCGGTCGATCGTGATCACGACCAACCTCCAGCACGAAGAGCTGGAAGAGCAGATCGGGCCCCGCACGGTCTCGCGGCTGGCGCAGATGTGCGACGAAGTCGAGATCCTCGGCGAGGACCGGCGCTGGGGCAAGGCCGCCTAGAGGCGCTCCGCCTCCGCCGGCCGCGACCGTCACAATCTCCGGCGGCATGCCAGGCGTGGTCATAGTCGGCGCCCAGTGGGGCGACGAGGGGAAGGGGAAGGTCGTCGACCTCCTCGCCGAGCGGGCTACCACGATCGTCCGCTTCCAGGGCGGAAACAACGCCGGCCACACGATCGTCCGTGACGGGGAGGAGTTCAAGTTCCACCTGATCCCGTCCGGGATCCTCTACGCGGAGAAGACCTGCGTGATCGGCAACGGGGTCGTCGTCGATCCCCGGGTGCTGCTCGGCGAGATCGACGACCTCAAACGGGCGGGGGTCAGCGTCGGCAACCTCCGTCTCTCCGCCAACGCCCACCTGATCATGCCCTACCACGTGCTGCTGGACAGCGCCGGGGAGACGAAGCTGGGAAAGCTCTCGATCGGGACCACCCGGCGGGGGATCGGGCCCTGCTACGCCGACAAGGCCCTGCGGCTGGGGATCAGGGTCCAGGACCTGCTCGACGAGAAGATCCTGCGGACGAAGATCCGCGCCGCCCTGGAGCCGAAGCAGCAGGCGCTGCGCGAACTCTCGGTGCAGCGGCGCAAGCAGCTGAAGGAGGCCGGCGAGGAGGCGAAGGCGAGCGAGCCCGCCGCCGGCGTCCCCGACCCCCGGCTCGACCTGCACGCGATGGTCGAGGAACACGTCAGCTTCGGCCACCGGCTGGAGCCGCACATCGCCGACACCGCCCGCCTCTGCTGGGACGCGCTCGACCGCGAGGAGACGGTGATCTTCGAGGGGGCGCAGGCGACCCTGCTCGACCTCGACCACGGCACCTATCCCTTCGTCACCTCCTCCAACCCGATCGCCGGCGCGGCTACGGTCGGTGCCGGAATCGGTCCCAAGGACATCGACGAGGTCTGGGGGATCGCCAAGGCCTACGCGACCCGGGTCGGCGCCGGCCCCTTCCCGACCGAGCTCTTCGACGACGTCGGCGAGCGGATGCTTCAGCAGGGCCACGAGTACGGAACCACCACCGGCCGTCCCCGCCGCTGCGGCTGGATGGACCTGGTCGCCCTCCGCTACGCGGTCCGCATCAACGGACTCGACGCGCTGGCGATCACCAAGCTCGACGTCCTCAGCGGCATCGGGTCGCTGCGGGTCGCGGTTCGCTACCGCTCCAAGGAGGGAGCGGTGCTCGACACCTTCCCCTACCACCAGTCGATCCTCCACTCGGCGACACCCGAGTACGAGGAGCTGCCGGGCTTCGACCTCGAGCTGACCTCCTGTCGCAGCGCCGAGGACCTGCCGCGCGAGGCGCGCGACTACCTCGGCTTCATCTCCGAGTTCGTCGGCGTGCCCGTGCGGCTGGTGGGCGTGGGGCCGGGCCGCGAGCAGGCGGTCTGGCTGGAGGGCTGAGCTGACCTTGCTCTACAGTCCCCCCGGTGACTTCCAGTCGACGCTCGACCAAGTTGAACGAGCGGCTGCCCCGGGGAAGACATGGCTTGCCGAGGGAGGCGGTGACCGAGTCCCAGCGCAACCGCATCCACCAGGCGATGGTCGAGGTGGTCTCGGCACGCAGCTATCCAGAGACGCGCGTGGTCGACGTGATCGGTGTCGCCGGCGTCTCCCGCAAGACCTTCTACGAGCTCTTCGAGAGCAAGGAGGACTGCTTCCTCGCCGCCTACGACGTGCTGCTGGAAAACCTCCTCGGGGAGGCGACCGAATCCTTCGAATCGGTGCCCGGCGCTCCCTGGGCGGAGCGGATCGCCGCCGCCCTCGAGGCTCTGCTGGAGCATCTCTCACGACATCCCGACGAGGCGCGGTTTGCGATCGTCGAGGTTCTGGCCGCAGGGCCGAAGGCCCTTGCCCGGCGCGACGCCGCGCTGCGCCAGTTCACCGGGTTCCTCGAGTCCGGGCGCTCGGAGACAACGGTTGAGCTGCCCGGCATCACCTCCCTTGCGGTGGCGGGGGGGATCAACGAGCTGCTCTACAGCGAGATCCTCCACGGCGCCGCCGGGCGGCTGCCCAGCCGCCTTCCCGATTTGATGTTCTGGGTGACCCTTCCCTTCCTCGGCCCTGCGGAGGCTGCCGCCGAGCGGGATCGGGTACGGCGGAGGGAGCTCCAGTCCTAGTACGGGAGCGCCGCTCCTTTCGGGCACCGGCGGGTTTACGGATTGGGCGGGGGTGGTAGTTTGACCCGCTGGAAGACGTGCAACAAGCAACTGTTCCCATGGCATCGACCCAGGACGGGCAGGCCGCAAAGGAGAGATATAGGGATATGCGTAAGTACCTGATATTGACGATGGCCATAGGGGCCCTGATCGCCGTCAGCGTGGCCGGCATCGCTACCGGTGCCAACAAGCCGGTGACGGTCGAAGCGGGCAATCTCGTCTTCACCTTCAACGGCGGCTTCAGCCCAAGCAAGCTGCCGAAGAAGAAGATGGCTCCGATCACGCTCACCTCTTCCGGCGAAATCTCGACCAAAGACGGAACCCACCCGCCGGCGCTGAAGGAAGCGATCGTCGAAACCGACAAAAACGGCGCCATCAACGTCAAGGGCATCAAGGTCTGCAAGGCCGGCAAGCTGCAGTCGCGCGACACCGCCGCGGCCCGCAAGGCCTGCCCGAAGTCGATCATCGGCAGTGGTAAGACCACGGTCGAGGTCCAGTTCCCAGAATCGAAACCGGTCCTCGTCAACTCGGCCCTGACCGTCTTCAACGGCGGCTCCAGCGGCGGCACCACGACCCTCTACATCCACGCCTACTTCTCGGCGCCGGTGACCGGGGCGATCGTCACCACGCTGAAGATCAAGAAGGTCCACAACGGCCGCTACGGGCTGAAAACCGTCGCCACGATCCCGAAGATCGCCGGTGGCAGCGGTTCGGTCAAGTCGTTCAACCTGAAGATCAACAGGAAGGGCGTCCTGACGGCCCGATGCGCCGACGGCAAGCTCCAGGCGAAGGCTACCGCCAAATTCGCCGACGGCACCGTGGCCGGTCCGGCGACCATCATCCGGCCCTGCACCGGAACCTGAGCAGCACCTGAGAGCAGGATCCTGAAAGGGCGGCCTCCGGGCCGCCCTTTTCTTGCTCCCGAGCGGTTGCGCCGGAGGTGCCCGCGTAGTACAAATAGGCGCACTCGATTAAACGCACTTGTCTAGATTGGCGGCGATGTCTTTGGGTAGCGACAGCCTGCCGGCTGCGGTGGAGAGCGCAAAGAAGCGAGATCTGGAGCCTCTGGCAGAAGAGAGCTCGGCGAAGCTCGGGCTCGATGACCGACAGATGGTCGAGTTGGAGAACTACCTCCACGACGCCTGGTTCTTCGGCATCCGCACCGGCCACACGGTGATGGTCGAGACGAAAATGGGCGAGAGCGATCCCGGCCCCGTGATCCTAGGCATGCAGGACGAGTTCCAGGAGCTGATGGAACGCTGCGGAGAGGCGCTCAACACCACCGTCGGGACCACCATCCAGGCCTGGAACTACCTCGGGCAGGCTTGGATAGCCGGCGCCAGGTTTTGGGAAGTGGAGATAGCCGCTCGGCTGATCGAATCCCACACGGGAGGCTTCGATGCAGCGCTGCGGCAACTCCGGAGCGATTGCTAGCGGTCAGGTCGCCCGGCCTTGGCTTCGAGTTCTTCGCGTACTCGCGCTAGTCGCCGCTGATCGAGATGATTGATCGATTAAACTTTAGCCATGACCCTGGAGCTTGTGACCCTTGGTCCCGAGGGCACCTGCCACGAGCGAGCGGTGCGCCGGTACATGGCCTTTCAGGGCATCGAAGACTTCGAGATCGAGTTCACGGCCGACTTCCTCGCTGGCCTCGAGCGGGTAAGGGGCCGGCCTGACGCCTTCCTCATCCAGTGCAGCGCCCATCCGCGGGTTCACGAGGTAACCGAGCGCTACTGGCGAGAGGTCTTCGTGGTCGACACCTTCATCTATCCGACCAAGCACCTGGTCCTGCTCAGCCGGCGCGATGTCGAGAATCCTCGCTCGCTGGGGATCGTGCCGGCGACCAAGGGCTACGTCGACCTCTCGCCGTGGGAGGAGGTGATCGACGTCGTCTCCAAGCCGGTCGTCGGCGAGGAGCTGCTCGCCGGCCGCTACGACGCCGGGTTGACCCACATCGAGCACTTCGAAGAGCACGAGGACGAGCTGCGCCTCGAGCTCGACATCGGCGAAATCGACACCACCTGGCTCGTCTACGGAACGAGGAAGCGCTTCGCGGGTGAGGTGATTGGGGTTCCCTCCGCGGACTTCCTGCAGGGAGCCCTGGATCGCGAAAGCCGGAGTCCTAGCCCTTCCTAGCGCTGGCGAAGATCTCGAACTGGTTCTCGGTCGGTTCCTTCGGACGGCCGTTGCCATGGAAGACGCGCTCCAGCGTCATCCCCACCGAGTCGTAGACCTCGCGCAGCTCGTCGACGGTGTAGAGGCGCTGGCGGAATTCGATCCGCCTGTCGAGGTTCTCCAGCACCTCGCCGAAGCGGAGCGGGATCATCGCCCCTTCCATATAGCTGTTCTTCTTGTTCCAGCGGTGCTCGACGAGTTCGACCATGCTCTCGCTGGGAATCCAGGAGCGCTGCGGCAGGCGAGCCCGGGCGTAGAGGACGTTGGGGACCTGGATCAGGTTCTGGCCGCCCGGCTTCAGCGCCCGCGAGATCACCTCGAAGGTCCTGCGGTTCTCCTCGTCGGTCTCGAAGTAGCCGACGGCGCCGTCGTTGAGGTTGAGGACGATGTCGAACTCCTCCTCGTAGTCGAGCTCGCGCAGATCGCCCTGGACGAACTCGGCCTCGAGCCCCTGTTCGGCGGCGTCCCTGCGGGCGATCTCCACCAGTTCCTCGCCGATCTCGACGCCGACCACCGAAAAGCCCTGGCGCACCAGCTCCAGGGAGTGGCGGCCGGTGCCGCAGGCGAGGTCGAGGATGCGCTCGCCGCCCTGCGGACGCAGCATCGTCAGTGCGCGCTTGATTTCCGACTCGGTCCGCTCGGTCCAGGCCATTTCGGCGCTCATCCCAGTGAACGCCGTCGCGTACCAGTCCTGCGGAATCTCCTCCTGAAGAACCGTCATCTCCCTCTCCCTCGCTGGCTGCCCATTGCACAGGAAAGCTTAAAAGATCAAGGGTTGTGCTGCTTCTCCTCACGATGGCGGCGGCGGATGAGGGGCGCGACGTAGCCGATCAGCGCCCCGATCAGGGTGGCGAGGAGGATGACGACGATCAGCGGCGCCGTAAAACTGGCGAAGAGGACTTCGAAGCTGACTTCCTGCGAGTTCTGCAAGGCGACGATCAGGACCAGGGCGCTGAGGATCCCCACCAGCCAGGCTCGCCAGTTGACCGGCTTCTTCTGCTGCTGCATCGCACGATCCTAATCCCCCGCATGCGGCAGACTTAAGCGCTATGGGAACCGCTCAACGCCCCGACCCGACCGAGTCGGTCCGCCACCAGCTGCGGCCGCTCTTCGACCAGATCGTGATCAAGGAGCTCGACCAGGACCGGGTCCGCCGCTCCGGCCTGGTGGTGCCACCGGGGACGCACGAGCCGCCGCCCGAGCAGGGCATCGTCCTGGCCGTCGGTCCCGGCCTCGACTGGTGGGCCGGGGCCGGGGTCGAGATGCCGGTCGCGCCCGGCGACCACGTCGTCTTCCCCTCCAGCGCCGGCGTATGGGTCGAAGTCGACGAGGAGCGCCTCCTGGTCTGCCGGGTAACCCAGATCCTCGGCGTCCTCGAGTCGGCCGCGCTCGAACGCGGCTAGTCAGATCCGCGCCCCGGCGGCGACGCGCTCGCCGCGCTTGCGGCTGAGCATGCGCTCGTCGGCGGCGCGGATCAGCGACGCGGAGTCTTCGCCGTCATCGGGGAAGGCGGCCCAGCCGACCGAGACGCTCGGGGCCGGAGTGCCCGAGTCCGAGTAGTGGGTGCCGATCGCGTCCCGGATCGCCGCCGCCATCAGGCGGGCGCCCTCGCCGTGGGCGGCTGGAGCGATGACGGCGAACTCGTCGCCGCCGATCCGCGCGAGGGTGTCGGTCGAGCGCAGGATCGACTGGGCGCGCTCGGCCACCTGACGCAGGACCGCGTCCCCGACCGGGTGTCCGTGATTGTCGTTGATCCCCTTGAGGTCATCGAGGTCGAGCAGCAGCAGCGTTAGCGGGCTGCGGTCCGCGTCGGGCGGGGAGCCGGCCGGCAGCGCCCGGCGCGCCAGCTCGCGCTCCAGGGTGAGGTCGAACTGGCGCCGGTTGGCGATCCCGGTGAGGGGGTCGCGATAGGCGATCCGACGGTGACGCAGCTCGGCGGCGGAGAGGCGCTCGCGCAGGCCGACCAGGACCCAGGTCGCGGAGAGGAAGCCGGCGACGAGGGCGACGTAGCGGGGGAGGAAGGCGTCGTCGATCGCGCTGCCGTCGTAGAGCAGCGGCGTGCCGGCGACGAGGATCAGCTCGATCGAGAGCGGCCAGGCCCAGCTGGCCGGAAAGAAGAAGGCCGCGTAGAGCAGCAGGGTGACGAGCATCGGCTGGACAAAGCTGATCGCGCCGCCAGTCACGTAGATCGCCAGGCCGACGACCGGGATCGTCAGCGCCATCCCCACCCCGAGCACCTGCATCGAAGCGCGGTCCCAGGCGAGCCAGCCGAGGGCCGACGCCACGCCGTAGGCCAAGACGACGGCGCTGAGGGCGACGACCCAGCCCATCTCGACGTGCTGCGCCCCCGGCAGGTAACAGCCGACGACGCCGATGACCGCGGCGAGGATCCAGATGACGCCGGAGATCCTCCCCATCCGCGCCCGCTCGTCCGGCGCGTCGGCGAAGGCCGGCATTATCGTGGCGGAAGGTAAGCGCTGAGGCATTGCTACCTCATCGACCGCCGCCGGCTTGTCTTTAAGAGCCGCTGACTATTCGGCTAGCCGGCCTCGGAGAGGGCCGGCTCCGGCTCGTCCTCCGGCGCCGCCTCGTGCACCGGCATCTCCTGTGGACGCGGTGCCCGCAGGACGAAGACCGCGATCGCCACCGCGATCGCGGCCAGCCCGGCGCCGATCAGGTAGGCGAGGTGGTAGCCGGAGTTGAGCGCCTGCAGCTTTCCTGCACCTTCGTCGAGCAGCGACTGGGTGCGCTCGGAGGAGATGGTCGCCAGGACAGCCAGGCCGATCGCCCCGCCCACCTGCATGCTGGTGTTGACGAGGCCCGAGGCGAGGCCGGCGTCCTCGGGGGTCGCCCCCGACATCGCCAGGGTCATGATCGCCGGGAAGGAGGTGCCGACGCCGACGCCGATCAGCAGAAACGGCGGCAGCAGGTCGATCAGGTAGTTGCCGTCGACCGGTGCCCGGGCGAAGAGCAGGAGGGCGACGACGACCAGGCAGACGCCCGGGATCAGGGCCGTGCGCGGCCCGAACCGCATGATCAGTTTTTCCGAGAAGCCGAGCGAGAGCGAGCCCATCACGATCGTCGTCGGCAGGAAGGCGAAGCCGACCTCGAGCGGGCTGTAGCCAAGCACCCGCTGCAGGTAGAGCGCCCCGAGGAAGAACATCCCGAACATGCCGGCGACCAGCAGCGCCTGGAGGACGTTGGAGCCGGCGACGTTGCGGGAGCGGAAGAGCCGCAGCGGCATCAGCGGGTTGGCGATCCGCGACTGGCGGAAGACGAACAGGGCCAGCAGCACCGCCGAGATCGCGCTGAGGGCAAGGGTGTGGGTGTCCACCCAGCCCCACTTTTCGATCTGCAGGATCGTGAAGACGCCGAGCATCAGCGAGCCGGTCAGCAGGACCGCGCCGGGAAAATCGGCGCCGGCGCTGAGGCCGATCCCGTCCGGGTTGGCGACGAGGCGCCGGGCGAGGATCGCGACGGCGATCCCGATCGGCAGGTTGATCAGGAAGATCCAGTGCCAGCTGATCGCGTCGGTGAGGACGCCGCCGAGCAGCAGCCCGATCGAGCCGCCGGCAGAGGCGACGAACCCGTAGACGCCGATCGCTTTCGCCTGGTCGGCGGGCTGCGGGAACATCGTCACGATCATCCCCAGGATCACCGCCGAGGCGAGGGCCCCGCCGAAGCCCTGGACGAAGCGGGCGCCGACCAGCATCTCCTGGCTCTGCGAGGCGGCGCAGAGCATCGAGGCGGTGGTGAAGATCGTCAGCCCGACGAGGAAGACGCGGCGCTGACCGAGCAGATCGCCCATCCGCCCCGCCAGCAGCAGCAGGCCGCCGAAGGGGATCATGTAGGCGTTGATCACCCAGGCGAGGTTGTTCTGGGAGAACCCGAGGTCGTCCTGGATCGAGGGCAGGGCGACGTTGACGATCGTCGCGTCGAGGACGATCATCAGCATCCCCGCGCAGAG
>Ga0207693_10003073_pt1 | contig 14395 bp, 10 predicted proteins | sample LARL81metaG_FD_184347 | JGI IMG/M metagenome (GOLD analysis project Ga0207693, IMG submission 184347) | Corn, switchgrass and miscanthus rhizosphere microbial communities from Kellogg Biological Station, Michigan, USA - LAR L8-1 metaG... | ecosystem: Host-associated > Plants > Roots >...
CGTGCACCGCCTTGGCGTCCAGCAGCGCGCCCACCTCGCGCATCGGGGCCCGGCTGGCCGTGAAGGGCTTGCCGCTGATCGTCACCTGGCCCGCGGTGGGCCGGTCCAGCCCGAGGATCAGCCGCATCGTCGTGGTCTTGCCCGCGCCGTTCGGGCCCAGGAATCCGGTGATTTTGCCGGGCTCGACCCGAAACGACAGGCCGTCCACCGCGAGCGTGCCGCCGTAGCGTTTGGTCAGGCCCCGTGCCTCGATCATCTGCTTTCCTTCCTCACGGTTTTCGCCGGGTTTTCCGGCGGCCTGGCCAGTGTCGTCCGGGTTGGCGCGGCACCGCGTCGGCCAGCGAGGTGATCTACGCCAGACTCGGGGATGACCCGCGCGGCCCGCGGTCGACCTGACCGTGCTACCTGAGGCGGATGGACATCGGCCGCTCGGCCGACGGCCGATGCGGGTTGCCGCCGTTAATCTGGTGACGTGTCAGCCGTCTATGCCTGGCTGAGCCGTCACCCGCAGCTGGTGGACGGCCTGCTGGCGTTGCTGCTGGCCGCGCTGGGCGCGGGCTCGGCATTCGGTCACGGCCGCCCGGTCCTGGTCGCGCTGCCGCTCCTGCTGGCCATGATCGTCCCGGTGGCCTTCCGACGACGGAACCCGGAGGCCGCGTTCAGCGTCGCGGTGGTGGCGGGCGCGATTCAGCTCGCTTCCTCCTCGGGCCCGAGCGGGGCCGACCTGGCCATCCCGGTCCTGCTGTACACGCTGGCGGCCTACCGGCCGCGCCGGGTATCGCTGGCCGGGCTGGGGATTTGCCTGGTCGGCTCGATCGTCGGGGTGCTGGCCTGGACGAACGGCCTTGACCTGTACCGGAAGATCGCCGTAGCCCTGGTGATCTTCTGCGGGACCGCGCTGGTCGCCTGGGTGCTCGGTGACTCCATGCGCTACCGGCGTGCGTACTACGCGGCGCTGGAGGAACGCGCGGCCCGGCTCGAGCGGGAGGCCAACGCCCAGGCCCAGATCGCCACCGCGGCCGAGCGAGCCCGGATCGCCCGGGAACTGCACGACGTGATCGCTCACCACGTCAGCGTCATGGTGGTCCAGGCCGACGGCGCCGGATACGCGCTGGACAGCAACCCGGAACGGGCCCGCCGGGCGCTGGCGGCCATCTCGGCGACCGGACGGCAGACTCTGACCGAGATGCGGCGGCTGCTCGGACTGCTCCGCTCCGGCGACGCCCGGACCGAGCTGACCCCCCAGCCCGGCCTCGGCCAGCTCCGGGAGCTGGTCGAGCAGGCCCGGGCCGCGGGCATGTCGGTGTCGCTGACCCAGCAGGGCGCGCCGCACCCGCTGGCCGACGGCGCCGAGCTGGCCGCCTACCGGGTGGTCCAGGAGTCGCTGACCAACACCCGCAAGCACGCCGGCCTGGCCGCGGCCGCATCGATCACCCTCCGTTATGACAATGACGGGCTGGTCGTGCAGGTCAGCGACAACGGCCGGGGCGCCCCGGCGGCCGGGGACGGCGCCGGACACGGGCTGGCCGGGATGCGGGAGCGGGTGGAGATGTACGGCGGGACCATGACCGCCGGGCCGCTGACCGACGGCGGGTACCAGGTCACCGCCCAGATCCCCGCCGCGCCCGCGCTGGCCCGCGGGCAGTTCGGCGGTGCGGCATGAACATCAGGATCGGGCTGGTGGACGACCAGGAGCTGGTCCGGGCCGGCTTCCGGATGGTGCTGGACGCGCAGCCGGACATGACCGTGGTGGGCGAGGCCGGCGACGGGCTGGCGGCGATCGAGCTGGCCCGCCGGTTCACCTGCGACGTGATGGTGATGGACGCCCGGATGCCGCGGCTGGACGGGGTGGAGGCGACGCGGCGGATCCGGACCGCGGGGGAGCGGCCGCGCATCCTCATGCTCACCACCTTCGACCTTGACGAGTACGCCTTCGCCGCACTCAAGGCCGGCGCGAGCGGCTTCCTGCTCAAAGACGTCCCGCCCGAGGAGCTGCTGTTCGCGATCCGGGCCGTGCACTCCGGCGACTCGGTGGTCGCTCCCTCGACGACCCGGCGGCTGATTGACCAGTTCGCCCACCTGCTGCCGGGCGGCGGCCCGGCGCCCGCCGAGCTGACCGGGCTGACCGGGCGGGAGCGTGAGGTCCTGGTCCTGGTCGCGCAGGGGCTGTCCAACGCCGAGCTCGCCGGGAAGCTGTTCCTCTCCGAGGCCACGGTCAAGACCCACGTGGGGCGCATCCTGGCCAAGCTGGATCTCCGCGACCGGGTCCAGGCGGTCGTCTACGCCTACGAAAACGGCCTGGTGAAAGCGGGCAACGGGCGCTGAGCGGGATCCTGTCGACCTCCCTGGGGTTCGTCGCGCAGCGCTCGCTGACCGGCGAGGCCGATGTTCAAGCGCACGCCGACGCCTTGACCGCCCTGACCCGGGCCCCCGCGGCGCACGCTGACCCGGCGGTGGCCTAGCGACCCCGCCAAGGCCGGGCCGCCCGATCACGCTGCGTCTGGGCTGAGCCATTCGATCCACTGGCCGGAGGGGTGCGCCCGGGCGAGCAGCCGGCCGGATTCCGTGCCGTGATCGAAGGTGCGGGCGCCGAGCGCGGCGAAGACGCCGTGGCGCTGGTAGTCGCGAACCAGTTGCGCGGGCAGCGCCAGGCCTTGCACGCTGTCGCGTCCCGAGGGCCCGAGCGGGACCAGGGGGTCGAGCGACAGCCAGGTCACCCGCCGGCCGCGGCCCGCCGCGGCCAGGATGCCGACCAGCCGCGCGCGCCGTTCGGGCGGCAGGAACACCGCCAGGTAGGCGTCGGTCACGATGACCTCACGGCCCGCCGGAAAGCTGTCCAGAACGCCGGGCAGCACGTCCACCACGTCGCCGGGAATGACGTTGACAGGGTGCAGCCGGGCCGTCTCGACGGCCGCATCCAGCCGGGCCAGCGCGGACGCTTCCGGCGGCGCGCACGCCTGCAGCCACGCCCGGGCCTTGCCGTCCTCCAGGTCGATGGGGCTGACGTCGATCCCGGCCCGTTCGGTGATGGGCGGAAGCCCGGCCCGCGGCAGGAGGTGAGATCCGCGTGCCTCGCAGCTGAGGGTCAGCGCCGCGGCCCGCGGCCCGGATGAGCGGGTTCCGACCAGGTACCGGTACCGGTCCAGTTGCAGCCCCAGCCCCGCCCCCGTGCCCAGGTCGACCAGCGCGACCGGCGCTTCGGGCGAGGCGGTGGCCGCGATGCCCAGCGCGATCTGAGCGCACCGGGCCACCTCGTTCATCTGGTAGCGCCGCGCCCGGCAGATGGCCGAGACATCGTCCAGCCGGGCCGATACGAACGACCGGGCCGCCGGGAAGAAACCGGCGTCGAATCCGGGCTGCGGCCTCCCGGGCTCCGGGAAGTAGCCCGCCAATGGCATCGGCCTGTCCCGGCGTACCAGGAAAGAGACCGCCGCGCTGGCCAGCAGCGCGGGCAGGCGATCCGACGGCAGCTCCGCCAGTCGCTGCAGCAGCGCCTCGTGCGCTGCGATCACCCTGAACAACGCCGCCGTCAGCTGCCAGGATTCCGGCGCATCCGGCGGCGCCCAGCCGGCCGCTACCTCCTGCGCCTGGGCTCGGATCTCGTCCACCGTGGACACGCCGTCACCCCGTGGGTCCCGGCCTCCGGCCGCCCGCCCGTAACACAGCACCTAACACTACCTGCCGGCCGCGACGGAGTCGGCGCGGCCGGCAGGTTCTCCCTCCCCCTTGTCGTTAGCTGCCCGAAGAAGGCCCGGGGCCGGAGTACTGGACCTGCTTCACGGCCGGGTGCTCGTCACGGGCCTTGAAGTATTCGGCGCCCTCGATGCTGATGTGCGGCAGGATCCGGTCGAGCCAGCGGGGCAGGTACCAGTTCCACTTGCCCAGCCTGGCCATCCGCGCCGGCACGAGCAGGCAGCGGACCACGGTGGCATCGAGGATCACGGCGACGGCCAGGCCGATGCCGAACTGCTTGACGGTCGGATCGCCGTTGAGGACGAAGCTGCCGAACACGAACACCATGATCGTCGCCGCGGCGGTGATCACGCGTCCGCTGGTGACCAGTCCGCCGACGACCGAGCGCCTGGCGTCCTCGCCCGCGTCGGCATGTTCCTTGATCTGGCTGACCAGAAACACCTCGTAGTCCATGGACAGCCCGAACAAGATCGCGAACATGAGCAGCGGCACGTAGGAGACGATCGGCACGGCGCTTTCCAGGCCGATCGAGCTGTGCAGCCATCCCCACTGGAACAGCGCGGTCAGCACGCCATATGCGGCGCCGATCGAGAGCAGGTTCATGACGGCGGCCTGGGCCGGGATCAAGACCGTGCGGAACGCGAGCATCAGCAGCAGGAAGCTGAGTGCGATCACGACCAGGATCTGGAGCAGCAGCTTGCTGGAGATTTCCGAGGCGAGATCGACATAGCTGGCCGTGCTGCCGCCCACGTAGGCGGTCATGTTCGTGCCCTTCTCGGCTGCGGGGATCACGCTGGACCGCAGCTGGTTGACCAGGTCCGTCGTGGCCTGCTCGGCCGGGCCGGTCTTGGCGATCGCGTTGAAGTACGCGGTGGTCCCGGCCTTGTCGATCTGGACCGGCGTGACCGTCAGGACGCCCGGGGTCTGCGAGACGTCTTTCTCCAGCGTCTGCAGCCGCGGGTCGGTGGCGCGCGGGTCGCTGCCCGCCGACGCCGAGGAGCCCGAGGAGCCAGAGGAGCCCGAGGAGCCGGAGGAACCGCTGGAGGAGGCGGCTTGCGCGGGGGAGCCGAGCTTGACCGCGATCAGCAGCGGACCGTTCACCCCGGGCCCGAAGTTCTGCGATATCTGGTCGTAGGCCTGGCGCACCGTGGTGGACTTGGACATCGCGGCGACGTCCTGCTGCCCCAGGGTGAGCGACAGCACCGGGATGGCCAGCGGGATCAGGATGGCCAGGGCGGCCACCGACGCGACCACCGGGTGCCTGGCCACGCCCGACGCCCACCGCGCCCACAGGCCCTGCTTCGGCTGAGCTCCCGGATGGCTGTGGTGGACCCGCAGCGAGTTGATCCGCGGTCCGATGATCGCGAGCGCGGCCGGCAGCAGGGTCAGCGCCGCGAGGACCGCGACAACGACCGCGATCGCGGCCATGAAGCCCATCGTGGCCACCAGCGGGATCCCGGCCACCGCGAGCGACGCCAGCGCGATCGTCACCGTCCCGCCGGCGAACGCCACCGCGCCTCCGGACGTCGCGGCGGCCCGGGCGATCGACTCGTGCAGCTCCAGGCCGTCTTTCATGCCGCGGAAGTGCCGGGTCACGATGAACAGCGCGTAGTCGATGCCGACGCCGAGCCCGATCATCGTGGCCAGGGTCGGCGCCACCGTGGGCACCGTGAGCACGTGGCTGAGTATCGTGATGACCGACAGCGTCGAGGCCAGCCCCAGGATCGCGGTCAGGATCGGCATCAGCATCGCCACCACGGTCCCGAACGTCAGCGTGAGGATCACCGCCGCCGCGAGGATCCCGATCAGCTCGCTGGACTCGGTGGCCGGGTTGGACACCTTCTGCCCGAGCTGGCCGCCGGTCTGCACCTCGATCCCGGCCGCCTGAGCGGGCTTGGACGCCGCGTCGATGATGTTCTGCGCGTCAGCGACGGACATCGACCCCGGGCTGACCGACAGGGTTACCGAGAGATAGCCGGTCTGCTGGTTCTTGCTCAGCGCGGAGGCGCCCTGCGACGTGAGCGGGTTGACCACCGAGGCCACGTCCGGCGCCTTGGCCACGTCGGCCGCGGACTGGTTGACCGCCGACGCGTACTTGGAGTCGGTCAGTTTCCCGCTGCTGACGTGCAGGACGATCGGACTGGTCCCGTTGGACTGGTCGGGGAACGACTTGCTGAGCGTGTCGGTGGCGCGCTGGCTGTTGGTTCCCGGCAGCGTCAGGTTGTCGTTGGTGTTGTCACCGAGGCTGTGCGACGCCGCGACCAGCGCGACCGTCGCCAGCAGCCAGACGGTGAGAACCGCGAAACGGTGCCGGACGCAGAACCGCGCCAGCCGGTAGAGCACACCTGTCATGACCGGGCTTCCTTCTCTTCCTCAGCGGTGTCACCGCAGTTTGACCGGGCCTGACGCCAACGTGCCCGGCGGCGGTAACCGGTCACAAGAGGGAGATCCCGCGTGTTTCCCCTACGCTTTTTGCGCGGCGCTTTTCCCGAACGGCCGCGGCGCAACGCTTGCGCGGGCGGCGCAACCCTCCGGGGGCCTACTCGGCGATGGCCACCGCGAGCTGGAAGCGGGAGCGTATGCCCAGCTTCTGGTACGCGCTGCTGAGGTGGCGCTCGACCGTCTTCTCGGTCACGAACAGCGTCTGCGCGACCTCGCGGTTGGTCTGCCCCTGGGCCGCCTGGCGGCACACCCGCCACTCCGCCGCGGTCAGCGCGCTCGGCCCGGTCAGCTCCATCCGCGCGCGGCGACCGGGCCCGGCGTGCAGCTCGGCCATCGCGGTTTCCGCCAGCGCGATGGAACCGCACTGGCCGGCCAGCTTGACCGCCCGGCGCGCGGCGTCCCGGCCTTCCGTCCGCCGGCCGGAGCGGCCCAGCTCGGCGGCTAGGTCGGCGAGCACGTGCGCCAGCTCCAGCCGCGCGGAGCTGTGCTCGAGCACCGAGACCGCCTCGCGGAGCAGCGCCTGCCCCTCCTCCCCGCCGGCCACCGCGGCAGCGGCGCGCAGTGACATTCCCAGCGCCCCTGCCACACCGACCCGCCGGGCTGCCGCCAGCTGCTCACGCGCGAGCCTCGTGGCCAGCCGTGTATCGCCCAGTGCAGCCAGCGCCGGGGCCGCGTATGCCTTCCAGTCGCTAGGCCAGCCCAGCCCTCGCGCCGCACGCCGCTGGCCGCACCACAGCAGGTCCGCGACGCCTTCCTCAAGGCGGCCCTGGGCGATCCGCAGCCGCCCGCGCGCGGTCATGAAGCTGGTTACGTGAGCGCGGTTGACAATTCCGAGCTCCTCGCCGGCTTGGGCCAGATCGGTCGCGGCATCCAGCGCTCCGCGCTCGACCTGCACGCTGATCGCCACCGCGACGAGCAGTAGCGCGGTGAAATGCGACTTCTCCACCAGCAGCAGCCCGGTATCGGCCTCGGCCTGCGCATCGTGCAGCGAGCCCTGCGCGAGCGCGATTACGGCGCGCTGCGCGTGCAGGATGCCCTGCCTGGTCGCGTGACCTTCGTCGCGGGCACGTTCCAGCGCGGCGTCCAGCAGCCGGGTAGCCAGCTCATACCGCTCGCCGAGCCGCAGAGCCAGCAGTGCCAGCAGCGCGGCGTTGGACTGCGCGCTGGGCGGCAGGCCAGTCGCGAGCGCCTGCTCCACCTCTTGCGTCGGGGCCGCGGCAGGCTCTCCACGCAAAAGCTGCTCATAAGCGCTGTGGATTCTCCCGACGGCCTCGAAACCGGGGTGGCCCCGGGCCTGGTCTTGGAAGCGCCGCAGTTGGGCGGGGAGGCCGGGACGCAGTGACGAGAAAGCCGTGGTGACCGACAGCAGCTCGGCACCGAGTTCGAGTGAGCGCTCGGGATCGACCGGCCACAACTCACCGGCCAGCGACGCCAGCGCGTCGGCCGCGGCCCGGGCCGGGCCGCCGCCCGATACGATCGCGCACCGCCCCAGCCAGAACGCCGCGACGGCCCGGGTGTTCAGCGTGGCGTCCGAAGCCAGCGCCGCGCGCAGGTGTTCCTCGGCCGCCTCGAACTGCATGGTGGCCACCTCACACCGGCCCAGTTCGCCCAGGATCTCCGCGCGCTCCTGCTCGGCGGGGGACTCGGCCAGCGCCCGCCGCAGGTACGTGGCCGCCGCTCGCGGAGCGCCCCGGTGCGCCGCGTCGGCGGCAGCCGATCGCAGCACGTTAATCCGGTGCTGGTCCGCGGTCGGGGGAGTCAGCAGCAGGTGGGCGCTGATCCGCTCCGCCGAAGCACCCTCGCGGGCCAGCGCCTCGGCCGCCGCGGCGTGCCGCGCCTGGCGCTCGCCGGGCGCGAGGTCCTCATACAACGCCGCGCGCACGATCGGGTGCACGAAGCCCAGCCGCTCGGCGCGGGTGAAGATGTCGGCCCGGACCAGGTCGTCGGCCGCGTCCCGGGCCGCGGCCTCGCTCAGGCCGGACACGCGGCCGGCCAGCGACAGGTCGCTGTGGTCTCCGAGCACGGAGACCGCTCGGGCCAGTTCCGTCGCCGTCGGCCCGAGCGCGGCCAGCCGGTGCAAGACGAAACGGCTCACCGCGGCCGGCCCCACCACCTGCACCTCGCTCGCCGCGGCCGCTGTCGGCGCCACCCCCGCAGCGTTCAGCGCGCTCAATAGCTCCCGGAGGAAAAGGGGGTTGCCCCCGGTGGCCGTGTGACAAGCCCGGCAGAACTCCTCGGCTGCCTCCGCGCCCAGGCGCTCCCGGGCCACGGCCACCGCGGCATGCTGGCTCAGCGGCCGTGGATACAGCGCGACGCCGGACGGCCGCGAGGCCAGCTGCGCCCACAGCGACCCCGCCTCGTCCGGCGCAGGATCCGGTGGGCGCCCGGTGAGCAGCATCGCGACCGGAAGCCCCTCAATGCGCTGGGCCAGGTAAGCCAGGAATCGCAGCGATTCCCGGTCGGCCCAATGGCAGTCGTCGACCAGCACGAGCACGGGCGCCTGGTCGGCGATGTTCACCACGAGCCAGTACAGGCTGTGCAGGGCCTCGAAGCCGACATCAGCGCCGAGCGCGCGTCGCTCGTCGGGCTCGAACAGCCGCGCGGCCGGCCCGGCGCCGCCTGCGAAAAGACCGTCGCGGTCGGGTTCCCTGCTGACCACCGGTTCCAGCAGCTGGCGCACGACACCGAACGCGAACGGCTGCTCGAGCTCGGAGCCCCTGGCCTCGAGCGCCAGCATCCGGGTCCGCCCGGCCGTCGCGCGGGCCTCGCGCGCCAGCACCGTCTTGCCCACCCCCGGCGGTCCCTGGACCAGGAGCAGCGTCCCGTCTCCGGCACAGGCGCGATCCAATCCCTCGGCCAGCGTCTTGAGCTCGAGTTCGCGCTCCAGCAGGGCTTTCCCCCCGATGAACTGCACAAACCCGACGATACACGGCAGGCCTGCGGCATCGCCGGGGCAAAACCCGGGGGGAAACCCTCGGGGATCCTCCCTTGCAGCGCCGATATCGGCGCCGGAATCATGGCCCGCGTGAAGAGCGTCAGCGAGCTCAACAAGCTCAAAGTCAGGCTGTTCTTCGAGGCCGTAATCAACGAAGGACGGCTGGAGCTGATCGACGAGCTGGTGGCCGCCGACTACCTAGGCCACGTGCCGTGCACCGCAGCGGCGGTGAGCGGACCGGAGGGCGTGCGCCGGCTCGTGTCGAGCCACCGCCGCGACCATCCGAGCCTGCGCATCAAGATCGAGGATCAGATCGCCGAGGATGACCTCGTCGTGACGCGATGGCAGGCCACGACGACGGCTCCGGGGGGGCAGCCTGCCAACGCCTGCGCCGGGCGCATCACGTGCTGCGCGGGGATCTCGGTCGTCCGGCTGCTGGCTGGAAAGCAAGTCGATTCGCGCACCGAATACACCAGGCTCCCCTCCGGCGTGCCGCCCTAGGCCAGCCGGGAACGCTAGGAGCCTCTGCTGAGGGTCGCCGGCGAGCTAGGCGGACGTCACGACGGGGACCTGGTCCAGGACGATTCCGAAGTGGTCGCGGTAGGCGGTTAGCACGGCGTCGTCGGTGTCCAGCTGCTCTTCGGTGCGCGATCGGCCGGTGGTCCGGATCAGCGTGCGGCCGCTGACCGAGATTCTGCCGGCTTCGGTGAGCCGGGAGCAGATCGTGCCCTGGGTGAAATGAGAGGCCGGCGAGGTCTGCTGCCACCAGCAGGTCGGGACGAAGTCCTCCAGGGAGCGCTCCCGGCGCTCTATCCGGTACTGCGGCTGTCCGTCCTTGAGCACGTCCACATCACCGGCCCCGGCATCGGCCAGCGTGAACGCGCCGGCCGGGTCGTCCTGCCGCGGCCCGAGGTCAAGACGCAGCGGGTAGGTGCTGTGGCTGCCGAAGCCCACGTCGGCCAGCCACGGGCCGCTGTTACCGGGCAGGTCCACGATCAGGGCAAGATGGTCAAAAGGCGGCCCGAGCCGCCCATCGCCGTAGACCCGCGCCGCGACCCGCACCACATCGGCGCCGAGGGCCTCCAGCAAGAGCCCGAAGGCGCCGTTGAGCTCGTAGCAGAATCCGCCCCGCCGCCTCGCGATGATCTTGGTGATCAGGTCGGCCTCCGCCAGGGAGATCGGCTCGTTCAGGTGGATGCTCAGGTTCTCGAACGGCACGGTCATCAGGTGGGCACGGTGCAAGCCGCGCAGGGTTGCCTCGTCGAGGACCCCGGGCCGCTGGGCCCCGATACGGTCCAGGTAGGCACGCGCCATCGGTTCGTCCATCACGCTCCCAGACCCCGCCGCAGACACCGGCGCCCGTCGTCGGCGACACAGGAGGGCCCGGTCGGCATCGTTCACACCCAGCCAAGCCAGCTCATGACCTGACGCGCCACGACCGCGACCGGACGGTCGTTGGCCACCATCGCGTCTTCGAGCCCGACGCCTTCGCCGGCTGCTATCTGCCGGCCCGCTTCCCGCAGGTCCTCCCGCCGTTCGGCGGTTACGTCGGCGGCCAGGCGCTGTGCGATCTCCGGCAGCGGCACCGACAGACGAACGACCCGCAGCGGCACCCCGACCGCCTTCCGGATACCGCGCAGCGCGCCCTGGTCCCGGACGAAGTGGGCCAGGACGAAAACGCTGATCCCCGCCTCGCGGTAGTTCGACACCATGGCCGCCAGGTTGCGCAGCATCAAGGCGGGCCCGGCCGAGTCGTCGTCGGAGTAATTCACGCCCCAGCCCAGGAAGTCAAGATCCAGCAGAGCATACGGCTGACGGCGCTGTTCCAGGAGGTAGGTGATCTCGACGGCGACCGTACTCTTCCCCGAGCCGTAGACCCCGGTGATCAGGACAGCCTCGGAGTCGATCACCGCCATCGGGCCAGCATACGGATCACCACCCCGTACTCTCACTCAAATATCCGGGTGCTGCGGCGGCGGCAGGCCGGGTATGAGAACGGCACACGCGCGCCGGGAGAGATGTCATGGGACAGAGCTTCAGCCTGGGCCGGATCGCCGGCATACGGATCGGCGTGAACTGGAGCGTGCTGCTCATCGTGGCGCTGCTGGCCTACGGGCTCGCGGCCGGCGAGTTTCCCGCTGCTGCCCCGCGGCACCCGGAGGCGGAGTACATCGTGGCCGGCGTGCTGACCGCGATCGCTTACATCGGGTCGCTGCTCGCGCACGAGCTGGCCCATTCGCTCGTGGCCCGGCGCAACGGGCTCGAGGTGGAGGACATCACGCTGTGGTTGCTCGGCGGGGTGTCCCGGCTGCAGGGCGAGGTCCGCAGCCCGGGGGCGGAGGTTCGTGTCGCGGGGGTCGGGCCGCTGGTGAGCCTGATCCTGGGCGGGGCATTCTGGCTGGTGGCCTGGCTGCTGCACGCGGCGGGGGTACGCGGAGTGCTGGTGGCCGCGCTGGCCTGGCTCGGTGGCATCAACATCATCCTCGCGGTGTTCAACGTGATCCCGGCCGCGCCGCTGGACGGCGGGCGGCTGCTGCGGGCGGTCCTGTGGCGGATCACCGGGGACAAGCTCAAGGCCGCGGTATGGTCCGCCCGGTCCGGGCAGGTGTTCGGGTGGATCCTGGTCGTGCTGGCGGCGTACCTGGTCCTGGCGCGCCGCGATTACAACTGGATCTGGTTCGCCCTCATCGGCTGGTTCCTGATCAGCGCGGCCACCTCGGAAGGCCAGCAGGCGGTGCTGCAGTCCCAGCTGCGCACGGTGCCCGTGCGGCAGATCATGACCCCCGATCCGGTGACCGTGCCTGCGACGTCCACGGTCGCCCAGTTCCTCGATGACTACCTGCCCCGGCACCGGCACTCGGCTTTCCCGGTGGTAGCCGACGGCCAGACGGTTGGCCTGGTCACCGTGCATCGGGCCAGCCAGGTACCCGCGGCCGAGCGGGGCCGGACCACGCTGGGCGATGTCGCCTGCCCGCTGTCCGAGGTCGCCCGCGCCGCCCCGGACGAGCCGGCCGCCGACGTGCTGCCCCGCCTGCACGCCTGCTCGGACAACCGGGCGCTGGTATTCGCCGACGGCCACCTGGCCGGGATCGTGTCCCCGGCCGATCTGAGCCACGCGCTGGAACAGCTCAGCCGCACCCGGGGCCCGTTCGGGTGATTGGGACGCTGATGCGCAACTGACTTGCGGACCCGGCTGGGGTAGCTTCTGGGCGTGGACGTGGAGATCGAGTTCAAGGCCGGCGTCCCGATTGGCCGCCAGCTCGAAGACGTGCTCCGGGTGGCGATTCGTTCCGGCCGGCTGGGACCAGGGTCGGTGTTGCCGCCAAGCCGGGATCTGGCCGACGAGCTCGGCGTATCGCGTGGTGTGGTGGTCGATAGCTACTCTCAGCTGGCCGCCGAGGGTTACCTGTGGGCGAAACGCGGATCGGGCACCCGCGTCGCCGAAGTGCCGACGTCGGAAACTCCGCAGCGGCGGCAGGTGAGCACGCCCCGGGCATTCCGGTACGACCTGAGGCCCGGGCAGGCTGACTTCCACGCCTTCCCGCGCGCACGCTGGAAGGCCACGCTGGTGCGCGCGCTCCGTGACCTGCCCGATCGCCGGCTGACCTATCCCGACCACCGCGGCGTTCCCGAGCTCAGGAACGCCGTGGCCGGATACCTGGCCCGGATGCGCGGGGTGGCCGTGGAGCCCGAGCACGCCGTGATCTGCTGTTCGACGTCGCAGGCGCTGACCGTGCTCTGGCACGTTCTGCGGAACCGCGGTGCGCGTCGGGTCGCGATCGAGGATCCTGGCTGGCGCTGGCAGACGCTCACGGTCGAACTGGCCGGTCTCGAGGCGGTCCCGGTGCGGGTGGACGCCAACGGACTGGTCGTCGAGGATCTCGCCGCCGCCGATGTCGACGCGGTGGTGACGACGCCGGCGCACCACTATCCGACCGGGGTGGTCATGACGGCAGAGCGCCGCTCGGCCCTGATCGCCTGGGCGCGCGAGCGCCAGGCGCTGATCGTCGAGGACGACTACGACGTCGAGTACCGGTTCGGCCGGCATCCGATGGCCTCCCTCCAGGGCCTGGCGCCCGACCTGGTCGCGTTCATGGGGACGACGAGCAAGACGCTCGCCCCCGCGTTGCGTATCGCCTGGGTCGTCCCTCCCTCGTACCTGATCGATGACGTAGAGAACGTGTTGCTGGTCACCGGGATGACACCGCCGACGCTCGACCAGGTCGCGATGGCCTGGTTTATCGAGGACGCCGCGCTCGAGCGGCATCTGCGCTCGATGCGCCGGCACTACCGGGCGAAGCGGGACGTCCTGATCGGCGCGCTGGGCAGGTATCTCCCCGAGGTGCGCATCAGCGGCATCGCCGGCGGCCTGCACCTGCTCGCCTGGCTCCCCGACGGCGCCGATGAGCGCGCGACGGCGACGCGCGCCCGGCAGTCAAGCGTCGGCGTCCATGAGCTCCACCGCCACTGCACAACCCACGTGCCGTCTCCTCCGGCGCTCCTCCTCGGCTTCGCTCTGCCGAGTGAGTCCGAGCTCGTCGCGGCGACCAGGCTGCTCGCCGAGGCGATCTGCTGACCTGTAGTTACCGCGCGATGGCGACGGTCAGGGGATACCGGCCCACGGTGATCTTGGCGGTCACCCGCCGAGTGCGCGTGTTGACCAGGATGACCCGGCCCGCGTAGGTGCCGACGACGGCCGCGGTGTCACCGGACGGCGTGAGCGCCATGGCCAGCGGGTAGGCATAGATGCCCACCGGGATGGGTGTCCCGGCCCGGCCGGTCAGGGTGCTGACCGGTGTCACGCTGCCGGAGATCGTGTTGACCACATAGGCGGTCGTCCCCCGGCGGGGGACGGTGATCGCCGCTGGCGAGTACCCGACCGGGATAGCCGGCCCCGCGTGCCCGGTCCCGGCGGTGATCGGGGTGAGGGTGTCGGAGTCCCCGCCGACCGCGTAGACCGTCTTCCCCCCGGGCGCTGCGGCGATGGCATCCGGTGCCTGCCCGACGGGGATGGCGCGGCCGGGGCGTCCGGTGGCGATCGTGATCGGGGTGACGGTGTCCGAGCCGTAGCAGGCGACGTACGCGGTGGCGCCGTGCCCGCCGATCGCGATCGCGGACGGATAGCTGCCCACCGGTATGGACGACTCTGCCCGGCCGGTGGCGGTGTCGATCGGGGTCACCGCCGCACTGCCCCAGTCGAGCACGTACGCGGTCCGTCCGCCCGGTGTGATCGCGATCGCGCGGGGGTCGCGGCCCACCCGGATCGGGCGGCCCGCGCGGCCGGTGACCGTGCTGATCGGTGTCACGGTGCCCGAGCCGGAGTTG
>Ga0207693_10003074_pt1 | contig 14395 bp, 15 predicted proteins | sample LARL81metaG_FD_184347 | JGI IMG/M metagenome (GOLD analysis project Ga0207693, IMG submission 184347) | Corn, switchgrass and miscanthus rhizosphere microbial communities from Kellogg Biological Station, Michigan, USA - LAR L8-1 metaG... | ecosystem: Host-associated > Plants > Roots >...
GTGAAATCAAAGCAAATCGCGGCGCAAGTCCTGCGGCCCTCGTCGTTAACCAGCTGATTTGCTCGTTCCCAGCGATGATCCAACGGTGTGAACCATTCCACCCTGCGCATGGTGTACAAAATGAGCGAATCGCTAGGCAGTCAAAACGGCTGTACTGCAACATGATTGCAGGTCAAAGCGCATATGGACGCCGGGACGGGCGGCACTTTCGAATCCTGCCGGGGGCACTTCTCTGATGTCGCAAAATCGGTTCTGACCAGCGGCTTCACAACAATTCCAGAGCCGAATTGTTGTGAATTCTTGCCCTTTGCTCTCTGCTATAAGGAATTGTTGCCCCGGAATTGTTGCCCCGGCCCCTGCGCCAGCAAACTCGCCCGCGCTGGCCGCACTGGCTGACAGGGGAGCGCGAATGCGGAAGAATCGGATCAACCGGATCACCGACTGGATCGGCACCGGCCACTGTCTCGTTGAGCGCGGTACCAGCCGCAGCCCGTATGTGTTCGTTCTAAATCCTGTCCAGAGCCTGACAGAACCCTGAGAGGCCGGGTCGAAAATTGTTCCCCGGCACAGGATTCCGCGCTCAACGCTGTCACCGGGTACAACGACCTCGTCGGCGGTTCCCGCGATCTTGGTGGTGACGTACGGTTGTCACGATCACTGCAAGGAGGAACCGATGACAAGCATCCTGGATTCAAGCTTAGCGGCCGTCACTGGTCCAGCCCCCGATGGAAGCGGACTACCGCAACCGCCAGTCTTCAACTCGGTCGAGGCGGAGCGCCAGTACCGTAAGGAGCAGCTCGCCGCCGGATTCCGGCTCTTCGGCAGGTTCGGCTTCTCGGAAGGTGTGGCAGGCCACATCACGGTGCGAGACCCCGAACATCCCGAGTGTTTCTGGGTGAATCCATTCGGGATGTCGTTCACCAAAATCAAAGCCTCCGATCTTATCTTGGTCGATCACAAAGGCGATGTGATCGAAGGGTCTCGTGCCGTCAACCGTGCAGCATTTGTGATCCATTCCCGGGTGCACGAGGCGCGTCCCGATGCTCTGGCAGCGGCGCATTCTCATTCGATGCACGGTAGGGCGCTCGCCACCTTGGGAATCCACCTCTATCCGATTACCCAGGACGCGTGTGCGTTCTACGAAGACCATGCCATCTATGACGACTACCACGGCCTCGTCAACGACATGGACGAGGGAGTCCGTCTCGCCAAGGCACTCGGACCGAACAAGGCCGCCATTCTGCAAAACCACGGCCTTCTCACCGTGGGCCACACCGTCGCCGAGGCTGTTTGGTGGTTCATCACGATGGAACGCTCATGTCAAGTACAGCTGCTCGCGATGGCGGCGGGAACGCCAAAGCTGATACCTCACGAGGTGGCCGTCCAGACTCGCGAGCTCATCGGCACTCCTATGGCCGGATGGTTCCAGGCGCAACCGCTGTTCGATCAAATCCTGGGCAGCGACCCAGACCTCGTCCAGTAGACCCAAACGTTCGGTTCCTCCGGTGAACACCACATTAGATTCCTGGATTTCAGGAGGTTCCAGACGCCGCATAATCGGCACGTCGCACGAGTTGTTCGTGCGCCAAGACGGCCCCACCGACGGCAAGGCGGTAACCCTATTCCATGGCTTTCCGGCGTCATCGTTTGACTGGGCAGGGGTGATACCGGCGCTCACGGGTGCCGGTTATCGCGTGACGACCCTGGACTTTCTCGGCTACGGCAGCAGCGACAAACCATATCCGTATACCTACTCTGTTGTGGAGCAGGCCAGTCTTGTGCAAGCCGTGTGGGAAGACCTGGGTATCGACCGCACCGCGCTAGTGGCACATGACTACGGTGTTTCGGTAGCGCAGGAACTCTTGTCTCGCGACCGTGGCCGGATTGAGTCGATGGCCTGGCTCAATGGGGGTATGTTCCCTGATCTGCATCGACCTGCTGACTTTCAACGACACCTTACTGAACTCAGTGGCGACGACGCCGAAGAGTACATTACCGAAACGGTTTATCGTAAGGCGCTTTTGGGTGTCTTCGGCAGAACAGTCTCCGACCATACGATCGGCGAGATGTGGGTCGATTTCAGCAGGTCGCGGGGAGCACGTGTGGCTCCCGCGCTGCTTGGCTATATGGCTGAACGGCGAGAGCATGCCGCCCGGTGGTCGCACGCTGTCGAAAGCTATTCGGGTCCACAGACTTTCATCTGGGGCCCCGCCGACCCAGTTAGCGGAGCCCATGTCCTTCCTCGTATTCGGGAGAAGGCTCCATCCGCCAGCATCCATGTGCTGGACGACCCGCCGCCGGTCGGACACTTTCCTGAGGTCGAGGCGCCCGAGCTCGTTGGACCTCTGCTTGTCAAACACCTTCAGGCGGCGGGATCTGCTCGGCGGTGACGCCGTTCCGTTAAATACCTCCCCGGGGTATCGTTGAGGTACCGCTACACGCGGCAAAGGCGAAGAAATGACCGCTGACCCATCATCAGTTCCCACCCCATCGTCAGTGCGAATTCCCGGTACGGGAAGAAATAACCAATGGTGCCGACAACGAGATCGTGGGCGAATTCGATGATGATCCTCCCGACGACGGCGACGAAGTTAAAGACTCCGGTTATACCGACGCCGAATCCGTTATCGACGTAGAGATCGTTGCCCTGACGCGGACGCTCAGATCATGGCCGACGATCCCGGTCCCATCACCCCAAAAGACCCGAGGTCATCACTGAGCGGTCCTCGTGTCGGGCAACTCAGCATCACTGAGGCGAACGAGACAGGGCCCGCATCCGCAACGCACAGCGGCGCTGACCCCGGCAGGTGCTCAACCTGCGGGGAATAGTGCGCTGACCTGCGGATATTGCGCGATCAGCCGGTGAGCTACCTATCGGTTACCCATCCGCGTCGGTTTCCGGCTGACCTTGCAATTCGGCAATTGCCCTGGCCGACAACGCTTTAGCGATAATCGCATCCCGTCCAGACTCTGAATGCTGATACCGCAGCGCAGCGCCAACCGTCTTGTGTCCAGGACGCGCCATGTTCTCAGTCAGCGTCGCTACCTGAGCTTCTTCGATCCGGCGAACCTGCGCAAAGCGTGGGCCGAAAGATCCTCTTGCCCGACATCTTTCGCAGCTTTTCTGAACACATTTTCGGTGAACACCCGGTCATCAAGGTGACAGCCGCCGCGAACGGGAATAAATAACCGGGCTTCCGGACTGGATGAAACAAATTGTGCCAGGTGGGATTTAATGCCGTTGCGGATATGCGGCGGGATTGTCACGCTGCGCGTTTCGCCGTTCTTTGTGCTGTCGATACGGCAACGATCAGCGCCGGGTGTATTCGGGTCAGCCCGGTGTGTTACCGCTCGCGAGATCGTGACGACCATGCAATCAGAGTCGAAGTCCGTGCGCCGTAGTTCGGTGACTTCCCCCGAATCGCATTCCGCACCAACCGGCCAGTAACACAAGGGCTTTGAATCGTGAAGTTCGTTCGTCAGCGCCCAGTTTGTCGGCTACCGTGTGTAGCTCAACTGTCGTGGGTATCTTGACTTTCTTTTCGGCCGCGGATTCATCGCGCCGGCGATTTGACATGGATTGCGTTCTAAAAAAACCGTCTTTCACCGCCGTATTGCAGATCATATTGAGAATCGCGTAGGCGTGTCTGTTGCGAGTGGGCTTACTGGAATCCAGACCGGCGAACCAAGCCCGAACCGCCGTCGTCGTAAGATCGCGTACCGCGATCCAGCCCAACTTCGGTTCGATGAGTTGAGACCACTTCGATTCGTATTCAATTCGGGTGCGAGGCCGCAGGATTCGCTGATCCATGACTGTCTTCCCGTATTTCGGGAGCGGAAGTACTTCGGCCTTTTCTCAAGCCTCCGTTCAGCGGGCGGTTTCCACGTCTCACCGGCGGCTTCGCAGCGTTCCTTGTAGTCGCGCTCTTTCGACAACCATCGTTCGGCGTTCATTTTGGCTGGGAAGATGATCGGCGCGGAGTGCCGTCGGAGGTCTGGCCCGATGAACGAAGGCTGATAGCTCGCTGACTTCGTGGGCTGTTTCTTGATGTTCCCCAAGCCCAATGGTCCCTCCGCCCACTCATCGTGCGAGCCTTCGCGCAAGGTGAGCATTCTCAATTCGGTCGGCGATCCCGAATCGTTCTCCGGAAGAGAAATCAAATCTTGTGCCGGTAGCAAACCGTAGTCCGATCACGCTTCGTTCTGCCTTTTCTACCGTTTTGAGTCCGCTGACCTGTGGCGATGCTCGCGCCTACCGATGCGTTACCCATGCGAACATCCTACTCTGAGCATCTTGCGCCACTTGAGCAAATCATCTGTCCATCTAAACCGGTTGTACGCCAAGGTGTTCCCCGGTTTACACTGTTCATGGCACATGTTAGCTGATTGGCGGCCTGCACTTTCGAATCCTGGCGGGACACCATCTGATCTCGAAAATCGTCAGCCCAGTGCCGCCGGGTCTGCTGGGACGTAGCACCGCCGGGTGTTCGTCATGATCAGCACTTCGGAGACAGCGGCCTGGTCGATGTCCGGGAACTCGAACAACCGCAGTTCGCCGGGGGCGAGCAGGGCGCGTTGCGCTTGATCGCTACCGACCCTGGTCCGCACCAGCACGGTCACGGGTGCGGTGTCATCGCTCCAATGGGTGACCAGGATGCCCGCGCCGAACGGGTCCTTCCCCCACGCGTCGGCGTCGGGGCACCGCGGGTTGCCGTCGGCATTCGGAGGCAGGGCGACGGCCGAACGGATGGAGGCCACGGCCGTGGCGGGCGCAGGCTCGTGCGTACGGACGCTGTCAGTCGGTTCAGGTCGAGGACCGCAGGCGACCGTCGCGGCAGCCGCGGCGCCGACCACGATCGCAGATATCCAGACGTGCACAGGGCCCCCTACCATCCGTCCCCAACACGAAGTGAAATACCCTTTTACGTGCGCGTCAATCACCTGTCGCGCTAATTATCGCCGCGGGTGTCGATGACCCGTCGCGCGATGTCGATCAGCCGCGTGTTGCCGTCCTGCGACAGCCGGCGCAGCATCTCGAACGCCTGCACTTCGTCGATACCGTATCGCTCCATGACGATGCCCTTGGCCTGGCCGATGCGGTCCCTTGTCGACAGCGCCGACTGCAGCTGCTCACCATGACGGCTGGCCAGGATCGCCGCCGCGGCGTGCGCCGCGAGCACCACCCCAGTGGTTTCGTCCTCTGCGTCAAACGCCTTGGGCTTGAAGGAGAAGAGGTTCAACGCCCCGGCGGTGCGCTCGGCGGTGTAGAGCTTGAACGATAAGCCGCTCAAAATGCCGATCTCGACCACCGCGGCCGCGTACTGGGGCCAGCGCCGTTCGGACCGAAAATCGTCGGTCCGCACGATCAGTTCGTCGAGCGCCGCCTCCACGCACGGGCCCTCGTTGAACGTCATCTGCAGCTCGTCCAGCCGATGCGGCAGGTCAGACGTGTTGGCGACGGAATCGAATTTTCCGCCCTTACCGATAAGCAGCACGCCTGCGGTGTCGGCTCCGGGGATCAGCTCCCTGGCCGCAGAGGTTACGTCCGTCAGCACCTCGTCAACGGTTCGCGGCGCCGCCGAAGCGCGCGCAAGCTCGGCCATTCGCTGAGCGAGGTCGTGATTTCGCGGCGTCGACATGCCTACAGGCTTCCCGTTGAGGACCGGCGATATGCAGAACGTTTGTCATTCGACACGGCGGGCAATGCCCCACTACAGGCAGGCGCAATGGTCGACCATCGTGCTCGCCGAGGTCTCGTCGGTTCAGACAGGAGCCGACGGGGCCGCCTCGCCGCTGCTGAATGCGCACGAGTCACTCTCTTAGTTGTAGTACCGTCTCTTCATGGGCACTCCCAACGTCTGGATCCTTGGCGGTTATCAGAGCGACTTCGCGCGCAACCTCACCCGCGAAGGCCGTGATTTCGCCGACCTGACCGCCGAAGTCGTTGACAACGCGCTCACCGCGGCCAAGGTCGACGCCTCGGACATCGAGGTGGTTCACGTGGGCAATGCGTTCGGCGAGATGTTCGCGCGGCAGGGCCATCTCGGTGCGATGCCGGCCAGCGTCAACGACGGACTGTGGGACACTCCCGCGTCCCGCCACGAAGCCGCCTGCGCGTCCGGAAGCGTCGCCACCCTGGCGGCACTCTCGGATCTGCGGTCCGGCGCATACCGCACTGCCCTGGTCGTCGGCGTCGAACTGGAGAAGACGGTGCCCGGTGACATCGCCGCGCAGCACCTGGGCGCGGCGGCCTGGACCGACCACGAGGGCGCCGAGGCGACGTTCATGTGGCCGTATATGTTCGACCGACTGGCCGCCGAGTACGACCGCCGGTACGGCATCGACGACGCGCATCTGCGAGCCATCGCCCAACTGAACTTCGCCAACGCCCGCCGCAATCCGAACGCGCAGACCCGCGATTGGACGGTGCCCGATCCGCTCAGCGCCGACGACGCCAACCCGCCGATCGAGGGTCGGTTGCGCCGCTTCGACTGCAGCCAGATGACCGACGGCGGCGCAGGGATCGTCCTTGTCACCGACGAGTACCTGCGCGACCACCCGGACACACAGCCGATCGGCCGCATCGACGGATGGGGGCACCGGACGGTCGGTCTGGGCCTGCAGCAGAAGCTCGACCGGGCGGCCAACGATCCCTATGTGCTGCCTCACGTGCGTGCCGCGGTGCTAGACGCGTTTGACCGCGCCCACATCACGCTCGATGACGTCGACGGCTTTGAGGTGCACGACTGCTTCACCCCCAGCGAGTACCTCGCCATCGACCACATCGGGCTGACCGGGCCGGGCGAATCGTGGAAGGCAATCGAAAACAACGAGATCGAGCTCGGCGGACGGTTGCCGATCAACCCCAGCGGCGGGCTGATCGGCGGTGGTCACCCGGTCGGCGCGTCCGGCGTGCGCATGCTCGTCGATGCCGCCAAGCAGGTCAGCGGTAACGGCGGCGATTATCAGGTCGAAGGCGCAAAGACGTTCGGCACGCTCAACTTCGGCGGCAGCACAGCCACCACGGTGAGCTTCATCGTGCGCGGAATCTGAAATGGCCGCAATAAACCCAGAGATCGTCGGCAAATATCTGTCCACCCTGCCCGATGACGACGACCATCCCTACCGGACCGGCCCGTGGCGTCCCCAGACCACCGAGTGGGACGCCGATGACCTCACCGCGGTCGAGGGTGAGATCCCGTCCGACCTCGACGGGGTGTACCTGCGCAACACCGAGAATCCGCTGCACCCCGCGCTGAAGTTCTACCACCCGTTCGACGGCGACGGCATGGTGCACGTTGTCGGGTTCCGAGACGGTAAAGCGTTCTACCGCAACAGGTTCATTAGAACGGACGGGTTCGCCGAGGAAAACGAGGCCGGCGGCCCGCTGTGGCCAGGACTGGCCGAACCGGTGCAGATCACCAAGCGCGATAAGGGCTGGGGCGCACGAACATTGATGAAAGATGCCTCGAGCACCGACGTGATCGTGCATCGTGGCACCGCGCTGACGAGCTTCTACCAATGCGGCGACCTGTACTGCGTGGACCCGTATTCCGGCGACACGGTGGGCAAGGCGGACTGGGGCGGCGCGTTCCCGTTCGATTGGGGCGTGTCGGCGCATCCCAAGGTCGACGACAAGACCGGCGAACTGCTGTTCTTCAACTACAGCAAGGAGGCGCCGTACATGCACTACGGCGTCGTCGACGAGAACAACCAGCTCGTGCATTACGTCGATGTGCCGCTGCCCGGTCCACGACTGCCGCACGATATGGCATTCACGCGGAACTACGTCATTCTCAATGACTTTCCGCTGTTCTGGGATCCCAAGCTGCTGCAGGCCGGGGTGCATCTGCCGGGGTTCCACCCTGATATGCCGTCACGGTTCGCCGTCATTCCGCGCCGCGGCGGAACTGACGAGATCCGGTGGTTCGAGGCCGACCCCACGTTCGTGCTGCACTTCACGAACGCCTACGAGGACGGCGACGAGATCGTTCTCGATGGATTCTTCGAGGGCGAACCCTCTCCGGTCGATTCGCTCACCGGTGACAATCCCCCGCAAGCGGGTGGGCCCCCAGCCGGCGAGGGGAGTGCCCTCAGGCAGAAGGCATTCCGATTCCTGGCGCTAAACCGGCTGCAGACCAGGCTGCACCGCTGGAGGTTCAACCTCGCCACCGGCGAGGTGCGCGAGGAGCAGCTATCGGACAGCATCACCGAGTTCGGCATGATCAATGCCGGGTACGCCGGCGCAAAGTACCGCTACACCTATGCCGCGACCGGCAAGCCCTCCTGGTTCCTGTTCGACGGGCTGGTCAAACACGACCTGCACACCGGCAGCGAGCAGCGGTTCGCGTTCGAGGACGGCGTCTACGGCAGCGAAACGGCAATGGCCCCGCGTGTCGGGAGCACAGGCGAGGACGACGGTTACCTGGTGACGCTGACCACCGACATGAACGACGACGCCTCGTACTGCCTGGTGTTCGATGCCGCCAGGGTCGCCGACGGTCCGGTGTGCAAACTGGCTCTGCCGGAACGTATCTCGAGCGGAACACATTGTACCTGGGCTCCCGGATCAGAACTGCGCCGCTGGCACGACACCGATTCCGCGGCGGCAGCGATTGGACTGTAGGTGGAGCGGTCGGAGCCCAACGCTGTCGCCCGGATGCTCGGGCTACTCGGCGATGAGTGGACGCTGCTGGTCGTTCAGCAGGCCCTGTTGGGCGCGACTCGGTTCGCCGAATTCAAGACGCGGCTACCGATCTCGAATTCCGTGCTCACCCGCCGGCTGCAGTCGCTGACGCGCGACGGCCTGCTCGACCGCCGCGTCTACCAGACGAACCCGACCCGGTCCGAATACCTGGTGACACCGCGCAGCCGGTCATTGTGGCCAGTGCTGCTGTCGATCTGGGAATGGGAGCGCCATTGGGTGCCCGATCATGCCGAGCGGTTGCCGGGCATGCGGCACGCTGCTTGCAGCTCCGACTTCGCCCCGTTGCTCATCTGCCGCTCGTGCGGCGAGGCCGCCAGCGACAAAGACGTTGTCGCGCGATGGGGCCCGAGCGGATCGTGGGAGCGGTCCGTCCCGATCGTGTCGACACGACGGCGCTCCGAGGCCGACCAGCGCGACGCGACGGCGGGATTGTTCCCGCAGACCATGAGTGTGATGGGCAACCGCTGGGGCTTCGCACTGTTGGTCGCGGCATTCGTTGGCATGAGCCGGTTCACCGAATTTCAAAGTCAGCTCGGCGCTGCACCCGGTTCGATCGCCGACCGGCTGTCGATCTTCACCGCCAACGGCGTGCTCGTCTCCGCCGACAACCGGTACCGACTCACCGAGAAGGGCCGGGCGTTGTTCGGCGTGCTGGTGTTTGCACTGCAATGGGCGCAGCGCTGGTTCCGAGCCCCCGAGGGGCCGGCGGTAATCATGACCCACACGAGTTGCGGCGCGCGCTTCGGCGCCGTACTCGCCTGCGATCAGTGCACCGAACCGCTCACCGGAGCACAGGTCGCCGCCGTTTAGTCGAGCCGGGCGACGAGGAACTTCGGCGCAACCTGGCGATAGGCATCAGTGAGGATTTCGGTGACCTCCTGCCAGTCGGGTCCGTCGGGCTGCAGATCGAGGCGCATGCCAACCCAGTCGTACCCGCCGAAGCGCGGGACGAAGAAGCGCCGCGGATCGTCCGCAACGAGTTCCTGCCGGGCGCCGGGGGGTGCGGCGGCCCACAACGCGACATGTCGTTCGTCGAGGCCATGCTTCTCGGGGTTGACGAACTTGGCGAACGAGCGCCTGCGTACGAACCAGGTCTCCCCGCCGTGGGTCAGCCCCTCGGCCACTTCAGGCAGTGCCAGGCACAGCCGACGCACCCCGGCAAGCAGATCCTCCGTCGCGGGTGGCATGCAAGCATCGTTGCACCACAGGGCCGGAAAACCATCTAGCACTCTCATGGGGAGAGTGCTAATCTGCGAATCGCACAGTGATTTGGCTGCCCGCCGGGGTGGCGGGCTCTGAGGGGCATAGGAGGTGGATTGCTGTGCTTCGTTTTGATCCGTTCAGTGACCTTGACGCTTTGACCCGGGGCTTGCTGACCAGCCAGTCCGGATCAAATCGCATTCCTCGCTTCATGCCGATGGATCTCTGCAAGATCGATGATCACTACGTGCTGACGGCCGACCTGCCCGGTGTCGATCCCGGATCGGTGGATGTCAATGTCGACAACGGCACCCTCACCATCTCGGCGCATCGCACCGCGCGGTCCGAGGATGCCGTGCAGTGGCTGACCAATGAGAGATTTTTCGGCACCTACCGCAGGCAGCTGTCTCTCGGCGAGGGCATCGACGCGTCGGCCATCTCCGCGACGTATGAGAACGGCGTGCTGACCGTGACCATCCCGCTGGCCGAACGCGCCAAGCCGCGCAAGATCGACGTCACCCACGCCGGCGGCCAGAGATCAATCGAGCCGACGACCGTCGATTCCGAATAGCGGAGGTAAAGACGGGTGAACACCAGACGACTCGGGTTGTTCACCCGTCTCCTCCCTGATCGCCCCGACGCGTCGGCATCGCTGCTGTATTCGCAAGCGCGCGAACAGTTTCTACTCGCCGAGCGCCTCGGTTACGACGTCGGATGGGTGGCCCAGCATCACTTCGACGTGGAGGAAGGCGGCCTGCCGTCGCCGCTGGTGTTCCTGGCGTGGATGGCAGCGCAGACCGAGCGGATCCGGCTTGGCACCGCGATCATCACGCTGGCGCTCGAGGACCCGATCCGGGTGGCCGAGGACGCCGCCGTGCTCGACGTGCTGTGCAGCGGCCGGCTGGAACTCGGCGTGGGGACCGGTGGCGATCGAAACGGGCTGTTTGCCAACAACTTCCATCGGCTACGCGACGCGCTACACGGCGCAGGCCTGGACGCACGCCACCGTCCGATGCATCCGAACGGACACCGCCTGCTCGACGACCTGTGGCAGGCCACCTTCTCCGTCGAGGGCGGCAGCCGCGCCGCACGGTCCGGCTGTGGGCTGCTCCTGTCCCGGACGCAGCCCCGACCTGTGGACGCCCCCCTGCACGAAATCCAACGACCGATCGTCGACGCCTACCTCGAAGCGCTGCCCGTTGGGCGGCCGCCGCGGATCGGTGCATCGCGGTCGGTGTTCGTACTTCGCGACGGACCACGGGCAAAAGAGCTGGCCCGCCAGGGTGTCGCGCGCCATGTCGACTGGCTGCGGAGCAACGACCTGCCGGTGCCCGACGTCATCGACGTGAATGCCGGGACGCCGGCGGAGGTCACCGACATGCTCGCCGCCGACCCGATCCTGACCGACGCGAGCGACCTCATCGTGCAGGTGCATCCCGTCGATCCGCCCGCCGACGCTGTGCTGGAGTCGATCGATCTGATCGCCACCGAGGTGGCGCCTGCGCTGGGATTGCGTTAGCCGAAGAGGCCGGCAGGCTGCTCGCCGCGTGTGACGTCAATACCCAATGCCGATTTCGACACCAGGGCTGCTGACGTCGTCTCCGGACACGTTCTCCACAACCCGGTGTCAATCTCGGCGATAACGCGCAAGAGACTATGTCTTAGCCGTTGCGGTCCAAGCGATATCGCAGATTGTTGCGCACGGCCGGCCATTCGATGTCGAGGATCGAGTACACCACCGTGTCGCGCCGCGACCCGTCAGGCAGCACCTTGTGACTGCGCAGTACGCCGTCGAGTTTGGCACCCAACCGCTCGATTGCGGCCCTACTTGTGGAGTTGAAGAAGTGTGTGCGGAACTCCACTGCCACACAATCTAATTCGTCGAAAGCGTGCCCGAGCATCAGCAGCTTCGTCTCTGAATTGACCCCACTCCGTCGGGCTGAAGCGACGTACCACGTGTAACCGATCTCCAACCGCCGGTTGGCCGCGTCGACGTTCAGATAGCTCGACGACCCGACGAAAGTCCCGTCGAGGCGCCGCACCACAAACGTCAGGCCCTCGTCGGGCTTCTGCGATGCCAGCCGCATGTCGACCCACTGCTCCACCGCCTCCGGTCTCGGCGCGTGGGTGTACCACAGACTGGCCAGCTCGCCGTCGCTCGCCGCCTCGGTTATCTCCGGAATATGTTCGCGAGCAAGCGGTTCCAGAATTACCCAGCGTTGGCCGGTCAACGATACCGGTTCGACGAAACCGCTCATGAAAGCCGGCTCACCGCCGACCAGGCGGCCACCATCGCCCACACCGACAGCATCACCGCGAGCACGGCCGCCGCGGCACCGAGGTAAAGCCCGTAGCCTGCCGACACAGGCGAGTACACATAGAGCCGGTAGTACCACATCGTCAGCACCACCAGCAGTACCGAAATGGCAAGTGCCGCGGTTGATGCCAGCCGGCCGAAGAGGCTGCGCGCGGCCATCGCGCCCGCGACGATCAACGTCGACGCCAGCAGGGTGATGAGTTGCCCGACACCGAACCCGGGCGGCGGCACCGGCATGGCACCGACGATCCCGCCGATCGCGTTGGCATGCCCGCCGCCGTCGGCTCTGCTGGTCAGCCACGGCAGCCAGGCGCTGACCGCCAGCACCAGCGCGCACAGTACGACCAGCCAACCGGGGCGGAGCCGAGCCATCCGGTCAGACTATCCGCTGCGTCCCGCCGTCCACGTCAACGCGTAGTCGGCCACGTCGCTCCAGCCGTCCAACGCCGCCGTCAAATGTGGTCGGTCCTCGAACAGCTTGAAGTCCGTCGGCGCGGCCGACCTCCGGTAGCGGGTGAAGTTCTCGTACACCACCGACGACGGCACGATGTGGTCCTGGCCCCCGGCGATCAGTAGCAGCGGCGCCCGGTCGGGCTTGGCGTAGTCGACCACCGTCGCCGCTTTCGCCTTCGGAGTGAAGTTGGCCAGCGCGGACTGGAACAGCGGCCGGCCTGGCGCCGGGATCGCCAGCTTGGTGTGGAAGGAGTCCGATTCGGCCCGCGAGACGGTGTTCGCGAACGTGTAGTGGAACTCAGCGGCCGTGAGTGGCACCGCACGGTGCCGGTTCGACGGCCTGCGAAAGACGGGAAAGGTGGATCTCAACACCGACAGCGGCAGCCGGTAGACCCCGCGCGGCGCGGCGGGGTGGATGGCGACGCCGGCCCGGCCCAGACCACGGCTCAGCAGCATCTGGGTGATCAGCCCGCCGAAGGAGTGACCCATCAGGATCGGCGGCTCCGGCAGCGCCCGCACGAACGCGTCGTAATGATCGACTACCTCGCCGAGGCGGATCTCCGCCGGTGCCTTGGTGTGGTCGAGTTCCTCGTCGAGTTTCGATACACCCGGCCACGCGGGGGCATGCACGGTGTGCCCCTCCGCGCCGTAGCGGTCGATCCAGCCGCGCCAACTGTGCGGCGGCATCCATAATCCGTGGATCAGGACAATAGGTGTCTTATCGGTAGGCATCGTCAATATTGTGGAGTGCCGGAACCGATTAAGGGGCGAAATGTGACGAGCGACCTTCCGGAGTGGGCCCGTCGGCTCGACCTGTCCCCTCATCCCGAGGGCGGGTGGTTCAGGGAAACCTGGCGCAGCGGGCTGATGATGCCCCAGTCGGCGCTGCCACCGGACTACACCGGTCCGCGCAGCGCAGGCACCGCAATCCTTTTCCTGCTCATGCCCGGTCAGCAGTCGGCGTGGCACACGGTGCGCAGCGCCGAACTGTGGCTCTACCACTTCGGCGGTCCGCTGCTGCTGCAGATCGGAGCCGAACAGGGCAGCGCCACAACGCATTTGCTCGGCGCCGATATTCTCGCCGGGGAACAGCCGCAGATCGTTGCGCCCCCAGGGCACTGGCAGCGGGCGCGGCCCCGTGATGACAAGCCCTGCCTGGTCAGCTGTGTGGTGATACCGGGTTTCGACTACGCCGACTTCGCGCTGGCCGCACCTACCGACTGAGCAGCAGCACCGCAGCGGACACCAGCGCGGCGTTGTCCGAAGCGGTCGAACCGTCGGGAAGCCGCAGCGTGTCTTCCATCCCGATGCGGGTCTGCAAGCCGCGTGCCCCTGCATGTTGCAGCAGCGGCCAACAACTTTCGTCGAGGCCGTGCATTAGCACCGGCGCCGGTGAGCCGACAGCCAGCACCTGGCTGAGCAGGTCGTCGGCGGTCGCGATATCAGCGTCGGCCTGCAGTTCGATCATCACGCGCATGCAGTGCCGGGCGATCTCTGAGGCCGCCCACGACTCGGCCGCCTCGGCATGGAAAACGCCCACCTCGACGCCGAGCCCCCTGCTCAAGAGCGCCCGAGCGAGGTCTTCCGAACCTGGCTCGTGCCAGTTCACCGATGCGAAGTCGGGCAGCACAGTCCACCCGTCGACGGCGCGTAGCCTCGCGTCCACGTCGGGCAGGGCCCAGAACCCCGTCGTCACCCCGAGCGGCAGGCCAGGTACC
>Ga0207693_10003075_pt1 | contig 14394 bp, 16 predicted proteins | sample LARL81metaG_FD_184347 | JGI IMG/M metagenome (GOLD analysis project Ga0207693, IMG submission 184347) | Corn, switchgrass and miscanthus rhizosphere microbial communities from Kellogg Biological Station, Michigan, USA - LAR L8-1 metaG... | ecosystem: Host-associated > Plants > Roots >...
GAGCGCGGCCGCAGAGAAGTCAAGGCCGGTTACCCGCGCGCCCCGACGCGCCAGCGAGATCGTGTCAAAGCCGATGTGGCATTGCACATGGATCACGTCTAACCCGTCCACACTGCCGACCGACGCGGTCAGCGCCGTCTGTTCCTCTCCGCCCAGCCAGTCGGCGCCGGCGATCAACGCATCGCTGTCGTAGATCGGATCGTCGCCGTGGATCGCGGCTGCCCCGTCCCACCAGGCGCGGTTTATCTCCAACGCATCGCCTTCCACGCGCGTATTGACGTCGAGGATCCGTCCCAGGAGCGAGGCGCCAGCTCCTCGGCTCGCTGCGCACGATCCCCGTAGCACTTGACAGCGCGGCCGCGATGTGTCCCGACGTCGACGGTCTGCGGGCACAGGTGGAAGCCCCGCTCTCGCGATTCGTCGGGTGTCGCAAAGGCATTTCTGCCAAGCCCTGTTAGGCGCGGAAAGCTGTTATTTGTTTGATGATCGCTTTGCGTTCTTGACCCGTCAGAGCGCGTGATCGCATCGGCGACGAACCAGGCGTGCGGCCGGAAGGCGCCGTGGGTGTCTCCGCGCAATGACTCAATAATTCAGTTGCAGGCATCACGCCAGCCGATCCGGGAGCCGCACCGACGCCGGAGCGCTCGCGCGCCTGGCCTTGCGCGACCACGACTGTCGATCGTCGGACGCTCCGGGGATGGGGACGCGAGATTAGGCGCTAGCGCGCGCGGGTTTGAGGCGATCGGTGCGTTTGAGACGCCGGGCGCGCGGGGCTCTGCCGACACCTGCGAGGTGAAGCGCGACGCTATCGGCCAGGCGTCAGCTATCGCCCTTGGACCAAGCCGCTGGAGCAGTGCGGAGTAGATGATCGTGCCGGCGAGGCTGGCGCACACGTGCGGCGTGTGCGGGCCGACTAAGCTGCGGCTGTGCGCAACCGAAACCGCACAGACGGCGTGCTCGACGGGGCTCTCTGAGATCCCGATGGCCGGCGGCTTAGAGCCCGCGGATCTGCTGCAGCGTCACCTCCCGGTGCTTCGGTACGACTCCCAGGAGCCGTACTTCGCCGACGCCGCGTCTGAGTGGACCGACAACCCCGGCAATGAGCTTCGGCGCGCGGACGGAACAGTGATCGCGGCCGCGAGCCCGGTCGGCGACCAGCCGCTGCTGTCGCTGAGCTTCCTTGATCCGGTGCGCTACCCCAACGGCGAGGGGGTGGCGCATGACGACCGTATCGCTGATCCGTCGCACGACTACGTTGCGCAAGCGCAGGCGCTACACGCTCAGCCGCGGTACGCCAACCGCGTCTACGGCCATTGGGCCACGGGAAGCGACAACCGGCTGTGGCTCGGCTATTGGTTCTTTTACTTCTACAACGACTACAACCTGATCGGCCCGCTGATCAAGGCGGGGCTTCACGAAGGCGATTGGGAGATGATCCAGCTGCGGCTCGACGCCAACGGACAGGAACCCGATCTGGCGGTGTACGCGCAGCACAAGCATGCCGAGCAGCGGCCGTGGAGCCAGGTCGAGCGGGTTGGCGAGCAGCCGGTGGTCTATCCCGCGCGAGGCTCGCATGCGTGCTATTTCTCGGCCGATGTCCACTGGACCGGAGCGTGGTTTGACAACGCGGATGGGCAGCGACCCGGTCCAGCACTCGGCCTCCAGATCATCTCCGACACGGCGGCTGCCGACGCTTGGGCGACGTGGCCGGGCATGTGGGGCGGCACGCAGCCGCCTGCCGATGATGTCAACCCGCTCGATGACTCAAGCCCGCGGGGTCCCGGGGGACACCCTCAATACCGGCGGCCGGACGCGTTGCTGCAGACCGCGATCGACCATCAGGCCTCGCTCGCGCCACCATCGCCCGCCGCTGCGCCGCCACCGGCGCCGACGGTCACCGCCACCACGGCCGGTAACGACCTGCACATCACCTACGACACTCACGTCAACAACCCAACCGGCCTCGTCGTGACCGCCGGCGACCTGCACCAGCCCACGCCGCCAACGATCCATCGCGTCCCCGTCGACGCCAGCACCGGGACGGTCGTTGTCCCGGGCGCAGCGACCGACCAGCAGACCGTCCACGTCAGCGTGGCCGCCGACGACAACGGCGCGTCACCCGCGACTCAGACCAAGCCGCACTAACGCCCGCGCCAGTGCCGACCGGACCGTCCGTCCGTGGCGAAGGAGACACCGACCATCCAACGCGCGAAACCCTCGCCCCCCCCGGGATCTGCGGTGCCGTTCGTAGCAATCGCTTTCGTCGCCGTACCGTTCTGGCATCGCGCGAGCGCCTCGGCGACGAGGCGATGACCCGTGCGCGTGGTGGCGCTTCCCGCCCAGCTTCGCTCGCCGGCGCCCAGTCGCGCTATTGGGCCAACGGCGAGGCGCGGATAGCTTGAAGCATGAGACCTGCTCGCACCGGTCCGCGGGCTCGCGCAGTCGCGATCGAGCGACGCCGGGCAGCGGTCGCGTGTCCGTCTGAGGACCGGCCGTTCGTCACCTAGACATAACCACCGGCCGGCGGAGCGCCGGCTACGACTCAAGGGAGCAGAGATGGCGTACATATCGCCCGAAGGCCGCCACCTCAGGCCGGGTGGTGGGGCTCCCGTCCCAAGCCGCACTCCAGCCGGTAGATGTTCCAGTCGCCGCCTGTACGCGACCGCAACCACCAACCAGCGGCTGCCAACGTGCCAGCCGCTGCGATGTACCGCAAACGAGGAGGCAGTTAGATGACACATATAGATCCCGGCATTCGTTTTCCTGGCGAGTCCGAGGAATACCGTCGCCAACGCAACCAGCTACTGCAAGCCGAGGTCGAGTTGCGGCGCCAGATCGAAACGGTCGCCGCGCAGCGTCGTGCGCTGCCGCCTGGCGGACTCGTCCCCGACGACTACCGCTTCGAGGACGTCTCAGACGGCCGCGAGGTGCACTTCAGCGAGCTGTTCGAGGCCGGCAAGGACACGCTCGTGATCTACAGCTTCATGTTCCCGCGCTATTCGGGGGACACACGACCGGGACCCGCGGAAGGTGAGACCGCGAAGCTGCCGCTGGTCGAGACTCCGTGTGCGTCGTGCACCTCGATTCTCGACTCGCTGGACGGCGCCGCTCCTCACCTAGACCGGGTGATCAATCTGGTCGTGGTCGCAAAGTCAGATCCTGAGCGGATCCGCACCTTCGCGCGCGAGCGGGGCTGGACGCATCTGCGGCTGCTGTCCTCGCGAGGCAACACCTACAACCGCGACTACAACGCCGAGACACCGGAGGGCGAACAGATGCCGATTCTGAGCGCCTTCGTCCGCGACGGCGACCAGTGCCGCCACACGTGGTCCTCGGAGCTCATGTACGCACCGCGCGAAGAGGGTATGGAGGCGCGCCACGTCGATTCCATCTGGCCGATCTGGAACGTGCTCGACGTGACGGCGCAAGGTCGCGCCAATGCGTCGGGCATCCCGTCGCTGCGCTACGACTGAGCGCGGAGTGGCTGCCCCTCTGAGAACGCCCCCATCGTGTGACCGCGGCACGAGGGCCGCGTTCTGTTCATCGACACGGACACCTTCTCTCGTGCCGCGATGCGAACGTCACCCGGAGTCTCGAGCTTGGCGGCGAAAGGCAGGATGCAGCCCGTTAGGGACTCGAGACGTGCGTTCGTGCTGGCGCGGGCACGCGTCGACGGTGGTGTCCAACGCGATCGTAACGGCCAGGGGTATGAGCGGCGTCATGCCGCGGATCCCGGGTACGAGACGAGGTTGGCTCGCGGTGAAGCGCGGCGGCAGCCGCTATGCGGCGCCGAGCACGCGCGCTTGTAGCCACGGGTTGCAGAAGGCGCCGCGCGGGTCGAGCCGCTCGATTAGCCCAATGAAGTCTGGGAGGCGCTCGTAGAGGGCGGCGAGCGTCACGGCGTCGGCTAGGAAGATCTTGCCCCAGTGCGGTCGCGCCTGGAACGCCGCGAGTGCAGCCTCGACATCGGCCAGGACGCGCGCGACCTCGTCGGGCTTAGGCATCCAGGTGAAGTGGATGCCGATCGTGTCGCGCGCGTACTGCGGGCTCATCCACAGACGGTCGGCGGCGACCGTTCGGATCTCGCACACCTGCAGCACCGGGCGGATACGGTCTTCCAGGGCCTGCATTGCCTGGATCGCCGCGACGGCATGCTCGCGCGGCACGAGGAACTCGGACTGGAGCTCCTCGCCGCTGCTGGGCGTGAAGCCCAGTCGAAAGTGCGACATGCGGTCCGACCAGCGGCCCGGCCGCCCGAGCTGAGGCGTGCAGTTGACGGGGTCCAGACCCAGGATCGGGTGGCGGTCGACCGTCGCGGCGCGCGCGCCGAACAGATCGCCGCGCACCTGCTCCGGGGCATCCGTTACCCGGCTCTTGACCCACACCTGGTCGACGATTTGGCGCCACCCCGTGAACACGCTGACGCTGTCACCGCTCGCGGTGATCTCGTCGAAGTGCCCGTACAGCGCGTCCCATGTGAGTCCCTCGAAAACCCGCTGGCGTACGTCGTAGGCTGGCTCGACGTCGAGTGTCAGGCGCGTGACCGCACCGAGCGCGCCAAGCCCGACCACGAGCCCGTCGAAGTCGGCGTCCCCCCGCGAGGCGGTGACTATTTCGCCGCCTGAGGTCACGATCTCCAGGCCGGCGACCGCCGTCGCAAGGTTGCCGCTGGCGTTGCCCGAGCCGTGGGTGGCGGTTGCGACGGCGCCCGCGACTGAGATGTGGGGCAACGACGCGAGGTTGTGCAAGGCGAGGCCCTCGTGCCACAACACCCCCGCGAGATCGCCGTACGTCATCCCCGCGCCAAAGGTGACCGTGCCCGCCGCGCGGTCGACGACCACGTCCGCGGGCAGCCCGGCGAGCGACACAAGCTCCGTGGAGTCAGCGATGTCGCTGAACGAGTGCCGCGAGCCCAGCACCCGGACCCGAGGCGCCGAGGCCACGATCTCCCGCACCTGCTCCAGCGTCGAAGGCCGATGCAGCCGCTCGGCGCTGTACGTGTAGTTGCCAGCCCAGTTGACCTCGGTCACGCGACCAACACGCTAACCGACGACCGCCTGAGTAGCAGCACGCGGACGCTCACCAGCCGGCGGAGCGACCGTCCCTCGACCAGACCAGCAGCCCGCCTGCGGCGATTCGGCCTGCGCCCCGCTCAGAATCGGAAACGATGCATGCGTCTCGCGGGCCGACTGGGTCACTACCGCCTCGAGAAGAAAGCGGCGACGTCGCGGGCGTAACCGCTCTAGGCGTGAGGCAACTCTGCGCGCGGTAAGCGAGCATCACGCTGGTGATCGCTTTCGCCTCTGGGACAATGGCCGCACCCGTCGTCGGCCGGCCTGAACGAGTTCCTATCCAGCGACGGCTTGTAGTCGTATGCGAGGGCGGGCGTTGTTGACATAGCCCTTCGGATTCCACAGGCCGGCCTCGTCGTCAGGTTGCGTCGCAGCCGAGGAGTCCCAGGCTCGTACGACGACATCATGCGTGCCTGGAGCGAGGTCAACGGTGATCTGCCAGTGACGCCACGCCCAACGCCCCAGGTCGTCGAGCAGCTCGGCCTCGGTCCAACTGGCACCGCCGTCGAGCGAGACATCGACCCTCGCGACATATCGGTCGCCGCCGGCGAACGCATAGCCGTAGACGTCTACCGGTCCGGCGATCACGGTGGCCCCGTCGTGTGGCCACAGCACGTCGGAGTTCAACGCCACCAGGCCCAGGGGCATTCCCACTCCCGGGCCCGGGGTCCGGTCCGCGGGCACCAGCCGATAGGCGACGTGCTGAAAGTAGCCCGCCCATGGCTGCGAGCGCAGCTCGATCCGCTGAAGCCACTTGACACTCCGCGCCCCGATGTAGCCGGGCACGACGACTCTCAGCGGAGCTCCGTGAACCGGAGGCAGCGGCTCGCCATTCATCGACCATGCGAGCAGCACCTCCCGCCGACAGGCCTTATCCAGCGGGATGGACCCCCCGAAGCGCTGCACAGGCTGGGCCTCTGGGCTGCGGTCAGCGCCCTCAAACCCCACGTCTGAGGCATCGCCCAACGGTCCCGCGAGCGCAAGCACGTCAGCCAGCGCGACGCCGGTCCAGGTCGCGGTGCCGGTCGCGCCTGGACCCCATGGCGCCTCTCCAGGAATGTCGCGCACCGCGATCAGCCCCGCACGTCGGTTACCCGCGCACTGCAGCGTTGCGGTCACCGTCCGCTCGACAAACGCCTCCCGCAGCGTCTCCAGCGACAAGCTCAGCCGCCGCTCGACCAGCCCTCCCACCGTCAACCGCCATGCGCGCGGGTCGATCTCCGGCACCGCACCGTGACCGCGAACGTAGAACGCGTCGGTCGCGGTCACTGGCTCGATCAGTGAAACACGGTCGGTCTCGGCGTTAAACGGCTCCTGCTCGTGAACGATCAGATCTCCGCGCTTGCCAAACGGCGCCACCAGCCAATCCTAGGCGCGATTGCCACTCTGCTCTCCTGCGGGCAGGCCGTGGGTGTGGGCTCCAATCAGGTGCGCGACGTAGGCGGGGTCCACAAGCCAGGGACCGTGTCCGGCGTCCATCTCGTAGACCGTCGTGGTCGGGATTCCCTCGATCGACGGGCGTGCGTCTTGAGGACTGAGATATGGATCATCGGACCCCAAGATGAAGACGGTGGGCGTCGCGATCGCGGCGAGTTCTGCGGCGGTCAGGACGCTTTCGCGTCTTGGTCGGCGGAAGTGATCGATCGCGTACATCAGCGAGGCGACGGTCCGCGCGTTCTCCGGCCGCTGCGCAGACAGGCGCAGAGCGTCGATCAGCGGGGCCGGTGCTGTCTTGACCTCGGCGGCGCCAAGGCCCTGGGCCAGCAAACGTCGGTATATGACGCGCGGGGCCGGGAAACGCAGGACGGCTACTCCGAGGCCGCGCACGGTCAGCGGCGATAACGGCATCCGCACGCGCACTCCCGGCAGCGCGACGGCCGGCACCCCGACAGCGGTCAGCGCCGAGATCCGCTCGGAACCGGTCGCGTGCCACAGGGCGAACATCCCGCCAAGCGAGTGACCGACGACCGGAGCCTCTTCCAGCCCGAGTGCGTTGAGGATGTCGTCGATCAGCGAGCGAGCGCTCTCACGCACGCAACCACGCCGATAACGGACGGGATCTGACAGCCCGTGCCCGGGGAGGTCGACAGCGAGCAGCTGGAAGCCCCGAAGTTCGGCGAACAACGGCGCCCACGCCGCCGCCATGAGGGACACCCCGTGCAGGAGCAGCAGCGGCGTGCCGTGGCCGTGTGACAGCACGCGCACTCGCACGTCAGTCTGCTCGAGGTCGAGAAAGCGCTCCTCGACCGTGAGGTCGAGTGCGTCGAACACGTCGCGTTCCGCGTCTTGGATGCGTCGCTCGATGCTCGTCTCACGGCGGCCGTGGTTGTTCACGCCATCTTCTCGTGATCCGCATCGGCGCGCCCAGGACGGGTGGGCACCGCCGCTAATTGGGCCAGCCAGGCGCGAACCGTCGCCTCGTCTTTCTGACTGAGGCCGGCGAACGCGGCACGCTCGACCGCACGGATGCGTCTGCTCGCCGCGCGGAGCGCATCGCGCCCCTGCTTCGTCGGACGGAGCAGGACGATTCTTTGATTTCTCGCTCGACGCTCAAGCAACCCCACGGACTCGAGCCCGAGGATCGCCGTATGCATCGTCTGCCTGGTGACCTGCGTGACGCGCGCGAGCTCGGACGTCGAAAGCTCGGCCCTCGTCTCGAACACGCTCAGGATCCCGTACTCCTGCGCAGATAGCTCGATGTCCTCGAGTTCGTCCTCCAGTCGCGCACGGAAGCGCTGGTGTGCGAGGCGAAACAGGTAGCCCAGGTTCGCTTCCGGTCCGGGCTGCGGCGGGTTTGTCAGGGTGGCTGACACGTGCTCGACCGTACCACATGTCAGCCAAACTGACAACTATCTAGGCCGCGTTGAGCCACTCCTCGAAGCTGGGGCCGGCGAGCTTCGCGCCGGGGTTGGGCAGCACGGCGCCCTCAGCGTAGGCGGTGGCGTCGGGGTCTCCGGGCTCCGCCAGCAGACCGCCACGGCTCTCGCGGATCTCAACGGGCTCACCACGGCTGGCGAACAGCGCCGCTGCCGCATCGGCGAGACGCTCCTCCCGAGGGCCTGCGACTTCGGTGATCCTGCCGTTCTCGATCTCCGGCTCTTGTGCCGCGTCGGCGAGCGTTTCGGCGACGACGCGGGCGGCCACGAGCTGTGTGCGCATCTCGGGCACGTAGGCGACGCCATCCTGGATTGTCCATCCGACCAGCGGACCGACGAATTCGTGGAACTGGGCCGCCCGAACGATCCGAACCGGGAGCGGGCCCTCGAGCAGCGCCTGCTCCTGCGCCACCTTCGCCGCGTTGTAGCCGCTGTGGAACTTGTCGATGCCGATGATCGAAACGAGGACGATCCGCTTCACGCCGGCTGCAGCGCCGGCTCGCTGAAGGTTCCGCGCCGACGCGGTGAAGAATGCAGTCGCCTCCGCCTCGTCGGGCGAGGGCCCGGTAGCCGTGTCGATAATGATCTCAGCCCCGGCGAGCGCCTCGTCGAGACCCTCGCCGCTGATCACGTCGACACCCGTCGACCGCGCGATCGGGACGACATCGTGTCCGCGCTGCTGGAGAACCTCGACGAGCGGCGCACCGACCCGGCCAGTGGCTCCCGTGACGGCAATCTTCTGGCTCTTGGTTTCGTTGTTCATCGTTCTTCCTTCCTCAGAGCCGGCAGCCCGGCGCTGGCAAATTGATCTGTCACTGGTTAGACAGCCGACGCGGCGAAGATGTGACAGTCGAGTGCTGCGCGCAGTCAGGCTTGCCGCTAAGCCGCTGACGCGCGCCGGAATCCCGGGAGACTCAGACCGAGACCGGTCTGATCGGCCTCAACCAAGCTCCGGTTCAAAGAACGGGACGCACGACCAGCATCCCGCGACTCGAAACGAGATGTGCCAGGTCGTCCGCCAAACGTTGAACGTGTTCGCTTCCCTGTTGCTCGAAGCGATCCACTTCGACGATCTCCGCGATGAGCACGTAATCGGCTTGACCGATCGCCTGCCCGGGCACGTCCGCCGGCCGCGTGAGCCGCCAATCCGCCACCGTGTCCAGCGACCCGCGAACGATGTCCCGATCCTCCGTCATCAGGCGCTCAAAGTCCTCGGCCAGCTCCGGCGAGCGCAGTTGAAACCACATGATTAGGGTCGCGGGAGGGCTGATTCAGGGAGCCTAATGCACAACCCCAAACTGGATCAGTCCGCGCACTCGGCCGGAACCTTGAGCCGAGGCCTCGCGGCAAAACGTAGACTGCGCTGGCGATGCGGATCTCCCGAGAGCAGACGCGGAAGATAATCGACGCAGCACAGCTGCATGCGCAGTCGCTGCAGATCGCGGTGACCGTTGCTGTCGTCGACGAGGGCGGCCTGGTTAAGGCAGTCGACCGCATGGATGGCGCGCCTCCGCTGAGCGCTCAGATTGCTGAAGCCAAAGCGCAGGGAGCCGCGGTGTGGCATCGGGACGGGCATGTCCTGGCCGAGGTCGCGCAGGACCCCGTCCGGCATTCGTCGCCGCCGTCAGCCAGATGACGCGGCTACCGCTGATTGCCGGCGCCGGCTCGATCGTGATCCGAGACGCCGACGGAGGCGTGCTCGGTGCCGTCGGCGTCAGCGGCGGCGCACCCGAGCAGGATCGGGAGTGCTGCGACGCCGGCATCACGGCATTGACCGTTGAGCACACTGGCCGCGTGGCGCCGTCGGTAGCCTTGTGAGGATGACCGCACCGCGGCTCTACTACATGCCGCGGACTCGGTCGAGCCGTGTCCTGTGGTTGCTGGAGGAGATCGGCGCACCCTATGACCTGACGGAGATCAAGGGCGCGGAGCGCCGGTCTGAGGAGCACCTACTGCGCCACCCACTGGGGCGTGTCCCGGCGCTTGAGCTGGGGGACGGCACGACGATGTTTGAGTCCGCCGCGATATGCCTACAGTTGGCCGATCTGAACCCGGGCGCTGGATTGATCGGCCCCGTCGGCTCGGCCGCGCGAGCGCTTGTTTACCAGTGGGTTGTGTTCGCGGTCTCGGAGCTCGAAGGGCCGTTGTTTCGGTGGATTCGAGAGCTCGGCGAGGAAGTCTCCGACTCCCCGGCGCGCGAACGCTTCGCCGCCGCGGCCGACGCGATCCAGTCGATGCTCGCCGACCATGACTGGCTCGTCGACGATCGCTTCAGCGTTGGCGATGTGATGTGCGGCAGCGTGCTTCAGGGAGCCAACGCGCGAGGGCTGCTGGAGCCGTGGCCAGGGCTCCAGGCCTACGTACAGCGCGGCGAGGCACGCCCGGCGTACGCACGGGCGGCTGCGATCTCGGATCGCCCCCGCGGCTGACGATAGCCTCTACCGCCGCGACGTCGCCGCCGCTACCGCCTGGCACGGCGACGGATCTGGTTTGCTCTCTTGTGTGCTTGAGCGAGCCGCTGGCCTGTCTTCACAAGCGTTGGAGGCGATCGCAGGACTTCAACAGCGGGTGGTTGAGGCCGACGGTGGCCGCTTGAAGCTGGAGTGGGGAACGCTTCGCCGGCGCACCGGCGATCGTGTCGAGGACCTGATGTGGTGGGAGGGTGATCGGCTGCTTGGATTCCTCGGGCTCTATGGCTCTGGGTCCTCGCCGGAGCTGGCCGGAATGGTCTCGCCGGAAGCTCGCCGGCGCGGCATCGGTGGCGCCCTATTGGACGCCGCTTTGCAGCTATGTCGCGAGCGGGGCGATCAGCGGCCGCTGCTTATCGTGCCGCGGCCCTCAGTAGCGGGCAAGCGGCTGGCGCTGCGCCGCGGCGGCGTGCTCAATCACTCAGAGCATTCGCTAGTGCTATCCGGCGAACCGAACAGGGGCTCGCGTGAGCCAGCGATCACGCTTCGCCAGGCCACCATGGCCGACCTCCCGCTCGTTGCGCGCCTGCTCGAACGCGGGTTTGGCGAGCCTCCGCACGCTGGTCTGGCTGAACGCTTGGACTCGCCGCACGAGCGGACGGCGATCGTCGAGCTAAGCGGGTTGGCCGTCGGGACGTTGCGCCTCAACTGGGAAGGAAGCGAAGCCAGGATCTACGGGTTTGTGATTGATCCGTCCTGGCAAGGCCGCGGGCTCGGGCGTGCTGCCCTTAGACGCGCCTGCGGTCAGCTGCGCGCCGAAGGCGCGGACAGGATCGGCTTGGAAGTGGACGTCGAGAACGACCGCGCGCTCACGCTGTACACATCCGTCGGCTTCACGCCCATCATCACCGAGGACTACTTCGCGCTGCCATCGGGCTGACGCTTAGTCGGGACGCGCAGGTCTAGGCGCCAGTCGTTGCAGGACATGAAGTGCCCCTTCGGGAACTCGAACTCGCACGCCTCGAGCAGTTCGAAGCCGAGCTTGCGGCAGATCGCGTTCGATGGCGCGTTGTCTACGTTCGGGAATGCGTGCATGAAGTGGTGCTTGTGGTCGCGCTTGGCTAGTTCGATCGTCTGCGCGGTCGCCGCCACCGCGATGCCACGGCCTTGACACTCCGGCACGACCATCCAGCCGATTTCATACACAAGCTCGTCGCGCCACTCCTTCGTCCAGAACCCGACCGAGCCGACGCCGGCGCCGCTTGCCGCGTCGACGATCTTGAACATCCGATCTCCGCCCTCGAGGCGCTCAAAGCGACCCTGACGCTCGCGCAGCCTGTCCGGGCTCTCAGGGCCGCCAAGGTACTCAGTCATGCGCGGGTCGCCCATCAGTCGCTCAAGCAGCGGCAGGTCGCCGCTGCCCCAGGGTTCGAGGGTCACCGTCGCGGTCATGCTCCGGTCGGTGTTCGGTCTTGCACTGTCGATCGAGGCATTGTGCTCCTTCGGCCCGCGAGCCCAACCGACAACGGTGCGCGGCTGCGGGCTACTTGCTCAGTACGGTCGCGACGTACTGGCGGCCGCGGTGAAGCCGAGTCGTGATTGTCGCCTCGCGGGTACGCAACGACTTCGCGGCCTCGCGATAGGACAGGCCGAGCAGGTCGACCGCGATCACAGCATCCCGGTAGTGAGGCGGCGCGCTCGCGATCGCCTCCATAAGCTCGCGTGCGCTGATGCCGCCGTCGTCGTCGGTGACCGCGTCGTCCTCGAAAAGCTCGCATGTCACCGCGCGCGCCGATGCGGTGCGGTAGCGGCTCGCGTACGTGTTACGAAGCGCTCGCATGAGGTAGCCAAGCTCGTTGTGATTGCGGATCCACCGGGGCCGCTGGAGAACCTGGGCGAACGTCTCCTGCACGAGATCCTCGGCGTCATGCCGCGAGCCGCACAGCGCCCACGCCGCCCGATACAGAGGATTGATGTAGCCCGACAGCCGGTCGGGGTCGAGCGCCCGTGGAGCGTCGGTCCGTTCGAGAGCACTAGATGACATCCGCTAGCTCCGGGTCGACAACGATCGCTTCGACGATGTGCTCGACCGGCAGTCCGGCGAGATGTGCACAGCGACGCACGCTCTCAACCGAGGTGGCTTCGTACACGAGCAGGCACGTTTCATCCTCCGGGACGAAGATCACGAGCGAGAGCCGGACGGCTGCCCCCTCGCGCTGGACCTGCTTGGCGCATGTGCGTGCGCGCTCTGCGCGGTCGAGCGCCGCGTCGCGGTCCGAGCGAGAGACGTAGAGCTCGAGCATGAATTGACCCATGCGTTGAACCTACGCCGCCGGTGCTCAGTGCGAAATGACGGAAACCCTCAAACTTTGGCCGCTACCCAGCGGCGGAAAGCCGACCTGCGAGCTGCCCGCGCGAGCGTACGCCGAGCTTCGCGTAGGCGTGCGAGAGGTGCACCTCGACCGTGTGCACGGTGACATACAGCGCCTGGGAGATCTCCTTGTTGGACAGGCCGGCGGCCGCCAGCTCGACGATGCGCGCCTCGCTCTGGGTCAGCTCGCCGCTCGGGGCCGGCCGACGCGCGCCGACGCGCGCCAGCTCCGAGCGTGCCTGCTCCGCCCAGCCATCGGACTGCAGCTGCTCGAACGCCGATACGGCGGCTTGCAGCGAGTCGCGCGCCGCGCCCCATTTCTTGAGTCGCCGCTGCGCGCGGCCCAGAGTGAGCAGCGAGCGCGCGCGATCGAAGCGCAGAGTGAGCCGTCCGTAGTCGGCTGCCGCTTGCGTCAGCGCCGCGACCGCTTCCTCGTCGTAGGTATCGGCGGCCAGGTGGATGGTCGCGGCGCACCGTTTCGCGGTCGCGGTTGCCCACGGGTGATGCTGCTGATCGGCGAGCGCCCGTAGGTGTCCGGTGACCGCCAGCGCTTCGTCCAGCTCGCCCAGCTCCGTGAGTGCCTCGACGAGGTCGGGGGCGACCGGGAACACGCCGGGTTCGTCGACCTGCTCGCGTCGTGTGTGGTCCCACACCGAGCGCAGGCTCTCGACCGCCCGCTCGGGCTCGTGCGCCAGCAGCGCTCCGATTCCGGACGCTCGCAGGCCCTCCAGCTCGTCCCAGCGAGACCCGACCGTAGCCGCAGCTCGGGTCGCTTTCGCCGACCAACGCTCGACTTCGCGGGCGTGACCCGACCCAGCTGCCAGCAGGGCACGGCAGCGCTCGTACATCGGCCGGAACTGCAGCTCCCGGTCAGCAGACTCGGCCCACTCATCCAGCAGGCGCGACGCTGCGTCCCAGTCGCCGACCCGCAGCTCTAGCTCGCACAGGTGCAGACGCGCCAACGCGTATGACATCGGTTCACCCCGCTCGTCGGCCAAAGCCAGCAGCCTCGTCAGCTCCTTTCGCGCCTTGGGCACCTCGCCCCGCCAGATGAGCCGCTGGCCCGCGATCCGTTCGGCGGACGCCGCAATGTATTCGGGCGCATCCGACGCCGCCCGAGCGCGCCGGCACAGGTCGTCGATCGGGCGTCCGCTGAGTGCGCGTGTCCAGGCAAGCGCGTACAGCGCCAGCCGCTTGACGTCGGGATCCGCGCGAGGTGCCGCTCGTACCGCCTCCGATGCCCACGCCTCGGAGTCGCGGATCCGGACGACTCCGGTAGCTGACGTATTCGCCGCTTTCTTCGCGAGCACATATGCCCGCAGGCCCGGGTTGTCTTGAGACTCCGCGAGCGCCCGTTCGTGGTGGCGTTCGAGGTCGACCAGGCTCTTGGGGCCCGCACCCTCTGACAGGAGCAGCCAGGCGCGGGCCCGCGGCGCGCCCGCTGGTAGCGCCTCGAGTTCGGGAGTGAGCAAAGCGGTCATTCGCTGCACCTCGCCCGCGGTCTCCAGATAGCCGGCCAGCACGAGCAGCCGTTCGGTGCGGGCAGCTGACTCCGGTGGCGTCAGACGCAGCGCATGCTCGCCAAGCAAAACTGCCTCCTGCCGTGCGCCGCGCGCGGACGCGCTCGCCGCCGCATGGGCAACCGTCTCGGCAAGCTCTGGGTCGGC
>Ga0207693_10003077_pt1 | contig 14388 bp, 13 predicted proteins | sample LARL81metaG_FD_184347 | JGI IMG/M metagenome (GOLD analysis project Ga0207693, IMG submission 184347) | Corn, switchgrass and miscanthus rhizosphere microbial communities from Kellogg Biological Station, Michigan, USA - LAR L8-1 metaG... | ecosystem: Host-associated > Plants > Roots >...
ATCGTCCGTCCAGAAATAGAGATGGAAGTGGTCCCCCTTGTCCACGAACTCGATGGTCGGGTCCTTCTCGTCCGCGAGCTTGAGGTGGAAGATCTGGTGGCCCGCCCGGATGCCCGCGTAGAAATCCTCGTACCGGAACTCGAGGGTTAGCCCGACCTTCTCGGTGTAGAACCAGATCGATTGGCCCAGGTCCGTGGTGCGGAGCTGGGCGGTGACACTCGTGATCGCCATGACCGGTTCCGCTATTGGGTGTACTTGACGTCGCACCGGTAGGTCTTGTAGTCGCCGACGAAGAAGGGCTGGAGCGCGGGCGCGATCTCCTTCTTGTAGAGCTCGCCCTGCTCGTACGCCTGCATCTCGCCGGCGCTCTCCCAGAGACTCACGGAGAATCCGGTGTCCTTGTCCTCGGTGTCCTGCAGGAGCCACCGGCCGCGCAGCCCCTTGATCTGCCGCCCCTTCGTCGCCACCGTCGCGTTGTATGTCTTCTCGAAGTCCTTCCATGAGCCGGCCCGGAGCTTGCCCCACGTGATCCGCATGATCATGGCCCGTTCCTCCGCTTGGTTGTTCGCTCCACACGGCCAGGTCGAGACCAAACCACCTCGGCGGCTCCCGACCGGCTGATTCGCCTGCGGGTCCTTCCGCAAAGCATCTCAAACGGGTCGGGGAAGCGCTAGCGGTCTGGGCTCTCGATGCCCGGGCGCCTCGCCACCATGTAGCACCGATGGGTTTGAGCTTCCACGGATGGCTCGTAGGGGGCACGCTCGGACGACTCGATGTCCTCGAAGCCGGCGGCGCGCAGAGCTTTCGCGACCTGGGCCGGCTCGAAGAAGACGAAGTCGAGGCTCGTCTTGATTCCCCACAGATCCTCGACGTGGCGGACCTCGTTGCCGACATGAAACGCCAGAGCCAGGAGCCCGCCGGGTCTGAGCACTCGCTCGAGCTCCCTGAACACGTGCTCCAGCTCGGCGGGCTCGAGATGAATGATCGAGTAGAAGGCGGCTACTCCGGCGAAGAACCTGTCCGGGAACGGCAGTGCTCGCATGTCGCCCTGCCGGAACTCGATGGTGGGGTTCAACTCCCTGGCCACACGGACCATCTCGTGAGAAATGTCGAGCCCTCGGCCGGGAATGCCGCGCTCGCGCAAGTACTTTCCGACGTGGCCGGGCCCGCAGCCCAGGTCCAGGACCTCGCCGGCCGGGATGCCCTTCGCGAGACGATCGAGAAACGCCCGATCGAAGGGCTTGGCTTCGAGCTCGCCATAGATACGCCGGGCGTACTCAGCGGCGACGAGGTCATATCCGGCCGCTGTTGACGCCGCGGACGGTGGGGAAGGAATCTTGCCGGTGCGTGTGGAGTCCGCGCGGTCGATCGAGCGCCAATACTCCTGCCAGTGGCTTCGAACCTCTTCCTCGGTGGCCCCCGCGTCGTAGGCGGGCGAGACGAGAGGCAGTGCTCGGTCGACCTTGACCAGCACGATGTGCTTGATGGGGCTGGCTACGCCGCGCTTCCGAAGGAACGCGAGGATCTCGTCGAAGAGGGCGCCGTCGCCGAGAACGCGGGCGGTGCCCTTGAACCGGTAGCCCTTGCGGACAATGGCATCGACCACGTTGATCTCGACCGCCGGGTTGCTCTGAAGGTTGGAGACGGTGCCCGGAGAGTGAATGTCGGCGAAGACGAGATGATCATCGTTCCACACGACCGTCGTGCCTTTGGGGGAAAGGTTGGGCGTTCCGTCTGGACAGACGGTCGCGACGAAGCCAAGCCGCTGGCGCTCGACGAGGAGCTTCATCCGGGCATCAAGCACGCTCATGCGCGATCCACTCCTGCCCGCTAGCTCGCCCACTCACAGAAATCCGCATCGAGGCTCGCCACATCCCCGGACTGTCCATCCGGGGAGGGAAACGGCGCTCGGAATGTGAAGGCGTCAGGTGACGGCCCCCGTTCCTTCAGGACCTGAAGGCGTTCCTGCGCTTCGGCCACGGTGGGGACGTGTCCGACAGGGATCCACCACAGGACGAGGATGGGGCCCTCGATGGGCTCGAACCACTGCTTCCGGTCGCGAAGTGGTCGCACGTGCGCGCTCCGGTAGACGAACTGCTGGAGGGCGTCCAGCGACTCCCACACGGACATGTTGATGGCCATCTGATCGTCGGCGAACGGTCGGATGGCCATGGCATTGCCGTCTTCAGTCTGGAGTCGCCACACGAACCCCGGGCTGCGGTCGGCCAACGCATTGATGGGGTCGAGCTGGGACCGGAAGCCCTCCATGATCGGGTCCTCGAGAGGCGCCCGAATTCGCCCGATGTTCGCCTGCGCTAGATGAAAGCGAGTCACTGTCTACTCCTCCTTTGCCCAGCCTGTTGTGTCGGTCTGTCGCAGAGCGGCCGGCGGCCGCGGCCATCCATGATAACGAAGACGGCGCCCGCTCGCTCGCGCCACTCGACAGGTATCGCTCTTGTTGAGCCAGCGCAGATTGCAAAGCGCGAGGCGGCAAGGGCCCGTGAGATCGCCTCGAGGTCCCGTGGGGTCCCGCCGTCCGCAGCTATGAGGCGGCATTACGCTTCCGGGCTTGGGTGTCTCGGTCTAACCGGCCTCCGCGCAATCCGCGGCAGCATGGGCGAGTCGCCGCTCCCGATCCTTCTGGCCTCCGCGGAAACGGAAGCGAGGGTCCGCTTACGCGATCGCGGCCCGGCGCCGGCGAGCCCAGGCGATGAGAACGAGAGCGCCGGTCCCCAGCAGGATGAGGCTTGACGGCACGGGGACGGTGGGAGCGGTGCCGACGCCGGCCGCCAGACCCGTCAGCGTCAAACCGGTGCCGATGGTCCCGACCAGCGTGGCGGCGCCGGTCGTCAGGTTGATCGTGAACAGTTGCGCAGGACCGCCCGTCGGCGCCACCAGCGAGGCAAAGGCGATGCCGGTGGTGCCGGAGATGTCGAAGCCGACCAGATCGGAGGTGTTGAAGCCCAGTCCGGTTCCGATGGTCGTGAGGCCACCCCCGTTGGGAGACGGCACGCCGTTGAGACCGCCCTGCATGACGAGGACATCACGGTTCGAATCGATGCCGAAGAGCGTCGTGATCGCCGTGCCGTTGAAGTTGTTGGTGTAGGCCGAGCCGACGACCCGCGGCGTGAGGCCCGCTCCGGAGTCACCCAGCACATAGCTAAGCACCGTGTCCGTCCCGGCGACCGTCCCGTCGTTCGGGTTGAGCCGGAAATTGGACGTATCGGTGCTGGTGACACGGATGCGGTCGGGGACCGGGTTGAAGTCGAAGCCGAACGCGGTCCCGCTCAGGGCCGGGGAGAACGGCCCGGCGCCCACGGCGGTAGCAAGTCCGGTCGTGGTGCTGATCGTATAGAGGCGACTGCTGCTCCCCAGGCCGTAGAGGATCCCCGTCGCCGGCCGGCGGTCGATCCCCAGGAGAGTCTCGGTGGACAGGAGGCCGGAGATGGCCACGCTCGAGCCGATCGTTCCGGGAGTCCCACTATCGAACGTCACCAAATTGCCCGTCGACGTGAGGCCGGTCAGCAGCTCGGCCTCTGCCCCGCCCCAGCCGAGGACCAGCGACCCAAAGGTCAACGCCAGCACGGCCCGGGTAATCCTACTTACGCGGCTCCACCGGATCTGACCTCGAGTCATCTCTCTTCTCCATTGGGAACCCGCCACTCATACGACGATCGGGTCGGGGGTCCGCTCACCACCGAAAGCGACCGGATCGTGGCAGGCTTGGGTCGACCAGCCTTCTGCGGGAAAGTTTAGCCGATGGCGCGTTACCCGCGACGGGGAAATGCCGGACACCACACTAGCGAGAATCCCGAAACCCTGTCTCGAGGGCCGTGTCGTACTCAGCCTCCGAGAATCCTGGACAGCGAGACTCGAGCTCCCTGACCAGCGCACACCCAGTGTCACGCCAATCCTTGCCCGTGAGGTGCGCGAAGCGTCCGTCCCGGTACTCGTCGGCGACGTCGTAGGCCTTGGACTCGAGCTCAGCCTGATTCGGCCGCACGCGGGACCTCTATTGCCCACGACCTATCGACTACCGGGCTGCCTTGTCGGCCACCAGCACCGCCACGGGATAGGCGTAGCGGATGCGCTCGCCCTCGCGCGACATGGGAATGCCCAGGCGATCGTCGGCGAGGGAGGCGGCGAAGATCTCGCGGATCTTGTCCGCGTCGCCCGGGAGAGGAAAGGAGCGCCCGAGCAGGCTCTCCAGCTCGCCCTCGAGCCGATAGCCGTTCCGGCGCGGCGCGGGGAGCCCGGCCGCCGCGAACAGGCCGGTGAGCTCCGCGAGCGGCATGGCGCGCACGTGCGAGGGGTCGCGGAGCTTTTCCATGCGGTTGAACTCCGCGGCCTTGGCGGGATCGGGCGAAGCCTCGCTGTCGATGACGGCGACCCGTCCCCCCGGCGCGCAGACGCGCTTCATCTCGGCGAGCACGGCCTTGGGCTCGAGGAAGTGGTGAAAGGCGAAGCGCGACGTCACGAGGGAGAAGCTGCCGTCGGGATAGGGCAGGGGCAGGACGTCACCCTGCTTCCAGCTCACGTTGGTGAGCCCCTGCTCGGCCGCGTAGGCGCGCGCGCGATCGAGCATGGCAGGCGTGAGATCGATACCCGTGGCATGCTTGACCACTCGCGCGAAGGCGCACACCACGATCCCGCCGCCGCACGCGACGTCGAGCACGGTGTCCTCCGGTCCCGCGCCCGTGGATTCGACGATGAGGCGTAGCGCCTGCTCGTCCTTGATGCCGGGGGCCGTCGAGAACGGCACGGCCTGCCGGCTGAACTGGTCGAGGATCAGGTCGCGGTGGCTCGGGCTCGTCATGGTGTCCTCCGGTGAGCGGCGGCTAGCGCTTCGTGGCCTTGGCCAGGGCGGCGATCTTGTCCGCGAAGTTGACCTGGCTGTCGTCCTCGGGCTCGTAGCCGATCTTGGTGCGCGCGTTGGCGATGCTCCAGAAGCGATGCGTGTTACCGCTGATGCCGTACACGATGAGGAAGGGCACGCCGTGCTCGTCGGCGATGTTCTCCGCCTCGACCATGCGGATGGCCTCCTGGACCTGATCGCGCTTGGAGAAATAGGCGCCGAGGCCCCGGTGCATCACCTTGAGGTCACCCGGCTTGACCTGGCCGAGATCGGCGTCGTCCCGCGGCCCCCCGATGCGCCACTCCACCACTTCCTGCTTCTTCCCGTCCACCTTGCCCGTGGCGAACACGAAGCCCAGGAGCTCGTAGGCGGCCTTGGCCCACCCGTACCAGTTGTCCGACCGGGGGGGCATCTCGGGGGTGACCATCTCCATCTTGCCCGCCCAGATCAGCCGCTCGTAATAGTCGGCGGCGTGGTTGGAGCTGCACACCACCACGCGGCGAACGCCTTCCTCGAGGGCCGTGCGGTGCACGTTGTAGGCGAGAGCGATGTTCTTGTGCTCGGCCCAGAACTTGGCGTCGCCGTTCTCCTGCCAGGTGGTGGCGTCGAGATTGGGCGCGCTCACGAAGCCGCAGTGAACGATGGCGTCGGCGCCCTTGAAGTGCTGCCGGTAGGCATGGCGATCCGGATTGGTGAGGTCGGCGACGATGAGGCCCGGCACCGGCTTCCCGTCGCGCGTGGTGGGACGCACGTCGATGAGGACGAGGTCCCACCGCTCCGACAGCTCGGGGATCATGCGCTGGGCGACATAGCCCGAGGCGCCCGTGATGACGACGCGACGCTTGGCCACGATGTGTCTCCTAGAGGTGGACGGATTTCATCTGCGCTTCGGGATAGCGGAGTCCCTTGGCCGCGCCGGGCGGCAGGGCTTCGTCGAGCCGGGCGAGCTCATCGGGGGTCAGGGTCACGCGAAGCGCGCCGAGGTTCTCGTCCAGATACTCGAGACGCTTGGTTCCGGGAATGGGCACCACGTCCTCACCCTGCGCGAGCACCCAGGCGAGGGCGAGCTGCGACGGCGTGCAGCCCTTCTTCTCCGCCATCTCCGCCACCTGATGCACGAGACCCACGTTGTGATCGAGGTTGGCCTCCTGGAAGCGCGGGTGCTGGCGGCGGCGATCGTCCTCGGCAATATCCGCGGTGGCCTTGATCGTCGCGGAGAGAAGCCCGCGGCCGAGCGGCGAGTAGGCGACGTAGGAGATCCCGAGGGCGCGGCAGGCGGCGATGGTGTCCTCAGCGGGCTGCCGGTAGAGCAGCGAGTACTCGCTCTGCACGGCGGTGATGGGGCACACGGCGTGGCCACGGCGGATCGTGTCGGGGGCGGCCTCGGAGAGCCCCAGGTAGCGGACCTTCCCACGCTCCACGAGCCGGCCCATGGCGCCCACCGTCTCCTCGATGGGCACCTTGGGGTCGACGCGGTGCTGGTAGTAGAGGTCGATCACGTCCACGCCGAGCCGGAGGAGGCTCGCGTCACAGGCCTGGGCAACATGGGCCGGCCGCCCGTCCACGAAGGCGCCCTTGCCGTCGGCCGTCTGCACGTTGCCGAACTTGGTGGCGAGGACCACGCGCTTGCGCCGCCCGAGGAGGGCGCGCTTGAGGAGCTGCTCGTTGTGCCCCCAGCCGTAGAGGTCGGACGAGTCGAGGAAATTGACCCCGCGATCGAGGGCGGCGTGGATCACGCGGATGGATTGCTCGTCGTCGCTCTTGCCGTAGGTGCCGGACATGGACATGAGTCCCAGCCCGATGGCCGAGACCCGGAGGTCGCTCTTGCCGAGCGTGCGTTGTTCCATCGGAATCTTTCTCCTTAGGCGTAGGCGGGCGGGGGCACGAAACTCTGGTATTCGCGCTCGAGCAGCCTCGCCATCTGAATGCAGGTGCGATCACCGTACTGGGGGCCGACGATCTGGATGCCCACGGGCAAGCCCGCTCGGGTCCGCCCGATGGGCGCCACCGTGCCGGGCAGATACGCCATCCCCGGGTAGCCCGCCCAGAAGAGCTGATCGGTGGTGGGAACGCGCCGGCCGTTGATCTCGATGGTCCGCTCGTGGCGCTCGCCCTCGTGATCGTGAGGGAACGCGGCGGAGGCGGCGGCCGGGCAGAGAAGTAGATCGTACTCCTTGAAGAAGTCGGCCCACTTGTACCGCATCTTGTGCCGCACTTCGTTGGCAACGAGCCAGTCGCGATGCGAGGTGGTACTCCCTCGGAGCATGCGCGCGTAGTAGCTGTCATCACCCGCGGGAAGCCCGCGCCCCGCCGCCACGTTCTTGTCGAACTCCTCCTGCGTTCCCCGTCCCGACGTGGCCGCGCGCAGGAGGTGAATGTACGCACGCGCTGCCTCGTTGGTGTCGATGTCGGGCCGCGCCCGGTCGCTGACCTTGGCGCGCTTCTTCGCGAGGAAGTCGGCCACCGCCTGGATCTTCTCCTGTACTTCGGCGTCGACCTCGGCGTTGGAGTCGGTCAGCATCACGGCGATCTTGAAGTCACCCAGCGACTTCTGGCGGGGCACGGCCAGCGTCAGCTTGTAACCGGCGGCGTCGATCTCGTCCGGTCCCGCCATGGCGCCGAGGGCGATCTCGAGGTCGTCGGCGCCCCGCGCCATCGGGCCGATCACCGAGATGTCCGTCTGGGTCAGCCGGCCGGGCAGCGCCTGGCCGCGGGGCGGCACAACGCCCCACGTGGGCTTGTGACCGTACACGCCGCAGTAGTGGGCGGGATTGCGGATGGAGGAGCCGATGTCGCTCCCCGCCTCGATGCCGGTGAGTCCGGCGGCGAGGGCGGCCGCGGAGCCGCCGGATGAGCCGCCGGGGCTGCGGGAGAGATCCCACGGATTGTTGGTGGTACCGTAAATTGCGTTGTAGCTCTGATAGTCGGCGAGGTAGACGGGCACGTTGGTCTTGCCGAAGAGCACCACTCCCGCCCCGAGCAGCCGGTCCACGGCCAACGCGTTGCGCGGCGGGAGATTGCCCTTGAGATCGGGCACGCCCCACGTGGTCGGCATGCCCACCACGTCGTAGGACTCCTTGATGGTCATGGGCACGCCGTGGAGCGGCCCCCACACCTGCTTGCGCCCGAGGGCGCGATCGGCCGCCCGCGCCCGCTTGCGCGCGCCCTCGACGTCCATGGCGATGATGGCGTTGATCTCGGGATTGTGCTTCTCCACGCGCTGGAGATACAGGTCCAGGAGCTCCAGGCAGCCGATCTTCTTCCTGCGGATGTCGGCAGCCAGCGCCTTCGCAGAACGGAACGGGGTAACGAGCATGGATCCCTCCTATCGGCCTTTGCGCATGTAGATCTCGATCTCCTCGGCAGTGAGCAGCCCATCGTCATTGGCGTCGGCGGCGGTGAAGTCCTTGTGGAGGGCGTTGAGAAATTCCGCGAGGGTCATCTTGCCGTCGGGCTTGCTCCGGAGGAGGTTGCGCGCCTCGGGGGTGATCACCACCAGCTCCTCAACGGTGAGAAAGCCGTCCTTGTTCACATCGCGGAGGAAGAAGGCCTCGATCACCGCCTGGTGGAACTCCTCTCGATCGATCCGGCCGTCGCCGTTCTTGTCATGCTCCCGTACCCACGTCTTGGCATCCGGCGGGGGCGGCGCCTGTGCGAGCACCCCGCCCGCGAGGCTGAGCACGCCCAGCATCGCGGTGACTCCGGCCCATGCGCGCATCAGCTCTGCACCTTCCACGAGCCGTCGGGCTGGCGGCACGCCGTGCCCCACGCCTTGTCGGGCTTGCCGTCGATGATCACGTCGCTCTGGAACTCGCGGCAGTACGCGCCGTTGGCCTGATACGTCTTGGTGGGAGTGATGGTGCCGGAGTGACCCGTGTCGGGATTGGTCCACGCCACCGGCTTGCCCGTGGGCGCCGTCTCGAGGGCCCTCTGCTGCGCCTCCGCGGCCAGACGCTTGTCGCGCTGATCGAGCGCATTGCCCGCGAAGCCGCCGAGGAGGGCGCCCCCGATGACCGCGCCCGCGATGGCCGCGCCGCCACCGCCCGCCGCCGCGGCGATGAGACCGCCGAAGGCCGCGCCGCCGAGCGCACCGATGGATGCCTTGGGATTGTCCTCGACGGTGGCGCAGCCGGTGGCGCCGACGACGAGGAGCATGATCACGGCCACCATCTGGAACAACGATCGAGACATCGAACCCTCCTTGTCGTCTCCGCTCGGGGTGGAGTTGCCGCCGTCGCCCCTCGGAGCAGGCGCATTGTAGCCTATCCGTGAAAGACGCGCCTCACTCCACGGCCACCCGGCCCACGCGCGGATCGAGCGCGTCGCGCAGGCCATCACCGAGGCAATTGAAGCCCATCACCGCGATAAAGATGGCGAGGCCGGGGAAGAGCGACACGTGGGGCGCTTCGAGAAGGTAAGCGCGGCCGTCGCTCACCATCTTGCCCCATTCGGGCGTGGGCGGCTGGACGCCCAGGCCGAGAAAGGACAGGATCGCCGCGAGCAGGATGGCCGTGGCCACCTGCATGGACGAGAAGACGAGAAGCGGGGAGACGCTGTTGGGGAGGATGTGCCGGAAGAGCACACGCGCATGCGAAGCGCCGAGGGCGGCCGCGCCCTGCACGAACTCGAGCTCCTTGAGGGAGAGCACCATGGAGCGGGCGAGCCGCGCGAAGCTGGGAATCGAGCGCACGCCCACCGCGATCATGACATTGCCGAGGCTCGGACCGAGCGCGGCCACGATGGCGATGGCGAGGAGAATGCTCGGAAAGGCGAGGAGCACGTCCATGGTCCGCATCACGGGCGCGTCGAGGCGCGGAAAGTAGCCGGCGGCGAGCCCGGAGAGAATCCCCGCGCCCGCCCCGATGGCGGTGGCGATGACGCCCACGAGAAGCGACAGCCTCGCCCCGAAGAGAATGCGCGAAAGGATGCAACGGCCGAACTCGTCTGTGCCGAGGGGAAACTCGATGGAGGGCCCGGCCAGCGCATGGGGCAGATCCTGACGGAGCGGATCATGCGGTGCCACCTGCCGCGCCGCGAGGGCGAGCAGGATCAGGGCAACGATGAGCCCGAGCCCCCCCACGGCCAGCCGGTGCTTGAGAAAGCGCCGCCCCACGTCACTCATAGCGGATCCGGGGATCGAGCCAGCCATAGAGCACGTCCACGGCAAGGTTCACGAGCACGAACACCACGGCCACCAGGAGCACGCAGCCCTGCACCACGGGATAGTCACGCTGGAGGATGGCGGTCATGGCGAGACGCCCCACTCCGGGCCACGCGAAGATGGTCTCCGTTACCACCGCCCCGCCGAGGAGAAAGCCGTACTGGAGTCCGACCACGGTCACCACGGGAATCAGCGCGTTCTTGAGCGCGTGCTTGGCCACCACGGACAGGGGCGGCACGCCCTTGGCGCGCGCCGTCGTCACGTAGTCGCGCCCGAGCACGTCGAGCATGCCGGAGCGCGTGAGCCGGCTGATGATGGCGATGGACGTGGTGGCCAGGGTGGCCGCCGGCAGCACGATGTGGCGCAGTCCCTCCCACTCCCAGAAAGGGCCGGCGCGGCCGGAGACAGGCAGCCAGCGGAGCTGGAGGCAGAAGAGCCAGATGGCCACGATAGCGACCCAGAAGATGGGCATGGAGAGCGAGGAGAGCGAGGCGCCCGTGGCCAGGTAGTCGAGCCACGAGGAGCGGCGCACGGCGGCCACCAGTCCCAGGGGAATGCCCACGAGCACGGCCATGATCATGCTCACCGTGGTCAGCTCGAGGGTGGCGGGAAAGCGGCTCAGGATCTCGCTGGTGACGGACGACCGCGAGCGGAGGGACCGGCCGAGGTCGCCCTGGAGGGCGCGGGAGAGGAAGGACCAGTACTGGACGTAGAGTGGCCGCTCGAGGCCCAGCTCCGTGCGGACGCGCGCCACCACGGATTCCGGCGCGTCGGGCCCCGCGATCAGGCGCACGGGGTCGCCGGGCACCACGTGCATGATGGCGAAGGCGAGGAGCGAGACGCCGAAGAGCACCGGCACCGTCTGGAGCAGGCGCCGGAAGATATATCGCGTCATAGCTTCAATATGGCTCGCTCGCCCCTCGCCCCCTCACCCTACCGAGCTCCCTCTCCCTCACTGAGGGAGCGGGCCGGGGTGAGGGTGAGCCACCAGCGTGGCATCTCCTGCAACTTCGGGCCCCTTCACCCCCTCACCCTGCCCTCTCCCCCTTTGGGGGAGAGGGAATCGCGGCGCCTAGTCGCCCCACTCGCGGTATGTCTGGGGTGAGAGCTGATCGGCGCCGCGGCCCGCCCAGTCGTACTTGGTCATGCGCGGCCACATGCGCTCGCCGCCGGCCTGGAGCGCGCCGAGAATGGCGCCTTCGTCGGCGCCCTGCACGCGCCCGCCGTCCACCACGAGACGGCCGTTGACGTAGACGCGGTCCACGTCCTCATCGCTGGCGTTGTAGACGATGTTCTTGACGGGATCGCGAAGCGGCGTCATCCGCCACGACGACGCCTTCCAGAGCACGAGATCGGCCTTGGCGCCGGGAGTGATGCGCCCGAGATCGTCGCGGAGAAGCGCCCGCGCTCCGCCCAGCGTCGCCGCGTCGAAGGCATGCGCGGCGGTGGTCGCCTCCGTGTTCCGCTCCATCATCTTCGAGACCACGGCGGCCCAGCGCATGGCCTCGATCACGCTCTGCGGATTGGTGTCCGTACCCAGCGACATGTTGACGCCTGCCTCGCGGTAGCGGCCGAAGGACTCCATGGCTACCCCGCGTCGGGCGAATACCCACACCGCGTGGGCCACCGAGCAGCCGGCCTCGGCCATGAGACGGATGTCGCCATCCGGATAGTTCGTCCACGAGGAACCCCCGATGATGATGGCGTGGCCGAGGACGGTGTTCTGCCCGAGCACGCCCAGCTCCTTCATCCACGCGATGGGCGTCTTGCCGTGGCGCTGCACCATCTCGTTGAACTCCACCACGGACTGCGAGGTGTGCACCTGGTAGGGCCGCTGCACCTCGTCGGCGAAGCGCTTGGCGTCCTTCAGGAGCTCGGGCGTGCAGGTATCGATCTGCGAGGGCGAGACGAAGCAGCGCACGAGATCGCCGTGGGCGCCGTCCCAGCGCTGGTGGAAGTCGATGGCCCGCTTGAGCCCCTGGCGGCCCTGCTCCTCGTTCCACTCCCACACCACGCGCTTGCCGTCCCGGGTGAGCCATTTCCCGGAGCGGAAGGCCTGGCCCATGTAGACGCGGAGACCATAGTGCGACGCGCGCTCGACCACGTACTCGCCGAGGGTGCCGATCTCCATGACCGTGGTGACGCCGCCCCGCAGCAGCTCGGCCATGGAGAAATCGACGCAGGCGTGCCCGGCCTCCTCGTCCTGCGAGTCGCTCCGCACGGGCAGCATCTCGAAGAGTCCGGAGAACCAGAACTGCGGATTGCCGCAGTCCTCGATGAAGGACCGGTCGAGGGGCGAGCCGCTGATGTGGGCGTGGGTGGTGATGAGGCCGGGCGTGAGCACGCGATCCGGCACGTCCACCGTCTCGTCCACCCGGCCGTCGAAGCGCGGCCCCACGTGGAGAATGCTATCGCCCTCGATGACGACGACGCCATCGCGCAGGAGCCGATGACCCTTCCCATCGAACGCGATGACATATCCCGCGCGAATCGCCGTCCGCTTGGCCGCCGTCATGGGTCGATTCTCCTGGTCTCGCCGACTAGACCCATACGTCCATGAGCTTGTAGATGCCATGAATCGGGTGGTACTTGAGCCCGTGGGCGCGCGGCCGGCTCCCGAATATCCAGCGCACGTGCTGGATGGGCACCACCACCGCCTCGCCCACCAGCCGCTGCTCGATGCCCTGGAAAGCCTTCACGCGCTCCGGCTCCTTGAGGGTGGTCTGCGACTGCTGGAAGAGCGTATCGGTGCGGTCGTCGCGCCAGCGCACGGTGTTCGGGCTCGGCACGGCCGAGGAGACGAAGAAGTACAGGAAGTCGGGCGACGAGTAGATCATGGGCAGGAAGCGCGCGTCGTGTTCCCCCGCCCGCGTGGCCGTGTTGAAGGCGGCCGACTCGAGCCGCTTGATCTGGAGATCGAAGCCCACCTGGCGGAGCTGCGCCTGCACCGGCGTGACGATGCGCTCGTGGAGCTCGGTGAACACGTAGAGCGAGGCCTGGAGGGGCTTGCCGTCCTTCTGCCGCATGCCGTCGGCGCCGGGCGCCCAGCCCGCCTCCGTGAGAAGCTTCTTCGACTTGTCGAGGCTGTAGTCGGCCATGAAGGGCCGCATCTGCTCCTTCGACGACGCCCCCACCGCGAGGGGATGGATGAACCCATACGAGACGTCGGCCTGGCCTTTCATCACGAACTGCACGATCTCCTGCCGGTTCACGGCGTGGGCCACCGCCTTGCGCACGCGCACGTCCTTGAAGACATCCTTCTCCATGTTGAAGCCGATGTGATTGGAGGACAGCCGGGGAATCGACGTGACCTTGACACCTTTCCCCTCGAGGCGCGCGATGTGCTGGGGCGCGACGTCAACGTCGAGATCGATGCCGCCCGTCTCCAGCTCCGCCGCGCGCGCCGCATCCTCGGGCAGGGTACGGAACACGATACGGTCCACCCACGGCGCGCCGGTGTTATCGTAGACGGGCGAGCCCCACGAGTAGCCGTCGTGGCGGACCAGCTCCATGCGGTCGTCCTTGGTCCACTCCTTGAGCTTGTACGGCCCGCTGCCACAAACACTCGCCGGGACCACGCCGTAGTCCTGTCCGTACTGGGCCACGTGCTTGGCGTGGGGGATGGACGCGTAGGACCACTCCGTCTGGCTGATGTTGTTCAGGAACACCAGGGTGGGATTCTTGAGCCGGCACACGATGGTGCTGTCGTCCACCACCCGCGTCTCGGCGAGGGCCGTCACCTTGGCCCGGGTGGGGAAATTCTCTTTCGGATCGATCCAGCGGTCGAAGTGGTCCTTGACGTCCTGCGCGGTGAGGGGGGCGCCGCAGTGAAACTTCACACCCTTCTTCAGATAGAAGGTCCACGTGAGCCCGTCGGGCGAGACTTCCCACCGCTCGGCGAGGGCGGGACGGATCTTCATCTGGAAATCGTGGAGCACGAGGCCATCGTAGATCAGGAGGTTTGTCGCGATGGCCGAGAGCCCGGTGGAGCGGCCGGGGTACAGGGTGGCTGGCGGCTGGGTCGCCGCGCCATCGCCAGCCGCCTGCGCGAGCCCGCCGACCTGGCCCGAGCGCGTCGCCCGCGCCTGTGGACCGCTCACGCCCGCGCCGTGCCGCGCGACGTGGCCATGCGTCACGTCACGCGCCGCGGACGGTGCGCCCGCCACCGGGCCGGGCTGCACGGGGACCGGGTTCCCGATCGGGGCCGGCTGCCCGGGAACTGGCTTCGCCTCCGGGGCGGGCTGCACGGGGACCGGGTTCCTGATCGGGGCTGGCTGCCCCGGAACCGGCTCGGCCACCGGGGCGGGCTGCACGGGGACCGGGTTCCCGATCGGGGCTGGCTGCCCCGGAACCGGCTTGGCCTCCGGCGCGG
>Ga0207693_10003079_pt1 | contig 14385 bp, 10 predicted proteins | sample LARL81metaG_FD_184347 | JGI IMG/M metagenome (GOLD analysis project Ga0207693, IMG submission 184347) | Corn, switchgrass and miscanthus rhizosphere microbial communities from Kellogg Biological Station, Michigan, USA - LAR L8-1 metaG... | ecosystem: Host-associated > Plants > Roots >...
TGCCGCGCCCTTGTGGAACGCTGCGCGAAGGAATTGGGCGGCGTCGACATTCTCGTCAACAATGCGGCGCACCAAGCGACGTTCAAGTCCATCGCGGACATCACCGACGCAGAATGGGAACACACCTTCAAGGTCAATATCCACGCGATGTTCTATCTCACCAAGGCCGCAGTACCGCACATGAAGAAAGGCGCCTGCATTATCAATACAGCCTCGATCAATGCGGATACGCCCAATCCGACGCTACTCGCCTATGCGACCACCAAGGGCGCGATCCAAAACTTCACTGCCGGTCTGGCCCAACTGCTGGCGGAAAAGGGCATTCGCGCGAACGCGGTCGCGCCGGGGCCGATATGGACCCCACTGATCCCGTCGACTATGCCCGAAGATAGGGTCGCAAAATTCGGCGAGAACGTCCCGATGAAGCGGCCCGGGCAACCTGCAGAACTCGCGACGGCTTACGTGATGCTCGCTGATCCTCTTTCCAGCTACGTATCGGGTGCCACCATTGCCGTGACCGGAGGCAAGCCGGATGGCGCCTGGCTCGCCATCCTCGCCGACGGGACACGGCGCTTCTCGCTGCTCGGGATGACCGCGGTGGCGGCCTTGCTGCTCACCGGGATCGTCAACGGGTGGTTCCTCGTCGGGACGGTCCCGGCACTGGTCGGAACCGACTATGGACATCTCCTCCTCGTCAAGATCGCCCTCTTCGCCGTCATGGTTCTTCTCGCCGCGGTCAATCGCGGCCGGCTGACGCCGCGATTCCCCGCGCTGCGGGCGCGGTAAGCAGTCGCCGTCAGTTGTAGTGGTACTCGCCCCGGCCTAGTGGCACGACCGGGTAGCTTGCCCGGCTGACCAGCTTGCGCAGCTGCCTGGCACCGCCCAGGCTTGCGGTTACGACGGCCGTGGCGGCCGCCAGGATCGAGGCGCCGAACAGCGCGAGCCCGCCAACGACGTGTCCTAGCAGCATCAGGACCACGCCGACGCACAGCGCTACCGGCACTGTCGCCACGAGCAGTGCGGCGAGCAGCGCAGCGACGATCGTCAGCCTCGTCGACCAGCTCATCGTGCGGGCCGCGTACCAAACAGTCATCTCGCTCACCCTTCTGCGCATCCGGCTACAAGTCAAGATATGTCGCGTCGAGGGCGAGTGCAACATGGCCAGTCGCAGCGAAGCCACAGCCCGCCCGATGGCCCCCTCGCTGGCCGCGATCGATGCGGCGCTCGCCGACCGCAACTCCGGCCCGCAAACCTGGGTGAGCTGACCGACGCCCTCGCGACCACGCTGCGCGCCCACCTCGACCACGAGGAGGGCGAGGGCCTGGCAGTGATCGACGCGACGATTACCGGGGAGCAGTTTCAAGCGTTCGGCGCGGAGCACGGCAAGCGGATCGCCGGCGACGTGCAGCGGTACCTGCCGTGGACGCTCGAAGGCGCGACACCGGAGGTCACCGCGACGGTGCTGGGCCAGCTCCCCCCGCCGGTGCGGCAGGCCTACCGCGACGAGTGGCAGCCGGCCTACGCCAAGCTGGCGCTCTGGCCCTAGCTGTCTGGAGGCCCCGGCTGTCTTGGGTCAGTTCGCCGTGATTGCGTACGCCTGGTGAATGACCTGGCTGAGCGTGTTGCCCTGCGCGTCGCGGGCGGTGAGCCAGACGGACGCCGTCTGGGCGCCGGACGGATTGGAGTAGCTGACCTGATACTGGCCGTGGCCTCTTGCTACGACGCTCGCCTGCTGCCAGGTTTGCCCGTTGTCGAAAGAGACCTGCACGGCCACCGAGGTGATGGCTGTCTGAGCGGCGCCCTCCAGGTGGTGTAGGTCGATGTAGGCCGTCACCGGTCCGGCTGGCTCGTGCCCGGTGTCATCGGCTGAGAGCTGATAATCGGCGAACAGCAGCGGCAGGACCTGGCACTGGGTGGGGCCGGAGTTGTCGCAGAACCAGCCGCGCGGCAGCCTGGCGCGGTCTGGTGCAGAGGAGAAGGTCCATACGGTGTGGGTGGAGGTGGACAGGGTCCACCACGGTGCGGAGCGGGTCACGTCGTAGTCGAGCTGGTACTGCGCGGCCGCGTGCGGAACCGGCATCTGCACGCCATCGGGGTAGCTACCGGTGGCCAGCACCGTGCCGCCACTGCTCAGCGTGTAGGACCCGCTGGCGACGTCGCCGGGCGTGCTTCCCGGCGTCGTCGGCTGGTTCGCCACGTGCCCAGCGCTATCAGCGTACGGCTGGATGAGCAGGTTGATGTCGTCGCCTTGGCGGCAGGCAGGGCACGTCAGCGGCGCGTACGGGGCCTGGGCGAACTGTTCCACGCCGGGGACCAGCGGCGCGCGCAGCCATGTCCGGGTGACATTACTGCCCGGGTGGTAAATGCGGACGGCATCGCTGAACCAGTCCTCGAATGTTCCGTTGAGCCGGACCATTGAGGACTGCCAGTGCACGTCCGGTGCGGCGGTGAAGTATTCGGTGCGCTCCGCGGGGACGGTGATCGGGGTCAGGAAGGTGGCGCCGATAAACGACCGGCCCGCCAGGTCCACGACGGTCGTTCCCACCCCGGCACTTTGGCCGGGCACTTCGCTGGCGTAGTGCGTGTCAATGGCGGCGAGCGACGAGTCGTCCGGCGCTGGGTGATCCTGCTGTGCCGGGATGGCACCGCTGGCCGGATAGTCGAGGTCGTAGGTGTAGGAGGCGCCGCCGTCCGGCGAATCGAAGTGCCAGTGCGTGTCGTAGTGCAGCGACCCGACGGTTACCCGCGCGGTCGGGTTTACCAGCAGCGTGACCCCCCCGGCCACGGAGTCGGTGGTCTCGCCCAGGCCGCCGTCCTTGAGCGCGTTCCGAGTCACGGTCATGGTCTCCTGGCCGATGCTGGCTGGCCGGGACACCGATGCGGCCGGGTCGACGGTAGCGCTGCTCGCGTCGGCGGTGACCGTGGTCGGAGCCCTGACGGTGAACTGGGGATTCACGACCGTGCGTTCCACGGGCTGACCGTTCTCCAGGCCAAAGAAGTCCGCGATCAGGCAATAGTGCCCCTGCGGAACGCTGAAGCTGTCGCCCTGGGGGCCGATTCCGGTGACGGTCTCGTACTTCGCCGCGTCATCGACGTTCATGAGCCCGGCGACCACGGAGAAAGTGGTTGCGCCCGGGACCGGGACGGGATTGATGGTGAGCGTCCAGAAATTGTGCGGATTGGGCCTGTCGGCGGCCGGCGGCGTGACCGCCGTAGCGTGCCGGGCTGGTGCTGCGGGCCCGCCGGCCAGCCGGGTGAGGTCATAGTCCTCCAGGTGCCCGGCCAGTGTGGCCACCGCGGAGGAGGGAATCGCGTACAGGTGGCCGTTCATGGCGAAGCCGGCGATCGGATTTCTGGCCGGCCAGGTTACCCCGGGCGGCGGGCCGAACGAGGTGGGCGCGCGGGGCGGTCCGTACAGCGCCACCTGCTGGCCGGTGGGGAGGGTGACGACACGGGTGGCCGCGCTGGCGGCCGGCTGCGCTGCTGAGGCGGCCGGGATGATGCAGAGCGACGCGAGGGCGAGCAGGGCCGCGGTGACGGCCATCGACCGAGTTCTCATCAGCATGCTCCAGGGGAGGTCAAAAGCCGCCGAGTCCGTCAGGGGTCCCGAGGCCGGTTGGCCCGTCGTACCCCCGCTTGGCCGTGCAGAGGTAACTCTTGCCGCAGTACCCGTTCGATCCCTCGGTCGAGTCGAAGAACGACGCGGCATGCGCGTAGGAGTATCCGGGAGTGAACGTCGCGCTGTCGCCGGCCTGCCCGATGACCCCGGCGATGAATGGCGCCGACGCGCTGGTGCCGCCGATCACCAGCCAGCCAGGCGGCCCGAACTGGCTGGGGGTGGTGTCGTAGACGGCCACGCCGGTCTGCGGGTCGGCGTCGGCGGACACATCGGCGATCGTGCGCATGTGACAGAACTTGTCGTGCTGCCAGGCGGGCTTGTCCACGTAGGCGGAGCAGCCGGACCCGGAGCCGCCGTCGAGTCCCGAGCTGCGCCCGTGCCCCCAGGCGGTCTCGGTCCATCCGCGGTGATTGCGCGCGGGGGACAGGCTCGTGCCGCCGACGGCGAGCACGCCCGGGGCCACGGCCGGGAACTGAGCCGTGGTGAAGCCGAAGTCACCGGACGACGCGACGATGACATGCCCGGCATGCTCATAGTCGGGGAAGTACTGCTGCATGCCGTTGAATTCCGAGAGCCCGTAGCTGTTGGAGACCACGTTCGCGCCGAGGGCCACGGCGGTATCCACGGAGGCGGCCAGGTCCGATACCGCCGGCGAATTGCCCTCGACCAGCAGGATGTGACATTGCGGGCACGCGGCCGAGACCATGTCCAGATCGAGGGAAATCTCCGCGGCCCAGCCTCCGTCGCGGGGCGGGTAGCCGCCCGGCACGCCAGTCTGGCTGACCTTGCTGAAGCAGCCGTTGGCCGTCGTGCACGCGGGCAGGCCGAAGGTCTGCCGGTAGACGGCCAGGTCGGCTTCCGCGGTCGGGTCGTCGAACGCGTCGACGACCGCGATCGTCTGCCCGCTGCCGCCGGTGGTGGGCAGGTGGTACGCCCCCTGCAGGTCCACGGGCCCGTACCCCTGCGTTGGTGACCCGCTGACCACGGCCCGGCCAGCGCGGTTGGTGCGGATCAGCGCGAAGCACCGGGCAAACCCGGGCGCGGCGGGCCCGCAGGCGGCGGCCGCTCCGGCCGAGGCCGGAGAAATCTGCGCGGCCGCCGGGGCCGGGGCCGCACCAGGCGTCATCGGCAAAGCCGCGGCGAGCGAGGGGATGGCCAGCCATGGCGCCGCCAGAACGCCCACCGCACAAACCTTGAGTCGCAGGTTCATGTCTCACCTTCCGGACGCGGCCCTGCCGCAGCACCGGCGTCAGACGGTGCGCCAATCTGGCCCCGGTTAATCTCTCGCGGCTTGCCAATCTCTGGCGGCATGATTGCGGTGCGAACTTAACGAGCGCGGCCGACCGTCGGCAACACTGACCCGTGGCCAAAATTGGTATTGGCCAGTTATGGCCAGCCTGGAGTTCCCGTGAAGAATGAGGCGCCCGTGTCCGCTGTGGACTCGCTCCAAGCGCTGGGCATCAGCCGAATCGAAGAATCCGTGTACCGCCTGCTGCTGCGGTACCCCGGCAGCGCCACGTCCGAGATCAGCCAGCGCCTCGGCGCCGGACGTCACTCGGTACGGACCGCCCTGTCCGGCCTGGAACGTCATGGCCTGGTCAGCCAGAGCCCCAGCCCCCAGCCGCTGTACTTCCCGGTCGCTCCGGACGTCGCGATGGAGGCCCTGATCCTTCGCCGCCAGGCCGATCTCGAGCAGGCACGAACGCTTGCCGAACGGCTGATGACCGATTTCCATGAGGGCCGCCGGGCCCAGCCTCCCGGGCTGGTCGAGATCGTCTCGGGGACCGAGGCCGTGCACAGCAGGTTCGAGCACCTGCAGCGAGGGGCCAAGCGCCTGGTTCAGGTCCTCGATACCCCGCCCTATGCCGGGCCGGGCGGCACGCCCAACAAGGTCGAACTGGAAGCGCTGGCCCGCGGGGTCGAGTACCGGGGCATCTACGACAAGGCAGCCCTCGAAGCCGCACCGGGAACCATCGACGCCGTCGCCCGGTACGTGGCCGCCGGAGAGCAGGCCCGTTTCCTCACCGCGCTGCCGCTCAAGCTCGCCACAATTGACCGCGAGTTCGGCTATGTCCCGCTGACCGTCTCCCAGCCCGACATCGCCCAGTTCATGGTCGTGCGGCCGTGCTCGCTCCTCGACGCGCTGCTGTACATCTTCGACACCCTGTGGGCAAGCGCGACGCCGATCGCGTCGGGGCCCGGCCGGCCGGGCCAGCATGATCACGACGGGGACTTCGCAGCTCACGACGGCCGGCTGCTGAACCTGCTCGCTACCGGCATGACCGACCAGGCCATCGCCCGGCATCTCGGACTGAGCTACCGCACCGCTCGCCGTCGCGTGGCAGCGCTCATGGACGCGCTCGGCGCGGAATCACGCTTCCAGGCCGGGGTCCGGGCCAGCCGCAATGGCTGGCTCTGACCCCAGCCCGGCAGCGGACAGACGACCAGCATCGCGCAGGCCCAGCTGGCGTTGGCCAATTCTGGCCAATGCCTTATTTGGCCACGATCCGCTCTTGCGCGGGCCGGCGCCGCGACTTACGTTCACACCGCGACCTGGTCCGGGGGACACCGGCCACGTGCCGGGTGTCAGGCGGCGACCGTGATCCTACGACCGAGCCGGGAGCAAGGCCTATGCGCACGCGACGCTGCACTTTCTGGATGCGGCCACCCCTCGTCTTGTGGGCGGCCCTGCTGGCCGGGGCCGGCCTGCTCGCCGCTCCGGCGCCCGGCGCGATCGCCGCGGCCGCAGCCGCTCCGGCGAAGGCGAGCGCCAAGCCGACGCTGGCCTATCCGCATCTGGACCTGCCGAACGGCGACTGGGCGCAGGTGTACTCCGACGGGATCGCCGAGGTGTACCGGCCCCGCGCGGGCGCCCGATCGGTCACGGCGTCGGCGGTGCAGCATGTACCGCTGCTCAACCCGCTGGGTGGCACCAGCCCGGCGGGTGCGGGCACGCTGGAGCTGCCCGCGAAGGGCCAGCTCATCGCTGACCTGGTCCATCCCAGCACCACGCCCTATGCCGCGGGCCAGGTCGTAGTCATCTACCGGCCCGGGACCAGCGCGGCGGCGGTCAGCAAGGCGCAAGCCGGCCTGGGCGTCGACCAGTCGCGGCCGATGTTCACCGGCGCGGCACAACGCAGGATGATGACTTTGCGCGACGCGGCGCAGCGGCGCCTCGGCCACTCGCTGCTCGACTACCCCGACGCCCGGATACTCCACCTGACCAGGACGTCCGTGGCGGCGGCTGTGGCCAGGCTGCGGTCCAACCCGGACGTGACGTTCGCCGACCCTAACTGGACGGTCAGCCCGACCGACACGCCGTCGGTCCCGGTTCCCGCTGCCACGCTCCGCCAGGCCCGGCTCCGCTCGGCTGCCGCGGCCGCCCAGGACAAGAAGGCGGCCACGGCCGCGACCGTGCCCGGGGTACCGGACAACTTCACCCTCACCTCAAGCGCGCAGAGCATGCTCAACCGGCCGGCTGACGACGTGGTTCCGGCTTACGCGGCGCTGGCAGCCAAGTACGGGCAGCTTCCCGGCCAGGGTGAGATCATCACGAACGTGTCGCTCGGCACCCTGGACGACGCGTCGGCCGCGGCGAACCCCAGCGACCCCTGCAACGGCTTCGTATCGGCGTTCGGGCCGACGACGGAGGTCATCAACGGCCAGCGCTACATCAACTGGCCGTCGATGCCGCTGATCCCCGCTTACACAGCCAGTTCCAGCGGGGTCCTGGACCCGACCGGCGAGACATGTGGCGACGACCCGAGCCTGACCGAGGTCGGGCTGGACTTCTCGATGATGGCGCCGCTGCCGCATGACCAGCAGCGGGCGGGCGAGACCGGCTCGGGCCTCACCGACCTGCTCGGCATCGCGCCGGCCGCGAGCTACCGGCTGGTCGTCCCGTCTACACCCGGCGGAGCCGTCACCAACGTGGACGCCGCGCTGCTGGCGGCGGCCAGCCAGACCCCGCGGCCGGACGTGATGACCGTCTCCCTGGGGTTCGGGCTCGACGCGTTCGGGTATCCGACCCGCTACCTGGAGGACGACCCGATGACCGAAGCCGTGGTCGCGTCGATCACGGCCAGCGGCATTGTCGTCAGCGTGGCGGGCGGCGACGGGCTGCGGACGAGCACCAACGCTGCCGTGCCGCCGTCGGGCGGCGCGGTCGCGACTAACGTCGCGGCTAACCCCAGCCAGGTCACCGACCTCAACGACGTCGCGGACTCCAGCGCCCCCTCGGCTGACCCCGATTCAGGGGCCATCGACGCCGGCGGCAGCACGCTCAACGACATCTTCGCCGCTCAGCCGCAGAATCCGGCCAACGCGGGCTCAAGCTACCTGCAGGCCTACCCGGCCACCCGCTACGACGGGGGCAGGCTGTACGCGTCCGCGTTCGGCTCGCGGGTCAACGTATCGGCCCCCGGCGACAACGTGCTCAGCTTCTCGCACACGTTCGGCGGGGCCGACGACGCGGTCACGGTGGGTCTGGAGGGCGGCACGTCGGCATCGGCACCCCAGGCCGCTGCGGCCGCTGCGGTCGTGCTGCAGGTCGCCAGACTGACCCACGACACCGCATTGACCGGCAATCCGCTCGCGGTGCGCTCCTTCCTGGAAAGCACCAGCACCCCGCTGCCCGCGGTGCCGCAGTCGGACATGCCGCTGCATGTCGGGCCACAGATCGACGTCGGCCACGCGGTCGAAGAGCTGCTGGCGGCCCACGGCCAGCCGGCCGCGGCCGGCGTAGCCCGCGTCGCCGTGGCGCAGCGCCAGCAGGAGAGCGCACTCGGCGGGTCCATCCTCACCTCGACCGACCCGACAAACATCTCGCTGGCCGGCAGGCTTTCGAACGCGCTGATCACGATCGCGCCGGACTGGACCGGGCTGCCCGCAGACGGCGTCGTCTACAAGCTCAGCGCCACGGCCGGGCCTGCGGCCCGGCTGGCCGGCACTCCATGGGCGCGGCTGCAGCCAGCCGCGATCCTCGCCGCTGCCGGGCTGCCGCTGGTCTCGGCCACAAGCCAGAACGTCCCCCTGGTGTACTCGGCGTCCGTGCACGGCAAGGTGGTCGCGCAGGCCAGCTTCACCCTCACCTTCGGCCCGACGGACGGGACCGTCCCCAGCGTCCCGGCCCCGGTGGTGCCGCCGGTCGTGCACGGCGCGGTGATCCCGGTCCGCTACGACATCAGCCACCTCACCGGCGCCACGTCGCCGGTGCTGGTCGTGGGCCACCCGGGCCGTGTCGACCCGTCTACCGGTCTGTTCTTCCGCCCGGCGTTCACCGCCCCGCTGACTGCGCCATCGGGAACGATCGACGTGCCGGTGTCGGCCCTGGACGGCGGGGGGATCTACGGCATCGGCATCCAGCAGAGCCCCGGCGGCTGGTTCAGCACCAACTACTCCGCGTACGCGTTCACCAGAGTCTCGCCGAGGGGCAGCATCGCGCCGCCGCCGCCCACGCTGTCGGCCGACTCCGGGCCAGCCGGGCACTTCCTCGAGTTCGGCTACAACGGGTCGTTCCAGCTGCATTACGACGTGCGCAACGTCCCGGGCGCGACCGGCGCCATCGCCGAGTTCAGCGCCCCCGGACCGACGGCGTTCAACCTGTACAACACGTTCAACAACCCCAACGGCAGCGAGCGTGACGACAACGGCCACGACTCAGGGTCGGTGGCGTACGTGCCATTGCCCGGCACCGCCGGGACGGCCACGCTGAACGGGGGCCAGCTAGGACTCGACCCGACGATGAACCACGTCGTCCGGGTCCTGCCGACCTCCCATGGCCAAGTCACCGGCGAGGCCAGCGGCGTGTCCACGATCAGCATGGACGGGGTCGCCGCGGCCGACGGCGGATCCGTGATCGACGGGTTCGGCGTGGACGCGAACGGCACCGACGGGCTGTTGACCTCGAACCAGGTCACCGCCGGCGGTAACGAGCTCGGCTCGATCGAGACCTTCAACCAGACCACCGGCGCAACATCGACGGTCGCCTCGTCTTCGGATATCTACGCCACGATCGGCGACGGCTGCGCCGGGATCTACGGCAGCAACACCGGACTTGTGGACGACTTCAACGGGACGGATACGTTCAGGACCCTGAACCCGGTCAGTGGCGGAGCCTTGACCGGCACCTGGAACCCGCCCGCCACCGTCGGCAACATCCTGTGCGCCGCCTCCAACCAGACCAACAGCCAGAGCGCGCTGCTCAACGGCAACAATGGACAGTTGTTCGTGACTCCCGTTGACTTCGCGGCCGGGACCACAGGCACGCCGATCGACATCAGCCCGGCGCTCCAGTCACTCGCGAGCCCCTCGATAGGCGCGTTCGCCGAGAACCCGGCCACCGGCCATGTCTTCGTCGGCGTCAGCGACGTGGCAAATCTGTCCGCCCCGGCAACCATCGTCGACGTCGACCTGAACTCCGGGCAGGTCTCGACGTTCCCCGCCGCCAGTACCGGCTTCGTCTCCGGCATGGCTGTCGACCCGGCCACGAACGAAGCCCTGATAGGTGCCCAGGGCGGGTACTCGATCGAGAACCTGGCCACACAGTCCGGCACCTTCGTCGCCGGCGGGCAGACCGGTTACGAGTTCCCGGCGTGGATCCCCGGCACCCAGGACTTCCAGATACAAGAGCCAGCGAGCCCGGACTTCTTCGGCCAGACGCCGAACAACAACACGCTGTCCAGCGTCCTGGTCGTCGACGAGAATGGCAACGTCGTGCACAGGTACGAGCAGTTCAACTTCTTCAACACGTTCCTGTTCGATGTCGGCGCCTACCTCCAGCCAAGCTCAGCCAACTCGACGGCGTTCGCGCTCGGCCTGGCTGGCCAGCAACTGCACCCGTTCGCCTACCAGGCAGGCCAGTAAACCGCCCGGCCTGTCAGCAGATGTTCAGAGTCCAACGTGTTCATGCACGTGTACCCGCACGATCTATGCCGCGCCTGATCAGGCGCGGGTTATGAGGGTGAGCCAGGGCCCCCGATCCATCGGGGCCCTGGCATGATGACCCGATGACCTTGTCGGTGGACTTTTCGGCCACGGCGGGCAGCGACCACGCGGCGGAGATCCAGCGGCTGTGCGATGCCATGGAGGCAGACGCCCGGGCCGGCCGCTATCCGCAGCTGACCGTGGACCGGCCGTGGTCGGTTCATAATCCCGTGCTGGAGGGAGAATTCGCTTCGCCGCAGGCGATCCGCTGGTACCTGGAGCGTGAGCTGGGCCGGTTGGCATCCAGCGGTGCCCGGATCTCGGTCAGTCCGGGGCGCGCGGCGCTGGATCTGCGTGATCCCAGGCTCGGGGCCGCAGTGGACGAGACCCGCTGGGACCTGCGACGCAAGAAGCTGTTCCTGTTCGCGCCCGAGCGCATGGCCTTGTCGATCGACCGGCTGGAGCACTACACCGGGACAGCCGCCGAGTCGTTCCAGCGGTACGTGCTGCTGACCAACTATTCCTGGTACGTGGAGGAGTTCCGCGCCGCGCTGCCGGGTTGCACCGGCCCGGATACCGATGGTCGCCAGATGCCCGCCTGGCACCACCAGCTTCCCGGGCAGGCCGGCGTGACCATGGTGAACATCGGGGTCGGGCCGTCCAACGCCAAGACGATCACCGATCATCTCGCGGTGCTGCGTCCTGACCTGGTCTTGATGATCGGGCACTGCGCCGGCCTGCGTAATCACCAGGAAGTAGGGGACCTTGTGCTGGCGACCGGCTACCTGCGTGATGACCGCGTCCTGGATGACATGCTGCCGCTGAGCGTTCCGGTCGTATCGAACCACACGCTGAACACGCTCCTGCTCAGCGAGGTGACGGCTCGGCGGCTGCGCAGCCGGATGGGGACCGTTTACACGACTGCGAACCGGAACTGGGAGTTTGACCTGGCCGTGGTCGAAGATCGCCTCCGGCTATCGCGCGCCCTCGCCGTGGATATGGAATCCGCGACCGTGGCCACAAACGGATTCCGCTACCGCATCCCCAGCGCCACGCTGCTCGCGGTCAGCGACAAGCCGCTGCACGCCCAGCCCAAGCTCAGCGCGGACGCCCAGAGCTTCTACGAGGCCACCCGCCGCCAGCACGTCGAGATCGCGATTTCCGTGGTCGAGAAAGTTCGGCGGCTGTACCCGGATGGCCTGCCTGCCGCCGACCTCCGCTCCGCCGACGAACCGCTGCTCGGCACCACCGATCCCGAGCCCGCGCCGGGGGCCCAGTAGACGCTCCGCGCAACGGGGAATACAGTCACGGGCAGCGTCCATACGTGCAACCGGACGGAGGGGCGGCCGGTGAATGACGACGACGAAGAGATACTGGGGCTGATCGACTACGTAGCGGTGGAATGGCCCGGCGGGCACGTGACCGGCGACGGATTCCAGTTGCTGCTGGACCTCGTCAACCGCGACATTATCCGGGTGCTCGACCTCGAATTCATCGCCAAAGCGCTCGACGGCACTGTCCAGCGGGTCGCGCTGAGCGAGGTCGAGCACGGGGGCGACGTAGACGTGACGATATGGGAGGGAGCGTCGTCCGGCTTGCTCGACGAATCCGACCTTGACCAGGTCGGGGCGGTCATCGAGCCGGGCAGCCTGGCCGGCGTCCTGGTCTACGAGAACCTGTGGTCCGTTCCGCTCATGACCGCTCTGGACCGCAGCAGTGCCCGGATGGTGGGGAACGGCCGGATCATCGTGGATGACCTGCTGACCGCGCTGAACGGCGAACCACCCGACTAGGCCACGGCCGACGCAGCGGAGGCTCGTCATGGGACTGATCAAGACCGGCCTGAAGGCCGCGGTCGCGGTCAAGGTCGCGCACATGGTCCACGACCGCATCGAGTCACGGCAGCACGCGCAATGGGCGGCCGCGGGTCACCCGGCCGGGATGCCCGCGACCGGAGGAAACCCGGTCGGCATGCCCGCTCCGGCCGGAGCGGCGCAGGCACCGATGGCCCATCCCGCGCCGGCGGCACCCGCGGCCGCATCCCCGCCCGTCCACGACACACTGGCCCAGCTCACCCAGCTCGGCGAGCTCAAGGCGGCCGGGGTCTTGACCGAAGAGGAGTTCCAGGCGCAGAAGGCCCGCATCCTTAACGGCTGACGGTTCAACTCGCGCCGTTAAGGCGGAGCGTTGGCACGGCAATAACGCTACAAACTCTTCGCGCTGACGGCTGGCCGCGTACGCCGCTCGCCGCAAGCCGCGAGCGTCCGGCTCAGCCGGCCTGGTCCAGCCAGCCGCCGATGCTCCGGGTCAGGGTGGACATCGGGAGCGAACCGTGGTCCAGGACGGCGCCGTGGAAGGCGGGCAGCGAGAACGCCGGTCCCAGGCGCTTGCGGGCCTCCTCGCGGATCCGGAGGATCTCGAGCTTGCCGGTGAGGTAAGCGAGGGCCTGTCCTGGCATCACGACGTACCGGTCGGTCTCGGCGGCGAGGAACTCCCGCGGCATCGGGACGTGGGCGGCCATGAACTCGAGGGCCTGCTCGCGGCTCCAGCCGAAGGCGTGGATGCCCGTGTCGACCACCAGCCGGGCCGCCCGCATGAGCGACGTGCTGATCGAGCCGAGCAAGCCGCGATCGTCGGCGTACAGCCCGGTTTCCTCGGCGAGCTGCTCGGCGTACAGGCCCCATCCTTCGGAGAACACCGCCAGGCTGCGCTGGCGCTGGAGCGCGGGCAGCTCGGTGAGCAACTGGAGCCGGGACAGCTGCAGGTGATGCCCGGGCACCGCTTCGTGGAAGGCCACCACTTCGGTGTCCCACCCGGTGCCGGCGGTCGGTCGCTCGGTGTTGAACCAGAACGTTCCGGGCCGCCCGCCGTCGAGGCGAGGCGGGCTGTAGTGCGGCGCCGCGCCGCTCACGGCCACGACCTCCGGCATGGGCGTCACGTCGCACGGCGGCGGAAGCGGCTCGGGGAAGAACTCTCCCGCCCGGGCCTCGGCCCGCGCCACCGCGGCCGCGGCGTGGCGCATGGCCTGGTCCGGGGGGATCTGCGCGGACGAGTCCCGCAGCGCGGCGAACACCTCGTCGAGCCCGGAGAGCCCCAGGCCGGCGCCCAGCTCCACGGCCCGGGCCTCCAGCGCCGCGAGGTGATCCAGCCCGGTCTGGTGGAGGCCCTCCGCGGTTAGCGGCAGGGTCGTGTAGATCCGGATCGCCCGCGCGTAATCCTCCTCACCGCCGGGCAGGTACGACAGTCCGGGCTCCTGCGATGGCCGGGACCGCGGGAGCAGCTCCTTGACGGTGGCTATCCATCTGGCTAGTGCGGGATGCACCACCTCCTCGGCGGCCGCCCGGCGTTCCTCCTCCCACGCCTGCGCCCTGTGCCACCCCTGCGGTGGCTGGGGGGAGAGCACCGGGCTGGTGCCGGCGGCGGCCAGGACCCCTTCGGCCCAGGTGATGGCCTGCTCGGCCAGCGGGGCGACCGGCAGCCGGCCCCGGCCCGCTCCGGCCCGCAGCCGCTCGACGACCTGGTCGAGCCAGGCGCCGCTGCGCCGCAGGCGGGTCAGGTAGTCCTCGGCGGCGGTCGGGTCGATCAGGACCGTCCGGGCCGCCACCGCCAGGAAGGCCGCCGGGCCGGAGTACTGCATCGCGGTGACCGTGTACTCCGCCTCCGCCAGGTTGATCCTCTCCAGTTCGTGGGCGGCCGCCTCCCGCGTGCAGTCGAGCGTGACCAGGTCGGCCGGCGTGAGCTGCCCGCGTCCGACCGCGTCGGCCTCGCGGAGGAACTGCCCAAGCTGGGCCCGCCAGGCCTGCCGGCCTTCCTCGCTCTCGTCCGGGACCAGATCGTCGTAC
>Ga0207693_10003081_pt1 | contig 14381 bp, 14 predicted proteins | sample LARL81metaG_FD_184347 | JGI IMG/M metagenome (GOLD analysis project Ga0207693, IMG submission 184347) | Corn, switchgrass and miscanthus rhizosphere microbial communities from Kellogg Biological Station, Michigan, USA - LAR L8-1 metaG... | ecosystem: Host-associated > Plants > Roots >...
TGTCGACCTCCTGGGTGCGATCCAGCTAGCCGCCCTCACCACGCATCACTCCACGTCATGAAATGGCGAATAACCGTGACTTTCACGCCTCTCGCTTCATCCAGCTTCACTGCCTTTCACGCTAGGGGTGTGTCAGAAGTGCGTCATCGTCTGTTGTCTAATCTGTGATCGGCTGCTGAGTCTCTGCCGTGCATCACGAAAGCATCGAGGCCGCGAAGCTCCGTCCACGCCACGTCGCCCGGACGAGAGCGACGAGGTCGCGCCGCAGCCCGCCAGCACGATGGCGAGGGCCGCGAGCGCGGCCGGCGGATCAAAAACCTTCGGCCAGCGCGTGCCGGAGGCGCCGCCGCTTCGCCTTGCGCTCGCGCTGCCGCCGCGGGTCGGCAACCGGCACGGCGCTCAGCAGCGCCTTCGTGTACTCGTCCTGCGGCGACGTGTAGACCTGCTCCGCTGGGCCTGCTTCGACGATCCTTCCCTGGTTCATCACCGCGATCGTGTCGCTCATGGCGCGAACGACTGCGAGATCATGCGCGATGAACAGGTATGTCAGCCCGAAGTCGCGCTGCAGGTCGCGCAGTAGGTTGAGGATCTGCGCCTGGATCGAGACGTCGAGCGCCGATACCGGCTCGTCGCACACGATCAGCTTCGGGTTGAGCGCGAGCGCGCGGGCGATGCCGATGCGCTGCCGCTGCCCGCCACTGAACTCGTGCGGATAGCGGTTGGTGAAGCTTGGGTCGAAGCCGACCACGTCCAGCAGCAGGCGCACCGTCTCGCGGCGGCTCCTGCGCGTGCCGCTGCCGTGCACCTCGAGCGGTTCCGAGACGATGTCGCCGACGGTCATGCGCGGGTTCAGCGACGAGTACGGGTCCTGGAAGACGATCTGCATCTCCCGTCGCATCCGCCGCAGCTCCTCGCCCTTCAGCTCCGTGAGCTCCCGCCCGTCGAAGCGCACCGAGCCCGCGGTGGGGCGCAGCAGTTGCAACACGCAGTAGCCCGTCGTCGACTTGCCGGAGCCTGACTCGCCGACGAGCCCGAGCGTCGTCCCCCGCTCGACCGCGAAGTCCACGCCGTCGACGGCCTTCACCAGGTCGACGGTGTGCTCGACGAGGAAACCGCTCCGCACCGGGAAGTGCTTCGTCAGGCCGTCGACGACCAACAGCGGCTCCTTGCCCTCCCTGCTCATACCGGTGCGCGCTCGCTCGCCGGGTGCGCCGAGCGCACCCAGTGGCCCGGCCGGAGCTCGCGCAGCTCCGGCGCCTCGACCGAGCAGTAGTCGTTCAGGCCCGCGAAGGGGCAGCGAGGCGCGAAGCGGCACGCCGCCTGCGGGTCGAGCAGGTCCGGTGGGCGGCCTGGGATCGACGCCAGGCGCGCCTCTCGCCCGCCCTCACCCTCGAGGCTCGGCAGGGCACCGAGCAGCGCCTCCGTGTATGGGTGCTCTGGGCGGTCGAAGAGCCCGAGCGACGAGGCCTGCTCGACGATCTGGCCTGCGTACATCACGACCACGTCGTCGGCCGCCTCGGCGACGACACCCATGTCGTGCGTGATGACGATCATCGCCATCTGGTGTTCCTCGCGGAGCTCTTCGAGCAGGTCGAGCACCCCCGCCTGCACCGTCACGTCAAGCGCCGTCGTCGGCTCGTCCGCGATCAGCAGCTTCGGGTTGCAGGAGAGCGCAATTGCGATCATCACCCGCTGCCGCATACCGCCGGAGTAGCGGTGCGGGTAGTCCTTCAGTCGCTCCTGCGCCCGCGGGATCCGCACCTCCTCGAGCAGTTCCACGGCGCGCCGGTCGGCGTCGCGCGCAGACATCCCGAGGTGGCGCCGCAGCGTCTCTGTGATCTGCGTCCCGATCGTCAGCGTCGGGTTCAGCGACGTCATCGGATCCTGGAAGATCATCGCCATCTCGCGGCCGCGGAGGTTCTCGAGCTCAGCCTCCCGCAGCTGCGTCAGCACCTTGCCGTCGAACTGGATCGAGCCGGAGACGATGCGCGCCGGCGGCTTCGGGATCAGGCCCATGATCGAGAGGGCGGTGACCGACTTGCCGCAGCCCGACTCGCCCACGATTCCGAGTGTCCGGCCCCGCTCGACCGAGAACGAGACACCGTCGACGGCCCTCACGTCGCCGTCTCGGGTGGCGAAGTACGTGCGGAGGTCGCGAACTTCCAGCAGCGCCACGACTAGGTCTCCCTCGTGCGTGGATCGAGCGCGTCGCGCAGCCCGTCGGCGATGAAGAACGCGCACAGGATCAGCCACGCGATCGCGACGCTCGGGATCAGAATCATCGTCGGGTGCGCGAGGTAGACGTCGCGGCCGTCCTGGGCGAGCGACCCCCAGGACGCCTGCGGCGGGTTGATCCCGAGCCCGATGAACGACAGGAACGCCTCGCCGAGGATGACCCCGGGAAGCTCGAGGAAGGCGAAGACGATCAGCACGCCGAGCGTGTTCGGCAGGAGGTGCCGCGCGAGGATCCGGTACCAGCGCGCGCCCACGGCTCGCGCCGCCCGCACGTAGTCGTTCTCCTTGAGGCTGATGATCTGGCCGCGGACGACGCGCGCGGCGGTGAACCAGCTGGCGATCGTCAACGCAGTCACCATCACCCAGAAGTTCACGGTCTGGAAGAGCTGGGTGACGATGATCGCGAATGGCAGGTACGGCAGGCCGTACAGCGCATCGAGGAAGCGCATCATCCCGTTGTCGAGGCGCCCGCCGACGAAGCCCGAGATCGAGCCGTAGAGGATGCCGATGCCCATGATCGCGATCGTGGCCGCGAAGCCGATCCCGATCGAGATCCGTCCGCCGAGCGCGGTGCGGGTGAAGAGGTCGCGCCCGTACTGGTCGGTGCCGAGCGGGTGGCTCCAGCTGATCGGCTGGTACGCCTGCGAGAAGTCGACCCCATAGGGGTCGTACGGCGAGAGGATCGGCGCGAACACGACGTAGACGACGAGGAGCAGGAAGAGCCCGCCCGCGATCACCGCCGCACGATTGGCGCGGTAGCGGTACCACGCGTCACGCCAGAGACTCGTCTGGCGGATCGGTGCGCCGGCGTCGACGCCACCGCCGCTCCGCGTCAGCACACGCTCGCGGAGCTCCTCCTGCTGCGGATTGACGGCCACCGCCTACGTCGTCGCTTCGCGAGTCCGCGGGTCAAGGAAGCCGTAGAGAACGTCCACGACCAGGTTGCCGACGATGACGATGACCGCGTACAGGATCGTCAGCCCCATCGTCACGGAGTAGTCGCGCGCACTGACGGAGTTGACGTAGTAGCGCCCGATCCCGGGGATCGCGAAGATCGTCTCAACGATGAACGAGCCTGTGATCACCGCCCCGAGCAACGGGCCGGTTGCGGTCACGACGGGGATCAGCGAGTTGCGCAGCACGTGCAGGCCCACCACACGCCGGCGGCGGAGGCCCTTCGCCCTCGCTGTCCGCACGTAGTCCTGCTGCAACGTCTCGAGCATCGTCCCGCGCACGAGACGAGCGAAGTACGCCATCGGGAAGAAGCCGAGCGCGATCGAGGGCAGGATCTTCGAGTCCCAGCTCCGCCAGCCGCTCGTGGGGAGCCCGACGTTCCACTTGACCGCGAAGTAGTAGATGAGCAGCGTCGCGACCAGGAAGCTGGGCACGGCGAAGCCGACGTTGGCGACGAGCATCGCGAGGTAGTCGGAGGGCTTGTTCGCGCGTAGGGCCGCGAGCATCCCCAGTGGCACCCCGGCGACGATCGCGAACAAGAACGCGTAAGCACCGAGCTCGAGCGAGATTGGGAAGTGCGACTTGACGATGTCGTTCACCGACTGGTTGCGCAGCACGAGCGAGGGGCCGAGGTCGAGGCTGAAGACGCCCTTGACGTAGTCCGCGTACTGCACGTACCAGGGCTCGTCCAGGTGAAACTTCCGGTCGAGGTTCGCCTGGATCGCCGCCGGCACCGCCCGATCCGTCTTGCGGAACGGGTTGCCCTTGATCTGGCGCATCATCAGGAACGTGAACAGGATCACGAGCAGCAGGACCGGGATCGTCCAGAGGAGTCGCCTGATCACGAACGTCGTCATTGGCTCGCCTTCCGCGTGGGCTGGTCGCGAAGGGCGGCGGCACCCAGGCCGCCGCCCTCCGCACTCATGGCTCTACTTGTCGACGACCCTGACCGTGCTCAGGTCGAACTGGTTGAGCAGGTTGATGTTGAAGGTGTCCTTCACGGACGCCGCTTCCTGCGTCACGTACGTGTACCAGTAGATCGGGATGACCGGGAAGTCGCCGTTCGGGCCGGTCAGTATGTCCTCGGCCTGGGCGTAGATCTTGAAGCGCTCGGCGTTGTCCCTCGTCGACCGTGCCTTCTCGACCAACGCGTCGTACCTCGGGTTGCAGTAGTTCGAGTTGTTGTTCCCCGAGTGGCACGTCCAGGTATCGAGGAAGTTGATGTCGTCCACGTAGTCGCCGATCCAACCGAGTCGGTAGGCGTCGACGGCCTTGTTCGGCGGCGGACCGAGGAACTGGAGGAACTGGGCGAACTCCATCTGCTTAATGGTCACGTCGATGCCGAGCTTCTTCCAGGCCGCCTGGACCGCGATCGCGATCTCCTTGTGTCCTGGCGCGTCGTTCACGAAGAGGTTGATGTGCTTCTTCGCGTTCGGCGTCTTCGCGAGCAGCGCCTTCGCCTTGCCCATGTCGGCGGTCGGCTGGAGGTAGTCGTTCTTGATCTCCCCGAAGCCGGGGATGCCCTTCGCCGAGAAGCTGGTGGCCGGCACCTGGTCGGCCTGGGCGATGTTGTCGATGATCGACTTGCGGTCGATCGCGAGCGCCATCGCCTTCCGCTCCTGGAGCGGGATGTTCTTGACGTTTAGGCCGTAGAAGTAGGTGCCGAGCGCCGGGTAGTTCTGATAGGTGTCCTCGGTCTTTAGCCGCGGCAGGTCGGCCGGCGGGATGCCCGTCGTATTCACGTCGATCTCGCCCGCGGCGAACGACTGCACTGCGGTCGTGCCGTCGGTGATGATCCGACCGTTGACGCGCTTGAGCGTCACGTCCTGCGCGTCACGCCAGCCGTTCCACTTCGCCAGGTCGATCTCGGCGTCGTGCTTCCAGACGGCGAGCTTGAAGGGGCCGTTGGTGACGATGTGGCCGGGCTCGGTCCACTTCTCGCCCCAGCGCTCGACCGCCTTGCGGTTCACTGCGAGGAACGAAGTGTGGGCGACCTGCTGCACGAACCACGGCTGCGGCGAGGTCAGCTCCACCTTGAGGGTGTACTGGTCCGGAGCCGAGATCCCGACCTTGTTCTTGAGCGCGTTGCAGTCCGCCTTCTTGGGATCGCAGCCGTTGTACGCCTGGGCGCCCGTCATCCCGTAGAACTGGTAGGCGTAGTCGGCGCCAAGCTCCGGCGATAGCGTCCTCAGCCACGAGTAGACGAAGTCGTTGGCCGTGACCGGATCACCGTTCGTCCACCTTCCGTCGCGCCGCAGGTGGAAGGTCACCGTCGCGCCGTTCACGTCCCAGCTCTGGGCCAGGCTCGGCACGGGTTTGAGGGTCTTCGGATCCAGCTTGACGAGCGGATCCATGATGTTCAGGAGCACGTTCGACGACGTGGTATCCGTCGCCAGGCCGGGGTCGAGCGACGGAGGCTCGGCGCCCCACGCCATCGTCAGGGTCTGGTTCGCGGCGAGCGCACCTCCGCTCCCCGAGCTGTTGCTGCCGCCGGTCCCGCCGCCACAGCCGGCAGCGACGAGCGCGGCCGCGGCGACAAGAAGGGCCGGCGCGATCGCTGTTCGTAGTCGCATCGTTTCGGGTTTCCCTTCTCGTGAGGCCGGCTCCGTACCGGCCTCGTTGGTCGGACACCAGTGATACCGGCGAAGGCGTCCGCCGCGACCTGGGAGAAACACCCATTTCGGTCCGAAAATCCCTGCATTTGCGAAAGCTTTACAACTGGTAGTGAGGTAGGTCCCTTTCGGCACCATGAAGTCGTGACCCTGTTCTGGCGCGCCTTTGCAACCAACGCCGTGGTGATCCTCGGCTCGACTGCCGCCCTCGCCGCGACGCCCGGAGACGTCCGCTTCCCGCGGTCGCTGATGGAGGCCGCCGTCGGTGCGGTCATGCTCGCCGCCATCCTCGGTGCCAACCTCGTGCTCCTGCGCCCCCTGTTCGAGCCGTTGCAACGGCTCGCTGGCCTGATGCGGCAGATCGACCTCCTTCACCCCGGACAGCGGCTCCGCGTCGCCGGCAAGGGCGAGATCGCCGTGCTCGGGGCGACCTTCAACGAGATGCTCGCGCGACTCGAGGCGCAGCGGCAGGAGTCGGTCACAGTGACACTGACGGCGCAGGAGGAGGAGCGCCGCCGCATCGCGCGCAACCTGCACGACGAGATCGGGCAGACGCTGACGGCCGTGCTGTTGCAGCTCGACCGGCTCGGTAAGCGCGTCCACCCCGAGCTGAGCTCAGAGCTCGACGAGACGGTCGAGACGATCCGGAGCAGCCTCGAAGAGGTGCGACGCATTGCTCGTGAGTTGCGGCCAGGGGTGCTCGACGACTTCGGCCTCGTCAATGCTCTGCTCGAGCTCTGCACGGTCTTCTCCGCCCGGGTCGGGCTGCGCGTCGACCGGCGGATAGCTCCCGCGCTGCCGTCGCTCAGCCCGGAGACGGAGCTCGTGATCTACCGCGTGGCGCAGGAGAGCCTGACGAACGTCGCCCGACACTCCGGAGCCGGCCGCGTCGAATTCCGGCTCGAGCGCATCCCCGGAGGCGTCGTCCTGCGGATCAGCGACGACGGCCGCGGCATCGACGAGGCCGAGGTCGCCACGAGCCTCGGCGGTCTGCGCGGGATGCGCGAGTGGGCGCTCCTCGTCGGGGGCGAGCTCGACGTCTCGCCGCGACGGCCGCGTGGCGTCCAGGTACGGCTTCGCGTGAGGGCGCTCGACGCTGAAGAGCGGGCGGCGTGACGCGGATCCTGCTCGCGGACGACCATGCAATGGTCAGGCGGGGCCTCCGGCTGGTCCTCGACGCGGAACCGGACCTCGAGGTGGTGGCCGAGGCGGGCGACGGTGCCGAGGCCGTCGAGTTGGGGCTCGACCCCCGGGTGAACCTCGCCGTCCTCGACGTGACGATGCCTCGGCTGACAGGCATCCAGGCGGCAGGAGAGCTCGCCCGCCGCCGGCCGCTGCTGAAGACGCTCATCCTCTCGATGCACGACAACGAGCAGTACTTCTTCGAGGCACTGAAGGCGGGCGCGGCCGGCTACGTGCTCAAGTCGTCGGCCGATCGCGACCTCGTCGAGGCGTGCCGCGCGGCGGTGCGAGGCGAGCCGTTCCTGTACCACGGGGCGGTCACGGCGCTGATCCGCGACTTCCTTGCCCGCGAGGACACGAACGGCCAGCTCGAGCCGCTGACCCCGCGCGAGCTCGAGATCGTGAAGCTGATCGCGGAGGCGCACTCGACGAAGCAGATCGCGGAGCTGCTCGTGATCAGCCCGAAAACCGTGGAGCGTCACCGCGCGAACGTCCTCGCGAAGCTCGGCCTGCGCGACCGGGTCGAGCTGACGCGCTACGCGATCCGTCGCGGCCTGATCGAGCCTTAGGGCGGGCGCGGCGGCATAGTGGGAGCGAGCTACGGCCGACTCTTGCCGCATCTCCTGCCCCTGAGGTCTTGCGTGGGTCCTGACACCGCGAGAAGATGCCCTAGTTCCAGTGTTCGGACTTGCCTTGAGCCTTAGGGGTGGTTTCCAACGCAGCGCCATTGGCTGGCTCTCAAAAGGGTGTCGTAAAGCGGCGAGAACGCGGATCTGACCGAGATGGAAGCGATTTCGTCACCCGAAGCACCGGCGCGCGGGCTGAGCCGCTTCCTACCGCGCGGAGACACGCTCCCAGCCGCCGACTGGAAGAAGCGTCACCGGTTCCTCGTTGCCCTCCTCGCCGCGCATGCGCTCGCGCTGCCGATCTTTGCCATGGCGATGGGCTTTTCCGTGGTCGACAGCATCCTGGAGGGAGCCCTGCTTCCCGGCACACTTGCGCTGGCGGGACTCCTCATTCCTGGTCCCCGAGAGCTCTGCGCGGGACTCGTCTCCCTTGGCCTGCTTTCGTGCTCCGCGCTGCTGGTGTACTTCTCCGGCGGCTACATCGAGGCCCACTTCCACTTTTTCATCGTGATCGTCATCCTGGGTCTCTACGAAGACTGGCTGCCGTTCGCTTTGGCGCTCGTCTTCGTCGAGCTGCACCATGGAATCGTCGGCGTAATAGATTCCTCGGCGGTCTACAACCACGCTGCCGGACAAGAGCATCCCTGGCTCTGGGCGGCCATTCACGGAGTGGGGATAGGGACTGCCGCTGTCCTCAGCATAGGGGTCTGGAAGCTCAATGAGGAGCTCCGCGCAGAGAAGCTCAAGGCCGCAGACGCCCGAGCCGTCGCTGCCGCCGACGACACCCGCCGCCGCATCGAGCGCGATTTGCACGATGGACTACAACAGCAGCTCGTCTCGCTTGCCTACGCCCTGGGCTCCGCGGAGGCGACTGTGCCTCCCGAGCTCACGGGAGTCCGAGCGCAGGTTTCGCAGGTCGCCAGAGGGTTTACAGACGCGCTGGACGAGCTTCGCGAGATTTCGCGGGGCATCCATCCGGCCATCCTCTCCGAGGGCGGCGTCGCGCCTGCACTTCGAACGCTTGCTCGACGCTCGGCTGTCCCGGTCGAGCTCGACGTACGCTGCGACCGACGGCTGACCGAGGCTGTCGAGCTGGCCGCGTACTACATCGTGTCGGAAGCACTTACGAACGCGGCTAAGCACGCGCACGCGTCCTTGGTGTGCGTCGAGCTCGAAGCGCGGGACGCAATCGTTCACCTCTCGATTCGAGACGACGGAGTCGGCGGAGCGGCGCCCGGCCACGGATCGGGACTCGTCGGGCTGATAGATCGGGTGACGGCGGTTGACGGAACAATCGAGATCGCGAGCCCCGCTGGAGGTGGGACCTCGCTCGTCGTTGAAATCCCATGCCTTAACTAGTCCGGCCCTTAAGTCTGGAAAACTCATGGGCGTGCCGTCGCCACCTCCCAGGGCTCTCGACTTGACGACATACGCGGGCCGGCCTCACGTGGGGCCTCGTCACCCTCGTCTCCCCGGTCAACGAAGATCGAGGCGCTGATAAGTACGACCCGACACTCCGGCTGATCCTTCCGATCGAGCTCGGCTCGGTCGAACGAGCTGGCGCCGTGGCTCGTCTCGCGCAGCCTCGCTCGTCGAATCGACGCGGCCACCCTCGAAGCCGCCGAGTTCGAGCGCGAGATCCTCGCGCACGTCCGCGCACGTCCGCGCACTCGCGCCAGAGCCGCTCGACGAACCGGGCGTCGGCCCGATCGTCGCCGCCCAGCTCATCGTCGCCTGGTCACATCCCGGCCGGCTGCGCTCCAAGGCGCCTTCGCACGGCTCTCCGGCGTCGCGCCGGTCCCCGCCTCCAGCGGCCACATGACCAGGCATCGGCTGAGTCGCGGCAGCTCAACCGGGCTCTGCACACGATCGTCCTTCACCATCGTCAGCACGACCGGGAGACCAAGGACTACATCGCCCGACGCGCCGCCGAAGGCAAGAGTCGCCGCGAGGCCACCCGACTGCTCGAGAGCTACCTGGCCCGCCACCTCTACCGGCTACTGCAAATCCGGGAGCCGCTGATGGCTTGACAGGTCATAGGAGCTTCATTCCGAACACTGGCCCACCCCACGAACGGCCCCCGACCGCTTCAGTAGTGGTCAGGCCGCCTCTGCAGACCGGCGCTGGGCTGGAGCTTGGGGGGTTCGAGAAGTACCGAATGAGAGGTGCAACACAGTCGCGGGCGTCCCCTTGAGGTCTCGTTTGATCTGCTTGCGCTCCTCTTCCTCGGTCATGTCAGCCACGAAGGCGTCCCATGCCTCGTCGATCTGCAATATGGCGGGGTCTTCGACCCTGGCGCCTGCGATGGTCCAATGCATCGGGTTCTCCTTCTGGTGGTTGGGCAGTTGGGTTACGGGCCGCTAACCCGCTTGTCGCCGGGTCGTCGTTGTTGTCGCCGGCCTGCTTGTCACCCGCTTGGTCGTGGTTATCGTCCAGAGCTGGCCCGGTCGGGGACGAGACCGGGCGGCTCTGTTTTGGAGCCAAGGGCTTCGCGGTCGAGGCCACCGTCCTCGTCACGACGTCGCGCTGAGCGCGCCCGGTCCCCGGCCACTTCACTCGGTCCACCTCCTCCTCATATCCGAACGCCGCGCGTCGTTGGCGGCGCTTACGTCCGTGCCATAAGCGAACCTGCCGCGGCGGCTCGGCTCAAGACGAAGAGCCGCTCAACTGATCGGGCGAAAGCGATCGGACGGGGCGTAAGCGAAGGCGTGGAGGGAGCAGCAAGTGAGCGGCAGGTGAGGCCTGGCTCCGTCGTTACCGTCGAAGCGCGTGCCGCGCGGGAGCCCCAAGAGATCGGAGTCGTCCAACGGGAATTCGTTACCCGTCACGCGAGCACCACTACGAACGTGTCGTCCAAACAGAAAACGAAGGACCCGGCTTCGGTCAAGCCCGCCGATCGGGACAGGACTTTCTAAGCGGGTCGAAGGCCGCCGACACCGACGCCGCTTCTGGCTTCTTTTGCGTCCACCGTTACTTGGATTTCGTTGCCTTCCGATCCCGCCGGACGGGTTGGGCATGGGCGCCCCAGCAACAGCTATCAGTCCGAAAACGGTGGAGCTTCGATAGGGGAGCCGTCTCGCAGTTACACGAACGCCTATCACTCCCCGGCCCTTGACGGCGTAGCGTCACGCTAGATCACGGTAATTCGGGAGGAGACGTTTATGACGGACACGTTTCATGACCGCAACGGGTCCGGCGACGGACCCCAGCCGATTCGAGGCCCCTTGGGAGATTCCGTCCTGGGACCGCGCAACGTCTCGCTTGAGCGGGAGAACCCCGATCTTCTTGCTTCACCGCCCACCGACTCGGGCACGATTCCGAACCTTAAGTTCTCGTTCGCAGCTGCCCGTAACCGTCTTCTTACGGGCGGTTGGGCGCGAGAGGTGACAGCTCGCGAACTACCGATCGCGACCGAGCTCGCAGGGGTCAATATGCGCCTGAAGCCGGGTGGGATCCGCGAGCTGCACTGGCACAAGGAGGCCGAGTGGGCATTCATGCTCGCCGGCCGCGCTCGCATCACGGCGATCGACCCGGCCGGACATAATTTCATCGCCGACGTCTCCGAGGGCGACCTCTGGAACTTCCCCGCCGGTATCCCCCACTCGATCCAGGGATTGCGCCAAGGCTGCGAGTTCCTCCTGGTTTTCGACGACGGAAATTTCTCCGAAAACGAGACGTTCCTGATCGGCGATTGGTTCGTCCACACACCCCCGGCGGTGCTCGCGAAGAACTTCGGTCTGCCGGAATCCGTCTTCGCGGACATCCCGATCGACGTCGAGCACGAGCGATACATCTTCTCCGGCAAGGTGCCGGGCCCACTCGCTTCAGACGCGGTTGAGTCGCCGGCAGGACCGGCTCCCCAGACCTACGTTCACCGCCTGCTCGCCCAGGATCCTGTCGAGGCTCCCGGAGGAACGGCACGCATCGTCGACTCGTCCAATTTCGCGGCCGCATCGACCATCGCTGCGGTCTATGTCGAGGTTGAGCCCGGCGCGATGCGCGAGCTGCACTGGCACCCCAACACCGATGAGTGGCAGTACTTCATCGCCGGGCGCGCGCGCATGTCCGTCTTCGCCTCGAGCGGCAAGGCGCGAACCTTCGACTACCAGGCGGGCGACGTCGGCTACGTGCCGTTCGCCATGGGCCATTACGTCGAGAACACCGGCGACGAGCAGCTGCGTTTCCTCGAGATGTTTCGCAGCGACCACTTCGCCGACATCTCGCTGAACCAGTGGATGGCGCTCACCCCGCCGGAGCTCGTCAGAGCCCACCTGAATCTGGACGAGAAGACGGTCGCCGCGCTCTCCAAGAAGAAACGCGTCGTCGTTCGGTAACGCGCTATGGCAGCGCTCGCAAAGCGCGAGGTCGGCGTACCACGGACCTCTGCTGAAGAGCTGATCCTGACCGTTCGGCGGGTGTCGCAGCCGTCGGTTCGTGATGTGCTTTTGGTGGGACTGACCTTCTCGTCTGGCGCCGTCGACGCAATCAGCTTTCTTGCGCTGGGAAAGGTCTTCACAGCATTCATGACCGGGAACCTGGTCTTCCTCGGCTTCGGTCTCGCCGGAGGGGAACAGCCCGACGTCCTGCGGGTTGGGATCTCGATCGCCGGGTTCGCGGCGGGTGCCGGGGTGGCAGTGCGGCTCCTCCGCGGCTCCAGAGGGTCACGGCTCTGGCCAGGCAGCGTGTCGATCGCGCTCGCCTTCACGGTGGTCGCCGAGGCGGGATTTCTCGCCGGCTGGCTCGTCAACTCCGGTCGACCGACCACGGTCGTCGGCCACCTGCTCGTCGCGCTGATGGCGTTCGCGATGGGGATTCAGAGCGCCTCCGTTACGTCGCTCGGCGTCAAGGGTGTCTTGACGACTGCCGCGACTGCGTCGGTCCTGTTCCTGATCACCGACATCGCGGCCTGGACGGGCTCGGCAGTCGAGAGGCGGCGCCTCGCAGCCGTTGTCGGCGCCGTCGTCGCGGGTGCTGCCTCCGGAGCCCTCCTGCTTCTCCACGCGCGCTCGTTCGCACCCGTCCTGCCGCTCATCGTAACGGGACTCGTGATCGCAACCGCGTCGGCCGCTCTGAGGCCTCCGCGATGGGGCGTTCCTGGTGGATTTTCGCGTCAACCCCACTCCCGATATGCAGGCCAGCAGCAATGCGCAGGCACGGAGCACTCGACAACCTGACCCGTATGCCGATCGCGCTCACTCAGATGATCGCGCTCCTAGTCTCGATCTACGCGATCTGGTTCCTGTTTGAGCATCGCGCGGTGTGCCCCCGCTGTGGCGGCCGGGGCGGGCACCGATCGGATTGTCCGGACAAGGAGACCCTGAGCTGAAGCGCCCAATGCAGACGGCAGCAGGGCGATTCGGCAAACCCGCGCTGCGCGCGATCGAAGGTCAAGCCGAGGATCAGGTGGCTTCAGGGAGCGACCGGGCGATGATCGAAGCGACCACAGCCGCGGTCGAGCTGTTCGCCGCGAAATGGAAGATCGACCTCTTGTACCTGCTCGCCGCCGGCGTTCACCGTCACGGCCGGCTTCACGCCCACCTCTTGGTCTCGAAGAAGGTCCTCAGCGACGCACTCCGCTCACTGCAGCGCGATGGCCTCGTTCACCGTCGCGTCTTTGACGAACGCCCCGTTCGCGTCGAATACTCGCTCACTCCGCTCGGGCGATCGTTGACGGCACCGCTCTTCGCCCTCTACGAGTGGTCAGAACGCTACTTCGACGACGTTCTTGCTGCTCGCGCAGACCACGACGACAGCGATGGTTGCGACGCTCGAATCAACGAGCTCCCCCGCTTCAAAGCGTCGTTCCAGGTCCGAGCTGATCGGCGGGCCGCGTGAGCGCGCGAGAGGTCGAAGGCACGCACGACGCGGAGGCCCGGCGCCACGCGGAGCTGCTGGATCTGATCAGCGTCCGCCTACCGAAGCTCGATCCGTCGCGTGCTCGAGCCGCTGCGTTGATGCTCGGTTGGTCGAACGCTCTCGCGGAGCAAGCCGTCACCTTCGACGAGTACCTGCTCTCGGTGAGCAGGCCCGAGCCGTCTCCCTCGTTCCCCCTCGCCCCCTAGCGGCTCCCGTCTCCCCTTCCGGTGCCAGCGGGACGCCTCAGGCGTCCCGCTGGCGTAGGTAGCTCCGAGCTCTTGGTTCAGCCGGCCGGGACCGGCGGCCAGTACTTGTTGACGAGGCCACGGGTCTTCAGCGCATTCTTCCGCACAGCCAACATCGACTTTCGCAACGTGCGGTTGGCCTTGGTCGTCGCCACGTCGCCATTGAGTTCCTTGGCCTCGTCGTTGAGCTGCGGGATGAGGCCTGGCATCACGGTGGCCCAGGTCGGGTGGGCCGGCTTGCGCCTGTGGATGAAGGCGATCGCGGCGTTGCGTCGATTCTGAGCCGAGACGATCGTCTTGAACCAGCTCTTGCGGAGGCTGGTCGTCTTTGCCGCCGACTTGTTGATCATCGTGCCTGTTGCCGCGATGAGCTCGTGCTGGAGGCTCAGGACTGCAAACGCAGTGTCCTCGGGCCCGGCATATGCGCCCGCGGCGCCCCCGTTGCCGTCGTCCACCGCATCGCCGGCAGGTGTCGGCGGTGTCGTCTGGATCACGTACTTGGCCGCGCCCCAGGCGTCGGCGGTTTGTCCAAGCGCGTTTGACAGCCTCGGGGGAACCTTGCTCAGCTGATTGGCGTCCGCAGAGGCCCCCATCCGGGCCAGGGTGGCCTCGACGCGAACGATGCGCGTGTTGACGATCGACGGAAGCGGGGCCGCGGCGCTGCTCCCGCT
>Ga0207693_10003083_pt1 | contig 14375 bp, 8 predicted proteins | sample LARL81metaG_FD_184347 | JGI IMG/M metagenome (GOLD analysis project Ga0207693, IMG submission 184347) | Corn, switchgrass and miscanthus rhizosphere microbial communities from Kellogg Biological Station, Michigan, USA - LAR L8-1 metaG... | ecosystem: Host-associated > Plants > Roots >...
CCCCACTTGTAACCGGAGGTGAACACCACCGAGGCGGTTGCGGGCGGAGCCTCGGTCGCGAAGGCCAGCGGGTCGGCCTTCTGACGCCACACGCTGTCTGCGCCCAGGATGTTGAACTTGTACTTCGCCCACTTGCCGACGCCGGGGACGAACAATTCCCAGACACCCGACGATCCCAACGAGCGCATTGGGTAGTCCCGGCCCGACCAGTAGTCGAAGTCCCCCACGATCCGGACTCCGCGCGCATTCGGTGCCCATACTGCGAACGAGGTGCCGCTCACCGGACCCTGGGGCGTGTCATAGGTGCGTACGTGCGCGCCGAGGACGTCCCACAGCTGCTCGTGCCGACCCTCGCCGATGAGATGGAGGTCCACCTCGCCGACGGTCGGCAACCAGCGGTAGGGATCGTCGACCGTATAGGTCTGGTCGCCGTACGTGACCTCGAGCCGGTAATCGGTGGGAAGGCCGTCAACGACCGCGCCGAACACCCCACCGTCATGCAGTCGTTCGAGCTCGAACGGCTTGCCCTCGATGATCGCCGTGACCTTGCTGGCTTCCGGCCGCAAGGTGCGGATAACGGTGCGCCCATCGGCAGTCGGATGCGCGCCGAGCAGACCGTGCGGATCATGGTGCGATCCACCGACGAGGCGGTCGAAGGCGTCGCCCTCGACCGTTGCCACGGCCGGGATCGGGCCGGTCTCGACCGGCGGTGCGTCGGGCGCCGCGGGCCGCGAGGCCGGGATGGCGGCGTCGGCCGCGGCGACCGCCTCACTCACCGGGGTGGCCTTGCGGCTCGACTGCGACTTGCCGGGCTTTGAGTCCTTGTCCTTGCTCATGAAGCACCTTCCTCACGGACGGGGCCGGTGTCGGCAGCTGCTCTGTCGTCCGACGCGCGGTAGCTAGTACCGGTGGGCTCGGCGAGCCGGGTGAGCGATGCGAGCGGAATCCGGACCCACGTCGGCCGATTCCGGGTCTCGTAGACCGCCTCGTAGACCGCTTTGTCAGCCTCGAATCCGCGCAACAGAACGTCATGGACCCGGGGATCGCTGCCCGAAACATCCGCGTAACCAGCGCAATACGCGTCCCGGTTGCGCTCGGCCCACTCGTTCGCACGATAGGACAGCTGCGGGTCAGGCGTGTCGACGGTCTGGTATCGGGATGCGTAGTCGAACGATCGCAACATCCCGGCGACGTCACGCAGCGGCGAGTCGAAGGACCTGCGGCCGGCGAGCGATGCGATCGGTTCGCCCTCGAAGTCAAGCAAGATCCATCGCCGCGAGGTCCGCAGCGCCTGACCGAGGTGCAAATCGCCGTGGATCCGTTGGGTCGGCACCGGCTCGGCCGTGTCGGCCAGGGAATCCACCGCATCGAAGGCGGCGCGCAGCCCCGGCTCGACCGGGGCGAGCAAAGGTACCTCGGCCAGCGCGGCGTCGAGGTGCGCGTGCATAGCCGCCGCCCGTTCCCGAAGCTGGTCGCCCGGCATCACGTCAGTGCCGAACGCAACGGCTAGGTCGGTGTGTACGACAGCCGTCGCGGCGCCCAGCCGCTCGGCCTCGGCCGCGAAGTCACCGCCCGCCTCGGCCGCGTGCAGGTCCGCTTCCGCCATCAGGTCTCGGACGCTGGTCTTGGCCAGGTCCCATCCGTTGCTCGCGGTACTCATGAACTCCTGCAGCATCGCCAGGCTGACCGGCGCGAGGGTGCCACGGCCGTCGTCGGGCAGATCAGCCGTCATGCTTCCGAGCAGGCGGGCAATATGCTTCGCGCCGAGCTCGCTGAGTGCCTGGTGAATTTCGATGTCCGGGTTGATGCCGGGCTCGAGCCGCCGAAATACCTTGAGAATGGCTTGATCGCCGTAGACCAGCGAGGTATTGGATTGCTCGCCGGTGAGCACCAGGCTCAGTAGATCAACGGGCAGGTCGCTCGCGTCGACATATCGCTGGAAATACACCGGTCCGGGCGTAGCGTCCTTCCGGACCCCGTCGATGAAGACACCCGTGACGTCCCGGTCGTGCAGAGCGTCGTAGATCCAGCGGGTGCCGTCCGGCGTCTGGATCGTGCCGAGCAACACATGCTCGAGGCTGCCGGCTGGCTCCGTCCGCCCCACGAGTGGTAGTTGATAGGTGTCCATCTGGCCGTCGGCATAGGTCACGGTCACCAACCAGATGCCGACCTCAGGGACGGTCTCGGTCAGCGCCGTAAGAAGCCTCAGCGACACGTCGGACATGCCCCGACCCTTGCCGGCGTACCATCGCTGACTCGGCAACCAGCGTTCGACGAGCGGTTGCAGGTCGTCATCGGTCAGGGTCACGTCACCACCTCGCGGGCCCACTGTCCTCGCTCCGGTTCCGCATCGGACACCTGGTTACGGGGAATGCGCAGCCAGTAGAAGCCATGCCCGGCAAGAGTCAGCAAATACGAGAGTTCACCGATCGCGGGGAATCGAGTGTCGCCCATCAACTCAATGGGCTCCGCTCCCTCCCACGGGCGTAGATCGAGTTCGACCGCCTGGGGGAACCGGGAGAGGTTGTTCACGCAGAGCACGATGTCGTCACCGAAGGTGCGGACGAAGGCGAGCACGCTCGGGTTACTGCCGCCGATATCGTGGAATGTCCCCAAGCCGAACGCCGGATTCGCCTTGCGCACCCTGATCATGCGCCGCATCCAGTGCAGTAGTGACGACGAGTTGCGCGTCTGGGATTCGACGTTCGTCACTTGGAAGCCATAGATGGAATCCATATTGACCGGAAGGTACAGCCGGCCCGGATCGCACGTGCTGAACCCGGCGTTACGGTCGGGCGTCCATTGCATCGGCGTGCGGACGCCATCGCGATCTCCGAGCCAAATATTGTCGCCCATGCCGATTTCGTCACCGTAGTACAGGACGGGTGAACCCGGCAAAGAGAGGAGCAACGCGGTGAACAGCTCGATCTGATTGATGTCGTTCTCGAGCAACGGGGCCAACCGCCGGCGGATACCGATATTCGCCTTCATTCGCGGATCCTTGGCATACTCCGCCCACATGTAGTCCCGCTCCTCGTCGCTGACCATCTCCAGAGTCAGCTCGTCATGATTGCGCAGGAATATGCCCCACTGACAATTGGCGGGAATGGACGGCGTCTGCTCCATGATTTCTGAGATCGGGTAGCGGTTCTCCCGGCGCACCGCCATGAAGATTCGGGGCATGACGGGGAAGTGGAAGGCCATATGGCATTCGTCGCCACCGGTCGCCGGATCGCCGAAATACTGCACCACGTCATCCGGCCACTGATTGGCCTCACACAACATGACCCGATCCGGGTAGTCGCGATCGATTTCTTTTCGTAATCGCTTGAGAAACTCGTGGGTCTCGGGCAGGTTCTCGCAGTTCGTGCCGTCGCGCTCGTAGAGGTACGGGACAGCGTCCAGGCGGAACCCGTCGATGCCGAGGTCGAGCCAGAACCTGAGGGCATCGATCATTGCCTGCTGAACATCGGCGGAGTCGAAGTTCAGGTCGGGCTGGTGGCTGAAGAAGCGATGCCAGAAGTACTGCTTGCGCACTGGGTCGAATGTCCAGTTCGACGGCTCGGTGTCGACGAAGATGATGCGGGCGTCCGGATACCGCGTGTCGTCGTCGCTCCATACGTAATAGCTGCCGTAGGGGCCGTTCGGATCCTTGCGCGACGCCTGGAACCAGAGATGTTGGTCCGAGGTGTGGTTCATCACGAAGTCGATGATCACCTTGATGCCGCGCTCGTGCGCCGCCTTCAAGAGCGCCGTGAAGTCGTCGATCGTGCCGAACTCGGCAAGCACGCCCTCGTAGTCGCTGATGTCATACCCGCCGTCTCGCAACGGGGACGGGTAGAAAGGCGGCAGCCACAGGCAGTCGATGCCGAGCCAGGCGAGGTAGTCCAGCTTGTCGGCGAGGCCGCGCAGGTCACCCGTGCCGTCGCTGTTGGAGTCGCTGAATCCTCTGACCAGGACTTCGTAGAACACCGCGCGTTTGAACCAGTCGGGATCGCGAGAACCCCGCGCGCCAGCAGCAATGCTGTCGGTCAACGCAGTCACCTCTCAGTCCGGGACGGTCCAATTCTCAATTCACCAGACGCCGGGGCCCAACTGTCGCTCTCACCCCAACTGTGACAGTCGAACCTCGAAAATATGCGCCGGGCCCCAGTGCGGGTCAAGCCGTACATAGTTGAACTGGCCCCACTCCCACTCGGCGCCGGTGAGCAGGTCGTGGACGGTGAACCGCTCGTCCCAGCCGGCCCCCAGCGCGGGCAGGTCGAGCCCCGTCCAGCCCTCGCGAACGTTGTAGGGATCGGTCGAGCAGACGACCAAGATCGTGTCGGCTGGTTCGTCGTCTGTCGCTTCGACCCGCTTGCTGAATGCCGTGATCGAGTCGTTGTCGACCTGGTGGAAACGAAGGTTGCCGAGCCAGTGCAGGGCGCGATGCTGCCGGCGGATCTCGTTCAGCCGGGTGAGGAACGGAGCGAGGGATCGGCCGTCGGCCTCGGCCCCAGCGTAGTCCCGAGGTCTCAGCTGATATTTCTCGCTATCCAAGTACTCTTCGCTGCCCGGGCGCACCGGAAGGTGCTCGAACAGCTCATAGCCCGAATACACGCCCCAGGTCGGGGAGAGCATCGACGCCAATATTGCGCGAATGCGAAATGCTCCGGGACCGCCCGTCTGGAGAAAGCCATTCAGGATGTCAGGCGTGTTGACGAAGAAGTTCGGATGCATGTAGTGGGCGGTGCTGACCAGCTCCCGGGCGTATTGCTCGAGCTCGTCCTTGCCGTTTCGCCAAGTGAAGTATGTGTAGCTCTGGCTGAAGCCGATCCGGGCCAGCTCGTGCATCATCGCGGGGCGGGTGAACGCCTCAGCGAGGAACAGCACGTCCGGATTTTTCTGCTTCACCGTCGCGATCAGCCAATGCCAGAAGTTGATCGGTTTGGTATGAGGATTGTCGACCCGGAAGATCTTCACCCCGGCGTCGATCCACACCGAAAGGACGCGCAGGCATTCGGCGTAGATCCCTTCCGGATCGTTATCGAAATTAATCGGATAGATGTCCTGGTACTTTTTCGGCGGATTCTCGGCGTAGGCAATCGTCCCGTCGGGTTTGGTGGTGAACCATTCAGGATGCTCGGTGACCCACGGATGATCCGGTGCCGCCTGCAGTGCGTAGTCGAGCGCGACCTCCATACCGAGCTCGTTGGCCCTCCGCACGAAGGCAACGAAGTCAGCGATGGTGCCGAGATCAGGATGGACGGTGTCGTGGCCGCCTTCGTCAGAGCCGATCGCCCACGGCGAGCCGACATCCCATGGCATGGCCATCACCGAGTTGTTGGCGCCCTTGCGGTTCTGTTTGCCGATCGGATGGATCGGCGGCAGGTAGACGACGTCGAAGCCCATTCTCGCCACGTAATCCAGGTGCTCGGTGGCGTCCTTGAGCGTCCCGTGCCGGGCTGGTCGCGCGGGCGCGTGCGGGTCGTTCGCCAGCTCGGCTCCGATAGAGCGGGGAAAGAACTCGTACCACGATCCGTACAGCGAGCGGGGTCGATCCACCCACACCGAATACCGCGGGGACTTGGTCACCAGTTCCCGGACCGGGTCCTGCTCGGCGAGACGTATGAGATACGGGTCGAGAGCCGGACCCACCCGGTGTCCGAGATCCAGTGTCTGGTCGCGTAGCGCGGCCGCGGCGGCGACCGCCCGCGGGCGCTCGGGCTTGGGCAGCAACGTGGCGAGCTGGTCGAATATCCGTGCGCCGATTTCCAGGTCGTTGGCCAGGTCGGCGCTGCCCTGACCCGCCTCGATCTTGACCGTCACCGCGTGATGCCACGTCGACAGCGGATCGCTCCACGCCTCGACGGTGAACGTCCACATGCCCTCGACATCCGGCACCAGATCCGCATGCCATCGGTCGAGACCGGGTGCGCCGTAGGTCATCCGGAGGAACGGCAGGCGGCGCCCGTCCGGCGCCCGGACAACCACATTCGCGGCAACAGCGTCGTGACCTTCCCGGAATACCGTGGCAGAGACGGGAATGTGCTCACCAACGACCGCCCGGGCCGGATGCTCACCGTCCGCGGTCGAACCCACGACCGGGCCGACGTTTGCTAGTCCGATACGTCCCACCACGGGGCCACCGTACCGATTCGATCGGTGCTGGAGTAGGTCCGCAGGTGCCCAGCGCGCCTATCTGCACCCGCTAGTGTGCTCCCCGTGAAGGCATTGAGACGGCTCACGGTACGAGCCGCGTTTCCTCCCGAATTGGTGAGGCTCGGCGCGATCGTGACCAATTTGCGCTGGTCGTGGCATCCGGACTCGCGCGATCTGCTGGAGTCGGTCGACCCGGAACTCTGGGCGGCCTGCGACGCGGATCCGGTCAAGATGTTCGGTGAGGTCAGCGCGCAGCGGCTCGCCATCCTCGCCAAGGATCGCCGCTTCCTCCGTCGGATGAACGACGTCTACGACGACCTGACCGACTACGTCGAGCAACCGCGCTGGTATCAGAGTCAGCCGGACGGCAGCCTGCCGACCAGCATCGCCTACTTCTCACCGGAATTCGGTATCACCGAAGCGCTCCCGCAGTACTCCGGCGGCCTCGGCATCCTGGCGGGCGATCATCTCAAGGCGGCAAGCGACCTCGGTGTGCCGATCATCGGCGTCGGTCTGCTCTACCGCGCGGGGTACTTCAGCCAGTCCCTCTCTCGTGATGGGTGGCAGTTGGAGCGATACCCATCGCTCGACCCCCAAGGTCTGCCGATCAAGCCACTGGATCTCGCCGGCAGTCCGGCGCGAATCTCGCTAGCGCTCCCCGAAGGCCGGACCCTCTACGCGCAGATCTTCGTGGCCCAGGTCGGACGAGTGCCGCTCCTCCTTCTCGACAGCGACATCGAGGAGAACGACGCCGCCGCCCGGCAAGTCACAGACCGCCTGTACGGCGGCGGCGCCGATCACCGGCTCGAGCAGGAACTGCTGCTGGGCATGGGCGGCGTTCGCGCAATCCGCGCTTACTGTGCGGCCACTGGGACGACCGCCCCGCAGGTGTTTCACACCAACGAGGGCCACGCGGGATTCCTCGGTATAGAGCGCATCCGGGAACTCATCGAGACCGACGACCTCAGTTTTGACGAGGCCTGGCAGGCGGTTCGAGCCGGGACGATTTTCACTACGCACACGCCGGTCCCGGCTGGCATCGACCGGTTCCCGCGCTCGCTCGTCGCCGTGCACCTCGCTGGCATCCCGGGTGTTCCGATCGAGCGGATTCTCGACCTCGGGCGGGAAGAAGACCCCAACATTTTCAACATGGCGTACATGGGCTTCCGGCTCGGTCAGCGCGCCAACGGCGTGTCCCGGCTGCACGGCGAGGTCAGTCGAGAAATGTTCTCCTCGCTGTGGCCGCGCTTCGATCCGTCGGAAGTGCCGATCACCTCGGTCACCAACGGGGTTCATGCTCCGACGTGGATGTCCCGCGAGGTCCTCAGCATCGCCGAGCGCGAGGTCGGTCCGGAGGCGATCGCCGACGGCTCGCCCTGGACCGCGATCGACCGCGTGGCCGACAGCGAGCTGTGGAGCCTGCGGCACGATCTGCGTGACCGGCTGGTCACCGAGATCCGCCCGCGCATCCGAGCCTCGGCCCGCCAACGCGGGATGGCGGAAGCCGAGCTGGGCTGGACCTCGTCCGCCTTCAGCCCCGACGTGCTCACCATCGGGTTTGCCCGCCGGGTGCCGCAGTACAAGCGCCTGACCCTCATGCTGCGCGACGAGGAGCGGCTGAAGTCGCTCCTGCTGCATCCCGAGCGCCCGGTGCAGATCGTCATTGCCGGCAAGAGCCACCCGGCCGACGACGGGGGCAAGCAACTCATCTCGCAAATGGTCAAGTTCGCCGACGACCCGGCCATCCGGCATCGGATCACGTTCCTGCCCGACTACGACATCCGGATGGCCCGCTACCTCACCGGGGGCGTGGACGTCTGGCTGAACAACCCGCTCCGCCCGCTGGAGGCGTGCGGCACATCGGGTATGAAGGCCGCGCTGAACGGTGCGCTCAATCTGTCCATTCGCGACGGATGGTGGGACGAGTGGTTCGACGGCGAGAACGGCTGGGCCATTCCGTCGGCTGACGGGTTGACCGACCCGGACCGGCGCGACGATGTCGAGGCAATGGCCCTCTACGACATCATCGAGCACCAGGTCGCGCCCCGGTTCTATGACCGTGACGAGACCGGCGTCCCAACTCGATGGGTGCAGATGGTCCGGCACACCCTCAAGTCGCTCGGGCCGAAGGTGGTCGCCACCCGGATGGTTCGGGAGTACGTCCAGGAGTTGTACGCCCCGGCGGCGCAATCGGCCGCGCGGCTCGCGGCGGGTGACTACAAGGCCGCTCGGGCGCTCGCAGAATGGCGCCAAGACGTGCTCAACGCATGGCCAGGTGTCACGGTGCTGCACGTGGAGTCCCAACTCGAGGGGGACCCGCAGCTTGGGTCGGCATTGCATCTGCGAGCCGAGGTGGCGCTGAACGGGCTCAGTCCGGCCGAGGTCGACGTGCAGGCCGTGTACGGCGGGATCGACGCCGAGGACCGGCTCGTCGACGTGAGCACCGTTTCGTTGGCCTACGCCGGGCCCACCGACGGCACGAGCCGATTCGAGGGGGACGTCCCGCTCGAGCGCACCGGCACGTTCGGCTACACCGTCCGAGTGCTGCCGAAGAGCGATCTCCTCGCGAGCCCCTCGGAGTTGGGCCTGGTGGTTACCGCCTAGACGTCGGTCCGCCCCGGCTCCGGAAACGTATGCATGATCCGTTGCCGGAGCCACGGATCATGCATACAAAGCGGCGGGAGTGGGATGCTCGGCCCGTGACTGACCTGGGTGTGGTGTTCCGACCTGAGCTACCGCCCGAACAACTGCGAGCGGTAGCGTCCGCGGCCGAAGAGGCCGGGCTCGCCGAGTTGTGGCTATGGGAGGACTGCTTCAAAGAAGGTGGCATCGCGGCCGCGGCGGCCGCATTGGCGTGGACCGACCGGCTGCGCGTGGGCATCGGCTTGCTCCCAGTGCCGTTACGCAATGTGGCGCTGTGCGCGATGGAGATCGCGACGGTCGCCCGCTTGTTTCCCGGGCGCTTCGAGGTCGGCGTCGGGCACGGTGTACAGGATTGGATGGGGCAAGCCGGTGCTCGCGTGGGATCCCCGCTGACCCTGCTCGGTGAGTACCTCACCGCATTGCACGGGTTGCTCGGTGGCGAGACGGTGACGGTAGCCGGCCGGTACGTCCGGCTAACCGACGTTCGCCTCGATTGGCCGCCCACGCCAGCACCCCGTCTGTTCAGTGGCGGATACGGGCGGCGCACGTTCGAGCTCATCGGGCGGATCGCGGACGGCGCCATCATCACCGGCGGAACGAGCCCGGCAGACCTGCAGGAAACGCTTCGGCTCATCGACCAGACGCGGGTGGCCGCCGGCCGCGCCGGTGACTATCCCGTCATCGCGTATGTCATGGCGGCGACCGGCGCTGACGCCGACGATCGAGTGCGCCGTGCGATCGCGCTGTCCGGCCTCAAGGCAGGCCGCGAGGCCGCGGCAACCGGTGACGCGACCGCCATCGCGGCGGTCGTACGTCGATATGTCGCCGCCGGTGCGCATACCGTTGTGCTCGAGCCGACAGTCGACGAACCGGATGTTGTGGGATTCGTCCGGTTCGTTGGCCGGGAGGTCCAGCCATTGGTTAGGGCGGCTTGACCGGGCCGGAAGCCCGCCGGAGATTCGGGGCCGCCCGGATCGCCCGGCTGGCGACAGCTGACGCGGCGGGGATTCCCCATGTGGTACCGATCGTGTTCGCGGTGGACGGCGATCGCGTGTACTCCGCGGTGGATGCCAAACCGAAGCGCACCTGGGCCTTGCGCCGGCTGGCGAACATCACGGTCAATCCAAACGTGGCCGTCCTGGTGGATCACTATGCCGACGACTGGTCGACGCTGTGGTGGGCGCGCGCCGACGGCACGGCTCGGGTGGTGAGTCCGGACGCAGGCGATGGGGAGCACGCGATCGCGCTGCTGACAGCGCGATACGCCCAATACTCGACCGATCCACCCACCGGACCGGTCATTGTGATCGACGTGCAGCGATGGTCGGGTTGGTCCGCGACCCCGGTGTCCCGCTGATGGCTCCGTCGTACAGTGAAGTTGCGCTCACGGTCCTGGCTTGAGGATCGTCTGTAGTCAGCAGCCGAGGTGACAGCCATGGAAGTCGCGAAACCGCCGGTCTACAACAGCCTTTGGCAGCTGCGAGCAGACAGTTGGAGCGGCCTAGAGGAGGCCAGCGAGCGGCTGGCCGTTGCGGTGACGCAGGAGCGTCCCACCGAACGTCTGGTCAAAGAAGTGGACCGTCTGCTCGATGTGCTCGCGCCGATGGAGGTCTACTGGGCATTCCCCGGAGTGCAAACGTTTCAGCACGCGCGGCGACTGTTCGGCGCCGGGAAGTACGACCGCCTCGCCCGACTGATCGCTGCGATCAACCGCGCGTTGATCACGGATTCCTACCGCAACGGCGGACAATGGTCGGCCGAGCACCTGGACCGCGAACCGCTGAACGGCGCCGACGCGTTGAGCCTGGAGCACAATCGGGAAACCCGGCCGTACTTCGAGGTACTGATCGTCGATGACATGACGGGCGCGCAGGAGCGTGCCTTGCGCGAGGACCTGCGGCGGCTTCGCCGGCGGGACGACGCCTTCGTCTACGAGGTCGTCGTCGTCCCCAGTTTCGAAGACGCCTCGATGGCCGTGCTACTGAACTTCAACCTGCAGGCCTGTGTGATTCGTCGGCGGTTCGTCCATCACTCGCGCCACGATCTATCCCAGTTGGGCTCGTTCTTCGAGGAGCGCAGTGACCACCAGCTCGTAGACAGCCCGCCGGAGGAGCGGGCCCAGATGCTCGCCCGCCGGATCGCCCGACTGCGGCCGGAGCTGGACCTCTATCTCATGACCGAAGTGTCGCTCGAGGAGACGGCCGGGCGGCTCAGCCATCACTACCGGCGGGTGTTTCATGCCCGTGAAGGACTGCTCGAACTCCACCTCAGCATCTTGAAGGGCATCGAGGAGCGATACGACGCGCCGTTCTTCGAGGCGCTCCGCGACTACGCCCATCGCCCCACGGGCGTCTTCCACGCGTTGCCTATATCTCAAGGCAAGTCCGTCGTGAGCTCGCACTGGATCAGCGACATGGTGGACTTCTACGGGCTGGACATCTTCCTGGCCGAGACATCGGCGACCTGCGGTGGCCTGGATTCGCTGCTCGAGCCGACCGGATCCTTGCGGGACGCGCAAGAACTTGCCGCGAAGACGTTCGGCGCGCGAAAGACATTCTTCGTTACCAACGGCACCTCGACGGCTAACAAGATCGTGGCTCAAGCGCTCTTACAGCCGGGCGACATCGTGCTGGTCGACCGGAACTGTCATCAATCGCACCACTACGGCCTGATGATGTCCGGCGCCCATGTGACCTACTTGGACGCTTATCCGCTCAGCCAGTACTCGATGTACGGTGGCGTGCCGTTGCGCGAGATCAAGCGGGTGCTGCTGCAATTTCGCGCGGCCGGCAAGTTGGACCGGGTGAAGATGCTGATGCTCACCAACAGCACCTTCGACGGCATCGTGTACGACGTGCAGCGCGTCATGCGGGAATGTCTCGCGATCAAGCCGGATCTCATCTTCCTCTGGGACGAGGCGTGGTTCGCTTTCGCTCGCTTCCATCCGGTCTATCGACCTCGCACGGCCATGCGGGCGGCGCGGACGCTCATCGAGAAGCTGCGGTTGCCGTCCTATCGGGAGAAGTATTCGCGCTACGCCGAACAGCTCGCCGAGGAGCGGCCCTCTGACGAAGCGTTGCTGGATCGGGAGATGCTGCCGGATCCGGCTCGCGCCCGGGTGCGGGTCTACGCCACCCAGTCGACCCACAAGACACTTACCTCGCTGCGGCAAGGATCAATGATCCACGTCTACGACCAGGACTTCAGTCAGAAGGCAGAGGACACGTTCCGCGAGGCCTACATGGCCCATACCTCGACATCACCGAACTACCAGATCTTGGCATCGCTCGATTTGGGCCGGCGGCAGGGCGCCCTCGAGGGGTTCGAGCTGGTGCAAAAGCAGGTCGAGAACGCGATGCGGCTGCGGGACGCGATCGACTACCATCCGTTGCTCAGCAAGTACGTCCGTTGCCTCATCACCGCCGACATGATCCCGGAGGAGTTCCGGCCGAGCGGTGTCGATCAGCCTCTGCGGTCCGGGCTGCTGACGATGCACCAGGTTTGGAAACAGGACGAGTTCGTCCTCGACCCCTGCCGCATCACGCTGTATATCGGGCTCACCGGCGTCGATGGTGACACGTTCAAACGTGATCACTTGATGGACCGGTATGGCGTGCAGATCAACAAGACGTCGCGCAACACCGTCCTGTTCATGACGAACATCGGCACGACGCGTAGCTCGGTGGCGTACTTGATCGAGGTTCTCGTCACCCTGGTGCGTGAGCTGGTAGACCACGTCACGGACATGAGTCCGAGGCAGCGGGCTGACCACGAACAGAAGGTCCTGTCGTTGACCAATCCCGCGGCGCCGCTGCCCAATTTCAGCGGATTCCACCCCAGCTTCCGACCGGGTGCGGCCGTGGACACGCCCGAGGGCGATCTGCGCCGGGCGTTCTACGTAGCCTACGACGACGCACTCTGCGAATACCTCACGCTGGACGAGGTGCAAGAGCGACTCGATGCGGGGACCGAGGTGGTTTCGGCCACCTTCATTACTCCTTATCCGCCTGGTTTCCCGGTTCTGGTCCCCGGGCAGCTGTTCAGTCAGGAGATCATGGCGTTCATGCGCACGTTGGACACCAAGGAGGTCCATGGCTTGAGACCGGACCTGGGCTACCGCGTATTCCTCGACAAGGCGATGGAGATAGCGGCACCTAACGGCGCGTAGGCCTGTAGGACGTATCACGTCGTCGCGTACGCGCCTCCAGTAGGTAGCCTGGCTTGATCTTGGCGGAGCATGATTGTGCCGACGTGGTTGGGGGAGATTTCGTGGTCGCCGAAGTCGATGTGTCTGTCGTGGAGGTGGGCGCCGACGCCGAGCAGCTCGAGGAGCTCACCCGGGCTCTACGGGCGGAGATCCTCACGCTTGATGTCGAGTCAGTTGTTCCCCGCTCCGGCGGAGAGGCTCCACCGGGAACGCGCGGGGTAGATGCGGCCGCTATCGGAGCGCTCGTTGTGTCCGTTGCGCCCGCGCTGGGTGCCTTAGCTCGTCTGGTCACGACCGTGGTGGACTGGCTGCGGCGCGGCGGGACCCAGCGGACCGTGCGCCTGAAGATCGGCGACGACGAGTTGGAGCTGTCCGGCGCTAGTTCGGCAATGCAGCAACAACTCGCTATGGACTGGATCCGCGCGCACGCTCTGGAGTGATGTGGGATGGCTGGCGCGCGGCTCGCGCTTGTGGTGGCGAACGAGGACTATGCGGACGACGGTCTTCGCCGGCTGGCCGCGCCCGGTCGGGATGCTGACGCGCTGGCCGAGATCCTCGGCGATCGGTCCGTTGGCGGCTTCGACGTTCAGGTCTTGCGAAATGAGTCGGCCCAGCAGATCAGGTTTGCGATCGAGGACTTCTTCGCTGACCGCAGTCCGACCGATCTCCTGCTCGTGCACTTCTCCTGCCATGGCGTGAAGAACGCGTCCGGGGAGTTGTTCCTAGCCGCAGCGGACACTCGCCCGACGCGGCTCGCTTCGACCGCAATCGCGGCCGACTTCGTGAACCGTCAAATGGCTGACAGCCGCGCCCAACGCATCGCGTTGTTCCTCGATTGTTGCTACGGAGGCGCGTTTCCCCGCGGCATGGTCGTGCGCGCGGCGCCAGCTGCACAGGTAGGCGATGCCTTTGCCGATCAGCAAGATCTCGGTGGCGGGCGCGGCCGCGTGGTCGTCACAGCGTCGAGTGCGATGCAGTACGCCTTCGAGGGTGAGGAGCTGGCGCCAGACGCCGACGTCGGCACGTCGGTGTTCACCAAGGCACTGGTCGACGGTCTCACTACCGGCGAGGCCGATCGGGACGGCGACGGGTGGGTCGGACTGACCGAGTTGTTCAGCTACGTCTCCGAACAGGTCCGGCAGGCCGTGCCCCAGCAAACGCCGCAGATGTGGACCTTCGGCTCGCAGGGCGACATGCATATCGCGCGGAGCCGGGTCCGTCGGGTAACACCCGCACCGCTGCCGCCGGCCATCGTCGAGGCCATCGCCAGTCCGCTGCCGATGATGCGGTACGGCGCCGCCGACGAGCTACGGGATCGGCTGCACGGCGAGGACCTCCGCCAAGCGCTCGCCGCGTGGCAAGCGCTCGGCGGGATGGTCGACGA
>Ga0207693_10003089_pt1 | contig 14347 bp, 14 predicted proteins | sample LARL81metaG_FD_184347 | JGI IMG/M metagenome (GOLD analysis project Ga0207693, IMG submission 184347) | Corn, switchgrass and miscanthus rhizosphere microbial communities from Kellogg Biological Station, Michigan, USA - LAR L8-1 metaG... | ecosystem: Host-associated > Plants > Roots >...
TACTCGGGCACCGCCGGCGACGGCGAGCTGCTGACGATCCAAAGCACGGGAATGGGAGGACCGAGCGCGGCGATCGTGATCTCCGAGCTGGCTGACCTGGGCGCGACGACGATGCTGCGGGTCGGGACCTGCGGAGCTCTGCAGAGCGACCTCGAGCTCGGCGACCTGATCGTGGCCACCGAGGCGATCGGCGACGATGGCACCAGCCGCGCGCTCGGCGTCGACGGCCGGGTGCCGGCGAGCGCGGCCCTGCTCGCGGCGCTCTCGGCGGGGACTGGGGCACCTCGGGGACCGGTCGTCTCGACCGACCTGTTCTATGACGACCCGCGGCAGCCGGAGCGGGGCTGGATCGCCGCCGGAGCGCTGGCCGTCGAGATGGAGAGCGCAACGCTGTTCGCGCTGGGCGCGCGGCGCGGCTTTGAGGCCGGCGCCCTGCTGGTGGTCTCTAATCTGCTGAGCGGCGAGCGCGTCCGGATCGGGGCCGAGGAGCTTAAGGCAGCCGAGCATCGCCTCGGCGAGGCTGCGCTGCTGGGACTGACGACGGCGGCCCGAGCCGCTGGGGCGACTCGGTAAGGCTCTGACTCAGTACGGCCGCCGCTTCAGTAGGGCCGCTGTTCGGCGTCCGCGCCCGGAGAGCCTGGCGCCGCGTCCTCGGCAGCTCCCGTGAGCTTCGGCGAGGCGGGCTTGGGCGCCGCTGCCTTGGCCGGGCGACTGGCCCGAGCCGGCCGCGCCGGCTTCTGCACGGAGCTCTCGATCCGCTCCAGCCGCTCTTCGATGGCCGTGAGGCGCTGGTCCAGCGCGTTTGCCGCGTTGAGGTCGTCGAGTCGCTGCTCGAGCCGATCGAGGCCGTCTTCGATTCCCTCCAGTCGCTGCGATACCCCGCGCAGACGGCGAGTCAGACGCTCGAGGTCGCTCGCCGAGGGCAGATTCAGGGCCCCCATCGCCGCCTCCTGCGCGCGCAACGCACGCTCGCGCGTCTCGAACGCAGCGGACAGCGCGCTGCTCACCATCGGGTTCTCCAGCAACTCAGATGCAAGCTTGCCGATGGCTTCTTCGCTATGGCGGGTAACACGCTCCCTGAGGCCCATGTCTTCGCTCATCCGCTCGCACTGTAACGATGACCAGACGATTCGGCCGAGTCTCACCCTCAGGTTTAGCCTTATGTGGCGCTTAGACGAATCACCCAAAGCTACGGTGTCGACTTGGTCGCGCCGATAGACAGATCGAGGCTGGCGCCAAAGCGCGCAGCCCGCTCATGCCATGAACCGCCTGACACACCCATTTCGCGCGATGGTTGGTCGTTGCAAAGCTCCAGACCACTCAGTAGCGTCTCCTCTACGCCGCAATCGGCCGCGGCCGTGTTGACATGCGCGTTGTGGATGGCGGGAGGACGAAGCCAAGAGTGTTGAGAAGCCGGAAGCTCAGGATTGCTGTCACCGCGGTCGCCTCCTTTGGGACCGTGATGGGCTTGGCCGCGATTCCCGTGGCCGTAGCGGCTGACTGCACGGTCACGGTGAAGACCATCACCGGGCAGGTAGTCCAGCTCCAACTGCCGCCGGGCGCGCCGCTGCCGGCCGGCGCGACCCTGATCTCGAGCGTCTGCCCGCCACCGGTCACCACGCCGACGGTGACCGCGCCCACCACCAGCACGCCGAGCACGACGACCACCACGACGACCCCCACCACGACCGGCTCGCATACGACCCCGAGCGGTGGCTCGGGCAGCAAGACGACGCCGTCGTCCACCACTCCGACGACCACGGCTCCGAAGCCGAGCTCCCCGGGCAAGTCCCAGCAGCCGTCCAACCACCCCGCGCCCGCGGGCACCGTCGGCTCGAACGGATCGGGCAACTCGTCCGGGAAGCAGAAGAACAACAAGAAGAAGAAGAAGAAGACCAAGTCGTCCTCGCCCCCGCCCCAGCGCACCAGCAGTGGTGTTCCGACGCCTTCGAATCCGAGCTTCTCCTTCGCGCTACCCGGCGCTGCGCCGATCGGCGTCCCCAACTTCTTCATCGACAGCTTCCGGATCCCGCCGTTCCTACTGCCGATCTATCAGGCGGCCGGCATTCAGTACAACGTGCCGTGGCAGGTCCTGGCGGCGATCAACGAGATCGAGACCGACTACGGACGCAACCTGTCGGTCTCCACGGCCGGGGCGGTCGGGTGGATGCAGTTCATCCCGTCGACGTGGAAGCGCTATGGCGTCGACGCCAACGGCGATGGGGTGGCCGACCCCTACAACCCAGTCGACGCGATCTTCAGCGCCGCGCGTTACCTACATGCGGCCGGCGCGTCCCAGAACCTCGCCGGCGCCGTCTTCTCCTACAACCACGCCGGCTGGTACGTCCAGTCGGTGATGCTCCGCGCCAAGCTGATCGGTGGCATGCCCAACGATCTGGTCGGCGCGCTGACCGGCCTAGTCGAGGGTCACTTCCCGGTCGCGGCTCCCTCGCGCTACGCCGACGACGCGGTCGAGAAGCTCGCCAAGCAGCGTGTCAAGAAGGGCAACGCCGCGGTGCCGATCAACTCCGACCCCAATGCCAAGGGCGTCGCGGTCTTCGCCAAGACGAACTCGCCGGTGATCGCCGTCAACGACGGCAAGGTCGTCAAGGTCGGCGAGAGCAAGCAGCTGGGCCGGTACCTGATGCTCCAGGACGCCACGGGCAACGTCTACACGTACGCGAACCTGGGATCGATCCCGAGTAAGTACCCGGTGCCCAAGCAGGTCAAGGTGACTGCAAAGCAGATCAGCAAGCAGCTGTCGGCGCCGATCACACCGCCGCCGACGGGACCGGCCAGCGCCGGCTCGCAGCAGGCCGCGGCGATCCCGAGCGTCTCCAAGGCAACCAAGGAGATCAAGAGCGCCCCGAGCAAGGCCGCGGCGCCGCTGAGCGTCCCCATCGCTCCGGCCAGCGGCGGCTCGCAGACGAGTGGCAAGTCGCAGCCCAGCGCCTCCCAGTCGGCCGGCTCGCAGTCGACCGACCAGACGAGCACGATCGCGGCGCCACTCGCGAAGGAGCGGCTGTTCGCCAATCCGCACCGCCCGAACTCCTACGCCGCCGGCGGCGCCGCCCAGATCAAGAACACGGCCCTGCAGATCTCGAACTTCCGCGACTACTTCTCCGACGTCCTGCACCTCGGTAAGAAGCAGTACACGCTGCAGCCGTTGAAGAAGGGCGCCGTGGTGGTCGCCGGCACGATCCTCGGCCGCATCGGCAAGGGCAGCGCCACGGACGCGGCGCATCTCGAGTTCATGGTCCGCCCGGCCGGCAAGAACGCGCCGCAGATCGACCCCAAGCCGATCCTCGACGGTTGGAAGCTGCTCGAGGCGACCGCCGTCTACCGCGCCGCCGGCGTCGACCCGTTCTTCGGCCCCGGTGCCAAGAACCCGGGGATCGGCGAGATCCTGCTGATGTCCAAGGAGCAACTGCAGTCCCGGGTGCTCGCCGATCCGCACGTGCAGATCTACGCGTGTGGCCGCCGCGACATCCAGGCCGGCCTGATCGACCGCCGGATCCTCGGCGTGATGGAGTTCCTCTCGGCCTCCGGCCTGTATCCGACCGTCAGCGGCCTTGACTGCGGTCACAGCCAGAAGGCGACGACCGGCGTGGACGCCGCGGGCGCCACCGGCTCGAGCATCGACATTTCCAAGGTCAACAACATCCCGATCGAAGGCCACCAGGGAGCCGGCTCGATCACAGACATGACGATCCGGCGCCTGCTGACCCTCCAGGGCTCGATGAAGCCGGATGAGATCGTGTCGACGATGAGCTACAAAGGCCAGTCGAACACGCTCTCCCTACCGGACCACGGCAATCGCGTCCAAATCGAGTTCACCCCGCTGTTCGGCGGCAACAAGAAGCTCTCGGCCGAGGTCAAGAGCATCCTCAGGCCCGGCCAATGGATCAAGCTGATCAACCACATCAGCCAGATCCCCGAGCCGGTGATCCCGATCGCGCCGAGCAAGTACGCGATCAAGCCGAGCGGCAGCGGTCAGTAGACCGCGCGGGCCGGCTGTTTCCCTTCAGCCAGGTGGAGTTGCCGTGGGCGCTGGGCCCACCGGACGCTCGCTACCTACTCAGGCGCCCCGGCGACGCGATCTCGGCTGCGCCGACGCATGTCCTGGTCCTGGCGACGCTTGGCGCACCGGAACGCCGACGTTTCAAGGCGATCCGCAAACGAGCTAATGCTGAACCTGAGCCTGAGCCTACGCCCGTCGCGACGTCCCGGGCGACGATCATCGACGTCGGAGCGCCATTTCCGAGCGACGCCGAGGCACGGGCGTGGCTCGATCGCGCCGGCGAGGAGGAGCTGGCGGCCGATCTCGCCGTCCTCAACCGCGCTCTGCACGCGTTTCGCCTGGTCACGCTCGACCCATACGTCAACGCCGTCGGTCGCCGCCAGGCACTCGTCGCGCGGGTCGGTTACGGCGCCGGCGAGGAGGTCGCCGACGGCCTGTGGACGAATGCGCGTGAGCTCGCGCCAGAGTCCGCTCGCCGCCGGCGCTCGGCGGTGCTCGCGCCCCAGGCTCGTCTGGCAGCGGTGCTCAACGGACGCGACCGCGTGCTCGCCTGCGAGGAGCTGACGTTGCGAGCCCGGCTCGATCTCGACCACGGCCGCGACCGAGAGGCCGCCCTGCAGGTGCTGGTCGCCCTGGACGCCGCGCTGGCCGAGCTCGCCGGAGAGTCCATCGACGTTCAAGCGCGTCTGTCCGAGCTGCGGACCCAGCGCGAGCCGATTGCGGTCGCGGCCCAGGCCGCGCTCGCAGGGCCGCTGTCGGGCGAGCAGCGCGAGGTCGTGGAGCTCACGGTCAAGCGAATCGAGGCCGCGTTGCGATCGCGCGCGGTGTCGAAGGCTTAGTGCTTCTCGTGGCTTAGAGGCCCAGCGCCCGCAAGACCGCCCCGAGGTCCTCGACGACGTCGCCGCGCATCCGCACGCCGGCGTTGCGGTCAAACGGCGTCGGGCCCTTGGTGAGGATCGCGAGTTGGCCGCCAGTGCCGAGCGTCAGCTCGGGCAGCCCGGCGACGGGGAACACCTCGAGCGAGGACCCGATGCACAGCATCAGGTCGGCGCCGAGCGCGAGCCGCTGCGCGCGCTCGATCGCGTCGACCGGCAGCAGCTCGCCGAACAGCACGACGTCGGGCTTCAGTGCCGCCCCGCAATCACACCGCGGCACCCTCTGCGGATCCCCCTCATGCCGGGCGCGCACGTCTGCCAACTCATACCGTACGCCGCAGACCAGACACGACGATGACGCAATCGAGCCGTGTACCTCGATCAGCTCGCGCGACCCGGCCCGGGCGTGCAGCCGGTCGATGTTCTGCGTGATCACCGCGTGCAGCAGGCCGGCACCCTCCAACTCAGCCAGCGCCAGATGCGCCGCGTTGGGCTGCTTGTCCTCGAGCGTCTGAAAGCGCATTCCGTAGAAGTGCCAGAAGCGCTGCGGATCCCGGCGGAACACGTCGATGTGCGCGACCTCCATCGGGTCGACGTTCTCCCACAGCCCCGTCCCGGGCGAGCGGAAATCCGGGATGCCGGACGGAACCGAGATCCCCGCTCCGGTGAGCGCGACGACCGATCGGGACGCGCGGATCAGCTCGGCCAGGCGAGCCGCCTCGTCTGTCCTGGCGCCGACGCTCACTTGCCCCGGAAGCTCGGCTTGCGCTTCTGCAGGAACGCCGTGATCCCCTCGCGCGCGTCGTCGGATCCGAACACCTTCGCGAACGCTTGTTTCTCGGCCTCGATGCCGGCGTCCAGATCGCCGGCCGCAGACACCCGCTTGATCTGCTTGACGGCACGCGGCGCCTGATCGGACAGCTTGTGCGCCCAGGCCAGCGCCGTATCCCACAGCTCGTGATCGGGCACGACGCGGTTGGCGAGCCCGTACTCGTACGCAGCCTGGGCGGAGATCGGATCGCCCGTCAGGTTCATCTCGAGCGCCCGCGCCTCGCCGATCAGGCGCGGCAGTCTCTGGGTGCCGCCGAATCCGGGGATGATCCCGAGGTTGATCTCGGGCTGCCCGAAGCTCGCGGACTGCGCCGCGATGCGGATGTCGCACGCCATCGCCACCTCGCAGCCACCGCCGAAGGCGATCGCGTTGACCGCGGCGATCGTCGCGATCGACGATCGCTCCATGTCGCGCAGCAGGCCGTGCACCTGATCGGTCAGCCGGCGCCCGCCGTCGGCGTCGATCTTCGTGAACGACTTGATGTCGGCCCCCGCGCAGAACAGCATCGGGTTGGCCGAAGCGATCACGAGCACCCGGATGTTCTCGGACCCGCTCACCTCGTCCCACACCCGCCGCAGCGCATCGACGACCTCCGGCGAGATCGAGTTGGCGGGCGGGCGGTCCAGCCAGGCGATCGCGATCCGGTCGATCCGTTCGAGCTTCACCGGGCTGTCCTCCCAGCCCGCTTCCGGGTGCGCGTGCGGATAGAAGCCCTGCCCCGACTTGACCCCCAGACGACCCTGGGCGACCAGGCGGCGCAGGATCACCGGTGGTGCGAAGTCCTCCCCCCACTCCGACTGTGCCCGCTCGAGCCTCGCCAGCATCCGGTCGAGGCCGAGCTGATCGGCGCGCTGGAACGGCGGCGGGGTGATATTCGCGCCGGCCATCAGCCCGAGGTCGATGTCCTTCATCGACGCGACGCCCTCCTCGAGCAGCAGACAGCCCTCGATGAACGCCTTGAGCGCGAAACGCTCGAGCAGCTCTGCGGCCCGCGGATCAGTCACCGTGCTCATAGAACCCCCGGCCGGTCTTGACGCCGAGCCTGCCGGCGTCGACCAGCTCACGCATCCCGCGGTGTACGTAGAAGCGGTCGCCATAGCACTCATTGAGGTGCTCGGACACGTGCACGACCGTGTCGATTCCAAGCAGATCGGCGACGAAAAACGGACCGAACCGGCCCGCCTCTGGATCTGCGATGAGCGCGTCGAGCTCCTTGACGTCGATCCCGGTCTCCTCCTGGAAGCGCCACATCTCAGAGACGGCCGCGTTGAGGATGCGGTTGACGACAAAGCCGGGCACCTCGGCGCAGCGGATCGGCACCTTGCGGATCGCGTGCGCGAACGTAGCGGCCGCCTGGGCCGTCTCCTCGGAGGTGTCCTCGCTCTCGACGACCTCGATCAGCCGCGCCACCGATGCCGGGAAGAAGAAGTGAAACCCGACCACTTGCTCGGGACGGCCGGTGACCTCGCCCATCTCGGTGATCGACAGCGACGATGTGTTGGACGCGAGGATCGCGTGCCCCGGCGTCGCCTCGTCGAGCTCGGCAAACACGGCGCGCTTTAGCTCCATCCGCTCGGGCACCGCCTCGACCGCGAAGTCCACGTCGCCGAAGCCGTCGTAGTCAGTCGCGATCGAGATCAGCCCGAGCCTGCGCTCGAGCTCGTCGCCGTCGAGCTTTCCCTCGTCGACCTGCGCCTGCCACAGCGCGCGCGCCTTGTCGGCGCCCACCTGCGCGGCAGCCTCGTCGATGTCCTTGAGCATCACCGGGATGTCGGCGTTGGCGATCACGTGCGCGATCTCGCCGCCCATCGTCCCCGCGCCCACGACTGCTGCCTTGAAGACGAACATGAGCGCGTGAGTCTAGGGTCCGGCGAGCGACCGATGCGAGCCGACCTCGGCGCCAAACCGGCTGAGCGTGGTCGCCAGCGACGTGGCCATCGCCCGCTTGATGAACAGCGCGTCCACGACCGGCGTGAACATCGTGCGCTTCTTCACGTCGTAAGCGAGCGACAGCTGCACCTCGACTCCGTCGTCGACCGGCACGAACGCCACGCTCTGGCGCCCGGTGATCGACGAGTCGTCCACCGCGACCGTCTGGCCGGCCAGCGGCTCGTGCGCGATGACCCGCTCGACGACATGGCCGCGTCCCGCCGGCCCGGAGTCCCAGGTGACCGACGAGCCGACGCCCGGCCAGTCTCCGGCGACCTCAACCACCCTGCGCAGCCCCTCGACCCAGGCCGTCCAGCGGCTCGTGTCATACCAGCGCTGCTCGATCTCGTAGACCGTCCCGGGAAGTGTCTGGGTAACCGTCACCGTGCGCACGGAGCGGATTATCGCCCCGCCGGCCGAGGCGAGCGGCTACGCTCGGGTAGCGCGATGGCCAACATGCTGCCCGAGTCCATCGAGCCTTACGAGAACATCTCCTCGAAGGCTTACGAGCATCCCGCCGACCGGGCCGCTACCGCCGCGCTGAAGGCGGTGCCGATGCTCGACACGGTCGTGCGCAAACTGATCGAGTGGCAGTACGAGCGGGCCCTGCGCCAGCTATATCTGGGTAACTCCCTGAAGGTCGGCGAGCACCAGCTTTCCGAGCTCTGGGCCGCGCACAACGGCGTGTGCCGCGTCCTGGATGTCGAGCGCCCGGATCTGTATGTCAGCTACGGGGTCCCCGGTGGCGCGGCGGCGATCGGCTCGACCAACCCGATCATCGTGTTCGACTCGCAACTGCTGCATTGGCTGGGTCCGGGCGAGCAGCGCGCGGTGATCGCCCACGAGCTCGGTCACATCCTGTCCGACCACCTCGTGTACACGACCGCGCTGCAGATCCTGCTGAGCGTCACGATGCCGATGCCGTTCTTCTTGGGGATCCCGTTCCGCGCCGTCAGGGCCGTGCTGCTCGAGTGGTTCCGCGCCGCCGAGCTCAGCTGCGACCGCGCGGCGACGCTGGCGGTCCGCGATCCGCAAATCGTGTGCCGGTCGCTGATGGTGATCTCGGCCGGGATGCCCGCCGACAGGCTCAACCTCGATGCGTTCATGTCCCAGGCGATGGAGTACGAGAGCTGGGACGACCCGTCCGACCGGGTGCGCCGCTTCTTCAACGAGATCAACCAGACCCACCCGTACTCGGTCCGGCGCGTCTCGGAGATCATGAAGTGGGTCCAGAGCGGCGAGTACGACCGCATCGTCCGCGGCGAGTACCGCCGCCGTGACGACCCGACCGATGTCCGCCAGGAGGCCGGCGACGCGGTGAACTTCTACGCCGAGCGCTTCCGGGAGATCTTCCGGGAGACCGGCGAGAACCTCGCCAAGGCGGGGTCGCAGATCGGCGGTGTCGCCGACCAGCTCGCCGACTGGATCCGCACGCGCGGGGGCCCGGGCGGCTCGGGCTTCGGCGGCTCGGGCTTCGGCGGCTCGGGCTCCGGCGGCTCAAGCTCCGGCGGTCCGGGCTCCGGCGATCGCCCCGGGTCCGACTCCCCCGGTGGCGACGTCTTCGGCGACGAGCTCGACGACGAGGCGTAGCCGAACGGCGGGCACTCGCCCGCAGCCCGCTTCGGGTCCAACCCCAGCTGCGCGCCCTGAGTTCGCCGCCGTCCCTCCGACCTGCGCGCTTAATACGGCATATAGCCGCACAACCCGCGTCGGTCGGCTCGACCGCCGCCAAATCCGCTTGACAACCGACACTTCACCGATATATCGTTACTGTGTCGATTGCATAAGGAGGGATAAGGCATGACTCACGCTGAGAGTGCGGGGAACTGGGCCTTCGGGCCATGGGGCGCGGCGCCGGCCGAGCACTTGCGCGCAATGAAGCTGCGCTGGATGAAGGGCGATCCGCGTCAGCGCAAGATCGAGCACCTGGAACGCCTCGCAGCGCTGCGTCACCTGGGCGAGCCGTTCGGCGGTGGCGGACCGATGTGGGGCCGCGGCGGACCGTTTGGCGGGGGCCGCGGTCGTGGCCGCAGGCGCCGGGGCGACGTACGAACCGCGCTGCTGTTGCTGCTCGCCGAGGAGGCGCGCAACGGCTACCAGCTGATGCAGACCATCGAGGAGCGAAGCGGCGGCCGCTGGCGGCCCAGCCCGGGATCGGTCTACCCCGCGCTCGCGCAACTAGAGGACGAAGGCCTTGTGCGCGCGGTTGAGCGCGACGGGACGAAGCTGTTCGAGATCACCGACGCCGGCCGCGAGCACGTGGCGGCCGCGCACGGACAGACGGCGCCCTGGGATATGGAGGACGACCCGGCGTTCGAGACGTTGGCCGAGCTTCGCTCGCTCGTGCACCAGATCGCGATGGCCGCCGGGCAGGTGGTCCAGGCCGGCGACGAGCAGCAGATCGGGCGCGCACGCGACACCCTCGCCGACACGCGCCGCAGGCTTTACCGGATCCTCGCCGAAGACGACGACGCGTCGCCCTCCTCACGGGAACCTGATGCCTGACGTCGTAATGTAGATGCCAGGCATGGGATCCAGCGAGAACGGTCATCATCCCGCGGCGATCGAGGTCCGCGAGCTCACCAAGACCTTCGGCGATGTGCAGGCCGTCCGCGGCGTGGACTTCGAGGTCGCCACCGGCGAGGTGTTCGGCTTCCTCGGCCCGAACGGGGCCGGCAAGACGACCACGATCAACATGCTCTGCACGCTGGCCCGACCCACGTCGGGCGAGGCCCGGGTCGCGGGACACGATGTGGTCCGCGAGCGCGACGACGTCCGGCGCAACATCGGCCTCGTGTTCCAGGACCCGACGCTCGACGGCTACCTGACCGCCGCCCAGAATCTGCGCCTGCACGCCGAACTCTACGGCGTCCAGTCCGATCTCGTTGAGCCCCGGATGCGGCAGGTGATGACGATGGTCGGGCTGTGGGACCGCAAGGACACCACGGTCGGCACGTTCTCGGGCGGCATGCGCCGGCGGCTGGAGATCGCCCGCGGCCTGATGCATTCCCCGCGCGTGCTGTTCCTCGACGAGCCGACGATCGGCCTGGATCCGCAGACCCGCCGCTCGATCTGGGAGTACATCCGCGAGCTCAAGGAGCGCGAGGAGATCACGATCTTCATGACCACGCACTACATGGACGAAGCCGAATGGTGCGACCGGATCGCGATCATGGATCACGGGCAGATCGTCGCGCTGGAGCGCCCCGAGGAGCTCAAGGCCCAGGTCGGGACCGATCGGGTGATGATCCACACCGAGGACGACGAGGCCGCGATCGCCGCGCTGGCCGAGCGGTTCGGGATCGAGGCGGGAATGTCCGAGGGCATGGTGACGTTCGGAGTGCCCGCCGGCGAGGAGTTCGTGCCGCGGCTGTTCTCCGATCTCGGCGTGCCGATCAAGTCCGTCAACGTCTCACGCCCGACGCTCGACGACGTGTTCATGTCCTACACCGGGACGACGATCCGCGACGCCGAGGAGGATCAGTCGCGCCACCGAAACCGCGTGATGATGCAGATGATGCACGGAGGTAGGCGATGAGCACCACGGTCGACCGCACCCACGAAGGCGCACCGCAGCAGCCGGCGCCTGAGATCGTCCGTGTCAGCGTCCCCCAGCGCTCCCTGGCCTCCGAGCTGCGGGCGATCCGGATCGTCTGGCGCCGCGAGCTGATCCGCTTCAAGTCAGACCGGCTGCGGATCGTCACCTCGCTCGTGCAGCCGCTGCTGTTCCTGTTCGTGCTCGGGTCGGGCCTGCAGAGCATCGCCAACGCGGGCACCCACGGCGTCGACCTCAAGACCTTCATCTACCCCGGGATCCTCTGCATCGCGGTGATGTTCACGGCGATGTTCTCGGCCGCTTCGATCGTGTGGGACCGCGAGTTCGGCTTCCTTCGCGAGATGATGGTCGCGCCGGTTCGCCGCAGCTCGATCGTGATCGGCAAGTGCCTCGGCGGCGCGACCGTGGCGAGCTTCCAGGGCGTGATCGTGATCGCGTTGGCGGGACTCGTGGGCGTCCCCTACGACCCACTGCTGATCCTCGGGATCTTCGGGCTCCAACTGCTGCTGGCATTCTCGATCACAGCGTTCGGGGTGATGGTCGCGGTACGCATCAAGCAGATGCAGTCGTTCATGGGCGTCATGCAAATGATCGTGATGCCGATGTTCTTCATCTCCGGAGCCCTGTTCTCGGTCGCGGCGCTCCCCACGTGGCTGACGATCCTCAACCGCATCGATCCGCTCACCTACGCCGTCGACCCGATGCGCAAGCTCGTGTTCTCGCATCTGTCGCTGTCCCCGGCGGCACAGAAGGCGCTCGATCCCGGCGTCACCTGGTGGGGATGGCACGTCCCGGGGCTGCTCGAAGCATTCGTGATCTTCGCGCTCGGCATCGTGATGCTGGGGATCGCGATCTGCGAGTTCAGTACAACCGAGTAGGTATAAGACCGGCCGCCGCCCTTTCCCGTTTACTACGCGTGAGGCCGGCGGCCCCGGAGCCGCCGGCCTCGGCTTCAACTGTGTCTGAGCCTGCGGCTTAAGCGGTCGCCGCCGCGGGCTGCTCAACTCGCCGCGGGAGCAGCGTTTCGCGAGCGATCACGAGTCGCTGGATCTGAGCGGTGCCCTCGTAGAGCTGGAGGATCTTGGCGTCGCGCATCAGCTTCTCGACCTTGTACTCCTTGATGAAGCCGTAACCGCCGTACACCTGCACGGCGTCGGTGGTGACCTCCATCGCGGTGTCGGCGGCAAACCGCTTGGCGTGCGAGGACTCGAGCGTGTTGCGCTTGCCCTGATCGAGCAGGACGGCCGAGTTCCAGGTCGCAAGCCGCGCGAGGTGGATCTTCGTCGCCATGTCGGCGATCAGGAACTGGATCGCCTGGTGCATGGCGATCGGGACGCCGAACTGGACGCGCTCCTTCGAGTAGTCGATTGCGAATTCCATCGCGGCACGCGCAACGCCGGTGGCCATCGCCGCCACGCCCGGCCGCGTGCGGTCGAGCGTCATCATCGCGATCTTGAAGCCCTTGTTCTCCTCGCCGACGAGGTGGTTGAGCGGGATCTCGATCTCGGGGAACGTGATCGTCGCCGTGTTCGAGGCACGCTGACCCATCTTGTCCTCGTGCTTGTCGACGACCACGCCGGCCTCGCGCGGGACGATGAAGCACGAGATGCCGCGGTGGCCGGCCTCCTTGTCGGTCTTGGCGTAGACCGTGTACCAGTTGGCGTACTCACCGTTGGTGATGAAGCACTTGCTGCCGTTGATCACCCACTTGTCGCCCTTACGGACGGCGGTCGTCTTCATGCCCGACACGTCGGACCCGGCGTCGGGCTCGGTCAGACAGAACGACGCGAGCAGCGGCGCCTCGCTCATCGGGGCGAGGTACTGCTTCTTGAGCTCGTCGGACGCGGCGAGCACAATGGGCGCCGTCGCCAGGCCGTTGCAGGTCAGCGACGTGCCGATGCCGGAGCATCCCCACGCGATCTCCTCTTCGATGATCGCGCCGTCGAGGAAGCCGAGGCCAGGGCCGCCGTATTCTTCCGGCAGGTGGCCGTTCATCAGGCCCAGCTCCCAGGCCTTCTCGATGATCTCTCCGGGCCACGTCCCGTCCTTGTCGTACTCCCAGGCGACCGGACGGATCTCCTTTTCCGCGAACTCATGCGCCATCTCGCGCATGTTCTTCTGCTCGTCGGTGAGCGTGAAATCAACCACTTTGGGTTTCTCCTTAGTAAAAAGGCCCTGCTAAACAGTAGATTGACTAGTCAGTCAACCGCAATAATGGTACCCCAAACAGAGGCGCCCGCAATCAGTAAACGTCCGCTGCATTCCGCTCCTTGCGAAAACCGCCCGAGCCGCCCGGCGTACGCAACACTTAAGCCGTGCAGCACGCGTTCGGCACAGTTCTGTGGGTCGTCTGCATCCTGGGCGCAATCGGCGCATTCGCGGCGCTCGTGACGGGCAGCAGGACGTGGAAGGACTACGGCAAAGGCGGCCTGTCGCTGGACGGCGACGGCCCCAGCGGGCCTCCTGCCGGATCCGCCGCCGCGATCCACGAGCGCAACACGGAAATCCGCGAGATGCTCGAGGCCCGCAACGTCCGCCGCGCCCGCCGCGGCGAGCCGCCGCTCGACGTCGATGAGGAGCTGGCGCGGCTGACGGCGCCGCTGATCGACCCCGAGCTGCGCGGCGAGATTCGCGACCTCGTGATCGCCCGCAACACGCGGCGCGAGCGCCTCGGCAAGCCGCCGCTGGACGTCGAGGCCGAGATCGAGCGCGAGATCGCCGGGCTTACCGATCTGTAGGCGTACCGCTTCACGTCGGAGTCCGTTCTAGGTACGCTGCGCGGCGATGGCTGACGCCCGCCACTTCGAGCTCGATGACCTGGTCAACCGGCCGGGCACGTACTTCAACCCGCAGACCGAGGTGCTGGTCACCGTCGACGACTCGCCCGACCTGGACACCGAGATCTTCAACATGGAGGACTTCGAGGGCGCCGACTGGATCCTGATCTCCGACGAGTCGGCGATCGACGAGAACCGTCGCGACGAGCTGCTCGAGCGCTTCCAGGTCCGTCACCAGCCCGGCACGCTGTCCCACGACGAGGACGACGAGGACGAGGTCGACGAGCTCGAGCCCGACGAGGACGACTACGAGGCCGAGTAGGTCGCGCTAGCTACCGTTCAGGATCGACGCGCAGC
>Ga0207693_10003092_pt1 | contig 14343 bp, 8 predicted proteins | sample LARL81metaG_FD_184347 | JGI IMG/M metagenome (GOLD analysis project Ga0207693, IMG submission 184347) | Corn, switchgrass and miscanthus rhizosphere microbial communities from Kellogg Biological Station, Michigan, USA - LAR L8-1 metaG... | ecosystem: Host-associated > Plants > Roots >...
TGCAATACGAGCAGAAGTTCGGTCCCGGCGACTACCGGCCCAACCTGTTCGTCACGTATTGGGCGTTCCGGGCGATGATCGGATTCTTGGCGGTCCCAGTGGCTTTCGCGCTGCTGGCACTGTGGCTGACGCGCCGCGGGCGGATTCCCGACCAACGCTGGTTCGGCTGGTTCGCGCTGATCACCCTCCCGACGCCGTTCCTCGCCAACTCAGCCGGCTGGGTGTTCACCGAAATGGGCAGACAGCCGTGGGTCGTGGTGCCGAATCCGACCGGAGACCAGATGGTGCGGTTGACCGTGCAACAAGGAGTGTCCGACCACTCCGCCGGGATGGTGTTCTTCTCGCTTGCCGTGTTCGCCCTGCTGTACGGCGTGCTGGCCATGATCTGGTTTTGGTTGATGCGCCGCTACATCGTCGAGGGACCGCTCGAGCACGACTCCGAACCCGCCCCGCCCGCACCGCCGGACTCCGACGACGTGGCTCCCCTGTCCTTCGCCTACTGAGAGGACAAGATCGTGGGACTTCAAGAACTGTGGTTCTTCCTCATCGCGGCGCTGTTCCTCGGCTTCTTGATCCTCGAGGGTTTCGACTTCGGGGTCGGCATGCTGATGGTGCCGCTCGGCGCGGTGGGTGAGGGAGATTCCGAAACCCGCAGGCGCGCAGTGCTGAACACAATCGGGCCGGTCTGGGATGGCAACGAGGTGTGGCTGATCACCGCGGGCGCTTCGATGTTCGCGGCGTTTCCGAACTGGTACGCGACGGTGTTCTCGGCCCTGTACCTGCCGCTGCTGGCGCTCCTATTCGCGATGATCCTGCGCATCGTGGGCATCGAATGGCGCGGCAAGATCGACGACCCGCGGTGGCGCGCCCGGGCCGACGCCGGCATCGCGATCGGATCGTGGGTGCCCGCGATCCTGTGGGGCGTGACTTTTGCAATCCTGCTCCGCGGCTTGCCGATTGACGCCGACCACCGCGTGCACCTGTCGGTCGGCGATGTGCTGAATCCGTACACACTGCTTGGCGGGCTGGCGACCGCGTCGCTGTTCGCCTTCTATGGCGCGGTGTTCATCGCGCTGAAGACCGCAGGACCGGTGCGCGACGACGCATTCCGGTTCGCGCGGATGTTGTCGGTCCCGGCCATCGTGCTGGCGGGCGGGTTCGGGTTATGGACGCAGCTCGCGCACGGCAAGGCCTGGACCTGGCTGGCTCTCGCCGTCGCGGTCGTCGCACTGCTGACCGCCGTCGCGCTGATGTGGGCGCGCCGTCGGGAAGGCTGGGCCTTCGTGTCGACAGTCGTGGTGGTGGCAGCGGTCGTCGTGCTGCTGTTCGGCTCGATGTATCCGAACCTGTTGCCGTCCACGCTCAACCCGGAGTGGAGCGTTACGATCTACAACGGGTCGTCGACCGACTACACGCTGAAGATCATGTCGTGGGCGTCGTTGACGTTGCTGCCGCTGGTGATCGGATACCAGGCCTGGACCTACTGGGTGTTCCGCCGCCGAATCACCGCCGACGCGATCCCCGCATCCATCGGACTGTCGAGGCGGTCGAGCTGAACCTGCTGCGAAGTTCTAGGGCGATGCGGCGCTTCCTCGCCGCATCGGTGGCCTGCGGTGTCGTCATCAGCGCCACCACGATCGCGTCGGCCGTGGTGCTGGCGCATATCGTGGCGGGCGTCATCACCGACCCGGGAACCCGCACGGTCGCACACTGGGCCGCCCCGCTGTGGATTCTGGTGACGCTGTGGGTCATCCGCACGCTTGCGCACTGGCTGCAGGGCAGACTGTCGCAACGGGGCGCGACGGCGGTGATCGCCGACCTGGCCGGCGAAGTGCTGCGCACCGTCACCGCGCTGCCACCGCGCCAACTCGCCGCGCAGCGCGATTCCGCCGCCACGCTGATCACCCGGGGCCTTGACGGGTTGCGACCCTACTTCACCGCGTATCTGCCATCGCTGGTCCTTGCAGGCCTTCTCACCCCGGCTGCGGTCGTGGTCATCGCGGTTTACGACGTCTCCTCCGCGTTCATCGTCCTGATCGCGCTGCCGCTCATCCCGATCTTCATGGTGCTGATCGGGTTGCTCACCCGCGACCGGTCCGCGGCGTCGCTGGCCGCGATGACCACCCTGCAGTCGCGGCTGTTGGATCTGGTTGCGGGCATTCCCACGCTGCGCGCACTCGACCGGGTGGGCGGATCTGCACATCGGATCGCCGAACTCGGTGCGGCCCATCGCCGTTCGGCGATGGCGACGCTACGTATCGCGTTTCTGTCGGCGCTCGTGCTCGAGCTGTTGGCCACCCTCGGTGTCGCGCTCGTCGCGGTCGGTGTCGGCCTGCGCCTGGTGTTCGGCGACATAACGCTGGCCGCTGGGCTGACCGCCCTTCTGCTGGCGCCTGAGGTCTTCTGGCCGCTGCGCCGCGTCGGCATGGAGTTCCACGCCGCCCAGGATGGTAAGACCGCCGCCGACAAGGCATTCCGGCTACTCGACACGCTGCACACGCGACCGGCTGGCACGCGCACCGTGACGGCGGCGGGTGCAACCATCCACATCGATGCGCTAGACACCGCCGTCGAACCTGGCCTGGTTACAGTGCTGACCGGACCCAACGGCGTTGGCAAGACCACGCTGCTGCAGACGATTCTCGGGTTGAGTCCCGGTGACGTTCGGGTCGCCGGTGTTGACGTCGCCGACCTGGATCCCCAGGCGTGGCGGAGCCAGGTGGCATGGCTTTCACAGCGACCAGTGCTGGTGCCCGGCAGCATCCGCGACAACCTCGAACTGTTCGGGTTACTTGCCGACCTCGACAGCGCCTGCCGCGCCGCGGGTTTTGCGGAGGTGCTGGCCGAACTGCCGAACGGACTGGAGACCGTCATCGGCCGCGACGGGGTCGGCCTGTCGCTGGGACAGCGACAGCGGCTGGGTCTGGCCAGAGCGCTCGGCTCATCGGCGCCGGTGGTACTGCTCGACGAGCCCACGTCGCACCTGGACGCCCGGATGGAATCCCGCATCCTGCAAGCCATCGTGGCACGGGCGCGGGCAGGGGCGACCGTGCTCGTCGTCGGACACCGCGAACCCGTGCTGGCGATCGGCGACAGGGTGTTGTACATGGGGAGCCTTGTCGATGCGTGACCTGCTGCGTCCTCGGCTGCCCCGGCTGATGCTGGCCCTCGTATTGGGGGTGCTGTCGCTTGGCAGCGCGCTGGCGCTGGCAGGGGTCTCCGCGTGGCTGATCACCAGGGCATGGCAGATGCCACCCGTGCTGGACCTGTCGGTGGCGGTCGTGGCGGTGCGCGCGCTCGGCATATCGCGCGGCGTGCTCGGCTACTGCCAGCGGCTGGCGTCGCACGACACCGCTCTGCGGGCCGCCGCCGACACGCGGGAGACCCTGTACCGCAGGCTCGCCGACGCGCCTGCCGATGTCGCGATGCGGTTGCACAGCGGTGAGTTGGTGGCCCGCATCGGCGCCTCGGTCGACGAACTTTCCAATGTGCTGGTGCGGGCGGTGTTGCCGATTGCGGTCGCCGCGCTCCTTTCAGTGGCCGCCGTCGCGACGATCGCGGTGATCTCCCCCGTCTCCGCGGTCGTGCTCGCGCTCTGCCTGGTGATCGCGGGTGTGGCCGCGCCGTGGCTGGCGGCCCGAGCCGCGAGCGCCGCGGAGGACGTTGCGGCGCAGCATCATTCCGGCCGTGACGTCGCGGTGATGCTCGCCCTCGAGCATGCGCCCGAATTGCGGGTCAGTGGCCGCCTCGACGCGGTCGTCGCCGAAGCCGATCGCAGGCACCGCGAATGCGGCCATGCCACCGACCGCGCCGCAGCCCCGGCCGCTCTCGCCGCGGCGGCTCCGACCGCGGCCGTCGGCATCAGCGTGCTCGGCGCCGTCGTCGCCGCGATCGGCATTGCCGACGCCGTCGCACCGATGACCGTGGCGATACTGATGCTGTTGCCGCTGTCCGCGTTCGAGGCAATTACCGCCCTGCCCGCCGCCGCGGTGCAGCTCACCCGATCGCGGATCGCGGTCCGCCGGCTGCGCGACCTCACCGAGCGGGACAGCAATATGCGCACGCGACCGCAGGTGACGCCGGTAGCGCTCGAACCTGGTGCCCGGCTGGCGGTCACCGGACCCAGCGGTTCGGGCAAGACCACCCTGCTGATGGCCATGGCCGAAAACCCAGCGAAGGCCGCGTTTTTCGCCGAAGATGCGCATCTGTTCGCCACTACCGTGCGCGACAATCTGCTGGTTGCCCGCGGCGACGCAACCGACGATGAGCTGCGAAACGCGCTGCAACGGGTAGGCCTTGGCGATTGGCTCGATGCGTTGCCCAGCGGCCTGTCGACGGTGCTCGTCGGGGGGGCGGCGGCCGTTTCCGCCGGACAACGCAGGCGACTACTGCTGGCGCGGGCACTGATCTCGACGGTGCCGACCGTGCTCCTAGACGAACCGACCGAGCACCTCGACGCCACGGACGGCAGCGAAGTGCTGACCGAACTCCTCACCCCCGGCGCGCTTTTCCCGGCCGAACGCGCCGTCGTCGTCGCCACCCACCACCTGCCCGACGAGGTTGTCTGTCCCGTACTCAACCTCACACCCGGCGGGTAGCCTCACCGGCATGAGCGAACCGCCGCCGCCACCCCAATATGGCGCGTACCCCGGCAGCTACCCGCCGCCGCCACCCCAGCCCTACTCCGGGTTCGCCCTCCCGCCGAGCGGGCCACGCAACGGGCTCGGCATCGCCGCGCTGGTTATCGCGATCGTCGGGCTGGTGTTCTGCTGGACGGTGGCAGGCGGCGTCATCCTCGGCCTGACCGCCGTGATCATCGGGTTCGTCGCGCAGGGCCGGGTCAAACGTGGTGAGGCGACGAACGGCGGTGTCGCGATCGCCGGAATCGTGTTGGGGTTCTTGGCGATCATCGTGTCGCTCATCTTCATTCCGATCTGGATCGGGGTCTTCGCCGAGGTCGGCGGGACGGACTACGTCGACTGCCTGTCCAAGGCCGGGTCCGACAACCAGGCCATCCAGAAGTGCGCCGACCAGTTCCGCGACCGCGTCGAAAACCAGTTCTCCGTCACGATCACGCCCCACGACTAGCTACACACCGCGCCGCCTCGGCATGAATTCCAGCGACAGCAGCACGATCAACAGCGGCAGCACCTGCGTCAGCGACGCCATGACGTAGCGGCGGTCACCCAGCGCGTGGAATTTGCGCAGGTAGCGGTACAGGGATTCCAGCGCGATCAGCGCGTCGCCGAGGTGGATGGCCGTGTAGATCAGGCTGGCGATCTTGCCCCGGTTCCTGTCGTTGAAGATCTCCGGGAACGCCGCGAACGCCAACGACAGCCGCTCCGCCCCGTTATCGCGGGCCCACGCGATCATGTCGACCGACAGCCGCTCGTCGATGCCGTTGGGCGCGCCGCGACGCCGCCACGGCACGTCGAGTGACACCTCAGTGCCATGCCCCGCGGTCGCATACCGGTGAAATCCCTGCACCCGTCCGTGTTTGTCGCGGGCGACGATCAAAAGCACCCCGGGGTAGCAGCCCTCGAGCGCGCCGTCGAGGCACATCGAGAACCCGCGCTCGGTGCGCGCGCCGCTGGGCGACGCCTGCAGCACCTCCGTCAACTCCGCGCGCAGGCGGCCATCGAGGCCCTGCTCGGAAACCACCTCGGTGGTGATGCCGAAGTTCTGCGTGCGCTGCACGGCCTGACGCAGGTTGCGGTACTTGCGCCCGACCATGTCGAACGTCGCCACGTCGATGACCACGTCGCGCCCGATCGGCACTGCCCGCAGCGACTGGCCGAGCGCCGCCGCGTCGGCCCACAGATCCAGCCGCTGCCGGCTGCAGCCAAGCACGACCAACCGCCAGCCGCGGCCGTGACACATGGCGGCGAAGTCGGCGACAAGCTCGGCGAAGCGGGTTTCGTCGCCGACCGGATCGCCGGCGACGACGGCGTAGCCCATCCGCGTCCGGTAGGCGATGGCCGCCGTGCCATCGACGTTGAAGTGATAGCACTTCATATCCTGCATGGCGAACGGCGCGAGCGGGTCACCCTTCGTCATGTCCACCAGAGCCCAAATCCGGGGCAGCTCATCGGGATTCGGCCGCGCCCCGGTCGGCCACATCAACAGCCCGCCTGCCGACACGATGATCATGTTGCCGAGTAGGTCGAACACCAGCATGTGCGCACCAAGGCCGGCCAGCACCGCCGCCAGCGCCAGCCAGGCGTGTGCCGCCGTCACCGGCCTGCCCAGGAAGATGCCGCGTGCGATAAGCGCGACCGCGGACAGAAGCGTCAGCGACCATGCCAGCCTGCCCGCGGCCTGCCAGTCGCGATCATGATCACGGGCCAGCAACACGATCAGCCAACAGAACAGGGACAGCACAGCCAGCGCGCCGATCCAGCGGGCGGCAGGCGAATCCACCTGGACGACGACCCGCTCGCGGGCCCGCAGCCCCGGAGCAAAATGCACGTGCGATTCGCTCACAAAAAAAGGTTACGCGCGCTAACCCTTGGGACCCGGGAAATACTTGACGATGCCCTCCTGGACCACGGTGGCCAACAACTGCCCCGACCGGTCGAAGAAATGCCCGGTGCCGAGGCCGCGCGACTCCGCCGCCACCGGCGAGGACGTGGAGTACAGCACCCATTCGTCGAAATGCACCGGCCGGTGCAACCACACCGTGTGGTTCATCGTGACGGCAAAGATACGGTCGTAGCCCCACGACAGCCCGTGCGTGGTGATGATCGAGTCGAGCACCGTGGTGTCGGACGAGTACACCAGCGCCGCGGCGTTCAGCACCGGGTCGTCGGGCATGGTTCCTTCGGCCTTCATCCAGACCCGGTTGTAGGTCAGCTTCTTTCCCTTGTCGCGCATCACCCAGGTCGGATCGTTGGTGTAACGCCAGTCGATCGGCCTCAGCGCGTTGACGAAATGCGGCACGACGTCCTCGTACCCGCGCAGAAGCTCGTCAACTGGGGGCACCGACTCGGGATCGGGCAGCTCCGGCGGTTCGATGCAGTGCTCGATGCCACGACCGCCGGACAGATAGGAGATCATCGCCGTGGTCAGCAGCTGGCCGTTCTGCATCACGTCGACCCGGCGGTTGGCGAAGCGGCGTTCGTCACGCAGCCGCACCACGTGGAACTCGAGGTCTTTCTCGGGGTCGCCGCCCGCGATGAAGTGTGCCGAGATCGTGCTCGGCGGCAGCTTCTCCGACACCGTCCGGCTGCCTGCCACAAAGGATTGCGCCAACATCTGGCCGCCGAACGTGCGCACCGGGTTCTTGCTGGGATGTGAGCCGACGAAGGTGTCGTCGGCTATTCGATTGAGGTCCAGCACCGCCAGCAGCTCGTCGAAATCCGCTGTCGACACTCAGTACCTCCTAGCCCGACTAGACCTATTGTCGGACTCCTCAACGCGGCTGCCGCCGCTTGATCGTCGTCCGACTAGACGTCTTCCTCCCCGATCCGGTGGACGTGGATCAGATTCGTGGAGCCTACTGTGCCGGGTGGCGCACCTGCGACGATGACCACCAGTTCGCCGCGCTTGTAGCGGCCGAGCGCTAGCAGCGACTTGTCCACCTGGCGGATCATGTGGTCGGTGCTTTCCATGTGCGGCACGATGAACGTCTCGGTTCCCCACGTCAATGCCAGCTGGCTGCGCACCTCGGGCAGCGCGGTGAACGCCAGCACCGGCAGCGGGGTATGCAGCCGGGCCAGCCTGCGCACGGTGTCGCCGGACTGAGTGAACGCGACAAGCGCCTTGGCGTCTAGCCGCTCACCGATATCGCGGGCGGCATAGGAGATCACACCGCGCTTGGTGCGCGGCACATGCGCGAGAGGTGGTGCGGCGACCGAGTTCTCCTCGACCGCAGAGATGATGCGGGCCATCGTCTTGACGGCCTCCAGCGGATACTTGCCCACCGACGTCTCGCCGGAGAGCATGACCGCGTCGGCGCCGTCGAGAACCGCGTTGGCGACGTCGGACGCCTCGGCACGAGTCGGCCGGGAGTGCTCGATCATCGACTCCAGCATCTGGGTGGCGACGATGACGGGTTTGGCATTCTCCCTTGCCATTTGGATCGCACGCTTCTGTACCAGTGGCACTTCTTCGAGCGGAAGCTCCACGCCGAGGTCGCCGCGCGCGACCATCACGGCGTCGAACGCCAGCACGATCGCCTCGAGATTGTCGATGGCGTCCGGCTTTTCGAGCTTGGCGATGACCGGCACCCGACGGCCGACACGGTCCATGATCTCGTGCACCAGCTCGATGTCGGCAGGCGAGCGGACAAACGACAGCGCGACCAGGTCCACGCCGACCTTCAGCGCGAACTCGAGGTCTTCGATGTCCTTCTCCGACAATGCGGGCACGGAAACGTTCATGCCCGGCAGCGACAGCCCCTTGTTGTTGCTGACCGGACCGCCCTCGGTGACGGTGCACACCACATCGTTTCCGTCGATGTGCTCGACGATCAGACCGACGTTGCCGTCGTCGACCAGTAGCCGGTCTCCCGCCGCGGCGTCGTTGGCGAGCTGCTTGTAGGTGGTCGACACCCGATCGTGGGTGCCTTCGCAATCATCCACGGTGATGCGGACGGTTTCACCGTTCGCCCAGAACGTGGGACCGTCGGCGAAGCGGCCGAGTCTGATCTTGGGGCCCTGCAGGTCGGCGAGCACACCGACGGCGCGCCCGGTGTAGTCGGAGGCGGCGCGGACCCGCTTGTAGTTGGCCTCGTGGTCGGCGTACGCGCCGTGGCTGAAGTTCAGTCGTGCGACGTCCATCCCGGCTTCCACCAGTGCCCTGACGGTCTCGTCGGTGGCGGTGGCGGGGCCGAGCGTACAGACGATCTTTCCGCGTCTAGTCACGTCTGATGAGCATAGTCGTGAATCGGTTCAGATGACGGCCAGGGGAAGGGCGCCGGGCCTGACCGGCTCCGGCAGATCCGACTCGCCCATCAGATACGTGTCGACAGCGTATGCGGCGCTGCGGCCCTCCGCGATGGCCCACACGATCAGCGACGCACCGCGATGGGCGTCCCCGCAGACAAACACCCCGGCTGCGTCTGTCTGCCAATCCGATCCGCACGGCAAAGCACCGCGCCGGTTGAGTTCCAGGCCGAGACCATCCAACAGTGGCATGTGCTCGACGCCGTCGAAGCCGATGGCCAGCAAAGCCAATTCACAGGGAATCTCAAGCGACTCGCCGACCGGCGTGATGTGTCTGCGGCCGTCGGCGTCGCGTTCGACTCTTACCTCGGCGATCTCCACGGCCCGCACGTGGCCATGCTCGTCGCCCAGAAAACGCTGCACCGCGACCTCGTAGTGGCGGGCACCGCCCTCGGCGTGTGCAGGCGACAGGCGGGTGCGCAGCACGATCGGCCACATCGGCCATGGCGAGCGTGATTCGTCGCGGTACTCCGGCGGCTCGGGGTTGTAATCCAGCTGGGTCACCGACCTCGCGCCCTGCCGGTGCGCGGTGCCGAGGCAGTCCGCGCCGGTGTCACCCCCGCCGATGATCACGACGTGCTTGTTTTTGGCGGAGATCGAGCTTGGCCCGTCGCCTTCGCACTCCTTGTTCGCGGGCACCAGGTGCTCCATCGCCAGGTGCACGCCCGGCAGGTGCCGGCCCTCGACTTCGTTGTCGCGGGCCCTCAGCGCACCCACCGCGAGCACGACGGCGTCGTACTGCTCTCGCAGCTGCTCGATGGTCAGGTCGACCCCGACCTCGCATTCGGTGACGAAACGGGTTCCCTCCGCCCGCATTTGAGCCAGTCGCTGGTTCAGCATGGCCTTCTCGAGCTTGTACTCGGGGATGCCGTAGCGCATCAGGCCGCCGATGCGGTTGTCGCGCTCGTAGACGGTGACGTCATGCCCGGCTCTCGTGAGTTGTTGTGCCGCAGCCAGTCCCGCAGGCCCGGAGCCGACGATCGCTACCTTCTTGTCCGTCGAGATGGCGGCCGGTTGCGGTTCGACGATTCCGTCCATCCAGGCCTGGTCGGCGATGCTCTGCTCGATGCGCTTGATCGTGACGCTGCCGCCGGTCTGCTCCTCGGCGATGGACAGCACGCAGGCCGCCTCGCACGGCGCCGGGCACAGGCGGCCGGTGAACTCCGGGAAGTTGTTGGTGGCGTGCAGGCGGTCGCTGGCCGCATCCCAGCGGCCCCGCCTGACGAGGTCGTTCCACTCGGGGATGAGGTTGCCGAGCGGACAGCCCGCGGTTCCCGAGTGGCAGAACGGGATTCCGCAGTCCATGCAGCGGCGGGCCTGCTGTGACACCTCTCCGGCCCGCTGGTGCGGATCCTGCAGTTCGTAGACCTCGCGCCAGTCGCCGACACGCTCGTCGACCGGCCGCTTAGCCGCCTCGACCTTGGGCACTTCGAGGAACCCGTGCGGATCAGCCACGGCTGGCCTCCATGATCGCGGTGTCGACGTCACGACCCTCCGCCTTGGCCATCCGGGTGGCCTGTAGGACGCGCTGGTAGTCGGTGGGCATGACCTTGGTGAATTGCGCACTGCGCCTTGGCCAGTCGGAGAGCACCGATGTGGCAACGGTGCTGCCGGTGTAGGCGGCGTGCTTAGCGATCACGTCGCGCAGCCAGGTCAGGTCCTCGGGCTCGAGGCGCTGCAGCTCGACCATCTCGGGGTTGACCCTCGCGGCGTCGAGACCGAGCACGAACGCGATGCCGCCGGACATGCCCGCCGCCATGTTGCGGCCGGTCTTGCCCAGCACGACGACCCGGCCGCCGGTCATGTATTCGCAGGCGTGGTCGCCGACGCCCTCGACGACGGTCAGCGCGCCGGAGTTGCGGGCGGCGAACCGCTCACCCACCCGGCCGCGCAGGTAGACCTCGCCGGAGGTGGCGCCGAACAGCAGGGTGTTGCCTGCGATCACGTTGTCTTCGGGCAGGAACAGCACGTCGTCGGGCGGCCGGACGATGACGCGGCCACCCGAAAGACCCTTGCCGACATAGTCGTTGGCGTCGCCGATCAGCTCGAGGGTGATACCGGGCGGCAGGAACGCGCCGATCGACTGGCCCGCCGAGCCGGTCAGCGTGACGTGGATGGTGTCGTCGGGCAGGCCCTGCGCGCCGTAGCGGCGGGTCACCTCGGAGCCGAGCAGGGTGCCGACGGTGCGGTTGACGTTGCGCACGGGCAGCTCGAGCCGCACCGGATGCGCGTCCTCGAGTGCCCCCTCGGCGAGTTGAATCAGCGTGCGGTCCAGCGCCTGATCCAGGCCGTGGTCCTGGCCTCTGACGCGTCGTCGCTGGGTGCGGTTCGTGGGCACGGCGAACACCGCGGTCAGGTCGAGGCCCTTGCTCTTCCAATGGGCGACGCCCTTGTCGGTGTCGAGCACCTCGGCGTGGCCGACGGCCTCGTCGATGCTGCGAAACCCGAGCTCGGCCAGATAGCGCCGGACGTCTTCGGCGATGAACCGGAAGAAGGTCTCGACGAACTCCGGCTTGCCGTTGAATCTGGCGCGCAGTTCCGGGTTTTGGGTGGCGACGCCGACGGGGCAGGTGTCGAGGTGGCAGACCCGCATCATGATGCAGCCGGACACGACCAGCGGGGCGGTGGCGAAGCCGTACTCCTCCGCCCCGAGCAGCGCGGCGACGATCACGTCGCGTGCGGTGCGCATGCCGCCGTCGCATTGCACAGTGATGCGGTCCCGCAGGCCGTTGAGCATTAACGTCTGCTGGGTGTCGGCGAGACCGATCTCCCACGGCACGCCAGCGTGTTTGAGGCTAGTCAGGGGCGCGGCGCCCGTGCCGCCGTCGTGACCCGAAATGAGGACGACGTCGGCGTGCGCCTTGGAAACGCCTGCCGCGACGGTGCCGACACCGACGGAGCTGACGAGCTTGACGTGGATGCGGGCGTCGGAGTTGGCGTTCTTCAGGTCGTGAATGAGCTGGGCCAGATCCTCGATCGAATAGATGTCATGGTGCGGCGGCGGGCTGATGAGGCCGACGCCTGGTGTCGAGTGCCGGGTCTTGGCGATGTTCGGATACACCTTGAAGCCCGGAAGCTGGCCGCCCTCACCGGGTTTGGCGCCCTGAGCCATCTTGATCTGGATGTCGGTGGCGTTGACCAGGTAGTCGCTGGTGACTCCGAAGCGGCCGGAGGCGACCTGCTTGACCGCGCTGCGCCGTTTCGGATCGTAGAGACGGTCGACATCCTCACCGCCCTCGCCGGAGTTGGACCTTGCGCCGAGGTTGTTCATGGCGATGGCCATTGTTTCGTGCGCCTCGGCCGATATGGAGCCGTAGCTCATCGCGCCGGTGTTGAATCGGGTGACGATCGACTCGACGGGTTCGACTTCCTCAAGCGGCACCGGTGCCCGTGTTCCCTTTTTGAACTCGAACAGTCCCCTCAGGGTGCCGCCCTCTTTGGACAGGCGGTTCACCTCATCGGAGTACTGCGCGAAGACCTCGTGCCGACCGGTGCGGGTCGAATGCTGCAGCAGGAAGACCACTTCCGGGGTGAACAGGTGCAGCTCGCCTTCCCGGCGGAACGCGTACTCACCGCCCACCTCGAGGCGGCGATGCACACGTTCGGTCGGGTTCTCCGGGTAGGCGCGTCGATGGCGCTGCTTGACTTCCTCGGCGATTACGTCCAGTCCGGCGCCGCCGAGTTGGGTTGGCGTGCCGGTAAAGTACTCGTCGATGACGCCTTTGTTGATGCCGACGGCCTCGAACGCCTGCGCGGCGGTATAGGAGGCGATGGTGGAGATGCCCATCTTGCTCATCACCTTCATCACGCCCTTGCCGAGCGCCTTGAGGTAATTGCGCACGGCCGCGGCGGGTTCGATGCCGGTGAGTTCGCCTTCACGGATGAGGTCCTCGATCGACTCGAAGGCCAGATACGGGTTGACCGCCGCGGCGCCGAAGCCGATGAGCATCGCGATGTGGTGCACCTCGCGGGCGTCGCCGCTTTCGACGACAAGTGCGACGGTGGTGCGCTTCTTGGTGCGTACCAGGTGGTGATGCACCGCCGAGACCGCCAGCAGCGACGGGATCGGCGCCCTGGTGTGGTCGGAGTCGCGGTCCGAGATGACCAAGGTGCGTGCGCCTTTGGCGATCGCATCGCAGGCCCGCTGCCGCAGATCCTCGAGGGCATCGGCGAGGCCTTCTCCGCCCCGTTCGACTTCATAAAGGGCCTTCAGCACAGCCGTCCTGAGGCCGGGGTGCTCGCGGTCGTCGTTGATGTGGACGATCTTGTTGAGCTCGTCGTTGTCGAGAACTGGCCAACGCAGCACGATCTGGCGGCACGACGCGGCGGTCGGCTCGAGGAGGTTCTGCTCGGGACCCATGACGCGGGCCATCGAGGTGACGACCTCTTCGCGGATGGCGTCCAGCGGTGGGTTGGTCACCTGGGCGAAGAGTTCGACGAAGTAGTCGTAGAGCAGCCGGGACCGTTGGGACAGCACGGCGGTCGGGGTGTCGGTGCCCATCGAGCCCAGTGGCTCTGCACCCGATGCGGCCATCGGCGTGAGCAGGATGCGGAGATCTTCTTCGGTGTAGCCGAAGGAGACCTGGCGGCGCACGACGGACTCGTGGTTGGGTTGGACACGGACGCGCTCGGGCAGCGTCTTGAGGTCGAGCAAGCCGGTGTGTAGCCATTCGCCGTAGGCCTCTTGCTTACTCAGACCTTCTTTTATCTCGTCGTCGGAGACGATGCGGCCCTGTGCGGTGTCGATCAGGAATATCTTGCCGGGCTGAAGCCGCCCTTTGGCGACGATCTCGGCGGAGGGCACGTCGAGCACACCGCTCTCGCTGGCGAGGATGACGCGGTCGTCGATGGTCCGCCACCAGCGGCCCGGCCGTAACCCGTTGCGGTCCAACACCGCTCCGACGAGCGTGCCGTCGGTGAACGTGACGCAGGCCGGGCCGTCCCACGGCTCCATCAGGGAGCCGTGGAACTGCCAGAAGGCGCGTTCAGCGGTGTCCATGGTCGCGTTGTTCTCCCATGCCTCGGGAATCATCATCAGCACGGCGTGGGGCAAGCTGCGGCCGCCGAGGTGCAGCAGTTCGAGCACTTCGTCGAAGGACGCCGAGTCGGATGCCTCAGGTGTGCAGATCGGCGAGAGCCGGGACAGGTCGCCGGGGATCGTCGAGCTGGCCAGCATGGCCTCGCGGGCGTGCATGCGGTTGCGGTTGCCGCGCACGGTGTTGATCTCACCGTTGTGGGCGACGAAGCGGAACGGATGGGCCAGCGGCCAGGAGGGGAACGTGTTGGTGGAGAACCGGCTGTGCACGATCGCGATCGCGCTCATACAGCGTTCGTCCCGCAGGTCCGGAAAGTATTGGGGCAGCTGCATTGTCGTGAGCATGCCCTTGTAGACCATGGT
>Ga0207693_10003093_pt1 | contig 14342 bp, 13 predicted proteins | sample LARL81metaG_FD_184347 | JGI IMG/M metagenome (GOLD analysis project Ga0207693, IMG submission 184347) | Corn, switchgrass and miscanthus rhizosphere microbial communities from Kellogg Biological Station, Michigan, USA - LAR L8-1 metaG... | ecosystem: Host-associated > Plants > Roots >...
GAAGTCGCCGCCGTCGAGCTGGTAGAGCGGCGGCAGCGGCTCACCTCCGTAGCGCAGCAGCCCGTAGGGGTTGTCCTCGACGACCAGCAGCTCCTCCGCCCGGGCCAGCTCGACCAGGCGCCGCCGGCGCTGCAGCGACATCGTCACCCCGGCCGGGTTCTGGAAGCTCGGCACCGAATAGATGAACTTCGGCCGCCGGCCTTCGGAGCGCAGCTCGGCAAGCAGCTCCTCCAGCACCTCGACCTGCATCCCGTCCTCGTCGCATTCGACCTGGACGACGTCGGCCTGGTAGCTGCACAGGGTCGGGATCGCGCCCGGGTAGGTCGGCGCCTCGCAGATGACGACGTCGCCGGGGTCGATCAGCGTCTTGCAGACGAGGTCGATCGCCTGCTGGCCGCCGGTGGTGACGATGATGTCGTCGGGGTCCGGCAACATCCCCTCGGCGCCCATCACCTCGAGGATGCAGTCCTTGGTCTCCTCGAAGCCCTCGGTCGGCCCGTACTGCAGCGCCTTCGCCGCCGACTCCTGGGCGATCCGCGTCATCTGCGCGGCAAAGCTCTGCGGCGGGAAGGTCGAGGTGTCGGGGAGGCCACCGGCGAGCGAGATCACTTCCGGCCGCGCCGTGATCGCCATCAGGTCGCGCATCGCCGAGGAGCGCATCACCCCGGTCCGCTCGGCGAAGAGGCCGGCGTAGCGCTCGAGGTCGCGGGTGCCGGCGTGCGAGCGGCGGCGATGGGTCGGCTCGGGGACTTCTGCCATCGCTGAAGTGTGGCGGATCGACGGTCGCATATCGCAAAGGGTTAGGTTTTCGGCGTGGACGTTCTAACCGAGCTTGGAATTGGGCTGGCGGTCGGCATGCTCGCCGGCACCACCGGCACCCACGGGTCCGCCCGCGGCCGGATGACGCTCCTCGCCGCCGTGATCGGCTTCGTCGTCGGCTTCCTGCTGGAAGGGATCCTCGGCGCGGTGCTCGGTCTGGCCGGCGCCGCCCTGGCCTGCGTGGTCATCAGCGACGTCGTCTACGGCGCCAGCCGCCGCGAGGGCAGCGGCGGCGGAGCGCTTGCCTTCATCGTCAGCCTCGTCGCCCTGGTCGTGATCGCGATCGCCCTCCTCGTCCCGATCGTCGTCATCGTTCTCGTCCTGGCGCTGATCTGGCTCGGCGTCACCCGCCACCGCCGCGCGCAGCGCAAACACGCCGGGCTTCGCGTCCTCCGATAAAGACGCCGACGGGCAACAGCGCCCTACGGGCAACGGCGTCGGCCCGCTGTGCATCATTGAGCCGATGCCGCCGCGCAAGAAGCTCGTCCTCACCTACGTCGACTCGCTGCGGACCGACATGCTCGAACGGGCGATCGACGAGGAGAGGGCGCCGACCTTCGCCGCCCTTGTCGAGCGCGGCGTCCTGATCGGAGACTGCGTCTCCAGCTTCCCCTCGGTGACGCCGGTCGCCAGTGCCGAGATGGTGACGGGGGTGGGCGCCGACGGCCACTGGATCAGCGGCATGAACTGGTACCACCGGCTCGAGCGGCGCTATGTCGAGTACGGCTCCTCGCTGGAGGCGACCCGCGCCTTCGGCGTCTTCCTCGCCCTCTACGACCTCGTCTACAACATGAACCTCGCCCACCTCAGCCCGGAGGTGGAGACGGTCTTCGAGAGCCTCGAAGACGCCGGCGCCCGCACCGCCTGCACGCCGTTCCTGATCTACCGCGGCCGCCGCCGCCACGAGGTCTCGCTGGAGGGGCTGCTGCGCCGCGCCGTCGACGCGACCAAGCTGAAGTTCCACCACCACACCTGGGGCCCGACCGACCTCTTCTACGGCGACCTCTACGCCAGCCGCAAGGTTCCCTGCCGCTCGACCTCGATTCCCGGTGTCCGCGACGGCTACGCAGCCTGCTGCGCGGCCGAGCTGCTGAAGGAGGACCTCTACGACTTCCTCCTGCTCTCGCTGCCGGACAACGACAACTACTCCCACCAGCACGGCCCGGAGGCGACGGTCGAGTCGATCGCCAAGGCCGACCGCGCCTTCGCCACCTACGCGGAGGAAGCCGGCGGCCTTGACGAGTTCTTGGAAACGCATGCGGTGATCCTGCTCGCCGACCACTCGCAGACCGAGGTCCACCGGGGACTGCCGCTGGCTGAGCTGCTCGGAGCCGAGTGGTCGGTCCTGCAGCCCTCCGAGGAGCGGCCGGAGCGGGCCCAGCTCGCGGTCAGCCCGACCGGGCGGGCGGCGCACGTCTACCTGCTGCCGGGGGAGGGCCAGCGCGCGGAGCCGCTCGAGGTGGCGGCGCGGCTCGGCGTGATCGAGGGCGTCGACCTGGTCTGCCGGCTGGAGGGCGAGGACGGGTTGCCGCTGCGGCGCGAAGGGCCGGGGATGCCGACGGCCGGGGGCGAGTGGGCTGTGGCCGAACGCGACGGCGCGGCGGTGCGGTTCCGGCCCGGGGGAGAGGTTGCCGACCTCCGCGGCGGGTGCTGGGAGGTCGAGGGGAAGCTGGAGGCGATAGAGGCCTCTGTCGAGGCCGGCCGCCTCCGCAGCGAGACCTACCCCGACCCGCTGGCGCGGGTCTGGTCGGCGCTGACCGCGCCGCACGCGGGCGACTTCGTCCTCTCGCTCGCGCCTGGGTTCGAGGCGGTCGACTGGGGCGGGGTGAGCCATGCCGGCGGCGGCAGTCACGGAGCGCTCGACGCAGGCGATTCGCTCGGCCCGCTGCTCTTCGTCGGCTGCGGCCCGGACTCGGCGGGCGAGCGCGAGCAGTGGGCGCTGCGCGACGTCGCCCCGATCATTCGCGAGCACTTCGGGGTGCGCGACGGATGAGGGGGTGGAGCGCGGGGGAGGGGCGGGGGGGTCTCCTACCGGACCCGCTCGCTTCGCTCGCTCTAAGTGTCCGTACGAAGACCCCCCCGCCCCTCCCCGCAGTGGCCGTCGGGCTCCTCTTTGTCGCGCTTTTGGTTTCAGGGTTTCTGCCGGGCGCCGTCTCTGCTGATGGGGGAAAGATCACCCGGGACGAAGCGATCGCTGCTGCCGACAAGGACCCGAAGGTTCTCGAAGAGGAACGGGAGCATGGTGAGCTGGGACCGACCGCGAGCCTCGACGAGGGGCACTGGGAAGTCGCCTACTTCGCCGGCGGCGAGGAGCTGGCCCTCGTCCTCGTCGACCCCCACAGCGGTGAGGTGACCGAGGCATGGACCGGCTACCAGGTCGCCTGGAAGATGGCCCGCGGCTATTCCGGCGCGTTCGGCCACAAGCTCAACGCACCCTACGTCTTCCTGCCGCTCTGCCTGCTCTTCCTCCTCGGTCTGATCGACTGGCGGCGCCTCTGGCGCGTCGCCAACCTCGACCTCCTGGTTCTGCTCGGCTTCGGCGTCTCGCATTACTTCTTCAACCGGGCGAACATCGGCGTCTCGGTCCCGCTCGTCTACCCGGTCCTGCTCTACCTGCTCGGACGCTCGCTCTGGATCGGGCTGCGGGGGATGGGGGAGGGGCTGCGGCCGGTCTGGCCGGTCGCCTGGATGATTGTCGCCGCCCTTTTCCTGATGGGTTTCCGGGTCGGTCTCAACGTCGCCGACTCGGGCGCGATCGACGTCGGCTACGCCGGGGTGGTCGGCGCCGACCGGATCGCCCACGGGGAACCGATCTACGACAACTTCCCCGACGACATCTCCACCGGCGACACCTACGGACCGGTCAACTACGTCGCCTACCTGCCCTTCGAGCGGATATGGCCGTGGTCGGGCGAATGGGACGACCTGCCCGCCGCCCACGCCGCCTCGGTCCTCTTCGACGTCGCTTCCTTCGCCCTGCTGATCCTGATCGGCGTTCGCATCCGTCCCAGCCCTGAAGGCCAGCGCCTCGCCGCTACCCTCGCCTTCGGCTGGGCCGCCTACCCCTACACCGCCTACGCCCTCGAGTCGAACTCCAACGACTCCCTGGTCGCAGCGCTGCTGCTCGCGACCTTCCTGCTCGCCGCGAAGCCGTTTGCCCGCGGCGCAACGTTGGCCGCCGCGACCTGGGCCAAGTTCGTAGCCGCCCCCCTCGCCCCGATGTACATGACCTACCGACCCGGCCCGAGTTCGGCGGCGGGTGTCCGAGTACGACCCCGCACGCAGGACACCCGCCGCCGCCCAGCGCTTCTGTTCATCCTCGGCTTCATCCTGGTGTCGGTCGCAGTACTGACCTGGCCCGCCATCGACCCCGGCCTGAGAACTTTCTATGACCGAACCATCGCCTCCCAAGCCGGCCGCCAGTCCCCCTTCAGCATCTGGGGCCAGACCAACCTGGAACCCCTCCGAGTCGCCCTGCTCGTTTCAACTGGCCTTCTGTCCCTAGCCTTCGCAGTCATCCCCAAACGAAAGTCCGTGGTCCAACTAGCCGCCTTATCAGCAGCCCTCTTGGTGGCGTTACAACTCACCCTCCACCACTGGTTCTACCTCTACATAGTGTGGTTCTACCCGCTGCTGCTCATCGCACTGGCTGCATTACCTGCTCGAACGAGTCCGCCAGACCCCGCTCGTTCACGTCCACAAGAGCCCCCATCACCCAGACGTCCTCCTCAGCCGTCTCGAACCGAGTCGGCATCTGCGTAATCAGCGACCGCAACGCTTGCTCCGGCTTCACCCCTAAGACGCTGGTCCGCGACCCCGTCATCCCGACATCCGAGACGTGAGCCGTCCCGCCGGGCAGTACCCGCCCGTCCGCCGTCGGCACATGCGTATGGGTCCCGAAGACCGCCGCCACCCGTCCGTCGAGGTGCCAGCCCATCGCCACCTTCTCGCTCGACACTTCGGCGTGGAAGTCGACGATGACCGCGTCCTGCTCGTGGTGGCTGAGGATCGAGTCGACGGTGTCGAACGGCGAGCGGGCGACGCGGAGGCCGACGGCGCCGCTGAGGTTGATCACCCGCACCCGCATCCCGCCGACCTCGACAACGGTGTGGCCGCGGCCCGGGTTGGCCTGCGGGTAGTTGGCCGGTCGCACCACCCGCTCCTCGCTGTCGAGCCACTCGTAGGCCTCGCGGTGGCGGTAGACGTGGTTGCCGCTGGTGATCAGGTCGGCGCCCGCGCCGAAGATGTCGTTGGCGGTGCGTTCGGTGATCCCCATCCCGCCCGCGGAATTCTCGCCGTTGACGATCACCAGGTCCGGCGCATGCCGCTCGCGCAGCGCCGGCATCGCTTCGCGCAGCCCCTGGCGCCCCGGGCTCCCAACCACGTCGCCGATGAAAAGGACCTTCATCTCGGCACGACCCTATCTGCGAAATTGAGCCGGATGGATTTGAAGCGGGCGCTTGAGTATCCGTATGCGACGCCGGACCGCTCCTACCTCTACCGCGACGGCGAGGCACGCGAGCTGCCCGAAGCCGGCCCCGACCTCACCGAGCGCACCCCGCTCCTGTCCTACGGCGCCAACTCGGCCCCGGCGACGCTGGCGCGGAAGCTGGCCGCGCTGCCCGGGGTGGAGATGCCGGTCGTGCGGTCGCAGCTGTCCGGCTTCGACGTCGTCTACTCCGCCCATGTCTCCCCCTACGGCGCGGTGCCGGCGACGCTGCACGAGAGCCCCGGCACGACCGCCCCCGTCTTCGTCCTCCACCCGACCGCAGAGCAGCACGCCCTCCTCACCGCGACCGAGCTGAACTACGACCTGGTCGAAGTCGACGGCATCGCCGCCTACCGCAGCAAGCACGGCTGCCTGTTGCTCGCCGGTTCCCCGGTCGCCCTCGCGGCTGTGCGCTCCGAGGGACGGACCCTGCCGGAGCTCGACCAGCCCGCGATCCTCGACCGCGTCCGCGCCCAGATGGAACCGGAGGCAAGTCTCGAGCGGTTCGTCAGTCGCTGTGTCGAGCGCGGCGGGCTCGTCGTATCCACCATTTGAGCCTCTAAGCCGTGCCGAAACGCCGCAGCGCCAAGCGGGCGATGGCGCCGTAGGCGGCGGCGAGGATCGCCAGGTGGGCGAGGGGGCCGCCGATGCCGGAGCCAGCCTCGTCGAGCGCGGCGGCGATCGCTTCCAGCCCCGGCTTGAAGGGGAAGATCGCGGTCAGGTAGCGGATCAGGTCGAAGAGGGTTGGGCTCACCGCCCCCGAGGGGACCAGCGAGAGGAAGGCGATCGGCAGGGTCACCATGAAGGCGAGCAGGGAGACGGCGCGCACCTCCCGCGCCGCCGCCCCCAGCGCCGCCCCGGCCGCCCCGAGCGCCGCCCCGGCGAAGAGGATCGCCAGCAGCCAGAGGCCGAAGCGCCCCCATTCGAGCGGCACGAAGATCGCCATCCCGAGCAGCATCAACAGCGTCACCGCCATCCCCACCACGACCCCCAACAGCACCTTCTCGGTCAGCAGCCCGCCGCTGGAAACGAGGCCGCGGGTCAGGCGCGGGAAGGCATTCTCCTCGCGCTCAAGGGCCAGCGAGCCGGCGACCAGGAGGACCACGACGAAGGCCAGGGTGAGGGTCGCGGCGACGGCGATCGCGAAGATTTCCAGCGGCGGGCTCGCCCCTCCGACCACGACCTTGTCGACCTCGATCGGCTGCGCGAGGCGGGCGATCAGAGGTTTGGCGACGTCGAGGTTGTCGCGGGCCTCGCTGGCGAACTCGGTCACTTCTTCCAGCGCCGGCCGCAGCGATCTCGGCAGGGCCGGCGTCACTTGTTCGAGGATCCGCGCGCTCGTCCGCAGGCCGAGGATCGGGATCGCTTCCCCGAGCACGTGGAACTTGCCGCCGTTGACGATCAGCCCCAGGTAGCGGCTGCCTTCGGACCCGATCCGCCGCGCGATCCGCAGGTTAGCCTGCGCCAGCAGGCTGGTGATCCGGTCGTCGACCAGTTCGGCCTTGACCGCGTTTTCCTCGTTGACGAGGACTTCCACTTCGGGCACCCCCGGCGTCAGGGTCGAGAGCGAGTTGATCTTGTCGACAAGGTTGGCGGGCAGGATCAGCGCCGCCAGCACGTCGCCGGATTCGACCTTCGCCATCGCTTCCTCGCGGTCGTGGACGAAGACGCACTCGACCCGTTCGCAGATCTGCTCGCGGACGTTCGCCTTCGGTAGCTCTTGGCCGCCAACGTCGATCCGCGTGTCCGGCGGCACTTCGTTGAGGAAGGCGACTCGCGGGTTTTCGGGCCCGCGTGAGATCGCGAAGCCGACGAGGACCGCGATCAGGATCGGGTAGGCGACGAGCAGCACCGCCTGCAGCGGCGAGCGCCGGAGGATCTGCAGGTCCTTCAGCAGCAGCCAGCGAACACCGCGCATCAGTGGCCCCGGTGGTGCAGGTAGGCGACGAAGGCGGTCTCGAAGTCGCGGTCGGCGGCCTCCGGCGCCTCGCGCCGCACCGCCTCCCGCAGCTCCCCGGCGGAGCCGTCGAAGAGGGACTCGCCGTCGGCGAGAACCAGCACCCGGCCGCCGTAGCGCTCGGCCTCCTGGATGTCGTGGGTGGAGAAGATCACCGTCGTCCCGCCCCTGGCGAGGCCGGCGACGAACTCCCACAACCGCGCCCGCTGCCGCGGATCCAACCCCACGCTCGGCTCGTCCAGCAACAGCACCGCCGGCCGCGACAACAGGCCGATCGCAATATTGATCCGCTGCTGGTTCCCCCCCGACAGCCGCGCCACGACCTCCCGCCGCCGCTCACCCAGCCCCGTCAGCGCCAGCATCTCCTCCACCGAAGCCCGCGGATCCCCATGCCCCTCCAGCCGGGCAAACAACAACAAGTTCTCCTCCACCGTCAGCCGTCTATATAGAGCCGCCTGCTGAGGAACCCAACCAACCGCCCCATCAGCACTAATCACCTCACCCTCATCAGGCTTCGCAATCCCCGCCAGGATCGAAAGCAAAGTCGTCTTCCCAGCCCCATTCGGCCCGATAACTGCCACCAATTCCCCGGGACCGGCTTCCAACGAGACGCCCCGAAGAGCTGCCCTCTCCCCGAACCGCTTGACGACGTCCTTCGCCTGCACGGTCGAACAAGCTACTGAGCCTGTGCAGAGGGACCGGGGTGTCTTCGTACGGACACTTAGAGCGAGCGAAGCGAGCGGGTCCGGTAGAAGGCACCCCGGTCCCTCCCCTCCAGCGCCACGAAGCGCCGTCGTCCCTCCCCTAGACTCGTAGTCCCATGCCGTTCCCAAGCACCCGTCTGCGCCGCCTGCGGCGCACCGACACCCTGCGCGGCCTCGTCCGAGAGACCGAGCTGTCCCCCGCGCACCTGATCCAGCCCGCCTTCGTGGTCGCGGGCGAGGGCGTCCGCGAGGAGGTCCCTTCGATGCCGGGAATCGAGTGCTTCTCGATCAACAACCTGGTCGAGGAGGCGGGCGAGATCGCCGCCGCCGGGATCGGCGCCCTGATGCTCTTCGGCATTCCCGCCGCCAAGGACGAGTTCGGCACCGGGGCCTACGACGACGAGGGGATCGTGCAGATGGCGGTGCGGGCGCTGAAGGAGGCGCATCCCGAGCTGGTGGTGATCACCGACGTCTGCCTCTGCGAGTACACCTCGCACGGCCACTGCGGCGTCATCCGCGAGGGCAGCGGTGAGGTCGAGAACGACCTCACCGTCGAGCTGCTGGCGAAAACCGCGATCTCCCACGCCGAGGCCGGCGCCGACGCGGTCGCCCCCAGCGACATGATGGACGGACGGGTCGGCTCGATCCGCCACCAGCTCGACGAGGAGGGCCACCCCGACGTCCCGATCGTCGCCTACTCGGCCAAGTACGCCTCCGCCTTCTACGGCCCCTTCCGCGACGCCGCCTCCTCGACGCCGGAGTTCGGCGACCGCCGCGGCTACCAGATGGACCCGGCCAATGCCGCCGAAGCGGTGCGCGAGGCCGAGCTCGACCTCGACGAGGGCGCCGACATGCTGATGGTCAAGCCCGCGCTCCCCTACCTCGACGTCGTGCGCCGGGTCAAGGAGGCGACCGGCGCCCCCATCGCCGCCTACCACGTCTCCGGCGAGTACTCGATGCTGAAGGCCGCCGCCGCCAAAGGCTGGATCGACGAGCGCGCCGCCGTGGTCGAGGCGCTGACCTCGATCCGCCGGGCCGGTGCCGACGCGATCGTCACCTACTACGCGAAGGAGGCCGCCCCGTGGCTTCGGTGAAGCTCCCGCAGTCGAAGGCGCGCAGCCGCAAGGACGGCTCCGCGATCCCGCTCGACGAGACCGACAAGCGGCTGATGAACCTGCTGCAGTCGAGCTTCCCACTAGACCCCGAGCCGTTTGCACTGGTCGCCGCCGAGGCCGACCTGGAGCTCGACGACGTCCTCGCCCGCACCCAGCGCCTCCTCGACGGCCGCATCATCCGCGAGATCACGCCGATCTTCGATACCCGCGCGCTCGGCTACGAGTCGATGCTGGTGGCCGCGAAAGTCGACTCCGAGCACCCGCAGCGGGCGGCGCAGATCGTCAACGCCCACCCCGGCGTCTCCCACAACTACCTGCGCACCCATGACTTCAACCTCTGGTTCACGATCGCCACCCCGCCGGACTCGAAGCTCGGGCTGAAGGGCACGCTGGAAGCCCTGATGGAGGAGACCGGGGCGGACTCGATGCGGGAACTGCCGACCCTGACCCTGTTCAAGATCAACATGAACCTGGAGATGGAGAAGGGGACCGACGCGCTCGCCGCCGCGGTCGAGGCAGCGCCCCCGCGCGAGCTGGAGCCGCAGCCCTACGACGCTGACGACATCGCCCTGATCAAGGCCATGCAGGGGCCGATGGAGGCGACCGCCCGACCCTACGACCCCGCTGCGCAGGAGCTGGGGATCTCGACCGAGGAGCTGCTCGACCGCTTGCGCGGGATGGTCGAGCGCAAGATCCTTCGCCGCGTCGCCGCCATCCTCTACCACCGCCGCGCCGGCTTCTCCGCCAACGGGATGGGCGTCTGGAAGGTGCCCGAGGACCAGATTCTGGAGGTCGGCGGCCGCATGGCCTCCTTCCGCGGCATCTCCCACTGCTACCAGCGGCCGACCTACGAGGACTGGCCCTACAGCGTCTTCACGATGGCCCACGGCCGCTCGAAGGAGGAGTGCGACGCCGTCCTCGACGCGATCGCCGAGGAGTGCGGGATGGGGCCCGACGATCGCGCCACCCTCTACTCCTCGACCGAGTACAAGAAGATCCGCCTCCACTACTTCACCGAGGACTACGCGCGCTGGGAGGCGGAGCATTCCTGACGACGCCCGGCTGTTCGAGCGGGCGCAGCAGGTCCTCCCCGGCGGCGTCAACTCGCCGGTGCGGGCGATGCGGCAGATCGGCCGCGACCCGATCTTCATAGAAAGAGCCGAAGGCTGCTGGCTCTTCGACGTCGAGGGCAACCGCTACCTCGACTGGATCTCCTCCTGGGGGCCGATGATCCTCGGCCACGCCGAGCCCGCCGTGGTCGCCGCGGTGATCGAAGCGGCGAAGCGTGGGACGAGCTTCGGCGCCGCGACCCTCGAGGAGGTGCGCCTTGCCGAGGAGGTGGCGGCGCGCTTTCCGGCGGTGGAGATGCTGCGGATGACCAGCTCCGGGACCGAGGCGGCGATGAGCGCCGTCAGGCTGGCGCGAGCGCTGACTGGCCGCGGGGTGGTGATCAAGTTCGCCGGCGCCTACCACGGCCACTCCGATGGCCTCCTCGCCGACGCGGGCTCGGGGCTGGCGACCCTGGCGGTGCCGGGAAGCCCCGGCGTGCTTCCCGCGCAGGCGGCGGCGACTGTGGTCGTGCCGTGGAACGACCGCGAGGCCGTCTCCCGGGCGCTCGAGGAGCACGAGGTCGCGGCCCTTCTCGCCGAGCCGATCGCGGCCAACATGGGCGTCGTCCCGCCGGCCGAGGGCTTCCTCGAGTTCCTCCGCGAGGCGACCCGCGAGGCGGGTGCCCTGCTCGTCTTCGACGAGGTGATCACCGGCTTCCGCGTCGCCCGCGGTGGCGCCCAAGGGCTCTACGGCGTCGAACCCGACCTGACGGTGATGGGCAAGGTGCTCGGCGGCGGCTTGCCGGCAGCAGCCTACGGCGGCCGGCGCGAGCACATGGAGCGGATCGCCCCCGCCGGCGACGTCTACCAGGCGGGAACGCTCTCCGGTAACCCGCTGGCGGTCGCCGCCGGCTTGGCGACCCTGGACCAGCTCGACGCCGGCGCTTATGGGCGCCTCGGCGAGCTGACCGATCGCCTCGCCCAGGGCTTCGAAGAGCTTGCGCGCGAGCGCCCCCTCCAGGTCGCCGCCGCACCCGGCCTCGTCACCCTCTTCTTCAGCGAGGTCCCGGTCGTCGACTTCGCCGCCGCCACCGCCTGCGACGTCGAGGCCCACGCCGCCTTCTGCCGCGCCCTGCTCGAGCGCGGCGTCTACCCGCCGCCGGCCCAGTTCGAGGCCTGGTTCGTCTCCCTCGCCCACGACGAGGCGACCGTCGACCAGACCCTTGCCGCCGCCGCCGAGGCCCTCGCCGAGGTGCTGGGATGAACGCCCTCCAGGCTCTCGCCGACCAGCTACGCCACGAGGACACACCGATCTCGGCCTACGTCGTCGACCCGGCCGAGCCGCCGACCCTCGGCGAGCTGGCGGGCGGCGGCGAGTACGCCCTCGTCGTCGAGGCCGTCCGCGAGGGCTACCTCCTCCATTACGAGCAGCCCCGTCTGCTCGTCGGCCACGACTCCGACCTCGCCCTCCTCGCCGGCGACTACCTCTACGCCCTCGGCCTCGACCGCCTCGCCGCCCTCGGCGACACCCGCGCCGTCGCCATCCTCTCCGACCTGATCAGCGAGTGTGCCCGCCGCCAGGCGGACGGAGACGAGAGGTCGATCCCGCAGCTTTGGATCAGCGCTGCCGAGGCGCTCGCCGCCGCCAACTAGCTGGAGGATTCGATACCTGCTCGGAGGTGGGCTATGATCCCGAGGCCGGTGCTTCCGGCAACTTTTGTTGGGCCCCCGCTGGGGGCCCTTTTTGTGCCGCGCCGCAGTGGTATCTTGCGCGGGCGCCGATTGTCGGCGCTGTTGGTGAGCCTCCTCTGGAGGCTCTTTTTGATTGGAGGACCGGGGAATGGATCGCAGCGCGATCTTCGTAGACGCGGGGTACCTGCTGGCGGCGGGAGGGCTGCTGACCTGTGGGACGACCAGTCGCGCCGCCCTCAAATGCGACTACCCCGGACTTACCACCAAACTGGCTCGCTGGGTCGAGGAGCACAATGACCGCCGCTTGAGCTGTCTCAGGACGTACTGGTACGACGGAGCCGTCAACGCCGTTCCGAGCGCAGATCACGAGCGGATCGGCGGCCTGCCATACGTCAAGGTCAGATTGGGACGAATCATCAGAGGCGAACAGAAGGGCGTCGATGCCCTGATCTATCGCGATCTGATGACGCTCGCTCGCGAGCGAGCGATCAACTGCGCCTACCTGGTCTCCGGTGACGAGGACCTGCGCGAGGGTGTCGTCGCCGCCCAGGACATGGGAGTCCAAGTTGTCCTGCTCGGTGTCCCGGGAAGCCATTCCAATCAGTCCGCTGCCCTGATCAGGGAGGCGGACGAGCACGTGGTCCTGCCGAAGGAGCATTGGGAGGAGCACTTCAGCCCCAAGGCCCAGGAACTTCTCGCCACCCAGAACCCACCGTCCGCAGCTGAGGCGCAAACCGCAGGCCGAGCCTTCGCCGTCTCCTGGGCAAAGAAAGCCACGGTCGACGATCTCGAGGAACTCCTGGCCGAGAAGCCACGGATTCCCCGCGAGCTCGATGCGGAACTTCTGATCGAGGCCGAAAAGGAAGCGGGGCCCCTGCCGGGGTCCGAGCAGGACCTGCGTCACGAGATGCGGGCAGGCTTTTGGGCTGCGATCAAGGATGCCAAGGACGGCCGGCAGGCTCCCTGAATTGGGTTCCGACCGACCGGCGCGATCTGTGACGCAGGTCACACCCTCTAAGCAATAGACTTCGTCGCCCTACGCGAACCGACCTGTGGCACACGACGCGAACAAGGTAAACGGGGCCGAGGAGGCGCCCATCACGGAGCGGGCAAAGCCCGACCCTCCCGGCTATTTCGAGGGGGAGTCGATGACGCGCCGCCACGTCTTCACGGTCGCGTCGCAGGCGCTCGGCGGGCTCGCGGCCGCCGGGATCGTGCTGCCGGCCGTCGGCTTCGCGGTCGCCCCGATCTTCCACCGCGGCAAGGAGCGCTGGGCAGCGGTCGGACCGGTCTCCGACTTCGTCGAAGACACCTACCGCCAGGTCGTCTTCACCGAAACCGAGGGGATCGGCGACGCCGGTAAGACCACCGCCTACGTGCGCCGCAGCTCCGAAGATCTCGGCGAAGAACCCGGCAAGTTCGTCGCCGTCTCCAATCGCTGCGCCCACCTCGGCTGTCCGGTCCGCTTCGTCGAGACGGCCGGCAACTTCATCTGCCCCTGCCACGGCGGCGTCTACGACTTCCAGGGCAAGCGCATCGGCGGTCCGCCCGTGCGCCCGCTCGACCACTTCCAGACCCGCGTGCGCGCCGGCCAGGTCGAGCTCGGCCCGCGCTACAGCGTCACCTCGCAGCTCGAACCGGTCCGCGCCCGCGACCCCGGCGAGTTCACCGGCGGCGTCTGGGAATACCTCTACCCGCCCCGTCCGTCCACCTTCCCGCCCCCGAGCTGATCTGAGCGACGATGAAACTCGACTCGTTGATTCCCGCCCCGCTCCGCAAACCGGCCAAGCCGGGCCAAGGCAACGGCGCCAAGGGAGCCGCCCCCGCCGATCTGAAGACGGCGCCGCCGGAGCGCCCCTCCGACGCGGAGCGGCTTGGCGATCGCGCCAAGGACGCCCCGGCCGACGTCCTCGCCTGGGTCGACCAGCGGACCGCGGCCACCGGCTTCCTCACCGGGATGCTCTACCGCAAGGTGCCGAAGGGAACCAACTGGTTCTACACGCTCGGCTCCGCCACCCTCTTCGCCTTCATCGTGCAGGCGACGACCGGCGTCTTCCTGGCGATGTTCTACACGCCTTCGACCACCCAGGCCTACGCCTCGATCTCCCACATCAACAACGACGTCTTCCTCGGCCAGTTCGTGCACGGGATGCACAAGTGGGGGTCGAGCGTGATGGTGATCCTCGTCTTCCTGCACATGGGGCGGACCTTCTTCTTCGGCGCCTACAAGTACCCGCGCGAGCTCAACTGGGTGATCGGCGTCGTGCTGCTGATCCTGACGATGACGATGGCCTTCACCGGCTACCTGCTGCCCTTCGACCAGCGCTCCTTCTGGGCCTCGGTAGTCGGCATCAACATCAACGGCACCGGGCCGATCGTCGGGCCCTACCTGAGCGATTTCCTCCGCGCCGGGCCCGAGCTGGGCGCCACCACCCTCTCCCGCTTCTACTCGATCCACATGCTGCTCGTCCCCGGCGCGATCATCGCCCTGATCGGCGCCCATCTCTACCTGGTGGT
>Ga0207693_10003094_pt1 | contig 14333 bp, 13 predicted proteins | sample LARL81metaG_FD_184347 | JGI IMG/M metagenome (GOLD analysis project Ga0207693, IMG submission 184347) | Corn, switchgrass and miscanthus rhizosphere microbial communities from Kellogg Biological Station, Michigan, USA - LAR L8-1 metaG... | ecosystem: Host-associated > Plants > Roots >...
TAAGCCCGGACGCGAGCGGGCGAACTCCGATAGCATCTCGGTGAGACGGTGGGCGGCGAAATCCTCTGGCAGGCCAAGCCTGACCACACCGTCCCCGCTCGGGCGCGACACCACGTCGCGCGCCTCTTCGGCTAGCGCAAGAATTCGCCGCGCATACGAAAGCAACCGCTCGCCCTCTTCGGTCGGCCTGATGCGTTTTCCGTCGCGATGCAACAGCGGGCGGCCAAAATCCTCCTCCAAGCGCCGGATTTGCTGGCTTACGGTCGACTGGGTCCGGTGAACGCGCTCGCCAGCGCGAGTAAAGCCACCCGCATCGACGACCGAGACAAAGCTGCGGAGCAGATCGAGTTCGAGCATTTGATAGGTCCATTCGGATTCTCACTGAAAACCATTTTAACATTCAATTTTCAAATGACAGTCCGCGCCCTAAATCGGGCTCTCGACGAACGTCGCAGATTCCGATGCGCCCCGCCCTCTCCGCTTCTGCTTCGCTCGCCCCTCGCCGGCCGTCGCATTGCCGTCCCGGTTCTTGTTGCGGCATTCTGCCTCGTGTCGCGTTCCGTGGATCAGGCTCGACGCGCCGAGCCAACTAGCGACTGTAGTCCCCGGCTAACGCCGTAAACTGCCGGCAACTCCCGTCGCAACGAATAGCCGCCTGCTGCAGCTGCCTAGCCGACCGTCATGACACCGCTGTCATTCGCAGATCCTGCCAAACGCTCTGTCGCACGCGGATCGGCTTCTCCGCGCCTGGCGTTCGCCAAGGAGGCAAGGGCGACAGCGCTCGCCTCTCCAGGTGATAACCGCATGAAAGAGCTTAACGGGCAGACCGTGCGCATCCTAGTGGTAGAAGACGACCACGTCATGAGACGCATGGTCGTCGACTATCTCGAAGACCACAACATGCGCGGCCTTTCAGCATCCGGACATCAGGAGTTGGTGCGTCATTTGGCCGAAAGCGAGCTTGATCTCGTCATTCTCGATCTGCGGCTTGACCAGGAGGATGGGCTCGACCTGCTGCGCGAGATCAGGACGCGCTCCGATGTTCCGGTGATCATCACTACCGGCGATCGGCGCGACGAGATTGACCGGGTGGTCGGGCTGGAACTCGGCGCCGATGATTATATCACCAAGCCGTTCAGCCTTCGGGAGCTTTTGGCTCGCATTCGGGCCGTGTTGCGACGGCAGGAGGCGGGACGCGCGGCGTTTCAACGGGATCCGGAGCGAGGCCGGTACCGCTTCGGTGGCTGGCAGCTCGATCGGCGTATCCGGCGTCTAATCGATCCCGGCGGGGGCCAGGTCGCGCTGACCAAGGGCGAATATGCTCTGCTGACCGCGTTTCTCGACGCACCCCAGCGGCCGCTCAGCCGCGAGCAACTGTTGCAAGCAACCCGGGTGCACGAAGACATTTTCGACCGCAGCATCGACGTACAGATCTTAAGGTTGCGGCGCAAGCTGGAGCCGGATCCGAGCGCACCGCAGATCATTCAGACCGAGCGCGGCGTCGGCTACGTGTTTACCCTGCCAGTCGAGACGCTTTGACGTCTAACGCGTTACAATCGTAACCCTTTTCCGCCATGCCGAAACAACTTGGTAGCGCACAATCAGTACGATCTCCGCATCAGCAGCAGCTATAGGAGAGATCAATGCGCTTCGAAAGTCAGTAGCCTTGCGACGCCATCGCCGCTCCCATTGAGGCATGTACGATCGGGAAGACGCGTTCTTCGAAAGTCTCGGCGGCGGCCGGGAACCGGGCCGACAGACACTCGGACCCGGGCTGACGCAGATCCGATGGTGGTTGTCGGTACCGACACCGTGCCACCCGATTTCGCTGGTTGGTGCGCATGGATCGCTTCGATCGTTGCGGAGCTGTGGTCGAGAATAGCCCGTGGGAGCGAGATCCGCCGTATCAGAGTGGCGGCCTGAGAGGTGAGCGACGCCAAAAATTGAAAGAAATCGGAATTTCCTGCTACGAGATCGAGTATGGAAGACATGCGCGACATTGGAGCTGACGCAACCGTAGTCGCCCGACTTTGCACGGAGGCGTCCATGCAAATCTCCGCCTGCCGGTCGCCACAGTCACAGGCCGAATTTCTTGACGCGTGCTCTGCGCTTTGAAGAACCGGCTACCCGGCGCACCGACTGGTTCGTATTTATGTCGCAGGAGGGCAAGAAGGTGCTTGGCGTTGCTGCTTGTCATCTTGGTAACGACCGCAACAGCCCCTGAGCCTCAAATCCCTGGCCCATCGATTCTTGCCGACCAAGAGCCGATAACGCCGATTCCGCCGCCACCTTCCGCCGATCCCCAGAAGCTCGCCCTTGGAGAGCGCCTTTTTGCGGATCCCCGCTTGTCGGCCGACGGCTCGCGGGCCTGCTCGTCTTGTCACGATTCGCGCACCAATGGCGCAGACAGCAATCGGCACGACAAGGCTCTCGACGGATCAGAGCTTCCCCTTAACACCCTCACCGTCTTCAACGCAGCGCTCAGTTTCCGCCTCAATTGGGAGGGCAAGTTTCGCACACTCGAGGCGCAGGCCGAGGCTGCGCTGGAAAGTCCTCATGGAATGGGGGCAAGCGCCGATGAGGTTCTCCGAAAGCTAAGCGCCGATCCCGAGACGGCGCGTCAATTCAGCAAGGCCTATGGGCACGGGCCGGACAGTGCGAGCCTCCTGGATGCGATCGCCATTTACGAGCGATCGCTGGTGACCCCCGGAAGCCGGTTCGACCGGTGGCTCGGCGGCGAGGCTGCCGCACTCTCGCCCGAAGAACAGAAGGGCTATCAGCTATTCAAGTCGATCGGCTGTATATCCTGTCATCAGGGTGTCAATGTCGGCGGCAACCTGTTCGAGCGACACGGCATCTTTCATCCCCTCGCCTCGCCGAAACCCGAGATCCTGCGGGTGCCGAGCCTACGTAACGTGGCCGCGACGCCGCCTTATTTTCACGACGGCAGCGCTCCGACCCTCGATGAGGCTGTGCGCAAGATGGCTGAGGCTCAGCTCGACCAGACGCTGTCGGACCAACAGATCAAAGCGATCGTCGCGTTTCTGAACACACTGACGGGAACCTATCGTGGCGTTCCTGTGACTGCCGCCCCACCATGAAGGTAGCGCTAGCCGCAGCGGCCGTGTCAGTTCTGCTCGTGCTGCTCACGTGGCTGTCGTTCCGCGGGATCGATACGGATGCTGAACGGTATGATCGCGCGCTCAAAGCCCTCGACCGTTTCACGATGATGGAGACTGCGCTGCAACGCGATGTCCTCAGCGCACGCGCCGGCCTGTTGCGCAACTATGATCCACTGGTGCGAGAGGTGAATGCCCTAAGTGAATCGCTCGGTCGATTGCGTCACAATGCGTCAGGGGACGCGGAAGAGGCGGCCGCCATCGACCGATTTGCAGCGGCGGCCACCCGGCAGGAGGAGCTGACCGAGCAATTGAAGAGCGACAATGCCCTGCTGCAGAACTCCCTCGCTTATTTCCGACTGTTCAGTGCCCGTCTTTCCACATCGTACGAGGGCGGCCGGCTCGCCCCGGCGGTGAGCGCGCTCGCCGCAGCTATGCTGCCGCTGATGCTCCACACGTCGCCAGCGGTTGCGCGCGATGTCGCGGACCGATTGAATGGGCTCGCTACGGAAGATTTTCCTCCGGGCACCGCAGAATCCGTTCGAGCGCTGCTGGCGCATGGAAGGCTGCTTCTCGACCTGCTTCCGACGACTGACGGCGTGCTGAGGGCCCTGCTCGCTGCGCCCAGCAAGCAAGAGCTGCAAACCCTCCGCACAATGGTCCTCACGCGCCAGGCCGCGTCGAGAACAACGGCACGAGAATTCCGGCTCTCGCTGTACGCGGCTTCACTGCTTCTGCTCGGGATTCTTGTCTATCTCGGACTGCAGCTCCGGGTGAGGGCCTTGACCCTGCAGCGGCGCGCTGCATTCGAGCACGTGATCGCCGGCATCTCGACGCGCCTGATCGACGCACAGCCGCCCGAGATCGATGCGCATATCGACCGGGCCCTCACCGAACTAGCAGAGCTTGTCGGCGCCGACCGCGCATACCTCATGGTCTCAGGCAACCTGGCTCGGATGCATACTTGGTGCAGAGAGGGGATAACCTTTCCGCCAGGCTGGCCGGATCGGGCGCCGGCGCTGGCAGCCCGGTTCGACGCGACCCCGGAGGGCATCGTCCATATACGGAGCGTAGACCGGCTGCCTCCCGGCGAGGACAAAGACCAGCTTGCCGCCACCGGCATGCGCGGCTGGGCATGCGTCTCGAGTTTGACTGAGTGCGGTTTTAGTACAAAAGTCCTCGGCTTCGACGCATTGCGGCCTGGCATCATCACGCAATCGGGCGAACTCGGCTTGTTGCGCATGGCTCTCGACGCCGTCGCCCATGTCGTGATGCGGGATCATCTCCTGCAGGAACGTGCGCGCCTGGAGACGAATCTCGAGCAGGCCCGCCGCATGGAGACGGTCGGTGCTCTCGCCAGCGGTATCGCGCATAACTTCAACAATATCGTTGGGGCGATCCTTGGCCATACCGAAATGGCGGAAGTGCAGCTCGCGTCCGACAGCCGGCCGGCTCGCAACCTCAAGGAGATCCGCCGTGCCGGAGAACGAGCACGTGATCTGGTCGATCAGATCCTCGCTTTCGGCCGACGGAGGGATGTACCGCGAAGACCAGTAAGCATGAAAGGGCTGATAGCCGAGACGAGCTCGCTGCTTCATGTCTCGTTGCCTTCGCCGATCGAACTGGCTATCGGCGAGGTGCCGGACACAGCCATCATCTCCGGTCAGCCTGCACAGCTGCAGCAAGTGATTCTCAATCTTTGCCATAACGCCGCGCAGGCGATCGATCAGGGCGGGCGCGTCGAGATCGAAACAGAGTTGCACCGAGTATTGGGACCGCGATCGCTCACCCATGGGGACCTTCGGTCGGGACGCTATGTGTGCATTGCCGTAAGCGACGCCGGGCGCGGCATGGATGAGACGACCTTGGAGCACATCTTCGAACCATTCTTTACCACCCGCCTAGCCGGCACTGGGTTGGGGCTTGCGACCGTGCGTGAGATTGTGCGCGAGCACGGCGGCGCAATCAATGTGTGGAGTGCACTGGGCGTCGGCAGCCGTTTCGAGGTTTGGCTGCCCTGCATTACCGTAACCGCACCGCAGCGCGATGAAGTATCCACCCTCCGACTCGGGAGCGGCGAAACGGTGCTGGTGGTCGAAGATGCAGGCGAGCGGCTGCTCGCCGACGAAGAAATGCTGGCGGCGCTCGGCTATGAGCCGGTCGGATTCACCCGCGCGGGCTATGCGCTGGCGGCGTGCCGGGCGATGCCGAGAAGATTCGACGCGTTGCTGGTGGGGCATATCGCGTCTACCGGGTCGGCACTTGATCTGGCCGCTGCGCTGCACGAGAGCGTGCCGGATCTGCCGATCCTGTTGGCGGCAGCGTCAGCCGAAGAGATTGGGGCCGACGCTTTGGTCGCCGCCGGGATTTCCGAGGTTGTGCACCGGCCTCTCGTTTCCGCCGAGCTGGCAGCGGCTTTGGCGCGCTGCATCGAGGTTTCCGAGATTTCGGTGAACGAACTACAGCCGTAACACGTTTCTTCCGTACTGAAATCATGCCGTAGCGGAAGCCTATCATCCTCTTCGCATCGACAAACGAAGAGGTTCGACATGACCGTACAGATCGTCGCGGTGCGCCGAACGCTCACTGGCAAAGCCGCGCGCAGGATCCTTGGACGATGCGCTTTGGCGGCAATCGGCGCTGGCTTTGGCGCCATCTCTACCGGCACGTTCGGCGCGGATCCCACGGTCGGGTCTTCCCGGTCAATAACCGGCCCAGCTCAGGCAATTCGCGCCGATCATCGGCCGATAACCGTTCAACCGAGCGCCCCGCCTGACACAAAGCTGGATTATCTTGCGACGCATATCCGAATGGTCGACCAGCTCTACGAGGAGCTGATGCGCTGGACGCCGCCCGGGTGCTCGCCGGCTTCGACCAATGCCTCAATTGCCGGCCGATGCTGAACGTGGTCGTGAATACCACCTCTGCGGCACTACCGTCGTAACCCATTTTTCCCTGATGAAGCTGTTACGGGATTCGGTCGACAGTGAATTTGGCGCGCGCCACGAGCTCTACGAGATCAATGATGCTGACGCGATGCATTGCTATCGGCAATCGCATCTGGTCAATGCGAACGCTGGGAGAGCTTCGCCGATCAGTGCATGGCAGAATATGACCTCAATGACTGGACAGGGCCGGATCTCGTCACAACCTGAACGATCTCAGCCTACTCCGCTAGCAACCAAACCAAAACTCCATGACGGCCACTATGCCTGGGCGAATCCTCGTCCCAGCGTCAAGAACGAAGAAATCGATGCTCGACACTATCCAGAAAACCCTTGACACGGGCGATCAAGGACGACCCGGCGAGCGGCATTACCGCATCAGTCACGGTGAGCTGACGGAGTAGCATCAAGCGCCCGCAGCTGTTTTTGGCGGGGGCACCGGCCTCGCGCCGTTCACTCCCGTGCTGGGGAAAATCGCCGAGACAGGGAGCGTGCACCCGATTCAGTTGGTTTACTGCGCGACCAAACGTCGTGCGATTCATAGGCGAAGCGCAGGGGGTGCGGTTCGCTCGAAAGGCCCAGACCTCCTTGATTAGTCGGTAGTCGAGTGTGCGCTGCCATTTACGCATCAAGAAGGCTTTTGATCGCGTTGCGGCCCATCAAGAATTCGGCGCGATTGCGCCGGCGGCTGTCGCCCGTATAGGCGAGCACGACGCGAGCCGGATCACGCGTACTCCACGCGTGTTCGGCCAGGCGCGTCTTCTCAGCGGTGAAGGGAGGAAGCGGTGGGTCCATGCAGAATATTCCTGCAGTATGGCGAGATTGGTGGACTCTATCCAAATGATCTGATGTTCGGGGCACGAACGGAAAACGGCACGCTCACGTACTCACCAGACGGACGATCTTTTCGGCCGCGAACTGCTCGATCTCGACGGCAGCGAGCCCCAGCTCTGCCAGAATGATCGCGGTGTGCTCGCCGATGCGCGGCGCCGGCCCTCGAATTTCGGCCGGGGTGCGGTCGAAGCGGGCCGCGGGTTTGGGCTGGCGGACCAGACCGATGTCCGGATGTTCGAACTCGGCAATCAGCTCGCGCGCCAATACCTGCTCGTTGGCGATAACTTCACTGCGCCGCAACACTGGCGCCGCCGGCGCATCGTTGGCATCGAGCCGCTGCAGCCAATCCGCGGTCGAGTGGTCCTTGATGATCTCTGCCATCAGCAGAATGCGTTCCGTGGCATTGATCGCCCGGCCACCAGGTGTGTTGAACCGGGGATCCTCGGCAAGGTCCGGTCGCTCTGCGGCGGCACAAAAGCCCCGCCACTCCGAATCCGAGATGGTGCCAACGGTGATGTAGCCGTCTGTCGTCTCGAATATGAGGTCGGGGCGTGAGACCGGGTCGGCGGTGGTCGCCTCCCGCCCGACCACCGTATATTGCGTCATCGCCTCCGGCCAGAGATAGCTGATCATCGTGTCGAGCATCGCGAGGCGAATGTGCTGACCCTCGCCGGTGCGCTCACGGGCGAAGAGCGCGGCGGTCACCGCCTGGGCGGCAAAGATAGCCGTGGTCTTGTCGGCGACGATCGTGCGGATCATCCGCGGCCGCCGGGTCTTCGGGTCCGACTGGATATCGGCAAAGCCCGACAACCCTTGGATGATCGGGTCGTAAACCCGCTTCCCGGCATAGGGTCCGCTCTCGCCGACACCGCTGATCGAAACATAGATCAGGCGCGGGTTCGTGGCGCGCAGTGTTGCCTCGCCGAGGCCGAGGCGTTCCATCGTGCCAGGCCGGAAGTTTTGCACCAGCACATCGGCACCGGCGGCCAGTTTGCGCATGATCTTGGCCGCCTCCGGGCGCTTGAGGTCGAGCGACAGCGAGCGCTTGCCGCGGTTGGTGGAGACGAACAGTGCCGAGAACTCTCCCGAGCCGCTTACCGATTGCCGGCTGCGACGGGTGATGTCGCCGCCGAGCGGCTCGACCTTGATCACATCGGCGCCTTGATCAGCGAGAAACATCGTCGCCAATGGCCCCGAGACCACGCTCGTCAGATCGAGCACATTGATTCCCGCCAATGGACCCGGCATGTATGCGCACCTTGGGTTTGTTTCCAGAACCTATATCGGGGTTTGAAATCTCAGCCGCAAGACCATTGTCGAGGGTCTAAGTCACATGAATTAGGTAGTGTATGTCCCTAAAGATCCTTGCTTCCACGGAGAGAACGATAATATGAGTGTGGTTTTAAAACGTAGCGGGATGCGAGAATGACCGAAGGCGAGAAGAAGGGAGTCGCCCTGCTGGTTGGCGCCGGAGACGCGATCGGCGCCGCAGTGGCGCGGCGGTTCGCCGCCGGGGGTTACTGCGTCTGCGTGGCACGGCGCGATGCCGAGAAGTCTCGCGGCGTCGTGCAGGAGATCGTGGCGTCGGGCGGTGCGGCGCACGCCGTCAGCACCGATGTCCGCAACGAAGAGGCAGTCCAGGGGCTGTTCGCTCGCGTGGAGGCAGAGCTGGGACCGGTCGAGGTCTGTCTCTTCAACGCCGGCGCGAACGTCAAGGCGCCGCTGGTCGAAACGAGCGGCAGACTGTTCTTTAAAGCCTGGGAGCTCGCTTGTTACGGCGGTTTCCTGACCGGCCGCGAGGCGGCGCGTTACATGGTGCCGCGCGGCCGCGGCACCATCATGTTCACTGGCGCCACCGCCAGTGTTCGCGGCGGCTCCGGCTTTGCCGCGTTTGCGGCCGCGAAATTCGGCCTGCGCGCGCTCGCACAATCGATGGCGCGCGAGCTCGCGCCGAAGAATATTCATGTCGCCCATCTGATCATTGATGGCGCGATCGACAGCGCGGCGATCCACAGGCGGCTCAGTGCCGCCACCGGCGCGATGCCCGATCTTGCTCCGGACAGCCTGATCCAAACCAGCTCCGTCGCCGAGGCCTATTGGGCATTGCATAACCAATCACGCGATGGCTGGACTCACGAGCTCGACCTCCGTCCCTACAGCGAGCGGTGGTAGGGATGACCGACACACCGCCGCGTCGACTCGTGCTGTGGGGTGTCGGAACCAGCCGAACCTTACGTGCTCATTGGGCTTTGCACGAGCTGGGCCTCGACTACGAATGCCGGCCTATACTGCCCCGCACTGGCGAGACCAAGACCCCCGAATACACCAAGCTCAATCCGCGGCAGAAGGTACCGTTGCTACAGGATGGAGATTTTACGATCGGCGAGAGCCCCGCGATTGTCGCCTATCTCTCGAACACCTATGGTACCCCGGAAAACGCGCTGATCCCAACCGATACGCGCGAGCACGCGACTTGGCTCGAATGGTGCTTTTATGCGGCGACCGAGCTCGACGCGACCGGCCTCTACGTCATGCGCCGCCACGGCGACCTGAAGCACATTTATGGCGAAGCCCCGGCGGCACTGGAAAGCGCCGCCGACTACGTCGCGGCGCAGCTGCGTCATGCCGAGCACGCGCTGCAGGACGGGCGGCCTTTTCTGGTCGGCAAGCGCTTCAGCACCGCCGACATGCTGCTGACCACGTGCCTGACCTGGGCGGTGAACTACCGGGTGCCGGTTACCGCGGCGTGTCTCAGCTATATGGAGAGGATCACCTCTCGGCCAGCCTACCACGCCAGCGTCGCAGCCAACAGGCCGCGGCCGGCATAGTCGCCTCAGCTTGCCGCCTTCTCCCTCGCGACACGGCGAACACCGGAGAGATCACTATCAAGCGGCAGATGTCGCGAGTTTTTGGCTCCCGGGCCGCAATGGACATGGACCTCTTTTGCCACAAGTGGTTCGCCGCATTCGGAGCACACCATCACTGGGTCGAAATCCTTGCCGCAGAGATCGTGCGTGTGCAGCAACGGGCGCCCTTTCTTCCCGGCCATGTAGACATCGCCCCAGTGCACGATCGACATGACGATCGGGTAGAGGTCGAGCCCTTTCTGCGTCAGGCGATACTCATAGCGCACCGGCCGCTGTTGGTAGGGCACTTTGACGAGCACAAACTCGTCGACGAGCTTTTTGAGGCGGCTGGCGAGGATCGGCCGAGTGATGCCGAGACGCTCCTGGAAATCCTCGAACCGCCGGACGCGCAAAAAGCAGTCCCGTAGAATCAGCAAGGTCCAACGGTCGCCGATCACCGAGACCGTGCGCGCCATCGAGCAATTTTCCTCACTGAGCTCGTTCCAACGCATTCCTTCTTCCAACAATGTCCGTTAGGTCCCTCCAATCATCATATAGCGCATGAGGGTTCAGTATTCAAACTATGGAGGGTATCGCGACGCCCTGGCTCGCTTTCGGTCCGGGCGTCGCACCAATCAGGTCGCGACGGCAGCCATCCTCACATTGCGCAAGGTGAGCAATTGGGCGAGTTCGCCCGACTCATACATCTCCCGGACAATATCGCAGCCGCCGACAAACTCGCCTTTGACATAGAGCTGCGGGACCGTCGGCCAATCCGAAAACGCCTTTATCCCTTGGCGGAGCGCCGGATCGCTCAGCACGTCGATACCCTTGAACTTGACACCCAAATGGCTCAGCACCTGGACCACCAGGCTGGAAAAGCCGCATTGCGGGAAGACCGGCGTGCCCTTCATGAACAGCACGACGTCGTGCTCGCTGATCTCGCGCTCGATGTGCTCTTGTACTGGATCTTTCATTGCTTCGATCTCCTTTAGGGACGGTCGGCGTAGTGGTCTGCACCAAGAAAATGGAGGGAGACGTAGGGCTCGACGCCGACCACCCAGCTGTCGTGTCCGGGTGCGATGTGGAAGAGATCTCCCGGGCGCATTTCGGTGATGGTGCCGTTGTCCATCGCAGCAGTCGCGCAGCCAGAGACGACGATGCGACATGCTCGACGGAGCAGCTCGACGCGCCGGTCGCAGAGCCGACATGCAGCGACGATCTCCAGCCTGGTTCATAGGTCGCGCGGCCAATCGTCATGCCACCTATCCGAACAATCTCGAACTTGCCCTTCTCAAAGGTCCGGACTTCATCGGGCTGCTCGAACCGCTTCAGCATCACATCCATGTTTGGGGCCATCGTTCAGTGGTCGCGATTTGTCCGGTCCCGGCTAGTCCGTCACCAGGATCATTTCCTCGACGTCGCGCAGGCGGTCCTTGCCGAAAAAGATCTCGTCGCCGACAAAGAAGGTAGGCGAGCCGAACGTGCCGCGGTCGACCGAGCGCTGCGTATTGTCGAGCAGCCGCGCCTTGACGTCAGCGTCCTGGACCAGCTCGCCGAAGCGCTCGGCGTCGAAGCCAGACTCGAGTAAGGCGGCCCGCAATACCGCAGGATCGTCGAGCTTTTTGGGTTCAGACCACATGTGCCGGTAGATCTCGTCGACGTAGCGCTCGAAAACGCCGAGGTTCTGCGCCGCGAGCGCGCCGCGCATGATGGTCAAGGTGTTGACCGGGAAGAACGGGTTTTGCCGGAAGCGAGTGATGCCATGGCGCTTGATGAAACGCGCCGTCTCGAGCCGCTCGTAGTCGGGCTTGTTTTTGATGCCGGCGAGGCTCTCCCCGGGCGACCGGTTGCCGGTCAGTTTGTAGACACCGCCCAGCAACACCGGCACATACTCGAATTTCGCACCGGTCCGCTGCTCGATCTCCGGGATCACCAGATGCGCCAGATAGGCGTTGGGGCTGCCGAAATCGAAGTGGAACTCGACCTTCGCCATGGCTTCACCATTTCTCCGCAAAGGGCCGGATCTCGCGCTCGAACGACCAGGCGTCGCGCGGCTCCTGATAGATCTGCCAATAGGCCTCGGCGACCGAGGCCGGCCGCATCAGCCGGCCTGGATCGAGATTGGCGAGCGCCGCCTCACCCTCCCGCTCCTTGATCCGCTCGCGCACCCATGCGGTGTCGACGCCGGCGTCGATGACCAGGTGGACGACGTGGATGTTCTTAGGACCGAGCTCGCGCGCCGCACTCTGCGCCACTGCGCGCAGGCCGAACTTGGCGCTGGCGAAGGCGGCATAGCCGACCCCGCCGCGCATGCCGGCGGTAGCGCCGGTAAAGAAGATGTTGCCCCGGCCGCGCGGCAGCATCAGGCGCGCCGCCTCGCGACCGGTCAAAAAGCCAGCGTAACAAGCCATCTCCCAGACCTTGCGGAACACCCGCTCGGTGGTCTCCAGCAGCGGGAAATTGACATTGGCGCCGACGTTGAAGATGCAGACTTCCAGCGGTGCAGCCGCATCGGCGTCGTGAAGGAATGCGGTGATCTCGTCTTCTTTGCGGGCGTCCAGCGAGCGCCCTGCGATCCGCCCGCCCGCCGCCTCGATCTCGGCGACCAGTGGCGCGAGTTTTTCGCCCTGGCGACGCCCTGCGAAGATCGTGAACCCCTCGGACGCAAATTTCTTCGCAATCGCGGCGCCGATGAAATCGCCGGCGCCGATCACCGCGGCTGTTGCATTTCTGTATTCCAAGTCTGCCTCCTATGTCGGCACAGTGGCCCGATCGCGAGCTGCTTCGGCCAGACGGTGCTTCAGAATTTTGCCGGTCGCACCGGTCGGCAACGCATCGAGTACGATGATCTCGCACGGCCGCTTGTATGGCGCGAGCTCTCGGGCGGCATGCGCCATCAGATGCGCCGGCGTCGCCGTCGATCCCGGCAACAGCTCGACAAACGCTACGACCTCCTCGTTGCCCGAGACGGAGCGCCCGATCACCGCTGACTGGACCACCGCTGGATGCTCGTTCAGCACCGCTTCGACCTCGGGCGGATAGACATTGAAGCCGGAGCGGATGATCAGCTCCTTGGTGCGACCGACGATGTAGAGGATGTCGTCTTCGAACCTTGCGAGATCGCCGGTGTTGAACCATCCATCGGGGTCGATCACCGCTGCGGTCGCCTCGGGCGCCCGGTAATATCCCAGCATGACATTGGGACCGCGAACGTGTAGCTCGCCGATCTCGCCCGGAGCGACGGCGGCGCCGCCTGGTTTCACCAGGCGCGCCTCGATCCCGGTGATCAGCGACCCCACGGCGTCGTCGCTTCTCGGCGTCTCCGCGCGGACGCCCGCGATGGCGGGGGCACATTCGGTAATACCGTAGCCGTTGCGCAATGGCAGCCCGAATTCCGCCTCGATCTTCGATTTCAGCGTAACGTCGAGCGGCGCGCCGGCGACAGCCAGCCGGCGAAGCTTGCCGCGGGGCAGCTGGGCGATCCCGGCGAGGGCCTTGTATTCGAACAGCCGCTGATACGTAGCGGGCACACCGAAGATCAGCGTGACGCGGTCATTGGCAATCGCGGAGACCAGCGCGGCAGGATCGTAGCGAGGCACCAGCTGCACGGTGGCGCCGACCATCAGCGAAGCGATCAAGATGGCCGAGTAACCGACGATGTGCGATATCGGCAGGACGCAGTAGGCCTTGTCCGTCGGGTCGCGCTGTGCGCCCGTCACCCGCGCGCTGAACAAGACGTTGCGGTGGGTAAGCATTACCCCCTTGGGATTGCCGGTCGTACCCGAGGTATAGACGAGTGCGGCGACCTGCCGCGACCGATCGATTTCGACCGGTTCAGGCGCCGTCTGCTCGTTCAACGGGCCAATGCCAAGGGTACCCAGTGCGTGGAGCGCGACAATAGCAGCCCCGTGGCGGTTCGCATGCTGGCGCGCGTTGTCGGACACCTCGATTGTGTAGAAGACGCGGCGGGCGCCGCTGTGATCCCGAATGAGATCGATCTCGCGTTCTGAAAGACGCGGGTTCACGACCACCGACCAGGCATCGATCTCCGATGCGGCAAGGATGATAGCAACGAGCGCGAGACTGTTCTCGCTGACGATCATGACCCGATCGCCGGGCCGAATGCCGTAATCCGCGAGAGCGATCGCTGTCCTGGCGACAATGGCTGCGAGATCGCCATAGCTCCAGGTGACAGCGCCCTGCACCAGAGCTGGATGGTCCGAGCTCCGGCGCGCGAATGGCTTGATAACGTCGCTAATCCGTTCCGGAAGCTCAGCCAGGATCTTCTCCGCTTCCTGTCGAGCCGTCGTCCCGTTCATGAACGCCTCGCTGCCTAGTCGCGCGCAAACAATCGTAACGATAATAGGTGTGATTTTAAAACTGTCAATCGACAAACTAAAAACTGCGTTTAGACGCGCCGCGAGAGCCGTCGCGCAGCGCGTGCCATCTTGCCGCGCATCGCCTCAGTGCAACTGCGGACGCAATGTGGGCATCGATCGAAAATTATCTTGACAAGTTTTATTTAAAAACTAACTATGGCGGCGCCTCCGGGAGAGGAACGGAGTCGTGGAGAATTACGCTTCTAT
>Ga0207693_10003095_pt1 | contig 14332 bp, 10 predicted proteins | sample LARL81metaG_FD_184347 | JGI IMG/M metagenome (GOLD analysis project Ga0207693, IMG submission 184347) | Corn, switchgrass and miscanthus rhizosphere microbial communities from Kellogg Biological Station, Michigan, USA - LAR L8-1 metaG... | ecosystem: Host-associated > Plants > Roots >...
CCAGCCCGACAGTGTGGTCAACACCTAGATCGAGCCGCGCCGTGGGGTCAACACCTAGATCCAGCCCGACAGTGTGGTCAACACCTAGATCGAGCCGCGCCGTGTGGTCAACATCCGGATCGAGCCGCGCCGTGTGGTCAACATCCCGATCGAGCCGCGCCATGCGGTCAACCAGTCGGCCGCGGCGAACCACCCCACCGCCGCCGAGCACCCGCAATGCTCCGCGCAGTGAAATATCGCTCTGCCATCCCGACTGCCGCGGAGGGACCGACGGCCTAGCGGCTCGCCTAGACAGTTCGAGCCGCGCAGTGCCTTCAATCGGTCGTGCGCGGCGCACTATCTCTCCGCCGCGCCCGCACAGCTCCGCTGCACATCGATATCTTATTGTCAGCGAGCACGTGTTTCTACCTTTGCCGGGTCGCCCGTGGACGTACTTCCCCACCGCGTCGCCCGGCTCGGCTGTCCATCCTGCCTGCGGGCGGTGCAGCGAACGGCAGGAGGCACTTTCGGTAGATCAACGCGGTCATAGGTGGGCATACGTCAAGTGTGCACGCTGCATCAAGAAACCCCTATTTGGCCGACCGGAGAATGGTCTTGTCAACGTAAAGATCTCGCTTGCCGTCAGGCAGGACAAGCTTCACAAAATCCGCGCTTTCGGGATTCTCAAGAAATGCCTTAAATTCCGCATCATCCCGAAAACGCGTGTCCTTCAACAAATCGTCCGTCACCAAGATCATGTTAATCTTCTCGTTCCGCCGAAAGCTGTCGAAAGGAACGTATTTGCTGGGATCGTTCGGATCTCCCGCTGATTTTTGCTCAATCCGGACTGCCTTCCAATTGCCGCAGCCAACCAAATCGCAGGGGTTTCCCCAATTTTCTCCTAGGTACGACGTGTAGCCCCAATCTTTACTCAAGAGGTGTGTCTCGGCCGTGATATCAAGTGTTCTAATAAATTCAATCGCTTCCAAAGTCGGCTGTGAGCGGGGAGGCGTTGCCAGCAAATTAGCGACCGTCGGTAACCCAACAGCCGGAAAATTAACGAGCCTGGGCGTGATTCCGACAATCACTAACGCGGCGCATAACGCGGTGACCACTGCATGGGACCACCTCACCTGACGATCCTTCAACGGATCCACCAGAACAACAAGAACAGCCAATAGCAGCGTTCCCAACACCAACATGTAGTGAGGGCGAGGGTAGATGATTAGGCACGACAGTATGATTACAGGACAAACAGCGCATACAAAAAGCAGGAACCGCTTCTCGGTCGGCATCGCAAGGCGCAGGCGCGACAAAATAGCTCTTCGACTCAAGAAGAGTAACCCGCCAAATCCTAAGGCGAGCAGGATATAGGCTTCGATGGGTCGCATATGAAAAGTCGCAAAGAAGTTGGGATTAAGTGCAAACGTAGAGACAAGCGCGCCAGGCAGATGAATGGCATTTGTGGCAACGTGGCGCGCGAACGCTGCCGGATTGTTCAACATCGCTTGTCCGATGCCTGACACTTGCCCAAAATTCATGTGCACGATTTGCCGCCAGTCGTCCCACGGTGACAATGAGGCGTCGTGCGTCCAAGCGTGCCAATTCAACGAAAAATGCTGACCAAAGGCGGTAAGACTGCGGTTGCCGCTGACCGGATTTCCGACAATCGTAACGGCAATAGCAATAAGCGCAAGCGACGCTAGCGCTGCAACGTGAAACAGAGTGCGCTCCCGAAGCAGAAACGATCCGACACTGATGGCAAAACAGAGAACGAAGGCAAAGAACATTTCCGGACGAATATAAGCTGCAAGCAAGCAGCCAAAAGCCAGGATCGCAAATCCAAGCGTCAATGATTTCGGGATGGCAGCGAGGATTAGAAATGCCAGCAAAACCATAAGTTCAAAGTGATTGACTTTCGGCCATACGTAAAAATTCGCGCTAGTCAGCAAAAGAAAGAGTGCCGAAAGAGAAGAAGTAAGTAGAGAAACGCGGTACCGGCGCAATAGTATATAGAACAAGACAGGGGGGAGGATGGTCACCATCCTGCAGTTCAAGTAGTAGAGTGCGATCGAGTCCGAGGATACTCTCGCCAGCAATGAGTACCATATACAATACAGTGGGGCGTCGCCCGGCGGAGGCAACGCGAAGTGGAGAAAACCAATGCCCCGAGTGAGAAAGCCGGTTTCGTCCCAAAGAGCAATGTCCAGAGCCCCGCGGATGCCGGAAGTGTATTTCCATCCGGCTATCAACAAAGCCCCGACGATTACAATATCATGGCTCCGGCAACGGGCGAGCCAGTACGAAGTACGCACAATTCGCCTTTCAATTTATGCCCCAGATCAATTAGCGGGCATCACAAGACCTCGTCGCTTGCCAGCGCACTGATCAGCCGCGCGGTCACGCAAAGGTGCCCGGCGCGGATTTCGTCGCGAAAACCGTTCTATGAGCCGGGATCGCGGCCCTAGGCGCAAAGATCGCGATCGGCGACCCTTGGCCGCGGCGGGTAGAGGAAGCGGTGTCCCACTCTGGCCATCCCAGGCAACTTTCGGCGGCGTTCTGCTTAGGTCTGGATACCAACCCGGCGACAACCGCGTCGTCATGTCCTCACCTTCATGCCAGGCAAGCGTAATGCAGCGAAGTGTCCTAGTTATGGGGTTGATCTGTCATCCCTGAAGGGGCGCTTCCTGTCAACAGGTTGTTGACCACTGGTTTTGCTGGCTTTCGGCCTCCGTGCGGGCAGCGTTCGGTAAGGACCGGTGTCAAGACGGAGCGCCCGCAGCGTAGCGAGGACGGGTTGCGTCTTGACGCTGGGCCGGCCCGGTGCATGCTGTCGGGTGGATGCCGGAAGATCAGCGGCGGATTCTGTGGTTGTGGGGCCTTCTCCAAGCCGTCATGGCGCACCGACCCGGCTAGCCACGACAGCAGCCCGAGGTTGGTTTCGGAGCGTTGCTTGACCGCGCGGCGCTTGTCTCGGATCAACCTAACCTGTTTCCACCTGCACTATGCATCTACAAGAAGCAAACATTGGTCGCTACTGCGCGAGCTAACCTCGGGCCAACTAGGGACTACCAACCCACCGGAGCACCCAAAGGCCCCAAACGGAAAGTCCCGAGCCTAATGCAGGTTCGGAACTATTCCGATGTCCTGTCGGCCATGTCGAAAGCGCAGCTCGTCATCACCGCCGTCGTGCTGGAAGGACGCAGCAAGTGCGAGGTCGCCCGCGACTACGATGTGTCCCGCCAATGGGTACAGCAGCTGTGCAAACGTTGCCTGACAAGACGTGGTCTTCACCACCCCGCTGTCCGGTGGCAAAGCGGACGCATGAGGCCCGAGTCCGCCCCGGGCCCGACTCGAGACGACTGGGCTACGAGCGGTGGTAGCGGAGTACGACGTCAGGTGATTTCATCGCAGGTCATGTCCGTCCGCTGATACTTCGCCGCATGCGCGATCCCGGCAGGGACGGCGTTGGGTCAAAGCGATGGGGGTCTCATGGGGGCAGTCGGTCGGCAGGCCGTGGTTCTCGGTGGATCCGTCGGCGGACTGCTGGCCGCCCGAGTTCTCGCCGATTCCTTCGCCAGAGTCACGGTGATCGAGCGAGACGTTCTGCCCGACGGCGCGGCAACCCGACGAGGCGCCCCCCAGGCCCACCATCCTCACGCGCTGCTCACCAAAGGAGCGCACATCCTCGATCGTCTGTTTCCCGGACTGCTCAGTGCCCTCGTGGACCACGGAGCCCCTGTATGGGACGACGGGGACTGGTCGAAGCTCTACATGTCGATCGCCGGCCACGTCATGCTGCGCCACGGCCTGGCCGCATTCGACCACAACCAGATGGCGATGTACTTTCCCAGCCGGCCGTTGCTGGAAGCCGCCATCCGACGCCGGGTCGAGGCGGTCGACAACGTCGACATCCGCGACGGCACCGACGTCGCCGAATTGACCGTCACGGCTGATCGTCGGCGCGTCACCGGTGTGACGGTTACCGACGGAGACGGCACAGCCAGCCAAGACCTCGAGGCCGACCTGGTCGTCGACGCCATGGGCCGCAGCGCACACACACCGGCGTTGCTCGACAGACTCGGCTACGGACGCCCTGACGAGCTGCACGTCAAGTCGCGCATCTGTTACGTCAGCCAGCCATTGCAGCTCAAACACAACAGCCTTCACGAAATGATCGTCAACATCCATCCGGTTCCCGGACGGCCTACGGGAATGTTCCTGACCATCAACGAGAACGACACCGCCATTTTCACCGTTTTCAGTATCGGCGGGAACGAACCGCCAACCGACCTCAAAGCCATGATCGACTACGCCGAAAAATACACTCCCGCTGAGTTTTTCAACGCAGTGCGAGCCGCAGAGCCGATCGGGAACCCTCACCGGTACCGAATCCCCTCCAGCCAATGGCGGCGCTACGACAAGATGCGCCGATTCCCCGCTGGCCTGCTGGTGAGCGGGGATGCAATCTGCAGCTTCAACCCCATCTATGGGCAGGGCATGACCGTCTCGGCGCTAGAGGCCGTGGCGCTGCAAGACTGCCTACACAAAGGGCTGGACAATCTCGCACAGCGGTACTTCCGGTCGACCGCCAAACCCATCAGCACCGCATGGCAGCTAGCCACCACATCCGACCTCAACTTCCCCGAGACCGAAGGCGCGCGTACTGCCATGACCCGGATCGGAGCCAAGCTGACCGAACGCCTGCTGACGGTGTGTGAAACCGACCCCGTCGTCGCAGCCCAGTTCTTCAAAGTCAGCGGCCTCATCGACTCGCCGACCGGGCTCCTCAGGCCGTCGATAGTCCGCCGCCTAGCCCTACCGAAGTGGCGGCACTCGTGAAGTCGCGAAAGCGCTTGTAATGGGCGCGAATTCGTTGCGGCCAATCGCCAGCGCAAGGAAGGACCGACGCTGATAGCGCGCTGACGAAATCTCGATCCTCTTCTGCGCGATGCGGCGGCGACGCCTGGCACGCTCGCCTTCATTGCGCCCTACGGGCCCCGGGCATCGGGCGCTTCTCGGCTCCCGGGGTGTCGAGTTCGCCGGCCAGCCAAGGGAGCGCAGCCGCGAATCCGTCGCCAGCCGAAGGGAAGTCGTGCGAGCCCGAGTAACTCACCACCGAGCATTCGACGTTGTGTCCGCTCAGCAACGCACATAACTTGTCGGCGTCGGCGGCGTGCTCCTCAGAATACTGATCCCAGTCTTCGATGGCATCGGGATCCGGCGACGCATCGTTGGCTGGGCGATGCACTGGGGAGGTAGCGTCCGAAACGCCGAGCCACGCCGACATGTCGTCATAGCGGCCGTGTTTCTCGATGACAGTTTTGGGGTCGAACGCCGCCCATGCCTCAGCGTCCCCGCCGAACAACCGCGCAATGGTCTGTGGCTTCGTGCCGGCGTTGGGTCCGAGCTGACCGTCCAGAGAGACGAATGCGCTAAATAACTCTGGATACCGAACCGCCAGCACCAGCGCACACGTGCCGCCCGACGACCAACCGACCAGACCCCAGTTGGCCGGGCTCGAGCTGACACCAAAGTGCGAAATCATATACGGTACAACGTCCTTGGTCAGGTGGTCGGCAGCGTTGCCACGCGGCCCGTTGACACATTCAGTGTCGTTGTTGAACTTGCCGGTCGAGTCGACGAACACCACGACCGGCGCGTCGTCTTCTGCAGATAGCCGTGGAGGGTGGCCAGCGCCTCCGGCGTGGCGGGCCGTAGATCGTCCGGTGGTATCTGCTCAGCCAACGCGCTTCGCTGAGCGCTCTGGCATGACAGCAGCGCATCCCAATTCTGCTCGGCCGTCCCGCGCCGGTAGTCGTCGAGTTCGAGCTCGTACGGGTCTCGTTTTTCAATGCCGCTAGAAACGCCACGTAGACCAGTTTCTGGTCGGGCGTGAGGGTGCCGGCCATGGCCGCGTCGGCGAGGCCTTCGAAATCAGCGATCGGGGACAGACTCGCCGTGGCAATCAGGTTCAGGCCAGATCCGTAGTTGTCCACGAGTTCGTTGGTCGCCCACGCCGCCTGCCCGCCTTCGAAACTGCCCAGCACCGCCCAGGAAGTCGATGTCGGGGCGGAGGCCAGTGTTTTCGCCGCCCGTACACCGTCGATGATGACGTAACCGGCTGTGGTCGAGTCCAAATAGGGGTGATAGACGGGCTTGCCGTCCGAGGGCTTGCCCAGACCCTGGTAATCAGGCACGAAGACGACATATCCCGCCTTCAGCAGCGCCGCCACATCGGCGGAACTGCCGAGCAGGTTCGGCGAGAGCGACGCAGCGCAGTCGGCAGCGGTGCCTATCGTCTCAGGCGCAAGGGCCACAACAGGATAGCCACCCTCGGGAGGGTCGCCTTTCGGCACGAAAACCGAACCGGTGACGTGTGTGTTGTCGTCGTCGATTCCGGAGCGCGACCGATACGTCATACCCCTCGCCCACGACGACGCATCGTGCACCGACGGGTCGAGATTGGCCGGGGGAGCATCGGATACGATGGTGCCGGCCCCAGGTTCTCCGCTGGTATCACCCGACTGGTTCTTCGAAGACGAACCGCAGCCGGTTAGGCCAATAAGGATGACCGCAAGCAGCGCGACGGCGCGAATGACCGAATTTCCCCCAGTTCGTTGTGATTGGCGGCGGTTGGTCAGACGGCACTCGATCCCTCCAGACGCTGCAAGTCCCGAGGCGTGCCGCGCCGTCATCCTTTTATGCTTACACGAGCAATGCACAGCCGACGGCCGTCACGAGAAAACCTGCGCCGATCGCGCTTTCGAGTCCACGCTGCTGTCGCTGCGGTGACCACTACTGCCCAAGGTGAATATGGACGCCTTGACTGGCTAGTTGGTTGAAGGTGTAGATGAAGTCGCCGCGATGGCTCACGCTGACGACGTAGCGATCCTGACCCTCAGTGACCGGAAAGCTGAACGAAAACGTGCACGTGAGGTCGTCGCCATGGCCGTCACCGAGCGGCGTGGTGCCCAGGATTTCGCCCCTGCCATTCCTCACGATGACTTGAGTGTTGCGGTCGATATCGGAGTATCCGTTCACTCCGTGACATGACGTTCCGTCCGATTCTATCGAGCTGATATCCACGCTCGAATCTCCCCCGGTCAGCACGAATGTTCCTGTCACAGTGGCGGTTTCGAGAATATGAAACCCTTTGGAGAATTGAGGGCAGTAGGCGTCGACGGCGATCTTGTCTGCGTTCAGACCCTGCTGCGGTCCGCCGTCATCGAGCTGCCTGCACACCTCCTTGCCGTGGGCAATCGCATTGGCATCGGAGTTGAACTGGCCGGCCAGACCGGCGTCATGCAACGTGGCGAGGTAGTTCACGTCAGGCGATTCCGACTGCCCGCGGCGCGGCAGGTGCAGCGCCCAAAATACGAGCGCCACCATCACGATGATTGCCGCCGCCACGCCAGTGCCGAGCCACGACGATCGAATGCTCATCCTGCTGCGCGAGGGAAGGTCGACGTAGTCCGGCAGCATCTGGCCACCGGCAGGGTCGTTTGCCTCGGCTCTGCCATTGCGGACCCGACCGGTGGGGCGCCCAGCGGTGTAGTAACGGCCTTCATGGCGTGCCGTGGGGTCAGGGCGCCATCCGGTCAACCTGACGTCCTCACGCGGCGCGCCGCACTTCTCGCACACGCCGCTGCTGCCCACATCTGAACCGCAGTACGGGCAGACCATCAAGACCGCGCCCAAGGCCGCCGGACGGAAATCACGCTCACCTCGCCGAGAAGCATCACCGCCATTGTGGTCTGATCTGAAGCGTCCCGGCGGTTCATCCGAGTCCTCGACCGAAACACCGGCCAACTCATCCGCAAACTCGTCTCAGACCCCCACCGGGGTTGGGGCCCGTTGTGACTGTGGTTTATCGCCATGCGGGTTGGAAAGGCACGTTGATCTTGCCGCGAAGTGTCGGTTTAGCTGCGATCATGGCTGAGATAGGTGCGCGCCTGCGCCGACCGGGGGTGAAGCGTGTCGCGGGTGTTCTTGAGCCATTCCAGCCTGGATAGCCGCGAGGCGACGGCGGTTAAGGCGTGGTTGATCGAGCACGAGCCGGGTCTCGCCGAGGAGATCTTCCTGGATCTGGACCCGCACACCGGTATTCGGCCTGGGGAGCGCTGGAGGCAGGCATTGCAGCGGGCTAACAGCCGCTGTGAGGCGGTGATCTGCTTGCTGTCGAAGCACTGGGAAGCCTCCCGCGAGTGCCAGGCAGAGTTCCGGTACGCCGAGACATTGAACAAAACCATCCTGTGCGCTCGGCTGGAGCCGCTTGCCGACACCGGCATCACCTCGGAATGGCAGCGGTGCGACTTGTTCACCGGTGATGGCCTAGTCGCCGACATCACCGTGGACAACGGCGAACCGGTCCGGCTGGCCAGTGACGGCATGCAGCGACTGCTGGAGGCCTTGCGTGCCCTGGGGATTGGGGCAGAGCACTTCCCGTGGCCGCCTCCGGGGGATCCCGGCCGCGCGCCCTATCGGGGATGGGCACCGCTCACGGAGGCCGACGCGGCGGTGTTCTTCGGCCGCGACGCCCAGATCTTGCGCGGGTTGGATGTGCTGCACGGGATGCGGACGTCGGGGGTCGAGTCCCTGCTCGTCATCCTCGGCCCGTCCGGGGCGGGCAAGTCGTCCTTTCTGCGGGCGGGGCTGCTGCCACGGCTGCATCGCGACGACCGCCGCTTCCTTCCTCTGCCCATCGTGCGGCCCGAGCGGGCCGCGCTCACCGGGGAACACGGAATGGCCCAGGCCGTGCACAGCCTGCGCACCGATCTCGGGTTACGCGAGCCGATGCTGGGCGAGATCAAGAACGCGTGCCTGACCCCGCATGTCGAGCAATTGCGAGGTTGGTTGGAGGAGGCTCGGCAGGTAGCCCGCACCCGACTGTTCGATGTGGCTGCCGAGCAGCCCGCCCCCACCCTGGTGCTGCCGGTGGATCAGGCCGAGGAACTGTTCAACGCCGACGCAGGGCCGCAGGCCCCGCAATTCCTGGAGTTGGTCGCCGCCCTGGTCCAGCATGAGGCAGGTGTGACTCCGGCGATGATCGTGGCGATGACCATCCGTGCCGATCGCTACGAGCCGCTGCAAATCGCTCCCGAGTTGGCCGGGGTGCACAGCGCGGTGTTCGACGAACTCAAACCCATGCCCCCTGCAGGGCACTCCGAGGTCATCACCGGCCCGGCCCGGCGGGCCACCGCCGCCGGGCATCGATTAGTGGTCGAGCCGGCGCTGGTGGAGCGGCTGCTGACAGAGGCCGCCGAAGGAGCTGATGCGCTACCGCTGCTGGCGTTGACGTTGGAACGGCTATATCGCGACTTCGGGGACGACGGTGATCTGACGGTGGCCGAGTATGAGTCGATGGGCGGGATGGCCCAGGTGGTCCAGACCGAGGTGGACAAACTACTGGATAACGACAAACGGCACGCCCAACTCGACATGCTGCACGATGCGTTCATCCCGTGGCTGGCAACCATCAACCCCGGCAACGACCAGCCGATGCGCCGCCTGGCCCGCTGGGACGACCTGCCCGTCGCCAGCCGTCCCCTCATCCAGGCGATGGTGGAGAAGCGGCTGCTGGTCAAGGACACCCGCGACGGCCAGACCGTGGTCGAGGTCGCTTTGGAAAGTCTGCTGCGGCAATGGCGCGAGCTGGCGGCCTGGCTGCGGGACGAGGCCCAGAGCCTCAAAGACGCCGACAGCATCGAACGCGCCGCAGCTGACTGGCGGGCCAGTGGCCGCAACGAATCCTGGCTGCTGGAGGGCTCCCGGTTGGTTCACGCCGAAGCCCTTGCCGTCAAACCCGGCTTTCGCAGTCGGCTCGACCCCACTCGCGACTTCCTGCAGGCTTCCCGCACCCGCGAGAACGACCGCGTCGAGGCCGAACAACGCCGTCGGACAGCCGAACTGGAAGCCGCCCAGCGGCATGCGGCAGCGATGCGGAAGCGTTCAAAGGTACTCATCGCCGTGCTGGCGGTCACCGCGATCGTCGCGGTGATGGCTGTGATTCTGGGTATGCAGGCCAACACTGCGCGAAACCAGTCCGACGCGCGTTTCCGCGAGGCGACCAGCCTGCGATTGGTCTCCGAGGCGCAGTCGATGCTGGCCGGAAACCGCCCCGGTGGCGATGTGCGTGCCTTCGAGCAGCTGCTCGTGGGACAACAGCTTGCGCGTACCCCTGACGAAGGCCCACTGCTAACCGCATTGGTGAAGCGGGTCAACACACTCAAGATCGTCGAGGCAGCGTCGAGAGTATTCGCGCTGGCGGTCAGCCCCGACGGGCACCGCATCGTCTCCGCCGGAGATGACAAGACCGTGCGGCTGTGGGATGCCGACACCGGTCAACCAGTCGGCCAGCCGCTCACCGGCCACACGGACGAGCTACGGAGCGTGGCGTTCAGCCCCGACGGGCACCGCATCGTCTCCGGCAGTCGCGACAAGACGCTGCGGCTGTGGGACGCCGACACCGGCCAACCAGTCGGCCAGCCGCTCACCGGCCACACGGACGAGCTACGGAGCGTGGCGTTCAGCCCCGACGGGCACCGCATCGTCTCCGGCAGTCGCGACGAGACGCTGCGGCTGTGGGACGCCGACACCGGCCAACCCATCGGCCAGCCGCTCACCGGCCACACGGACACAGTGTCCGAAGTGGCGTTCAGCCCCGACGGGCACCGCATCGTCTCCGGCAGTCGCGACAAGACGTTGCGGCTGTGGGACGCCGGCACCGGCAAGCCCATCGGCCAGCCGCTCACCGGCCACTCGAACGCGGTGTACAGCGTGGCGTTCAGCCCCGACGGGCACCGCATCGCCTCCGGCAGCGCCGACACCACAGTGCGGCTGTGGGACCCCGACACCGGAAAGCCCATCGGTGAACCGCTGACCGGCCACACGGACACGGTCTACAGCGTGGCGTTCAGCCCCGACGGGCGGCGTATCGCCTCCGGCAGCGCCGACACCACCGTGTCGCTGTGGGACGCCGAAACCGGGAACCCCGTTGGCGAGCCGCTCACCGGCCACCAGGACGTCGTGAATGGGGTGGTGTTCAGCCCGGACGGCACGCGGATCATCTCCGGCAGTTCTGACAGAACGGTGCGGGTATGGGGTGTCGACGTCGGCCGGCCGATCACCGGCCATGCGGATGGGGTGTGGAGCGTGGCGTTCAGCCCCGACGGGCGGCTCGTGGTCTCCGGCAGCGTCGACAAGACGCTGCGGGTGTGGGATGCCGATACCGGTCATCCCGTCGGCCCACCGCTTATCGGCCATATGGAGGCCGTGGACAGCGTGGCGGTCAGCCCCGATGGCCACCGCATCGCCTCCGGTAGTGCCGACAAGACCGTCCGGCTGTGGGACGCCGACACCGGAAAGCCCATCGGCCAGCCGCTCACCGGCCACACGGACACGGTGTACAGCGTGGCGTTCAGCCCCGACGGGCACCGCATCGTCTCCGGCAGTCGCGACAAGACGCTGCGGGTGTGGGATGCGGACACCGGTCATCCCGTCGGGCCGCCGCTGACCGGGCACACGGCGTGGGTGTCCAGTGTGGCGGTCAGCCCCGACGGCCGGCGCATCGCCTCCGGCAGTGCCGACAAGACCGTCCGACTGTGGGACGCCGACACCGGAAAGCCCATCGGCCAGCCGCTCACCGGTCACACGGACACGGTGCTCAGCGTGGCGTTCAGCCCAGACGGCACGCGCGTCGTCTCCGGCAGCATCGACAAGACGCTGCGGGTGTGGGATGCAGCTACCGGTCATCTCGTCGGCCAACCGCTCGCCGGCCACTCGAACGCGGTGTACAGCGTGGCGTTCAGCCCCGACGGGCGGCATATCGCCTCGGGCAGTTCCGACACCACCGTGCGCCTGTGGGACGCAGATACCGGGGAACCGATCGGCGACCCGCTTACCGGGCACACCGACGCCGTGGAAAGCGTGGCATTCGACCCCGACGGCAAACGGATCGTCTCCGGCGCCGCCGACAAAACACTGCGCCTATGGCCTGCCTACGCCGACACCAAGATGCTGTGCGGGAAACTCACTACCAACATGACCCACTCGCAGTGGCAGGACTGGGTGTCGCCGGATATCGACTACATCAGGGTCTGCCGGGACCTCCCAGTCGCACCGGATGCCCAAGCCGGCTAAAGCGAACCATCGAGCCCGAGATCGTTCTCAACCGCAGAATCGTTGGTCGCCGCTGGGGGCGGTCATGCCACTGGGCATGGCGGTTCCGCCGAGATCACTCGTCGCCGGGCACCGGCCCAGGTCCTAGAAAGCTCGCCGAATCGGAAACCCGACACAACGCGATTGCCTACAAACAACCCGAAGTGCAGCCGTTGCTGGTGTCAGTATTTCCCGGGCTGGTGTCAGTACCGCCGCCCCCGTATCTGCCGCTGCCACCACCATTAATTCCGTTACTTCCCGTGCGTTGGTCAGAATTGCGCGTCTTCTTCTTGTTGGAACCTGGGCAAGCGACTCCCGCACTGTCGCCTCCGGACCACCGACAGGGTGCTAGGGGCGGAGCGACCTCCACCAGTACGGCGCTTTGACCGGCGGCGTCGACGCTGAGCTGCGCCGGAGCGGTTGTCGGGCTGGCAGCAAAAATCGCCGCCACGGCGACGGGAACCGCCGCGATCATCCCCGTGAGATAGGCCCGACCAATTCGCGGGTGACGGTCCCCCGAGCCTTTTAGGTTGCTGGTCTTCATCGAATCGTCCCCCCTTGGACGAAATGTTCGGGAGCTCTTTGCCCCCAAGAGCAGCATGGCTTTGTCGAGGCCGCTGTGCCTGAGTACGCGAATACTCGAATTTCCGATGTTTGTGATTCAGGACATACGCGTATGCCGTCGCAACGCATGTGCACAGGGCGGGGGCGCGACGTTCGGTGGGTGTCGAAGGCTCGCCTGGTCACCACCGCCGTCATCGTCGAGGGCCGTAGCCAATCCGAATTGGCTCACGCCTACGGAGTGAACCGAAACGGTAGCCGCAGAGTTGACAACGCCGTCATAACCCGCACCATCTCTCGGGCGACAACCACTCGCAAACCGTTACGTCGCGCGGCACCCCGCCAGCATGAGTGCGACGTTGGCGTCGGCCGTTTAGAGGAAGCCGGCAAGCTTGTAGAGGACAAGTGATCCGGCGACTGCAACGTTAAGGCTGTCGCCGGTACCAATCATCGGAATTTCGACGCGACGTCGAGCATGTCCATGGCTTCAGGTGGTATTCCGTGACTTTCGTTTCCGAGCACGACGACGGTGCGTGTGCGCGCCGCAGGGAGGTCAGCGAGCCGGATGGATTCGTCGGTGAGCTCAACGCCGAGAATCTGGGTTTTCGGCTGGCTAGCGCCGCAGCCACCGGCCGACGTCGCCGTGGACCCAGTGGACGCATGAGCCCTTCCGCAGCGTATTTCCCTTATTGAGCGCTTCGGGTACCCAGGACAGCCGTGGTACGGCCATACATGCGCCCACCCCGTCGCAAGTACGCAGCAACGTGCCGAGATTGACTCCATGTTTGGGCCAGAGCGGCGCGACGATCAGGTGGTTCCAGCATTGGTGGCGACGAGGCCGGCGCTGCCGACGGATTTCTTGGCGGGTGCGGATCCGGGGCGCCCGGGGTGCGTCTCACGCGTGAGCGGGAGCACCCCTCCCGCCGAGTCGAAGAAGATTCACGCCAAGGATTCTCGGACGAGTCGCGCCGTCGGATGTCCGTCCCGAATGCCCCTCCTGCGCCCCACGACATTCGACCATCTGCGAATGCCGGCCGCCCTGGCGCGAGGATCTCGGACCCGACTGGCCCCAGTTCCCGATCGCGCGCCTGCACAGGACGACCGGGCTTTGGTTCCTGTATTGGCGCGACCAGAACCTCAAATACCACCGGTACCAACCACTTTGGTTGACTACCTCGATGACCGTGCAGATCCCACCTTCTGGGGATAACGACCAGCTGACCTGATCCAACTGATGCGCCGCCGGGCTGAGCGGAAGTTCGTTGTCGAGACCGGGATCATCATCGGATGGACCTCAGGCTTCGGAGGGGAACCGACCGGGATGCAGTTGCGGTGTCGGCTCTCTACCTTCGCGCCCGCAAGGCTGCGAAGGCCACGATCCCGATGACCGCCCACACCGATGACGAAGTACGGCGCTGGATTGCCGAGTGGGTGGTAGCTCACACCGAGCTTTGGGTAGCCGAGGACGATGGCGGCGCGCTGGTAGGCCTTTTGGTACTCGATGAGAACCGGCTCGAGCAGCTCTACGTCGAACCGACTCTGATCGGGCGTGGCATCGGCAGCGAGCTGATCGGGCTGGCAAAGCGCGTACGCCCGGAGGGCCTGAGGCTCTGGACCTTCGAGTCGAATCTCG
>Ga0207693_10003096_pt1 | contig 14328 bp, 17 predicted proteins | sample LARL81metaG_FD_184347 | JGI IMG/M metagenome (GOLD analysis project Ga0207693, IMG submission 184347) | Corn, switchgrass and miscanthus rhizosphere microbial communities from Kellogg Biological Station, Michigan, USA - LAR L8-1 metaG... | ecosystem: Host-associated > Plants > Roots >...
TGTCATGGCCAAATTTCAATCCCTGGATAGACCCCGCGCGGGCAACGCTGGAACGCCGGTTCGGTTCATTTTCAACAGGCTTTGGCGATATTTGTGTGACATGTGACGGGCCCGGCCATTACCGACGTCATTGCGAGCGACTTGTCCGCCGAAGCCTTGGCGAAGGCGGAAGCGAAGCAATCCACACCCTTCCGCACAGAGAAAGCTGGATTGCTTCGTCGCTTCGCTCCTCGCAATGACGTTGAAACATCCGCCGCAGAGCAATGCACCCGCGCATTCACCCGTGCGTGCGCGACGCCAGCTGGTAGATCGTGATCAGCACCTCGAACAGGATCAGCAGCACGATGATGATTTCCAGCCGCAGCGACCGCTTGGTGTCGATGATGTCGGCGAGCGTGGTCGCAGTGTCCGAGATGACGGTGAGTTTGCGGTTCAAGGCTTCGACGCGCTCGCTGAGCTCGTATTCGTCCTCCAGCCGCGCATAGAGTCGTTCCAGGTCGGGCCGGTCCCACAGCACGTCAGGCTTCTCGCCGACCGCGACGCGGCCCGAGACGCGGTGCTGCACCAGGAGGGAGTTGCCGAGCAGCTTGAGTAGGTCCTTGCGGCTCTTCGAGGTTTGGCCCGACGTGGCAAGCTCGCGCGCGAAGGGCTCGATGGTGTCGAACACGTTGGCGACCTCGCGTTCGTCGCGCGCGAGCACCACGCTTTTCGCAAGCGCATCGGCGACGATCAGCAGCCGCTCCAACGACATTTCGCGGACCAGGATCGGCCCACCCGAAGGGATTGGCTCTTCCGCCTCCTTGGCGACCTGGACTTTGGCCCATTCCTCCTCGTGCGGCGTGATCCGGCCGAAGGCGCGCGCGCTCAGCCGCTCCAGAAACGCCTTCTCCTCCTCAGGCGACATGCCAAGAAACACCACGACGCCATAGCGGAACACGATCGCAAGCCCGCTTCCTCCGACGCGCACCGCCAGCGGCGTGCTCGAGAGCACCTCGCCCTCGAAGCCGGCCGTATTGATGCGGTCGCCGATCTGCAGCGCATGCGCGTTGATCTGGGGCGTGGGTTCTTGACTGGTCATGATCTACAAAAGTAGCAGACGGCAGACGGTTTTTCGATGACAGGCGGAGGCGCAATCTGCCGCACGCAAAGCCCCGGGATCATCTTGCGGTCACGAATTTTGCGTTCAAGTGTCGGCTTCGCTACCTTGTGACGTGAACCCTATCGTGATGTCGACCGTATCTCGCTCGACTCATCTCTTGCGGACCACACAGTGATGACCACATCCGGCCGCACCGACACCTTCTACAGCTCCATCCCCGTCTTTCGGGGCTTTTCCCGTCTGATGGAGCCGTCGCTTTATCGGCCGCTGCCGGGGGATTGGACGGTTGGTGTCGCGGACATCGTGGAATCGACCAGGGCGATCGCGGCCAAGCGCTACAAGGCGGTCAACATGGCCGGCGCGGCGGTGATCGCTTCGGTGACCAATGCGCTGGAGGGGCGGGAATTTCCGTTCGTGTTCGGGGGCGATGGCGCGAGCTTTGCGGTCGCGCCGGGTGATCTGCCTCGCGCGCGCGAGGCGCTGGCGGCGACCGCTAGCTGGGTGAAGGAAGACCTCGATCTGGTGATGCGGGTGGCGCTGGTGCCGGTGAGCGCGATCCGCGCGCAGGGCGCCGATGTGCGAGTGGCGCGGTTCGGGCCGTCGGCGAACCTGTCCTATGCGATGTTTTCCGGCGGCGGGCTTGGTTGGGCGGAAGCAGCGATGAAACGCGGTGAATTCGCGGTCGCAGCCGCGCCGCCGGGCACACAGCCCGATCTCACCGGCCTGTCATGCCGTTTTGAGGAAATCCCCTCCGCCCGCGGGCTCATCGTTTCGGTCCTGGTGGTGCCGGCGCGCGGCGCCGATCCGCCGGTCTTCCGCAGTGTCATTGAGGACATCATCACCCTCGTCGAGCGCAGCCCGGAGCAGGGCAGACCGGTGCCGGCGCAAGGGCCGCCGCTGCGCTGGCCACCGCAGGGCATCGACTACGAGGCGCGCGCGGCGCGCGGCGGCTCGCTCGCAAGACGGCGTGCCTATGTGTTCGCCTATACGCTGTTCGCCTATCTGATCATGCGCTTCGGCATCAAGGTCGGCGGCTTCGTGCCGCAGACCTACATCCGGCAGCTGGTCGAAAATTCCGACTTCCGCAAATATGATGATGGCCTGCGCATGATCCTCGATTGCACGCCGGAGCTGGAGGCCGAGCTGAGCCGGCGTCTGGCCGCGGCGGCCGCCGTCGGTACCATCCGTTATGGCCTGCACCAGCAGGATGCGGCGATGATGACCTGCTTCACGCCGTCGGCGATGCGCGCCGATCACGTGCATTTCATCGACGGCGCGCGGGGCGGCTATGCCTCCGCGGCCACGGCGCTCAAAGCGACGGCTGCATGACGGGAGATCAGCGCGTCCGCGTCCAGGTCTCACCGCCGCAGAGCGAGCCGACGCAGCCTTCGACCTTCAGCGCGTCGGGGCTCGCGACCGAGATGTTGCTGGCATAGCTGTTGCCGTCGTCGGCGTTGTAGATTTGGCCCGACCATTTGTTCGGCCCGGCCGGCTGCATGCTGGAGAACAGCGGCAGGCCCATCATCGGGCGCTTGGCGAGTGTTGGATTCGGATTCTTGTCGTCGACGGCTGGCTTGGCGGTCGCGGGATCGATCGGCTTCCGCAGCCACACGATGGCGCCGCAAATCCCGCCGCCGCATTTCGTGACTTTCACCTTTGCGTCACCAGCCTGGGTCAGCCAGGTGCCGGTCGGATCGGCGCCTTCCGCATAAGCGGCTGTTGCCGCAAGGAGTGACGCCAGAAACAGAACAGAAGAAGCCAGTCCACGCACCATGCACGCCCCCAAAAAGCGGGGGTTGAATAGCAGCAATTTGGATTTGTGCAACGCTGCGGGCTTCACGTCCCGGCGAGTTTCCGGAGCTTTGATATCTCCAAGCTTTCACCAGGGCAGGCCGCAGAGGTCGATCGCGCCCCACCTTGGCGCACGGCGGATGTCATAGACGAGTGGCGCGAGGGCATCGAAGCGGATGCGGCCCTTGTCGGGCTGCTCGGCATAAATCTCGCCGTCGAACGCCTTCCAGCCGCGGCCGACATAGAACGGCACGCGATGGGGTTCGCAGAACAGAAGGCCGCAGCCGATGGAGCGTTCGTCCTTGAGCGTGTGGATCGCGGCATTCAGCGCGATGCTGGCATAGCCGCGCTGCCGCGCATCCTCCCGCGTCATCACCCCGCCGATTCCACCGGCGTACAGCTTGCGTCCGTCCCAAGTCACGACGCGGCGATGGATGCCGACATGGCAGACCACGTCATCGGCCTCGTCGCGCACCAGCACGCGAAGGTCGGCATGGGCGAACGTGACATCGCCCCAGGGCAGGGCGGCCAGGACATGCGGCGGCCAGACCGCCTCATGGAGCGGCTCGACCTCTTTCCATGACGCGTCCCCGTTCAGGACGTCGATCTCGATCCCCATCGGCTCCGTCTCATTTTGCCAAAATCGATGTTTAACAGTCTTGGAACCTTCTATAAGGGTTCCCGTTAAGCCACGTCTCCCACAGTTGCGGACATCAGCCCATGACCTTTACGCTTCCCCCCCTTCCTTACGCCTATGACGCCCTCGGGCCCCATATGTCGAAGGAAACGCTGGAATTCCACCACGACAAGCATCATCAGGCCTACGTGACCAACGGCAACAACGCGATCAAGGGGACCGAATTCGAAGGCAAGTCCCTCGAGGAGATCGTGAAGGGCTCGTTCGGCAAGAACGCCGCCGTCTTCAACAATGCCGGCCAGCACTACAACCACATCCATTTCTGGAGCTGGATGAAGCCCAATGGCGGCGGCAGCAAGCTGCCCGGTCGCCTGGAAAAGAAGATCACCGAGGACCTCGGCGGTCTCGAAAAGTTCAAGACCGATTTCGCCGCCGCCGGCGTCGGCCAGTTCGGCTCCGGCTGGTGCTGGTTGTCGGTCAAGAACGGCAAGCTCGAAATCTCCAAGACCCCCAACGGCGAAAACCCGCTGGTCCACGGCGCAACCCCGATCCTCGGTTGCGACGTATGGGAGCATTCCTACTACATCGACTATCGCAATCGCCGTCCGGACTATCTGAAGGCGTTCGTCGACCATCTCGTGAACTGGGAGCATGTCGACGAGATGTTCGGCAAGGCGGCGTCCTGATCCAACTCGCGACGTCATTGCGAGGGCGTAGCGCCGAAGCAATCCAGTTCTTTCTATGTGTGGCCGGAATGCTTCGCATTCGCTCGCAATGACGAATTGCATCGGTTTCCAGGGGCGGTAGCCGTGGCTGCCGCCCCTTTCGTTTATGCCGCGTCTTGCGGCGGCTGGCCGCATGCGGCAAAACCGTCGACGCCGGATGTCGCAGCGAGCGGAAGCAGCGTGTTCAACTATCTCCTGGTGTTTGTCGGCGGCGGGCTTGGCGCCTCGCTTCGCCATACCGTCAACATTGCCTGCGCCAAATGTATCGGCACCGCGTTCCCCTGGGGCACCTTCATCATCAACATCACGGGTTCGACCGTGATGGGACTGATCGCCGGCTATCTCGCCTTTAGGGGAGAGGCCTCACAGCCCTGGCGGCTGTTTCTGATGACCGGCATCCTCGGCGGCTACACGACATTTTCGGCCTTCTCGCTCGATACTGCGCTGCTTTATGAGCGTGGCGCGCTGGGGCTCGCGGCGGCCTATGTGCTGGGATCAGTCGTTTTATCGATCGGTGGGCTGTTTGCTGGGATGGCGCTGGTCCGCTATTTCTCCTGAACGGAAGCGCGCCCGCCGCGAAGGCGAAATCCGATCGATAGTACCGCTTTGTTCTCCTTACGTTTCCGACGGCGAGCTGCGATCGGTCGAAATGCTCGTGGGGCTGAAATCACCGCGGGGGTCCGTCCATGGACTCCTGTAATGTTATAATATAACATTACCCGATGGTTCCCGCCGCGCATAGCCACGATCATCCCCATGGCCACGCCCATTCTCATGGGCCGGCGTCGCCGCATCCGGCGCAGGCCGCGCCGTGGTCGATCCTGCGCATGACGGTGGCGGCGCGGCTGGCTGGAGCGCTCGCGATCAGCGCCGGCCTTTGGACCGTCGTGTGGCTGGCGATGAGGTGAGCGATGGCCGTGCAACTGCAATTTCGCGACGTCACGCTCGGCTATGACCGCCACCCGGCGGTGCATCATCTTTCGGGCGAGGTGGCCCCTGGCGCGCTGCTGGCGGTGATCGGCCCGAACGGCGCCGGCAAGTCGACGCTGTTTCGCGGGCTCGTCGGCATCCTGAAGCCGCTCGCCGGCAGTATCGCGCGCCGTGGCGTCGATGCCAGGGAGATCGCCTATCTGCCTCAGATCGCTGATATCGACCGCAGCTTTCCCATATCGGTATTCGACTTCGTCGGCACCGGCCTGTGGCGTGCGACCGGAATTTTCGGCGGCATCGGCAACGCGGCGCGGGAGAAGATCGCGCAGGCCCTCTCAGCGGTCGGCCTGAGCGGCTTCGAGAACCGCGTCATCGGCACGCTCTCCGGCGGGCAGATGCAGCGCATGCTGTTCGCACGGCTGATGTTGCAGGATGCGCGGCTGATCGTGCTGGACGAGCCCTTCAACGCGATCGATGCCAAGACCTCGGCTGATCTCCTGCTGCTGGTCAAGCGCTGGCATTCCGAGGGCCGGACCGTGCTGGCGGCACTGCACGACATGGATCTCGTGCGCGCGCATTTTCCCGAAACCTTACTGCTGGCGCGCGAGTCGGTCGCCTGGGGCGCGACCGCGCAGGTCCTGACGGAAGCGAACCTGCTGGCCGCACGGCGGATGTGCGAGGCGTTCGACGATCACGCGGCGGCCTGCGCCGCCAATCCTCCATCGTCGCGGGCGGCTTGATATCAGATGATCTACGACACACTGATCGCGCCATTTTCGGAGTTCGAATTCATGCGCCGCGCGCTTGCGGCCGTGATCGCGTTATCGCTCGGCGGCGCGCCGATCGGCGTCTTCCTGATGTTGCGGCGGATGAGCCTGGTCGGCGACGCGATGGCCCATGCGATCCTGCCGGGTGCGGCGATCGGCTTCCTGCTGTCCGGGCTCAATCTGTTCGCGATGACGGCGGGCGGATTGATCGCTGGCTTTGCGGTTGCGATCCTCGCCGGCGTCGTCGCGCGCTCGACCGGGCTGAAGGAAGACGCGTCGCTTGCGACCTTCTACCTCGCCTCGCTCGCGCTCGGCGTCACCATCGTTTCGCTTAAGGGCACCAACATCGATCTGCTGCACGTGCTGTTCGGCAATATCCTCGCGATGGACGACCGCACGCTGTTGCTGGTCGCGATCAACGCGACGATTACGCTGGTCGTGCTCGCGGTGATCTACCGCCCGCTGGTGGTCGAGAGCGTTGATCCGCTGTTCCTGCGCACGGTGAGCCGCGCCGGCGGCCCGGCGCATCTCGTCTTCCTGGCGCTGATCGTGATCAATCTCGTCAGCGGCTTCCAGGCGCTCGGCACCTTGCTGGCGGTCGGGCTGATGATCCTCCCGGCGGGCATTGCGCGGTTCTGGTCGCGCGACATCACCGGCATGATCTGCATCGCGGTCGCAAGCGCCGCTGTGTCCGGCTACGCGGGCCTCGTCCTGTCGTTCCAGACCCGTGTGCCTTCAGGGCCGGCGGTCATCCTGGTCGCCGCTGCGCTCTATATCGCTTCGGTGCTGTTTGGCGGCGTCGGCGGGCTGGTGCGGCAGATGTTCCCCGGCCGCCATCTCGAAGCCTGAGCGATGCGGCGGGTCTGGTCCTTGCTGATCTGTCTCCTCACGCTCGCGACGCCATTGCGTGCCGAGGGGCGTCTCAACGTCGTCGCCAGTTTCTCGATCCTCGGCGATTTCGTACGCAATGTCGGCGGTGACCGCGTGAACGTCACGACTCTGGTCGGCCCCAATGCCGACGTTCATGTCTATACGCCGCCGCCGCAGGACGCCAAAAGGATCGCGGACGCAAAACTTGTCGTCGTCAACGGCCTCGGTCTTGAAGGCTGGCTGCCGAGGCTCGTGGAGTCGGCGGGCGGAAAGGCCACGATCGTTGTGGCGAGCAACGGCATGGCACCGCTGAAGCGTGGCTCGGACGCCGATCCGCACGCCTGGCAGTCGGTTGCCGACGCCAAGGTCTATGTCGCGAATATCCGCGACGCGTTGTCCGGTGCCGATCCCGCCGACGCCGAGGCCTTTCGCGCCAACGCGGCACACTATCTGGCCGAACTCGATGCGCTCGATGCCGAGGTCAAGGCGGCGGTCGCAAAGATCCCGTCGGAGCGGCGCAAGGTGATTTCCACCCACGACGCCTTCGGCTATTTCGCGCAAGACTATGGCATCCAATTCATCGCACCGCTCGGTGTCTCCACCGAGACCGAGCCGAGCGCGCGCGATCTCGCCGACATCATCGGCCGGATCAAAAAGGAGAAAATCCCGGCGGTATTCCTGGAGAATATGACGGACGACCGGCTGATCGGCCGCATCGCAGCGGAGACCGGAGCCAAGATCGGCGGGACGCTGTTTTCCGACGCCTTGACCGATGAAAAGGGCGATGCTCCTACTTACATTGCAATGGTCAGACACAATATAAGGGCGTTGACCAGCGCCCTTGAGCGCTAGAGCATGATCGCCGAAGATCATGCTTCAAGAGGGACGCCGCCCGGCGATCCCATGCAGGATAAATTCACTTTCGGAGCCAGTGTTTCGGAGCCCGTATGTCTCAAACGACGTCGCAAAAAATTCCCGTCACCGTGCTGACCGGCTATCTCGGCGCCGGCAAGACCACGCTTCTCAACCGCATCCTGTCGGAAAACCACGGCAAGAAATACGCGGTGATCGTCAATGAATTCGGCGAGATCGGTATCGACAACGACCTGATCATCGGCGCGGATGAAGAAGTGTTCGAGATGAACAACGGCTGCATCTGCTGCACCGTGCGGGGCGATCTCGTGCGCATCATGGACGGCTTGATGAAGCGCAAGGGCAAGTTCGACGCCATCATTGTCGAGACTACCGGGCTCGCCGACCCGGCGCCTGTGGCGCAGACCTTCTTCGTCGACGAGGACGTGCAGAAGAATGCGCGCCTCGATGCGGTGGTGACGGTTGCCGACGCCAAATGGCTGTCGGACCGGCTGAAGGATGCGCCCGAGGCCAAGAACCAGATCGCGTTCGCCGACGTCATCGTGCTCAACAAGACCGACCTCGTGTCCAAGCCGGAGCTCGCCGAGGTCGAGGCGCGGATCCGCGGCATCAATCCCTACGCCAAGCTGCATCGCACCGAACGCTGCAAGGTGGCGTTGTCGGACGTGCTGGAGCGCGGCGCGTTCGATCTCGATCGCATCCTCGAAATCGAGCCGGACTTCCTCGAGGCGGACGATCATGACCACGATCATGATCATCACCATCATCATGGCCATGATCACCATGATCACGACCATGGTCACGGTCTGAAGCATTACCACGACGAGGACATGCAATCGCTGTCGCTGCGCAGCGACAAGCCGCTCGATCCGAACCGGTTCATGCCCTGGCTGCAGAACCTGATGGCGACCGAGGGCCAGAAGATCCTGCGCTCCAAGGGCATCCTGGCCTTCCAGGATGACGAGGACCGCTATGTATTCCAGGGCGTCCACATGATGCTGGAAGGCGATCATCAGCGGAAATGGAAGGACGGAGAGCCGCGCGAGAGCCGCGTCGTCTTCATCGGTCGTGAACTGCCGCAGCAGATGATCCGCGACGGCTTCGAGAGCTGCATCGTTTCGTGATGAGCAGCTTCGAACCCGCCGGCGAACAGGCCTCCATCGCGTCGATCACCGAGCAAGTGCGTCCGATCACGATCGGTGCGGCAGTAACGTCGGTGCATTTCCTCGGCGACCGCGCCTTTTTCGTCGGCGCCGAGGAGAAGGTGTCGATCGTCGACGCGGAAGGCGTGATGTCCAAGGTCGACGTTCTCGGCGGCGGCATTCTCTGCGCGGCGTCCGACGGCAAGCGCATCGTCATGGGCGGCGATGACGGCAAAGTCGTCGCGCTCGACAAGAAGGGCGGGGTCGCGGTGCTTGCGACCGACGCCAAGCGGCGCTGGATCGATAACGTCGCGCTGCAAGCTGATGGCGCGGTGGCCTGGTCGGTCGGCAAGACTGCGTTTGTCCGTAGCGCCAAGGGCGAAGAGAAATCGCTCGAAGTGCCCTCGACCGTCGGCGGTCTGGCTTTCGCGCCGAAGGGCCTGCGGATTGCGATCGCGCATTATAACGGCGCGACGCTGTGGTTTCCGAACATGGCGGCGGCGCCGGAATTCCTGCCGTGGACCGGTTCGCATCTCGGCGTGACGTTCAGCCCGGACAACAAGTTCCTGGTCACCACGATGCACGAGCCCGCGCTGCATGGCTGGCGGCTTGCCGACAACCGGCACATGCGGATGAGCGGCTATCCGGGCCGCGTCCGGTCGATGTCGTGGAGCGCGGGCGGCAAGTTTCTCGCGACCTCCGGCGCCGACACCGTGATCATGTGGCCCTTCGCGAGCAAGGACGGGCCGATGGGCAAGGAGCCCGCGATGCTCGCGCCACTGCAGGTGCGAGTGTCGGCGGTTGCCTGCCATCCCAAACAGGACATCCTCGCGGCCGGCTACGGCGACGGCACCATTCTGATGGTTCGTATGGGGGACGGTGGGGAGTTGCTGGTGCGCCGAAATGGCACAGCGGCGGTATCGGGCATCGCCTGGAACGCGAAGGGAACCCTGCTGGCGTTTTCCGACGAGGATGGCGACGCCGGTATCCTCTCGATCTGAGTCGCCGATCTGAGCCCTCTTGCCGCGGGAACATTGGCCCGCAGCGCTCGTTGGTACCCGCGATTAATTTCGTGGATCGAATGAGATGGCTGACGACAGCAAGATCACAGGCAAAAGCGACTACTGGCTTGCCGCGGCGCTGGTTGTGGCAGGACTTGTCACGTCCGGCATGTCGCTCGCGGAAATCAAGGCGCAAGGCCGCCAGCAATTCGCGCAGGCCACGCAGCCCCTGCAAGGCACTCCGGCGCCCGATAGTAACAACAGCGCGCCGGCGGAGGCCAAACCCGGCGGCACGCGTCCGACGACGCCGGCGCCCGAGCCCGCACGCCCCGATCAGCAGGCCCAGCAGGAAGGCGCCAAGCCAGCCCTGCCGCCCGCGCCGGCCGAGAAGGTCGCGCCCGCGATCAAGGATAAGTAATTCCTCTCTCCGTCATTCCGGGGCGCGCGTAAGCGCGAGCCCGGAATGACGAGGTGGAGAGACCGCTGGCAGATATGATGCCGGTGCGACTTATGACGATGTTTTGAGGGCCCGCTGCCGCATTTACAGCCTCGCCTGTTCCGCCTCGACTCTCCATAATCGGCCGCATCCTGGACGACGCATGAGGCCTATCATGAAGATCGAGGACGTGAGGCGAACCGCCTATTCAATGCCGTTGACCAACCCGTCATTCCCGCCGGGGCCTTACCGCTTCTACAATCGTGAATATTTCGTCATTACCTATCGCACCGATCCGGACGCGCTGGCAGCCATCGTGCCTGAGCCGCTCGAAGTCACGGATAACGTCGTCAAATACGAGTTCATCCGCATGCCCGATTCCACCGGCTTCGGCGATTACACAGAAACAGGACAGGTCATCCCGGTCCGCCTCAACGGCGAAGATGGCGCCTATACGCATGCGATGTATCTCGATGACGATGCGCCGATCGCGGGCGGCCGCGAATTGTGGGGCTTTCCCAAGAAGCGGGCTACGCCGAAGATCGAAGTGGAAAGCGATGTGCTGGTCGGCACCTTGCACTACGGCTCGGTGCTCTGCGCCTCGGCGACCATGGGCTACAAGCACCGCTACGTCGAACATGATGGCGTGCTGGCGGGCATGAGGGCACCGAACTTCATTCTCAAGATCATCCCGCATGTCGACGGATCCCCGCGGATCTGCGAACTGGTGCGCTTTCATCTCGAGGACATCACCTTGAAGGAGGCCTGGACCGGTCCCGCCGCACTCGGCCTGTTTCCGCATGCGCTCGCGGACGTGGCGCGGCTGCCGGTGCGCGAGGTCGTGTCCGCGCTGCATTTCAAGGCGGACTTGACGCTCGGCCTCGGGACGGTGGCGTTCGATTATCTGGCGAAGTAACGGCCGGTTCCTCTGACCGTCATCGCCGGGCTCGACCCGGCGATCCATCCATCCTGAATGATGGATGCGCGGGTCAAGCCGCGCGTGACGGTTGAGTTGATCCTCCGCCGCTCAGCCGTCATTCCGGGGCGACGCGTTCCTTTAGCGTCGAACCGGAATCTCGAGGTTCCGGGTTCGGTGCTTCGCACCGCCCGGGAATGACGCCGCGCCTCAACGCACCAGCACGTTCCTGAACTGCCAGGGATCGCTCGTGTCGATGTCCTCCGGAAACAGGCCCGGCCGGTCGGCCAGCGGCGTCCAGTCGGTGTAAAAGCCCTTCACCGGGCCGAGATAAGGCATCTGGATTTCAAGGCAGCGGCGGAAATCCATCTCGTCGGCCTCGACGATGCCGGCTGTCGGATTTTCCAGCGCCCAGACCATGCCCGCGAGCACGGCGGAGGACACCTGCATGCCGGTCGCGTTCTGGTAGGGTGCGATCCGCCGCGTCTCTTCGATCGAGAGCTGCGAGCCGTACCAATAGGCATTCTTGGCATGGCCGTAGACGAGCACACCGAGCTCGTCGATGCCGTCCTCGATCTCGTTCTCGTCCAGAATGTGCCAGCTCGGCTGCATCCGCCCGGTCGCGCCGAACATCTCGTGCAGCGACAGCACAGCGTCATTGGCCGGATGATAGGCGTAGTGGCAGGTCGGGCGGTAGACGACTTTCTGGCCGTCGCGCACGGTGAAGTAGTCCGCAATCGAGATCGACTCGTTGTGGGTGACCAGGAAGCCGTATTGCGCGCCCGGTGTCGGACACCAGGAGCGTACGCGCGTGTTGGCGCCGGGCTGCATCAGATAGATCGCGGCGCCGCAGCCTTCCGGATGGGTGCGGCCGTTCTCCGGCATCCATGTCTCGTGCGTGCCCCAGCCGAGCTCCGCCGGCTGCATGCCTTCGGAGACGAAGCCTTCGACCGACCAGGTGTTGACGAACACGTTCATCGGCTTCGGCTTCTTCGAGCGCTGGGTGTCGCGTTCGGCGATGTGGATGCCCTTGACGCCGAGCTTGCGGGCCAGCTCGCCCCAACCTTCACGGCTCTTCGGCTCGTTGAACTCGGTCTTGGTGTCACGTGCGATGTCGAGCAGCGCCTGCTTGACGAACCAGGACACCATGCCTGGATTGGCGCCGCAGGTGGAGACCGCGGTGGTGCCGCCTGGGCTCTTGCGGCGAGCCTCCAGCAGGGTTTCGCGCAACGCGTAGTTCGAGCGCTTTTCGGCGCCGATATTCTTGTCGAAATAGAAGCCGGCCCACGGCTCGATGACGGTGTCGACATACAGCGCGCCGATTTCGCGGCACAGCGTCATGATGTCGACGGACGACGTGTCGACCGACAGGTTGACGCAGAAACCCTGGCCGCCGCCTTCGGTCAGCAGCGGCACCAGCAGTTCGCGATAATTGTCGCGGGTCACGCCTTGCTTGATGAAGCGCACGCCGTGCTTCGTTGCGAGCTCGCCGTCCTCATGCGGATCGATGATGACGAAGCGCGACTTGTCATAGTCGAAATGCCGCTCGATCAGGGGCAGGGTGCCCTTGCCGATCGAGCCGAAGCCGATCATGACGATAGGGCCGGAAATCTTCGCGTGAATCATCAGTGGTCTCTCTTTCGGAAAATGCTCACTTGGCGGGAAAGCGGATCATGCGGTGCGCCGCTTCGCGGTCACTTCAATTTCGATCTTCATCTCGGGCTTGTAGAGCCCCGCGACGACCAGCAGCGTCGCTGCGGGCCGGATTTCGCCGAGGACCTCGCCGCAGACGGCAAAGTGCGCATCAGCATCCTTGGCGTCGGTGATGTAATAGGTCGCGCGGACGATGTCGGCCATCGCAAAACCGGCTTCCTTCAGCGCAGCCTCGATGGTCTTGAAGCAGTTCCGTGACTGGCTCGTGACATCCGCAGGCATCGTCATTGTCGCGTAATCGTAGCCCGTGGTGCCTGCCACGAAGGCGAAACCGCCGTCGACGACGGCGCGGCTGTAGCCGGCGGTCTTTTCGAACGGCGAGCCGGTGGAGATGAGGCGGCGTGACATCGGGACCTCCTTGCGGTTTGGCTGGTTCCTTGAGGGGCGCGCGAGCCCTCCGCTGTCGGGCCCTTCGCTATATCAGAGCGGACGCCGTGTCACGCCGGGGTGCGTGGGCCCCACCGGCGAACCAGGATATCCCTGACGATCAAGACGGCGAGCATGATCACGAGCAGGGTGGGCACCAGCACACGCGAGAATGGGATCCGGCGCGCCGAGGGCCGGTGGCTGACCTGCGGCATGATGCCTTCTCAAGCCGCCTGGGGGACCAGCCGCGCAGCCTTCCTCGCGCGGCCTGTCCTTGTCTTCGGCAGGGCCGCGCCGGCCGGCGCGATCATGCCCCAGGCGCCGTCGAGCGCGCCCCCGGCGAGCTCGAGCCCCAGCAGCCGCTCTCGCTCGAACGGACCTGGCAGGGCGAGCTCGCCGGTCTTCTCCGCCGAGAAGCCGAAGCGGGCATAATAGGGCGCATCGCCGAGCAGGATCACCGCGCCATGCCCGCGCGCCCGGGCGGCCGCCAGCGCATATTCCATCAGCGCGGCGCCGAGCCCGAGCTTGCGGCTGGCGGCGTCGACCGCGAGCGGGCCGAGCATCAGCGCGGGCCTGCCGCCAGCGCTGACGTGCCACAACCGCACGGTTCCCACGAGCCGGCCCTCGCGCACTGCCGACAGCGCAAGGCCTTCGGCGGGCGCGCGTCCGTCGCGCAGGCGCTGGCAGGTGCGCTGATGGCGGTTTTCGCCAAAGCAGGCATCGAGCAGTGCTTCGCGCGCGGCGACGTCCGAGGCTCGCTCCGCACGGATCGCGAACGGAGCGGCTTTCGTGGTGAGGGCGACTTGGGTCTTCCGCAAGCTGGTCATGGCACGTCAGTCCTCGCTCCAGCGGCGGCTCACGCCGTGGAGCGTTGTCAGAAATTCGCAATGTGATGGGAAGGGAGCCGGCGGACCGGCTCCCGACGATTCACGCCTCAGCGGGACGAGGGCGTCAGATGTGGTAGGTCCTCAGCGGCGGGATGCCGTTGAAGGCCACCGACGAGTAGGTCGACGTATAGGCCCCGGTCCCCTCGATCAGCACCTTGTCGCCGATCTCGAGCGT
>Ga0207693_10003098_pt1 | contig 14323 bp, 17 predicted proteins | sample LARL81metaG_FD_184347 | JGI IMG/M metagenome (GOLD analysis project Ga0207693, IMG submission 184347) | Corn, switchgrass and miscanthus rhizosphere microbial communities from Kellogg Biological Station, Michigan, USA - LAR L8-1 metaG... | ecosystem: Host-associated > Plants > Roots >...
AGGACGCCTATTACTTCCTGCAGTACAACGCCAACAAGCGCTCGGTCACCGTCAACCTGAAGGACCCGCGCGGCGTCGAGCTTGTGAAGGAGATGGCGAAGAAGGCCGACATCTTCTGCGAGAATTTCGCGCCTGGCGCGATCGAGCGGCTGGGCCTTGGTCCCGACGTGATCCGCGCGCTCAATCCAGCGATCATCTACTGCCAGACGAAGGGCTTTGGCGCTGGCAGTCCGTTCGAGAAGAGTCTCGCGTTCGACATGATCGCTCAGGCCGCCGGCGGGCTGATGAGCATCACCGGCGAGGAGGACGGACCGCCCTGCAAGCCCGGTGCGACGATCGGCGATACCGGCACGGGCATGCTGATGGCGATCTCGGTCATGGGCGCTTACGTGCGGCGGCTGCGCACCGGCCAGGGCGAGCATCTGCAACTCGCCATGCAGGACGCGATCCTGCACTACATCCGCAACTCGTTCACCTTCATGGAGCGGACCGGCAAGGCAGCGCCGCGCGCAGGATCGAAGACAGTGGGTGGCGGCAATCCGCCGATCGGGGTCTATCCCTGCAAGGGCGGCGGGCCGAACGACTATGTTTACATCTATTGCAGCCGCGCCAACCCAGAGCACTGGAACCGTCTGCTGAAGGTGATGGGCCGCGAGGATCTGATCGGCGATCCTAACTACGACACGCCAGATGCGCGCACCCAGCACCGCGAGGAGGTTGACGCGATCGTCGCCAACTGGACCAAGCAGCACGACAAGCACGAGGCGATGCGGCTGGTGAGTGCGGCGACCATTCCGTCAGGCGCGGTGATGGACACGATGGAACTGTCCAATGACCAGAGCTTCGTGAAGCGCGGCATCCGCCAGGTGATGAAGCATCCCCAGGTCGGTGATTACACGATGAGCGGCTGGCCAGTACGGTTCTCCGGCAGCACGCCGCCGGTCAAGCCAGCACCGCTGCTCGGCCAGCACAACGCCGAGGTACTGGCGGACTGGTTGGGCATGGACGAAGGAAAGATCGGCGGGCTGCGCGGTGATGCCGTGATCGGCGGATGAGCCATCGCTACTGCATTGTGCAGGACGAGGGCCGGGTCCGCATCGTTACGCTGAACCGGCCCGAGGTCCTGAATGCATTGCATGCCGATGCGAACGACGAACTCGCCGCCGTGTGGGACGAGTTCGCCACGCGCGATGATCTGTGGGTGGGCATCATCACCGGCGCGGGCGAGCGCGCGTTCTCCGCCGGCAACGATCTGAAGGTGCAGGCCGGCGGCCGCCGCCGTCCCAATGGGCCGAATGGTTTCGCCGGCATTACGCATCGCTTCAACCTCGACAAGCCCATGATTGCCGCGGTCAATGGCTGGGCGATGGGCGGCGGGTTCGAGACGGCGCTCGCCTGCGACATCATCATCGCCGCGGAGAACGCGCTGTTCGCACTGCCCGAGCCACGTGTCGGGCTGATCGCTGGTGGTGGGGGCGTGCACCGGCTGCCACGGATGATCCCGCGAAAGAAAGCGATGGGCATGATCCTGACCGGACGCCGCGTCAGCGCGCGCGAAGGTTTCGAACTCGGCTTCGTCACCGAGGTCGTGCCACAAGGCCAGGCGCTGGAAGCAGCAAAGCGCTGGGCCGCGCAGATCCTGGAATGCTCGCCCAAGGCGGTGCGCGCGTCGAAGCAGGCGACGTATCGCGGCCTCGACGAGCCGTCGCTGGAGCGTGCGATGCGGACGGTGTATCCGGCGCAGCAGGAGAACCTGGAAAGCCAGGACTATATCGAAGGCCCCAAGGCCTTTGCGGAAAAACGCAGGCCGAACTGGCAGAACAAATAGGAGGAAGCCATGCGGATACATAATCTGTACTGTGATGCCAACGGCGAGTCGCACTGGCGCGACGTCAACGTGGAATGGGTTGAAGAGCGCAATTTTTCCAAGATATCCGCGCGCCTGCCGGCCAACGGCATCATCTTCCGCGAGACCTCTGGCGATTACGACCTGTCGTGGCATCCGGCACCGCGGCGGCAGTACATCATCAACCTTGACGGCGGCGTGCAGATCACGGCAAGCGACGGCGAGGCCCGCACCATCGGCGCCGGCGAGGTCGTGCTGGTGGAGGACATCACCGGCAAAGGCCATCTGTCGAAGTCGGTCGGAGGCAAGATGCGGCACTCAATCTTCGTTCCGGTTGAATAGGGGGCTCACATGAAGCTGGCATTCTTCGACGACTACAAGCTCGGCGTGGTCAAGGGCGACAACATCGTCGATGTGTCGTCGGCGGTGCGCGACATTCCTCACCTCGGGCCGCACGATCTGATCAACGGGCTGATCGCGAAGTTCGGCGACTACAAGAAGCGACTGGAGGATGCGGCGGCGAGCGGCAAGGCCGTGCCGTTGTCCAGCGTGAAGCTGCAGGCGCCGCTGCCGAAGCCGGGCAACATCGTCTGCATGGCGGTGAACTACATGGAGAACGGGACGCGCAAGGAGCCGGCGCCGATCAACGCCTTCCACAAGGCGCCGACATCGATCCTCGGCCCGGGTGGCACGATGGTGCTGCCGGACGTGCCCGCGACGATCTTCGAGGGCGAGGCCGAGATGGCCGTGGTGATCGGCAAGCGTGCGAGCAACGTGAAGGCCGCCGATGCCATGGACTACGTGTTCGGCTATACCAACTTCATCGACGGCTCGGCGCGTGGACTGCCGCCGCAGAGCTTCTTCGCGATGAAATCGCGCGACACGTTCGCACCGATCGGACCGTACCTGGTGACCAAGGATGAGATCGCCGACCCGCACAAGGTGCCGGTGAAGCTGTGGGTCAATGGCACGATCAAGCAGGACTTCAACACCGATGACATGGCGCACAAGATCGGGCGCTGCATCGAGTGGGTGTCGTCGATCCACACGCTCGAGCCCGGCGATATCCTTGCCACCGGCACCAACCACCGCGGCCTGTCGAGTTTCATGGATGGCGACACGGTCGAGCTGGAATGCGGCGGTCTCGGCAAGCTGAGTTTCAAGGTACGCGACGAGCTAAAGCGCACCTGGTCACGCGAGACGCGGCTGGACCGGCAGGATAAGGGATTTGATACGCCGACGCCGCAGGCCGGCGGGAAGTACGCGCCGGCGAAGTAGGATTGCCCCCTCCCCCTACCCCCTCCCGCGAGGGGAGGGGGGGTCGGGTAACAGCTATGCGGCTTCTGCTACGGGCAGGCTGGACTGCTGCTCCTCGGGCCAGCGATACTGGCGAACTGCGCGCACAAATGCCGAGAGGGGTGACGACCAGCGGCGCCCGGCGACGGTCACCAGCGACACCTCGCGTGCAACCTCCGGATCCACCACTCGACGGCTGATGACGCCGGGAATCGTGTTGGAGTACTCGGGCAAGAAACAGATTCCCATGCCGGCGGCGACCATGGTCAGGATCCAGTCCTCGCGCTCGCTGCGGAATGAGCCGGCGAGGCGTGATCCGTTGGCATGGCAGACATCGCGCAGTGCATCGAAATATTCGCAGTTGATGCGCGCCAGGTACGGCTCCCCGTCAAGATCCGCGATGCGTACGACGTTCTTGCGCGCGAACGCATGGCCGGCCGAGCAGGCGATGACGAAGCGCTCTCGATAGAGCGGCTGCGGCTGCAACGGCAACGCGAATCCCTCCGGCTTCGCCAGCAGCGCCACGTCGAGCTCCCCCTTCTGCAGCAGCTCACACAACCTGTCGGGTACCGCCTCGACCAGGGTGATCTCCACGCCGGGATTGTCGGCCCTGAAACGGCTGAGGAAGCTGACGAACCGCACAGGTCCAATCGTGCACATCACACCGAGACGAAGCTGCGCGCTGTCCAGCCGCAGGAACCGGGTCGCCGTCTCCTTCGCCTCCTGGGTGCGGGTCAGCACCTCGGTCAGGTGTGGCTCCAGCAGGCGGCCGAGTTCGGTCAGATGCGTGTTGTTCCGTTCGCGCGAGAACAGCAGACCGCCGAGTTCGTCCTCCATCTTCTGGATTGCCCGGGTCAATGCGGGCTGGCTCACATTGCTGATCTCCGCCGCCCTGGTGAAGTTCAGCGTCTTGCTAAGCGCCAGGAAGTAGCGGATTTCATGCAGTTCCATGACGTTCTCCCCGTGTTTCCCGATGGTCTGTCTCGGCAACTGACTGAGCGTTACACGCGCACATCCAAGCAATAGCGTCGGCGTATCGGGTCCATCGACACACGGCATTGGAGGCGATGGCGGTCCATGCGGCAGGTTCCGTCGTGCAAAACGAAAGGAACCGAACAATGGACACCATCATGGCTTCGGCGGGCTTGGCCCGCTCCGGCAATCCACGGCCGATGGACGGCAAGGTCGCCGTCATCACAGGTTCGACCAGCGGGATCGGTCTCGGCATCGCCAATGCGCTGGCGTCTGCCGGTGCGATGATAGTGCTGAACGGCATCGCAGAGCCGATCGAGGCGGAGAACCTCTGCCAGGTTATGGGCGCTCGTCACGATGTGCCGGTGCGCTTCGATGGTGCCGACATGTCGAAGCCGGAGGCAATCCGCGACATGGTGGAGCGCGTCGGTCGCAGCTTCGGTCCTGTCGACATCCTGGTGAACAATGCCGGCATCCAGCACGTCGCGCCGGTGGAGGATTTCCCGCCGGAAAAATGGGATGCCATCCTGGCGATCAATCTCTCCGCCGCTTTCCACGCGACACGGGTCGTGTTGCCGGAGATGAAGCGTCGCGGCTTCGGCCGCATCGTCAACGTCGCGTCCGCGCACGGACTGATCGGCTCGCCGTTCAAGTCCGCCTATGTCGCGGCGAAGCATGGCATCGTCGGTCTGACCAAGGTGGTGGCGCTGGAGGCAGCCGAACACGGCGTGACATGCAACGCCGTGTGTCCCGGCTATGTCCGGACTCCGCTGGTGGAGAAGCAGGTGGACGGCCAGTCAAAGGCGCACGGCATCAGCCGTGACGCGGTGATCCGCGACGTCTTCCTGGCCGAGCAGCCAACCAAGCGCTTCGTCACCGTGGAAGAAGTTGCCGGCACCGTCGCGTTCCTGTGCAGCGAGACCGCGGCCTCTATCACCGGCATCGCATTGCCGATCGATGGCGGCTGGACGGCGCACTGACATGACCGAGCGCGAACGCGCGGTGGCGTTGGCGTGGCAGCGCTCACCTGCCTTGGCATGGTTCCTGTGGCTGCCGCAGCCCGCTGCGGTGTCACTCAACGAGGATATTGGCGATGATGAACGGGACACAGCTGCCGCCAGACACGAAGCAGATCGTGCTGGTGCTGCAGGGCGGCGGCGCGTTGGGGGCCTATCAGGCAGGCGTTTACCAAGCGCTGCATGAGGCTGGAATCGAGCCGACCTGGGTGATCGGCACCTCGATCGGTGCGATCAACGCCAGTCTGATCGCCGGCAACGAACCGGCCGATCGGCTGGAGCGCCTGAAGGAATTCTGGCGCCGCGTCCAGCACGGCCCGTTCCACCAGGCTCTGTCCTCCATGCCGCTGGTCGGCAGCCTGGCGGCGAACTGGTTCACCATGGCGGGGGGCATCGCCGATTTCTTCAAGCCCCACCCGATGGCGTTCGCCGGCGTTCACATGCCGCTCGGCGCGGAGGCGGCCGCATATTATTCGACCGGGCCGCTGGAAGCGACGCTGGGCGGTTTGGTGAACTTCGAGCGCATCAACCGGGGTGAGACGCGCCTGACGGTCGGTGCGGCAAACGTGCGCACCAGCGAAATGCGCTATTTCGACAGCCGCAGCATGCCGCTCTGTGCGCGCCATGTGATGGCGTCCGGCGCGCTGCCTCCGGCGTTTCCGGCGGTCCGCATCGACGGCGAGCTCTACTGGGATGGGGGCATTCTGTCGAACACGCCGGTGGAGGCGGTGTTCGATGACGACCCGCGCCGCAATTCGCTGGTGTTCGCGGTGCATATCTGGAACCCGCACGGATCGGAGCCGGAGACGATCTGGCAGGTGATGAACCGACAGAAGGACATCCAGTACTCCAGCCGAGCGATCAGCCACGTCGCGCGACAGAAGCAGCTGCATCGGCTGCGACATGTGGTGTCGGAGCTGGTGAAGCGCATGCCGGAGAGCGAGCGGCAGAGCAACGTCATCCGCGACCTGGCGGAGTATGGCTGTCTGACGCGCATGCACGTGGTGAGGTTGCTGGCACCGGCGATCGATGGCGAGGATCACATGAAGGACATCGACTTCAGTGCCGCCGGGATCTGCGCGCGCTGGGAAGCCGGCCTCGCGGACACGCGCAGAGTGATCGCCAAGGCGCCATGGCAAGGCGAGTTCGACCCTATCGAGGGTGTAATCCTGCACGAAGCGCGCGCCGGGACGAACGTGACCAGCGGGTAGTGCCTGGCGCCAATTTCGATCAGCTGAGATCGCCAATGGAGCATTCGAGCGACGGCTGTCGAATGCCTGTGACGATCCAGCTCTTCGCCTCTGGGTTCCAGGTCGTGATGAAGGTGTAGAGGCATTGAGTGACTGTCGTGTCTCCGCCGATGAACTGGGTCTCTGTGGTCTTACGGCCTTTCTTCTTGTCGGTCGTGGAGACGGCCGTAAGGGGCATGGTATCCACTGACACCTTTGACCACTGGAACGCTCGAGTCCCATTGCCCAGATCTATCTGGTTGGCTGGCGGTCCATAGGCCAACTCGACATTGCGTATATCCTGCCCCACATAGCCGCGCATCGTGTCGGCCGCGCAGCCGGTGACCAGGGCGATGCACATCGTCAGGGCAAGCTTCGCCGCGTGCAAAAGCATCAGCGCCGCACCAGGGTTGCCGTGAAGCGGATTGCCGGTTCCACACCCGCGCCATCGGCATATGGCGGGCGCGAAATGTAGTCGAGATAGTCGGTGGCATGGAATGGATTGTGATATTCGCCGTTGGAAACCGAGAACCCGAACCCATGCTTCGTAAGCTGTGGCTCGGTTGTGCCAACGAGGTTGTCGACCGCATATCCGCCATTACCGGGGATTGCCGTGCCTGCCGTCTGAAGCCCTGTAATCGTTCCTCCGTTCGCCGTGCCTGTGATGCCGGTTATCTGGTAGAAGCCGTGAGCGTCCGGCGCTGCGTCTGTCGTAAGAGTACCGGAAGCGCTCACTCCTGTTCCCGTACAGCTCCAATCCCATAGCAGCGCCGACCAAGCCTGGGTGCTCGCGCCAAGAAGCAGCGCCGGCAGGGCAGCAACCAAAATCGACTTCACGCGCTCACCCCGTCTCGGCTCGCCATGGTACGTGCGAGCATCCTTCCGCGTTTGTCTACGGCCGGCAAGTCGCGTGGGGTATACGCAGATGAACGCAGAGAGCAATCGCGATGGTCAGGCTAAGCGCGATGCCACCCACGCAAGCCGGCCAGCCCAGCCGGTCGTAGATCTGACCCAGTACGAGACTGCCAACCAGGCCACCGAGGAAGTAGCAGGTCAGATACGTCCCGCTCGCCGATGCGCGATCGGCGCGCGCCGCGCGGCCGACGAAGCCGGTGGCAACGGCCTGGGCGAAGAACGTGCCAACGCTCAGCAGCACCATTCCCGCCAGCACCACCTGCAGCGACGGGAGCAGCATCAGAGGCAGACCTGCCGCGGCGAATGCAAGCGCGCCGGCGCAGGTAGCGCGGGTGCCGTACCGCAAGGCCACCTGCCCCGCGAACGGTGTCGAGACAACCGACGGCAGGAACACGAAATACACAAAGCCCAACCCCATCATGCCCAGAGCGAAGGGCTGCCGTACCAGGACGAAGTTCACATAGGTGAACGTGCCGATGAACGCGAACAGGATGCAGAAGCCGATCGCGAATGCGGCGCGCAGCGCAGGATCCCGTAGATTTGCCAACCAGGCATTCACCGTACTGATCATGGGTGCAGCACTCAGGCGCGCGGGCTGCCGTTGCACGGTCATCAAGACGAGCAGCGCGCCGCACAGGTTCAGTGCAGCGAACGCATAGAAGTTCCAGGCCAGGCCAAAATGATCGGCCACAGCGGCAGACAACAGACGCCCGAACAGGTTGCTCGCGACATTGCCGGTGATATAGGCGGCGAAGGCTGACACAGCCGCCTGCTGCGTGCTGGTCTCCGCGATATACGCGAGCGTCAGCGTGAACGCTGCGGCCATGAAAAGTCCTTGCACGACACGCAGACAGGCGAACACCGCAAGGCTGGGCATGCTTGCGAGCAGCAGCGTTGGAACCGTAAGGGCTGCGAGACTCAGCACGATTCCCAGCCTGCGGTCGATACGGCGGCCAAACAGCGCAACGGCAAGGCCGGAGATCGCCATGCCCATGGTGCTGGCATTGACGGCGAAGCTCATGGCGGCCGGCGTCGTGCCATAGGCGCGGGTCAGTGCGGGCAGGATTGCCTGCGTGGCAAACAGGTCGACCACCGTGAGGAAGGCGGTCAGACCGACAAGCACCGCCCGCAGCAGCCCCGTCGCCCGGCTTTGCGTCTGCACGATCATCGTCGTCGCAACGGATGAGGCCATCGGCATCATCGCACTGTCTCCTTCTCGAATTTTGGAAAGGAAATGGCGCGGGGCAGCGATTGACCGCGCCATCGGGCCGATACCGCAGAGCGCGCGGCTACATCATGTGCTGGTCAGTTGCGACCGGGAACAGATCGGCGGACAGCAGCACGACTGTTTCGCTGCCAGTGTTCTTCCACCAATGGGCCGTGCCGTGCGTCTCGGCCGAGGTCTCGCCCGCGTGGTGCACGATCGGAACCGCGCAGGTGCTGGCGTATTCGACGATCTCTCCCTGGACGATATAGATGATCGCTGGCCGGTTGCCGTGCGAGTGCCAGGGCACGACGCCGCCTGGCTTGATCTCCAGCCGGCGCAGGCGGAGCAGGCGATCCTTCACCGCCGCCGGCTCTTTCGCGAGATCGATCGAGGTCAGCACGGCGTCGCTGACATCCTTGGCGGGCGTCGAGTTCATCTTCTCGCCGCTGCCATCGGGCCGCAGCTTGTCGGCTGGGCACGAGCCGGCAAATGCGGGACCGGCAAGCGCAATGCCGCCGACAAGCACAGCGGCCAGCGCAAGGTGACGGCGCAGCGTGGTGTTCGCGATGATCATGGTCGTGGTTCCTTCATTGCCTGGGTCCAGACCGGTATTGGCCTGGCGCGCGGCACGAAGGATCGCGATATGACACGGCTTGGAGAAATGCCGTGTCCTTATCGGTTCAATCGTCGATGGTCATGTCGCTTTCCGCTGCCAACCCAGCCAGTCGCACACGCCCTGCCCCATGACGAGTTCGAGGTCGTTGCCCTTCAGCCAGGGCAGTTCCTCGGTGAACAGCGTCACGCACTGCCGGTAGCTGCACGGCATGCGGGTGAGATCGGTGCCCCAGAAGAAACGCCTTGGCCCGAAGGCATCGAAGATGCGATGCAGTCCGTCGTGGATGTCGCGGAACGGATACGGCGCGTCGGAATAGCCCGGCGCCCCGGTCGCCTTGACGGCAACGTTCGGGAGCTTCGCCAACGAGCACAGCGTGTCCAGATCGGCAAATGCGGCGGCGCCCTTCGCCGAGCGTATCAGGCCGAGATGGTCGATGAGCAGCTTCAGGTTGGGATGGCGTTCGGCGATCTGCGCGAACAGCGGCAGGAAGCGCCAGGCCATCGTGGCGATCGGGGTGCCGGCGCGCTCGGCCGCCGGCCATACCCAATCCATCGTGCCGTCCTTGTGCCAGTTCTCCTGCTCCGACCGCGTCAACGACCAGCGCAGGCCGAGCATGCCGGGCCGTTGCTTCCATGTCTCGATACGCTTGCGCTCTTCCGGCTTGTCGAGCGGGAACCAGCCGAGGATGCAGAACCTGTCGGGATATTTCGTCGCTGCGTCGACCGCCATCTCGTTGGAGCCCGGATCCCAGCTCGGCGGATGCAGTACCGCGCCGTTTACACCCGCCGCGTTCATTTCCTTGATCAGCTCTTCGGCCGTGTAGATCGAGGTCTGCCTGTGATGACCGCTTGGCGTGCCGCTGCCCCAGATGTGCACCTGTGCGTCGATGATCTGCATCGTCCGTCTCCTTCCCGTTGCCTGCATGCTGGACGCGGCGGGCCAGACGCGTCAAACAGAGTGCGAATGGCGAAACGGAGTGGCGGGTGCTGGATCGGATATTGCTGACCAACGATGACGGGATCGATGCGCCTGGCCTGGCGATCCTGGAAGCGATCGCCGCGGAGCTGGCGCGTGAGGTGTGGGTGGTGGCGCCGGAGCACGATCAGAGCGGCGTATCGCATTCGATCAGCCTGCATCACGCGCTGCGCGTCAGCCCGCGGGGTGAGCACCGCTTCGGCATTTCCGGCACGCCAGGCGACTGCGCGGTGATGGGGATCTGTCATTTGATGACCGATGGCGCGCCGCAATTGTTGCTGTCGGGTGTGAACCGCGGGCTGAACCTGGGGATGGAGACAGTGTTCTCCGGGACCGTGGGGGGTGCGATGACCGGCATGATGCTCGGCGTGCCGTCGATCGCACTGAGCCAGGCTTACAAGGACCGCAACAACGTATTGTGGGAGGCGTCGCGAACACTGGGAGCCCAGGTGGTGCGCGACCTGTTGGCGATCGGCTGGAGCAAGGATGCGTGTCTGAATGTCAACTTTCCGGCGTGCCCCGCGGCTGAGGCGGGGCCGATCACGCTGGCGCGGCAGGGTGTGGGGATGATCGCCGGGATGCACGTGGATACGCGTGTGGATCCTCGCGGCATGGCATACCACTGGCTCAACTTCCGGCGCGGCGATCGCCAGCAGGGTCCAGAAAGCGACTACGACGCGCTACGTGCCGGCAAGATCGTCGTAACACCGCTGCGCTATGACCGCACCGACGAGGATGCGTATCAGGCGCTGGCGGAGAAGCTGCCGAGGTTCATTACGTCATAATATCATCATTCGCGGATACGCATGGTCTGTAAACAGCGTGAGCGGCCTATTTTGGCCCAAATCCTGCCGGAGGTGTGAACTAGATCACACCTTGGCCACGCTGCGAACTAGGATGGTCCGTCCCCGGAAGAATTTGTGAGAGGGGCAGGATCATGAAGTTCGCGCTCGCAAACTTAACCATACTGGTTGGCCTGGCTGGCGCCGCCTACTGCCAGGATGGCGTTCGTGCTCAGGACGGCCGCTCTGTGCATCCTGGAACGGCTCTTCTCGACTCGGAGGGCATCGTCGCGGGGGCGCCCGATCCAGCACGCACGAACAAGGCTCAGGCAAGCACGGAAAATACGTCCGTGCCGGGGGCGACCGTTACCACGACCGCGGGGAAGCGATGAGCAACCAGGCTGTTCAATCAACAGACGTCGGCAGGGTCATGCCGGCCGAAACAATGCGCGTGCGGGCATTCAAGCCGCCGGTACTTGTGCCGCTGTTTGTCGGCGCCGCGATCGCGGGGGCAGCGCTTCCCTTGCTCATCGGCCATCACTTCTGGCAACGGCCGATAGACCGTGACGACACCTCGCTGTGCGAGAGATTCAAATTCCCGTCCGGAACATGGACGCACAGCGAGTGCAAGGCGGCTCTGGCAGATATGCGTCGCCAACACGAGCTTCTGCTGTTGCATTAGCGGCGGCTAAAGGCCGCCCGTCACGTCGATCGTCAACCCCGTCACGAAGTCCGCATCAGACGAGGCAAGGAAGCAGATAACCTTCGCCTGGTCCGTTGCCTCCGCGACGCGCCGGAGCGGTATGCGTTCGATCTCCGCTGCCTGATCCTCCGGCGATTGCTGGTTCCAGCGCGGCCGGATGCGTTCTGTCAGCGTCCGGCTTGGCGCGATCGCGTTCACGGTGATGCCGAACGGCCCCAGCTCGAACGCGAGCTTGCGAGTGAACGCGATGATGCCGCCCTTCGCTGTGGAGTATGCGCTGCTCGACGACACGCTCAGCCCGCGTCCGGCGATCGATGCGAGATTGACGATCTTGCCGTGCTTGCGGCGCTTCATCAGCGGCGTTACCGCGTGGCAGAACAGGAATGTGCCGTTCAGGTTGAAGTGAATCAGCTTCTGCCAGTCGTCGAATGTCAGTTCATCCACCGTGGCGTTTGGTTTCTCGATGATGGTGCTGCCACCGACGGCATTCACCAGGATGTCCACCGTGCCATACTGCTTCGCCGCCCAGCCGACGACCTCATTCACCTCGTCCTCATCAAGCGCATTCGTCGGGCGTCCGATGGCGCGGCCACCCGACATGTTTATTGCCTCCATCGCCATGGCGAGGCGACGTTCGTCGTTGTCCACGCCGATGATGACGGCGCCCTCCTTCGCCATGATGTCTGCCGTGGCGCGGCCGATGCCGCTTCCCACCGCGGTTATCAGCGCGACCTTGTCCTTGAAGCGCATGCCGTTTCCTCCTCTCTTGCCTGTGAGCAGGCAAACACGTTCAATGCCGCGCACGCAAGGTTCGCAACGAGGAGAAGATGATGCCGAGGCTCGCGGGAAGGATCGCCTGGATCACCGGCGCCGGCAGCGGCATCGGCGAAGCCGCGGCACTCGCCCTGGCGGACGAGGGTGCCACCACCGTGCTGACTGGCCGCACGCCAGAGAAGCTGGAGCGCGTTGCCGCGCGCATCAGGCAGCAGGGCGGCGAGGCCTTTGTGCAGCCGGCAGAACTCACCGACGCGAAGCAGGTGCAGAAGGTCGGCGAGTTTATCAGGAACACGCTGGGCCGGCTCGACATCCTGGTGAACAACGCCGGCGTGAACATCGTCGATCGCCACTGGGACAAGCTGACGCCCGAGGGCATCGACACACTGGTGCACGGCAACCTGTCGCAGGCGCTTTACTGCGTCACGGTCGCGCTTCCGATGATGCGTGCGCAGAAGGACGGCGTGCTGATCCACACCGCCTCAATCGCCGGCCGGATCGTCGGGGGTTTCCCAGGCCCGATATACAGCGCGGCGAAGCACGGCGTCGTGGCGATGAGCCACTCGATCAACATGCAGGAGTGCATCAACGGCATCCGTTCCACGGTGTTCCTGCCCGGCGAAGTAGCGACCCCGATCCTCGACAAGCGGCCCAATCCGGTGGGTCCGGAAGAGCGTGCCCGCATGGTGCAGTCCGAGGATTGCGGCGACCTGATCCGCTACATCGCCTGTCTCCCGAAGCATCTGGTGATGAGCGAGGTGATGCTGGCGCCGGCTCACAACCGCACCTACATCGCTAACCTGCAACAGAAACTCTGAGGACGTCCGATGGCTTCGAACCGCAAGAAGGTGATGGTGCCGCACACCATGGGAAAGGAAGGCGTTGCACTGCTGCAGCGTCGCGATGACATCGAGGTGGTGGTATTCCCCGCAACCATCACGCAGGCGGACCTGCTGCCGATGTTGTCGGATGTCGCCGGCATCGCACTCGGCGGCACGCCCTACAGACAGGCGGAGCTTGATGCCTCGCCTGCGATGGAGGTGGTGGCGCGCATCGGCGTCGGCTACGACGCTGTGGAGGTACCGGCGCTGACCGCGCGCCGCGTGCCGCTGATGGTGGCGGGGACCGCGAATTCCACGTCAGTGGCGGAGCATGCGTTCCACCTGATGATGGCATTGGCGAAGCGCAGTCCCGCGCTTGATGCCATGGTGCGCAAGGGCGCCTGGGTCGATCGTCACGGCGGGCTGCCGATGGAGCTGTCCGGCAAGACGGCTCTCATCATCGGCTTCGGCCGCATCGGCACGCGCTCGGCGCGGCGCTGCCAAGGCTTCGACATGAACGTGCTGATCTACGATCCGTATGTGCCGGCCGAGAAGATCACCGGCGCCGGCTGCGAGCGCGTGACCGATCTCGATGCGGCGCTGCCGCGCGCCGACTTTGTATCCATCCACTGCCCGAAGAATTCCGAGACGGTGGGCATGTTCAATGCCGCGCGTCTGGCGCGCATGAAGCGCAGCGCGTTCATCGTCAACACGGCACGCGGCGGCATCATCGACGAGCCGGCGCTGCACGCAGCGCTGACATCGGGGCAACTGGCCGGCGCAGGGCTCGATGTGTTCGACATGGAGCCGACACCGGTCAACAACACGCTGCTGCAGCTCGACAAGGTGATCACGTCGCCGCACATGGCCGGTGTCACGACGGAGTCAGTCGCCGGCATGGCAGTGGTGACAGCGGAGAACATCCTGAGCGTACTGGACGGCAAGCCGAACCGGGACAACGTGATCAACCAGGAAGCGCTCAATTGACCCGCACAATGTCATTGCGAGGAGCGCAGCGACGAAGCAATCTCCATCGGGAGTGGCGCGCACCGAGCCCAAGTCGGATAAAGAATGCTTCGTCGCTGCACTCCTAACAAGAAACGCCGACGCCGGCTTCGCCTCTTCCGTCATTCCCGCGCAAGCGGGAATCCAGCCTCAAGAGGTTCCACAG
>Ga0207693_10003100_pt1 | contig 14318 bp, 15 predicted proteins | sample LARL81metaG_FD_184347 | JGI IMG/M metagenome (GOLD analysis project Ga0207693, IMG submission 184347) | Corn, switchgrass and miscanthus rhizosphere microbial communities from Kellogg Biological Station, Michigan, USA - LAR L8-1 metaG... | ecosystem: Host-associated > Plants > Roots >...
TCCTCCAGCAGCTCGCGGAGCCGCCGCCTGCCTTTGCTCAGGTGCACATGGACCGTGGCGCGGCTCGCGCCGATCGTCGCGGCCACCTCGGCAACCGGCCGGTCGGCGTAGTCGTGCAGCACCACCGCCAGACGCTGGTTGGGCGAGAGCTGCCCGAGAGCCGCGATCACGTGGTCGATCGGGTCCGGGTGCTCGTAGCCGGGCTCCGCGCCGAGCGGTTCGAACGTCCGCCGGCGCTTGAGCTCGCCCGCCGCCACACGGAAGGCGACCCGCCACACCCATCGGGCCGGCTCGCGCAGCTCGTCGCCCCGGGCGAGCGCCTGGGCGAATGCCTCCGACATCGCGTCCTCGGCGACCGCGGGGTCGCCGGTGAACGCGAGCAGTGCTCGCCAGATCGCCGGTCCGTCCTGGCGGTAGACCGACGCGAGCCGTGTCTCCTCGCTCACCCGAGTGCTCGCCACATCCTGCTAGGCATCATCTTCGTCCCGAATCTGTAGGCGACGCGCCAAGAACGCACGCACCTATACTCGACGAGAACCACCGGGGAGCTCGGGCAACCGGGCTGAGAGGCCGGCTACCGCGCCGGCGACCCGCGAACCTGACCCAGGTAATGCTGGCGGAGGGAGCCATGGCCCGGACCGCGATCGTCGTCTGTGCGGGAGGTCCCGCGCGCGCCGCGCTGCCCTCGGTTCCCGACGGCGCACTGGTGATCGCCGCCGACGGGGGCATCCTCGAGGCCGAACGCCTCGGGTTGCACGTCGATCTGCTCGTCGGCGACCTCGACTCGGCGCCTCCGGACGCCGTCGCGCGAGCACCGCGGGTCGAGCGGTATCCCGTCGACAAGGACGCGTCCGACCTCGAGCTCGCGGTGGCTGCCGCCGTCGCCGCCGACGCGCGTCGGATCGTGGTGGTCGGCGGCGACGGCGGCAGGCTCGACCATCTGCTGGGGAACGCCTTCCTGCTCGCGTCGGATCGGTGGGCGGGCATCGAGATCGACGCCGTGTTGGGCGACGCGCGGATATGGGTCGTGCGTGGCGAGCGCGCGATCGGGGGCGAGGTCGGCGAGCTGGTGAGTCTGTACGCGGTCGGCGGTCCTGCGCGTGGCGTCACGACCGAAGGACTTCGCTGGGCGCTCGAGGACGGGGAGCTTCTGCCCGGCTCGTCGCTCGGGTTATCGAACGCGTTCGTGTCATCGACCGCGCACGTGCGTGTTCGTGAAGGCGTCGTGCTCGCGATCCGTCCGGGGCTCGCGAGCTAGACGTGCGCTCGCCGAGCTAGACGAGCGGGAAGCTGCCGACGTGCGCGGCGAACGCGACCGCAACGAGCAGCGTGACAAGCTCCCCGCTCTGTTCGATCGTTCCGAGCACGTCGCCGCTGACGCCGCCGAGCGTTCGCTCCGCCCAGCGCGTCTGCACCCAGGCTGCGATGGCCGCAAAGAAGAGCGCCACGAGCGCTGCGATCCCGATGCAGATCGTCGCGATGGTGACCGCGACGATGACGGCGACGACGCCTCGCCACTTCGGTGCGAGCGCTGAGAAGCTCGACCCGAGACCGCCGCCCGCGCTCGGCGCGCCGACGACGGTGGCGGCGCTCACGCCCCGCGCCAACGCGTGGGCCGCGATCAGCGCGAGGGCACCGGCGCGCGGCACGAGCGATGCGACCAACGCCACGCGCAGCCCGATCACGAGGACCAAGGCGACGACGCCGAACGTTCCCATACGTGGATCTTTGAGCACGGGCTGGGGATCGCGACCGGTCGACGCCGCGCCGAACGCGTCGGCGGTATCTCCGAGCCCGTCCTCGTGGAACGCACCGGTGATCGCGATGCTCGCGCCGACCGCAAGCAGCGACGCAACCAGCGGCGGCCACGCTTCGCAGGCAAGCAGGTAGACGGCACCGCTCACTGCGCCCACCAGCGCACCGACAACCGGGAACCATGCAACCGACGCCGCGATGTCGCGTTCGCCGATGGTCGCGCCGACGGGGATGCGCGTGAGGAACGAGACGCCCGCGACGAAGCCGCGGGCGCGCCGCTCCGGCTCCACGCTCACGCCAGGCCCCACTCCTGGAAGGTCGCGACATCGACCACCGACACGGCGGCGAGCTTCACGATGGGCACCGCAACCAACGCACCGCTCCCTTCACCGAGGCGCAGGTCGAGCTCGATCAGCGGCGTCAGGTCCAGGCGCTCGAGGAGCCGACGGTGCCCGGGCTCGGCGCTACGGTGACCCGCGAGCACGTGATCCAGCGCACCGGGCCTTGCGGCCGCGAGGGGTGCGACCGCCGCCGTCACCACGTAGCCGTCGAGCAGCACCGGGATCGACCGGCGACGCGCCTCGGCGACACCGCCCGCGATCGCTGCCAGCTCGGCGCCGCCGGCGTGACGAAGGATCTCGATGGGATCGTCCGTCATCGACCGTACCCGAGCACGGCACGCGTCCACCGCCTCGATCTTCCGCGCGACGCCTTCGTCATCCAGGCCGGTCCCGCGCCCGCACCAGTCGGACGCGGGCTCGTCATACAGCGTCGCGGCGACGGCCGCCGCCGCGGTCGTGTTGCCGATCCCCATCTCACCGAACACCAACAGGTCGGCGCCGGCGGCACGAGCGACCGCGTCGACGCCCGCCTGCACGGCTTCGTCGAACCGAGCCTCATCCATCGCCGGCTCGAAACGAAGATCGCCGGTCGGCCGAGCGACCCCGACGTCGACCACATCGAGCGGCATGTCGAGCGCCTTCGTCATCGCGGCCGCCGTCGCCGCGCCTTTCTCAAGCGCGTCCAGCATGGCCACCGTGACTTCCGTCGGGTAGGCGCTGACGCCGGCAGCCGCGGCGACGCCGTGGTCCGCCGCGAACACGACCGCACGCGGCGCGTCCACCGCCGGATGCTCGGTCCGCTGCCACGCGGCGAGCCACGCGGCAACCTCGTCGAGCCGCGCGAGAGCGCCGGTCGGACGAAGGACGGTCGCGGCCCGGGCCGCCACCGCATCGCGCGCAGGGACGTCTGGATCGGGGAGATCGGTCAACAGTGACGAGAGCAGACTCATGGTTCCTCCAGATCGGTCAATGTGGTTGACAATCGCACCGCTCGGCCCGCGACCATCAGGGCAACGACGTCGGCCTCGTCGGCGAACATCGCGTTCACGCGGCCCAGCACGTCGCGGTACTGCCGGGCGAGCGGATGCATCGGGACGATCCCCGACCCCACCTCATTGGAGATCACGATCGTCGGCTCGGGTCGCGCCGCGCACGCCTTCGCAGCCGCGGCGGCACGGTCCGCGATCTCCTCGTCGCCGAGATCGTCGCCGAGCAGGTTCGAGACCCACAGCGTGAGGCAGTCGACGATCGTGGCCCCACGCGCCCGCTCGACCGCCCCGGTCAGATCGAGCGGCTCCTCGATCACCGCCCATCCCTGCGGCCGCTCGCGCCGGTGACGGGCGATCCGTGCGGCCATCTCGTCGTCGAGCGCCTCGGCGGTCGCGATCACGGTCACCGATCGGCCGGTGCGCGCGGCGAGCGCCGCCGCCGATCGCGACTTTCCGCTGGCGGCACCACCGACGAGCAGCGTCATCGCCATCAGTAATCGATCCCCTTCATGGCCGCGACGCCGGCGTCGAACGCGTGCTTCACGTTCGTGGACTCGCTCACCGTGTCGGCGAGCTCTCGGAGTTCCTCCGGAGCATCGCGCCCGGTCAGCACGACCGAGACGTGCGATGGACGGGAACGGATCGTCGCAACCACGTCGGCGGTCGGCACCCAACCCCAGGTCAGCGGGTACGTGACCTCGTCCAGCACGACGACGTCGTGCGCGCCCTCGGTGATCCGGACCGACGCCTCGGCCCACGCCTCGCGCGCGACCTCCGCGGCCCGCTCCAGGTCCTCGCTGTCCCATGTGAACCCGTCACCGATCACCGACCAGTCGACGCCCAGCCGCTCGGCCGCCAGGCGCTCTCCCGACTTCCACTGCCCCGACTTCATGAACTGGACGACCGCGACGCGTTCGCCGTGGCCGGCCGCACGCATCGCGATCCCCATCGCGGCAGTGGTCTTCCCTTTGCCGTTGCCGGTGTGCAGCACGACCAGCGATGGCGCTCGACGTTCGGCACGCTCGGGCGCCTCCACCGGGGGCTCGGCGCTCACGTCCGCGCCTCCTCAGGAGCGGCGGGAACGACGATCAGCTCGCCGCCCGGACCACGCAGCACGTGCACGGGCACGCCGTAGTGCCGCTCGAGCACCTCGGCCTGAAGCACGGTCGAGGGCTCTCCTTCCGCGACCAGCTCGCCGTCGACCAGCAACGCCACCCGATCCGAGTAGCGGGCGGCGAGCGTCAGGTCATGCATCGCCGACACCACCGTGATGCCATCGCTCCGCCGGAGCGTGTCGACCAGCTCGAGCACTTGCACCTGGTGCCCGAGGTCCAGACCGCTGGTCGGCTCGTCGAGGAGCAGCACGCGCGCTTCCTGCGCGAGGGCCCGGCCGACGACCGCCCGGTGGAACTCGCCGCCCGACAACGTCGACACGAGCCGATCAGACGCCCATGCGAGGTCGACCTTCGCGAGCACGGTGTCCGCGAGCGCATGGTCACGGCCTGCCTCGGTTCCGAACAAGGACAGGTGCGGCGTCCGGCCGAGCAGCACGTACTCCGCCACGGTCAACGCTTCCGGGATGACCGGCTGTTGTGGAACGAGCGCGATCGCGCGCGCCCGCTCACGCGATGAACGCTCTCGCAGCGGCCGGCCGTCGAGCGTGATGTCGCCCTGCGACGGCAGCAGCCCTGCGATCGCGAGCAGGAACGACGACTTGCCGGCTCCGTTCGGTCCGACGACCGACACCCACGAGCCGGCGTTGATGTGCAACGACACGCCGTGGACCACCTCGCGGCGACCGCGCGACACGCGAACCTCGCGTGCGTCGATCATCGAGCGCCTCCGGACCTGCGTAGGACGAGCGCGAAGAACGGCGCGCCGATCAGCGCCGTGATGACACCGATGGGCAGCTCGCCCGGCGCGACCACCGTGCGCGCGAGCACGTCGCACAGGATCAGGAACGCGGCGCCGAACAGGATGGACAGACCGACGACGAGCCGGTTGCTCGCACCGGTAGCCATCCTTACGGCGTGCGGCACGATCAGCCCGACGAACCCGATCAGGCCCGCGACCGCAACGGCTGCGGCCGTCGCCAGCGACGCCGCGATCACCACGATCGCGCGGTCGCGCGCCACGTGCGCGCCGAGACTGGCGGCTTCGAGATCTCCGAGCGACAGCACCTCCAACAGCCGCCTCGACGCGAGCAACACGCCGCACGCGAGCGCCACCCAGGGCAAGGCGAGCCACACCTCGTGCCACCCGCTCGTCCCGAGCCGTCCTAAGATGAACGCGTACACCGCGCGCAGATCGTCCGTGTTCCGCTGCTGGACGTAGGTCTGCAGCGCGGTCAGGAACGAGGCCACCGCAACGCCGCCGAGCAACAGCGACGTCGAGGTCCGGCCCGCCGCGCGGGTGGATGCCATCGCGTATGCGAGTCCCACACCGCCGAGGGCGCCGAGGAACGCCGCCGCGGGCAGCGCGAGCGGGACGTCGGCGACGCCCAGCACGATCACGATCGTTGCGCCGAGCCCGGCACCGGCGGCCGAACCCAGCAGGTACGGGTCGGCCAACGGATTCCGGAACGCGGCCTGATACGCGCAGCCCGAGACCGACAACGCGGCCCCGACAAGGCCCGCGAGCACGACGCGGGGCAGTCGAAGCTCGGCGACGATCGCCTTCTGCTGCTCGGTCAGCGACCCGCCGCCGAACATCCAGCCGATGATGCCGACGGGCGAGATCCGCACGGCGCCCGCGAACAACCCGATCACCACCGCGACGAAGAGGGTCACCACCGCGATCACCGTCCAGCGAACGGCGCGACGGCGGGCCCGCACGGCCGAAGGCCGCGCGGACCCGCCAACCAGGTGGGTTCCCTCGAGCCGCGAGGCGTGCTTCATCCAGACCCCTGCGCGTGTGCCAGCACCGCGTCGCCGACCTGCTGCAGCAGGTCGGCGATCCTCGGTCCCCACCGCGACGCCACGTCGTCGTCGAGCTCGACCACACCGCCGTCCTTCACCGCGGAAAGATCCGACCACCCCGGACGGTTCGCGACTTTCTCCGCGTTCTGAGCGCAGCACTTCGTGTCGGCGAGCAAGATCAGATCGGGGTTCGCTTGCAGGATGTACTCCGCCGAGAGCTGCGGATAGCCGGAGCTCGCACCCTTCGCCTGATCCGCGATGTTCTTCAGCCCGAGCTCACCGAGCACCGCACCGATGAACGTGTCCGACGTCGCCGAGTAATAGGTGTCGTCGAGCTCGTAGTAATAGGTCATGCCCTTCCCCGCGTCGCCGACCTGGTCGATGACGCTCTGGATCTTCTGCTTGAGTGCCGACACCTGCGTAGCTGCTTCATCTGTGTGCCCGGTGGCCTGACCGAGCTGCTCCATCTGCGCGTAGACGTCGTCAAGCGTCGCGGCGGCCGGCTCGGACAGCGCAGGTATCTTCAGCTTGTCGAGCGAGGACTGCAGGTCGCCGGGGTCGGTCGCGTACACGACGAGGTCGGGCTGATAGTTCGCGATGGCCTCGGCGTTCGGCTCGTACGCCGAGAGCTTCGTCGTCGGCGCGTCGGACGGGTAGTTCGAGTAGCTGTCGGCCGCGACCACCTGACCGCCGGCGCCGATCGCGAACAACATCTCGGTCGCGGTCGGCGACATCGACACGATCCGCGTCGGCATCGCGTCGAGCGTCACCCTGCCGTTCGCCGCGTTGATCGTCATCGGGTACGCGGCGGCGTCCGACGGCGTGGACCCACCCGCGGCCACGGACGATGTGGACGCAGACGCGCATGCGACGCCGAACGCGGCGACCAGCGAAACGAAGAGAACCAAGCCCCTCGGGGAGCGGAACCGGTGCATCTGGACTCCTTCCCGACCGAACGCGCGGTCGTCGGATCAGAGCCCCAGGCAGGTTTCCTGACTCCCGGATCGACGCTCCCCCGGCCTTCCCAGGATCGCCGCCGCACGAGCCTCGGAAGGCCTGCGACGCACGGATCCCAGTGGTCGTGTCGGGTTCGCTCCCCGGTCACAGTGGCGCGACCGTGCCGGATTTGCACCGGCTTCCCTACGAGCCCGTACGGACGGGCCCGCCCGGACGGCGAACAGACCGTCCGGTCACCACGGGGCTACCTTCGTAGCCCGCGCATCGTGGCACACCAGCGACGCGGCCGCCAAACCGACCCGTGACCCTCCCGCCGACGCTGGGGCGCAACCCTGGCAGCTCACAGCTGGTTCCCAGGTTCGGGTGTTCGACTTGCCGCACACGGCCGGGAGGGCCCGGTCGAGGAGGTCACGATGAACCCGAACTCGCCGTTCCCCCCGGGCCAGGGTCCACAGGGCGTGCCCGTCTGGGGTCCCTACGTGCATCACGACACCTGGTGGCAGAGCGGGTTCCATCTCCTGCCTCTCCTGCTGTTCGCGATCTTCATCGGCGTCTTGGTCTGGGGCGTGCTGCGGCTGTCGTCGCAGGGCGACTTCGCCCGCGCCGGAGCGGCAGGCCCGATGCCGCCGGCCGGTCCCCCGGCCCGCGACCAGGCTCTGGAAGAGCTCCGGGTCCGTTACGCTCGCGGCGAGCTCGACCGAGGCGATTTCCTCGAGCGGAGCGCCGATCTGGGCGGGCCGCCGATCCCCACCGCGACCCTCCCCGAGCAGCCGCCCACCGAGGAACAGGGGTGAGCATGACCGGAACCACGATGGCACCCGAACCGGGCGCGCCCGCGCCCGGTTCTGCCGTCGCGCGCGTGCTGGTCGTCGACGACGAACCGGCGATCGCCGACCTCGTGTCGACGACCCTGCGCTACGAAGGCTTCGAGACATCCACCGCCGGAGACGGGCGCGCGGCGCTCGAGGCGGTCGAGGCGTTCCGTCCAGACCTCTTGGTGCTCGACGTGATGCTGCCCGATCTCGACGGGTTCGAGGTCCAGCGCAAGCTGATCGACCGCGGGCTGCGCGTGCCGGTGCTGTTCCTCACCGCGCGCGACGCGACCGAGGACAAGGTCCGCGGCCTCCGCGTCGGCGCCGATGACTACGTCACCAAGCCGTTCAGCCTCGAGGAGCTGGTGGCGCGGATCCGCGCGATCCTTCGCCGGACCCAAGGCAGCAACGAGCAGGAGCGGCTCGTGCTCGACGACCTGGAGATGGACGAGACCGCGCACGAGGTGTACCGCGCGGGCACGCCGATCGAGTTCACCCCGACAGAGTTCGCCCTGCTCCGCTACTTCTTGTTGAACCCGCGCCGCGTGCTGTCGAAGGAGCAGATCCTCGACCACGTGTGGCATTACGACTTCGGTGGCGACGCCTCGATCGTCGAGACCTACGTGTCGTACCTGCGACGCAAGCTCGGCGAGCCGCGGCTGCTCCACACCGTGCGCGGCGTCGGCTATGTGCTCCGCCCGCCGAAAGCGTCTTGACATGTCGCTGCGGGCGCGGCTCCTGATCGTCACGGTCGGGCTGGTCACGCTCGGCCTGCTGATCGCCGACGTCGTCACCTACCGCGCGCTCGCCTCGTCGCTGTTGGAGCGCGTCGACGAGCAGCTCGCGCAGGTGACGCAAGCCGCGGTCCAAACGTTCGGCTCACCGCCGGACGGATACCCCATGCCGGACGGACCACCGCCGGGCACGGGCTACGGTCCGCCACCGGGCAGCTACGCAGCGGTCCTCGACGGTTCGGGCACCGTCGTTGCGCATCGTTCGTTCGACTACCAGACGGGACAGGAAGAACAAGCGCCGATCCCGCAACTCCCCGCGGGTCTGCCGGGCTCAACGAGCGGGGGCACGGGAACGACGACGTTCACCGCCACCTCGCAAGACGGAGACACACGCTTCCGGGTCCAGGCGATCGAACTGCGACCGAGTGCGGGCACGCTAGTGGTCGCTGTGCCGCTCACCGAGATGCGCGAAACGTTGGGGCGGCTCCTTGCGATCGAAGCCTTGGTGACCATCGGCGTTGCGCTCACCGCCGGCGTGTTGGGCCTGGTGCTCGTGAAGGTCGGCCTGCGACCGCTCGAGACGATGGGCGAAACCGCCGGCGCGATCGCGGCGGGTGACCTCTCGCGACGCGTCGAACCCGCCGACGACGCGACCGAGATCGGGAGGCTCGGCACCTCGCTGAACGCGATGCTCGGGCAGATCGAGGCGGCCTTCGACGAGCGCCGCGCCTCCGAGGAACGCCTGCGCCGGTTCGTCGGCGATGCGTCGCACGAACTCCGAACCCCGATCACGTCGATCCGCGGGTACGCGGAGCTGTTCCGCCGCGGCGCGAGCACGCGGCCGGACGACCTCGCGCGCTCGATGTCTCGCATCGAGGCCGAAGCCGAGCGGATGGGTGTGCTGGTCGACGACCTCTTGCTCCTCGCTCGGCTCGACCAGGGTCGTCCACTCGAACGCAAGGAGGTCGACCTGGCGTCGGTCGTGACCGATGCGGTCGACGCCGCGAAGGCGATCGACCGGGAGCGCGTGCTCGACGCCGACCTGCACGGCCCCGTCATGGTGATCGGCGACGCCGGGCGCTTGCGGCAAGTGATCGACAACCTGCTGGAGAACGCACGGGTGCACACGCCGGCGGGAACACCGACCCACGTGACGCTCAGCTCGGGCACGGATGGCGGTGCGCTGTTGACCGTCGCGGACGAAGGCCCCGGGATGGATCAGGAGGTCTCGGCCAAGGCGTTCGAGCGCTTCTATCGCGGTGACCCGGCGCGAGCCCGCACGACCGGTGGAGCCGGGCTCGGGCTCGCGATCGTCGCCGCGATCGTGGAGTCACACGGAGGCACCGTCCGCGTGCTGGACACCGACGTCGGCGCGACGATCGAGGTGCGGTTCCCGCACGAAGAGGCGCTGCCACCACCACCGCCCACCCCGCCCGCCTGATCTCCAGGGGTGCTGGCACCGCGAGGAGGTGCTCCGCGGCTCGTTCACGTGCCGCCCCACCAGTCACTCCTCGTCCGGGCGCCGGAGGCGTTTGGTTTGAGCCCGTCGACGTTTGTCGGCCAGCCGTCGTTCGGTCGCCGCCCTGGTCGGCGTGGTCGGCCGGCGCTTGGGCGCGGGTGGTGCGATCGCTTTCGCCAGGACCGTCGCGAGTCGTTCGCGTGCAGCTTCCCGGTTCTGGAGCTGGGAGCGCTGCGCCGACGCGCGCACGGTGAGGACGCCGTCGGAGAGCCGTTTCCCGAGTCGGTCGAGCGCTCGCGATCGCTGCGTCGGACCGAGCGACGGCGAACGCGCGACGTCGAAGCTGAGCTCGACCCGTGAGTCCGCGGTGTTCACGCCCTGGCCTCCCGGGCCGGAGGCGTGCGAGAACCGCCACCGCAGCTCCCCTTCCGGGATCAACACAGTACGGCTGATGCGCAGCGGGCCCGTCGCCGTCATGCTGCCGACGATAGTGAAGGGAGGCACGTGATGTGGATCTTGTTCACCGCGCCCTGCCCGACGCCCGACGGACAGACGGCGCGCGATCTCTACGAGAAGCGGCTGACCTGGATCACCGACGACATGCGTGCGAGCGCGCGCGAGCTCGGCTGTCGGTTCCACCGAGCTTGGTACGCCGAGGACGGCTCCGCGTTCTGGGCGCTCGCGAACTGGGAGAGCCTCGAGGGCGCGCAGACGTTCTTCGAGCGGTGGAACATCAGGGACGAGCCGGGCGAGGTGGCGATCACCCTGCTGGGTGATGTCGGTCTCGTTCCGGACCCATGACCGGCCGGATGCGTCCAACGCCGGTCGCTTCTTCGAAGGCGCGAGCGAGGCGGAGCACCCCCGCGTCGTCGCCGCGCCGGCCGACGATCTGCAGGCCCACCGGAAGCCCGTCGTCGGTGAACCCGCACGGCACCGAGATCGCGGGCCCGCCGAGCACGGTGATCGACCAGCAGGACTCCATCCAGTCGAGGTAGGTCGTCATCTGCTGGCCGGCGACGTCCGTCGGGTACTCGAGCTCGACCGGGAACGGCGGCACCTGTGAGACCGGTTGTACGAGGTAGTGAGCCTCATCCGCGAAGAATCGGGCGGCCCCGTCGCGAACGGCATGCATCCGCTCGATCGCGCTCGCGATGTCGGCTTCCTCGAGCGCCTGACCCTGCTCGATGTTCCAGACGACGGTGGCCTTGATCTCGTCGCGGTGTTCATCGAGGAGCTCCGCAAGATCGCCGGCGTACGACCGGGCTCGCAGTATGAAGAACGCCTCCCGCGCGCCTTCGAGGTTCGGATATGCGTCGATGGTCGCGCACCCGAGTTCCTCGAACGTGGGACGCGCCGCGTCCACGGCCGCGACGACCGCCGGGTCGACGGGCATCGTGCCGCCACACGTCGGGGCCCACGCGACGCGAAGCCCGCGAACGTCGCCGTCGGTCGCGAGTGGTGGTTCGCCGGACATCGCCGACCACAGCAGCGCGACGTCGAGGACGGTCCGCGCCATCGGGCCGTCGGTCGACAGCTCGAGCGGATCGTCGTCGGGCAGCGTCGGCCGGAAGCCCACGACGTTGCAGAAGCTCGCGGGATTGCGGAGCGACCCGCCGAGGTCGCTGCCGTCCGCGATCGGGATCATGCACGTTGCCAGCGCCGCCGCCGCCCCTCCCGACGAGCCGCCCGCGCTCCGCGAGACGTCGTAGGGGTTCCGCGTCGCGCCGAAGACCGGGTTGAACGTGTGCGAGCCGGCGCCGAACTCCGGCGTGTTGGTCTTTCCGACCAGGACCGAGCCGGCGTCACGGAGCCGTGTCACGAACGGCTCGTCCACCTCCGGCACGTTGTCGGCGAAGATCGGCGACCCGTACGTCGTACGGATCCCCGCGGTGTCGACCAGGTCCTTGTGCGCGATCGGGAGGCCATGCAACCGACCGGGCTCGTCGCCGCGGGCGAGCGAGTCGTCCAGCTCGGCGGCGCGCTCGAGCGCCAACTCGGTCGTTCGCGTCACGATGGCATTCACCACCGGGTTCCAACGATCGATCCGCTCGAGGTGCGCGTCCAGCACCTCTCGAGCGGAGACCTCACGCACGCGGAGCATGGCCTCGAGCTCGATCGCCGGCCGGTCGCAGAGTTCGTCCATGCCGCCGCGCAGCCTACGGCGGCGGGTGTCCCCTCCGGCCGGTACGTTCCTGAGATGCGCACGATCGGGGTCGCCGAGCGTCGGGCCCGCCTCGGGATCCGGCACTTCCTCGCGAAGCCGGCTCCGAGCGTGGAGGAAGCCGCGGCGGCCGTGGTCGGGCTCCATTCGAGCGACCCGACGTCCGTGTACCTGTCGGCCCGTGCGCGGCTTCCTCGGACGACGCGAGACGACCTCGAGGACGCGCTGTACGAACGGCGCTCGCTCGTCCGGATGCTCGGGATGCGCGGGACCCTCTTCGTCACAACATCGGAGATGGCGGCGGACATCGATGCCGCGTGCACGAAGGCGATCGCGAGGGCAGAGCGCAGGCGGATCGTGGGGCTGCTCGAAGGCCAAGGGATCGCGCGCGACGGCGAGGCGTGGCTCCGCAGCGCGATCCAGGACACCATGGCGGCGTTGCACGAGCACGGCGAGCTCGCCGGCGCCCAACTCAGCGCGCTCGTTCCGGCGCTCAACACCAAGATCCGATACGGATCGGGCGCCTGGACAGCCGTGGGCGGGATGACGACCCGCGTGGTGTTCCTGCTCGCCGCCGAGGGCAAGATCGTGCGCGGACGTCCACGCGGCACGTGGATCAGCGGGCAGTACCGCTGGGTGCCGACCGACACGTGGCTCGGCGCTCCGATGCCGGCCGTCCCCACCGCCGAGGCGAGCGCGCGGCTGCTCCGCGCGTGGCTCTCCGCCTACGGCCCCGGAACGATGGCCGACATCCGCTGGTGGACGGCCTGGACGGTTCGACAGACGAACGCCGCGCTCGACGCGCTCGAGGTCGAAGAGGTCGCGCTCGACGGCGGCAACATCGGGTTCGTGCTCGCCGACGATCTCGCGCCCGTTCGGTCGCGCGCCCGTTGGGTCGCATTTCTCCCCAGCCTCGACGCGACCACGATGGGCTGGAAGGAACGCGAGTGGTACCTCGGTTCCCACGGGCCCGAGCTGTTCGACCGCAACAACAACGCGGGACCGACGGTTTGGGTCGACGGCCAGATCGTGGGTGCCTGGAGCCAGCGCGAGAACGGCGACGTCGTGTACCGACTGCTCGAACGCGTCGACGCCGGGACGAAGAAGAAGCTCAACACCGAACGCGATCGCTTGACCGCCTGGTTCGACGGCGTCCGCGTCACCCCCCGCTTTCGGTCGCCGCTCGAGAAGGAGCTGGCGAAGGCCTAGGAGATGTCGTCGGAGGCCGAGCGCATCTCTGGGATCAGCAGCACCGCGCCCACGAAGAATCCGACCGCGCCGACGAACGTGCCGAGGTTCGCCAGCGGCAGCCGCCAGATCGTGCCCGTCTGGGGGTCGACGTACGCCGCGAACGCCGAGATGAGGAACGCGATCGAGCCGATCAGGTTCGCCGCGACGATCCACCACGAGAGGTCGCCCGGTCGCCAGGCGAACCAGCGGTGACACACCTCCACCCACGCGAGCCAGCTCGCGATGATGAACGCGAACGAGCCGAGCATGTCGGGCCGCCAGATCATCTTGTGGGCTTGCTCCGCATCCAGCGCCGATCTGGTTGCGGCGAACGTGCTCCAGTTGAACCAGAGCGTTCCCAGCGACTGGATCCCGCACGCCCAGAAGTCGATCCGCTGCGGCTCCCACGCGAACAACCGGAACGCCATCCGCTCCGTGCCGCCGGGGTCGGGCGGCGCGTTGATCGCCTGCACGAACTGCAGGTAGCCCGCCGACGTGAAGAACAGCGATCCGACGAAGAACGTCCACGCGTCGGGCACCGCGCCGACCGCCGTCGCGTACGAGGGCACCACGCCGAGCGCGAAGAGGAACGACCCGATCGCGAAGAGCACCGCGATCCACCAGCCGAGCGTGCGCGGCTGCCACAAGACCGTGTGCTCGGTGAGACGTTCGTGCCCCTTGCGGTGGCGCCGGGAGCTCCATCGCCGGCGAGATCCGTCCTTCAGCCGGTAGGTCTCGCGGGTGACGAACGGCCCAACCGTCGAGTGCTCCTCTGCGAGCCAGGTCTCCGGCACCCGAAGCGGCGCCCGCGCAGCGGTCTTCATCTAGAAGGGTTTGGTCACCATCAACACGATGATCACCGCGACCACGATCCGCTCGTACCAGCGAGCACCGGCGACGACGGGATCCGCGAATGCCGCACGCAGACCTGGCGTGACCTCGCCGGCCGCGACCGATCCGGA
>Ga0207693_10003101_pt1 | contig 14315 bp, 15 predicted proteins | sample LARL81metaG_FD_184347 | JGI IMG/M metagenome (GOLD analysis project Ga0207693, IMG submission 184347) | Corn, switchgrass and miscanthus rhizosphere microbial communities from Kellogg Biological Station, Michigan, USA - LAR L8-1 metaG... | ecosystem: Host-associated > Plants > Roots >...
ATCGTCCAGCGGCACTTTCCCGCTGCCCGTGTCGTCAAGAGCCTCAACCAACTCGGATACCACCAACTCGAAGAGAGCCAACGCCCCCAAGGCGCACCCAACCGGATCGCGATAGGGGCGGCAGGCGACGACCAGCTCGCGGTCCGGACAGTCATGCGACTCCTCGACCACCTCGGCTTCGACCCCGTCGACGCCGGCCCACTCGAGAACGGCGTCACCCTCGAGCCCGACGGCTCACCGATCGCGACTACTTACACCGCAGAACAGCTAGCCAAGCGCATCTCGCGTTGATGACAGACAGCAACCGCCGAGCGATCGAGCATTTATGGAGCCCAGCGGGCGCAGCCGGTGGCAAAAACATGGCTTAAACAGGCCGATCGGCAACGGCTGGCAACCCACGGCAAATGCTTCGCAGCGCACGGTAAGGAGGAGGTCGACGCAGGAGTCGAGGGAGGCCCTAGCGGGCAGAAAAACGCGCGTCGGCGGCGGCGGACTCCGCACAAGCGCAACCGCTCGGCTTTTCTCGACGTTGTTCAGGCAAGCGCTCGTTCGGGAATGAATCTTCGTGCGAGCTCAAGGGGGAGGTTGCGTCGATGAACGAGTGGAGCAGCTACACGCCAGAAGGACGCCCGCTCGTCATCCGACGCGAGCAAGCGGGCTGGGTCGCCAAGTGCGGCGATGGTCCGGAGGCTCGGAGCGAGCTCCTCGACCTCGCCCTGATTGAGGCGATCCACCGCGACCATGACGTCGTTGGCCACGCCGCCGGCGTCGACTACGGAAAATGGGCGAGAGAGACGGCCGACTCGATCGAGCGCGAGTACACCGAGAAGCACTAAGCGCGAGCCTTCTCGTTCGGCCGCAAACGGAACGTGACGGAACCCGGGAGCGGCTTCGGCGAGCCGAGCGGGTCGAGCGTACGCTGAAACTCGAGCCAAGCACGGCGGCGATACTGCGCCCGCGGCCGGATCGGCCGATCCGCGGCAACCGAGACTCGTTTCTGTTCCGTTTAGCGAAAACGACCCAGGCCGCTCTTTCGATACGAATGGTGGGCTAAGCCGCCGCTTGCCGATCGATGGGCCAGGCAGGGATCAAGCCTCAGTCCGGCGCTGTCCGCAGTCGTCTCCAGCGATGCCCCCTCCTGCCGCGGGCGGCAAATGCCGAGAGACAGGGTGGTACTGCACAACAAACCGCATCGATCGCAAGTCGAAGTAGATATGAAACGCCAGAACCACCTCCTCCTCGCCGGAACTGCTCTCGCACTGGCGCTCCTCGCGATCGCCTTCGTGCCCGAGTTGCTCGGCTCCGAGGTGCGGCGAGCACTCGCCGGGCTCTCGAGCGCACGGCCGATCTGGCTCTGGCTAGCCGGGGTCTGCTTCGTCTGCTCGCTCGTCGGGACGGCCGGCGCGTGGCGATCGGCGATCGGCCTTGTGGGCGGCCGCATCGGCTGGCTGGACGCCGGCGCCCGATACGGCATCGGCTCGCTGATCAACTCGTTCGCGCCGGCGCGGCTCGGCGACGTCGCGCGACTGGCGCTGTTCTCACGTGCGCTCGACAGCGACGAACGGGTTTGGCGGGCGGGAGGCTGCTTCATGGTGATCGGCGTCGCACGCGCGCTCGTGCTTGCGCTGGCGATCGTCGCCGGCTCGATCGCCGGGGCGATGCCGCTCTGGCCGGTGCTCGTACTGACCGCGCTTACAGGCCTGGCCGCGCTCGCGGCAGTGACGACACGCAACCGGACCGCGCGAACGCATGTCGCGCACATCCTCGACGCGTTCCGCGTCTTAGGGCGTGACCCGAGGCGCGGCGCGCGCATCGCCGGCTGGGTTGTCTTCGCGACCATGGCACGGCTCGGCGCTGCTGCCTCGATCTCGGCTGCACTCGGCGTCCGCTCCCCACTCATCGCTGCGTTGCTGGTCGTACCGGCACTCGACTTGAGCGGGGCGATGCCTCTCACGCCCGGGAATGTGGGCCTGACGAGCGGTGCAGTGGCGATCGCCCTCCGCGCACACGGCGTCGGGCTCACCACCGCGCTCACGACCGGGATTGCCTTTCACGCCGTGGAGACCCTTGCTGGGGTCGCGTTTGGGCTCGCAAGCGCGCTCTTCCTGGCGCCGTTCTCGTCCAACGCTGCCCGCCGGCGAACAGCGCTGGCCGTCGGGGCCGCCACCTCTGTTGTGCTCGTCGGCGCCTTCGGCGCGACCGTTCTGGTCAACGTCGTGTAGCCGGCCGAATAACGTTGCCGAGCTTCGCGGTTTGCGACGAGAGCTTGAAGAAGAACTCGCCGCCGCTCACTTCTACAGCCGAGGCGGCCTTGGCCTTTGCCCGCGTGCGGCTTTGCGGCGGCCGGTGTCTTGCCGAGCGAGACAGGTCCGAGCGTGCCATCGAGGCCGAACAGCCAGAGATTGTCGCCGAGTTCGAGCAGCTGTGGCTCGGGATCGTGAAGCGGCCATCCTCGTCGTGCTCGATCTCGTGAAGGTTCACTTTCTCCTTTGCGAAAGTGGGTCAATAGCCCTACGACAGATGTCATAGGAATCACTCGAACGGGGGACAGCACCCGTGCATCGCTGTCCGATGAGTAGGGCGAGGAAGCCGCGGATTCTTTGGGGGCTAGCCAGGTCGCCGTTGCGCCGCTTCCGAAATCAGAGGAGGGCGGCTCTCCGTCGCAGCGGCCGCTCTCCTCGCCTTCTTAGGCTCCAATCGGACCGAGCGCGAGACGGTCGTCCTTCAGCCTCAGCCGACATGCGGCTGCGTTTCAAGTTCGTCGGCAACACCGGGCTGTGGCGCCTCCTGAATAGCGCGGCCCGTTACATCGGGCCGTGACCCAGCTATACCGCCGTGCCGGCGACAACTTGGATCGCCGACATCCCTTGACGAGCGCATAGTTGAGTCTTCGAAACAGTTAGGCAGCCTTCGGCTTCCGCCCCCGTCTTGCAACCGCTCGCCCACCTAGCCGTTCGGCTTCGGCATCGGTCACGTCGAGCTCACGCACTCCCTTGCGAGCATCGGCAAAGGTGATCCGAACCGTCGCGCCTTTACCGTCGGGGATCTCTTCGCCGCTTTTGTCGGAAACTCGAATCGTCTTTCGCGCCACGGGGTTTCCCTCCGTCGTTGGGGTAGCCGCGAGCGTAACGGCCTCAACCCTTTTTGAGAAATCAAGGAGCAGGCAGTTCACTGCTTTGCTCCGAAGTGGGAAAGCTAACTGCTGATCTACGAGCGTCTCGCGAGTTAGCTCGTTTCGGGTGTATTCGTCTTTTGCCGCGCGAGGAACATCGCAACCGCGGCGAGGATCGCATCGGCTGTTGAGATCGCGTTTGCAGTCGCGGTCACCCTCGGGTCCGCGGTTTCTTCCGGAACGCCGGGGGCTTTGAGCATGCTGCGTATGTGATCCATGTGAAGTTCGTCCGCGTAGCGATCAAAGTCCGCCTCCAGTTAGCGGTGGATCTGCTGGGCCCGCTCAGCGAACCATTCCTTCCTCAGTTCGTCGCCAAATTCGTGGTGCGCCATTTCGAAAGCGTCCCCCTTCCTCATCTCTCTGATGGTTGGACCATGGCAGAGCGGGTCGAGCCCGAGCGAGCCGGTAGTAGTCGGGCCTTTGTTCGGGTTACATTCCGGAGCACTGGCCCAGGAGATGCGCCTGGGCCTACGAGGACGCCGGTCGTGAACGTTGGCGGACGTCAGCGATCGGGATCCGCTTTATCCGTGTCGCGCTCTCGAGTTCCATAAAGATTGTTGTAACTAGTGTGAGACGGTGTTCGCAGCTTTTCGTCGTCAAACCAGGGAACAAAAAGGCCCGCTGAGCGGGCCTTTTCTTTGTGGAGCTAGCCGGACTCGAACCGGCGACCTCCTGGGTGCGATCCAGGCGCTCTCCCAACTGAGCTATAGCCCCGTCCGTGGCGAAGTCTAGCCGTGCCTACGGAGGGGTTGGCGTCGCGGAACCGGTGGCGCGCTTCTCGTTCAGCCGGCCTGCGCGAATCGTCCCCGCCATCTCCTTCGACTCCTCGCGATAGACGGAGCCGTCCTCGAACTCGATCCACGGGTACTTCTTCTGGCCGGTGTGCTCGACCGTGTTGGCTCGGTCGCCCCTCCACTCCTCCTTGACGATCTCGTAGTCGACCCCCTGCTCGTCCAGCGCCTTTTGCACCTTCCAGCACGGGTGGCCCGGGAGCTTCACCCAGACGTTCGGGCAGCGATGGAGCTTGACCGCCATCAGCCTCCTTCCTTCGGACGGATCAGCGTGACGCCGTCGCGGACGCTCAGCATTACCGAGGTTACGCGCGGATCGGATTTGACGTGCTCGTTGAAGGCCTTGATCGCGCGCGTGCCTTCTTCTTCGGCGGTCTCGTCGAGGACGCGGCCGCTCCAGAGCGTGTTGTCCGCCGCGATGAAACCTCGCTCGCTGAGACGTGGCAGCACCGCCTCGTAGTAGTTGAGGTAGTTCGGCTTGTCGGCGTCGATGAAGACGAAGTCGAACTCGCCCTCGAGTCGGCCGATCGTCTCCAGCGCCGGGCCTAGGTGGATCTGGATCCGGTCCGCGTACGGACTCTGGTCGATGTACCGCTGCGCGACAGTTGCGCGGTTCTCGTCGAGCTCGCACGTATCGATCCGCCCGCCCGCCGGCAGGCCTGCCGCCATGGAGAGCGACGAGTAGCCGCTGTAGGTCCCTAGCTCGAGCACGCGGCTGGCGCCGCTCGCATAGACGAGCAGCTCGAGGAAACGCCCTTCGACCGTGCCCGTGAGCATCTGCGGGGACTCGAGCGTCGCCCGGGTTTCCTTTGCAAGCTCGGCGAGCAACGGCTCGGGCGGCGTCGTGTGCTCCTCGGCGTAGCGCTCGATCGGCTCCGGGACGATGTCCACCGACGGACTGTAACCGCGGCTAGCGGCGCTGAACGCGGGAGCCGCCGACGATCGCGTCTTCGCCGCCGTCGTAGCGAACCCACGCCTTGCCCTTGCCATCGTAATCGGGTGACCACACGATCAGCGTCGCGTCACGGCCGCCGACGCTGACCCGTTCGGTTCCTTCCGGCTCCTCCCCACGCCACACGCGGACGAACGGGTTGTGGTCCCACTCGCGTGCGATCGTGGTCTCGTCGGTGTGGCCGGGCAGGACGCGCGTCGTCGGCGGCAACTTCATCAGCACGTCCATGACGGAGTCGCGGATCTGTCCGAAGTTGCCGCCGCCGACCGCATCCTTGAAGAGGACGTCGCCGGTGAACGCAGCCTCCCCGTTGGCGACGAAGGTCAGGTGATCGTCCTTGTGGCCGGGAGTCCGCAAGGCCTCGAACGTGAGACCGCCTGTCTCCAGCGGACCCTTGACGATCTCGAGCCCATAGCGCCCTCGCAGTTCGCCGTCGCCGGCGACGTGGTCGGCGTCTGCGTGGGTCGTGAGCAGGTGCGTGACCGTGAGGCCGAGCCGTTCGACGGCCTCGTGTAGCGGCTCGAGCGGCGCCCCGGAGTCGACGAAAACCGCCGTCCCGCCCTCACGGTCCGCGACCAGATAGGCGTTCGACAGCCAGGCGGGATGCATGCTCCTCTCCACAATCACGGCGGGTACGCTACCCCCGGAAACGCAACGAGGAGGGCCAATGGCCGGTCTGATGCAACGGACGATGACGATCATCAAGGCGAAGTACTCGAAGCTGCTCAACCGGGCCGAGAAGCCCTCCGAGACGCTCGACTACTCGTACGAGAAGCAGCTCGAGCTCCTCCAGAACGTGAAACGGGGAGTTGCCGATGTCGTCACGGCCAAGAAGCGCCTCGAGCTTCAGACGCAGACCCTCGAACAGAACGTCGTCAAGCTCGACACCCAGGCCCGGCAGGCGGTCGCGCAGGGGCGCGAGGATCTCGCCCGCCAGGCGCTCGAGCGCAAGTCGGCGGTCCAGCAACAGCTCCAGGGGCTCGACGGCCAGATCAAGCAGCTCGAGGCCCAGCAGGACAGGCTGGTAACAAGCGAGCAACAGCTCTCCACACGGGTCGAGGCGTTCCGCTCCGAGAAGGAAGTGATCAAGGCGCAGTACTCGGCCGCCGAGGCGCAGGTACGGATCGGCGAGGCTGCGACCGGAATCGGCGACCAGATGGCCGACACCGGCGCCGCGATTCAGCGCGCTCGGGACAAGACCCAGGAGATGCAGTCTCGCGCCGATGCGATTGACGAGCTGACGGCGTCGGGCGCGCTCGAGGATTTCACTTCAGACCAGACGCCGCTCGACCGCGAGCTGGCGCAGATGGCCTCCGAGACGCAGGTCGAGGACGAGCTCGCGAAGCTGAAGAAGGAAGTCGGCTCAGGCGCTCCGGCCGGGCAGAAGGAGATCGAGAAGTAGCGGCTGCTCGGATTGTCTTCAGGGACAGTCCCTTTCAGGGACAGTCCCTTTCTGGCGGCTCGCGCTAGAGCGGCGCGTCGAACAGGCCGAACCAGCGGGATAGATCGGGCTCGATCGGCAGCTCGTTGTCGAGCTTCGCCTTCAGCTCGAGCTCCTCGGCGTTGTCGCGCTCCTTGTCGCCGGTCGGGACGAACGGCCAAAAGGCCCCCTGCTTGTAGCCATACACCCAGTAGACGGTCTTCGCGTCCCCGAACTTGGGCTCGAACTTGAACGCCGCCGCCAGGAGCCGCTCACCGAACCCGGCCTCCTCCAGACCCTGGGCGACCGCGTGGACCGTCGTGATCTGGTCCTCCAGTTCTGCGTCGCGAACGACGATCCACTCGTAGCCATACTCGTCGGACTTCCGCTCGAGTCGCGAGCCCGACTCGGCGGCGACAGCGTCGAGCACCTGCTGGAGGTCGTTCTCTGCCCGAACGAACTCGCCCGCCGAGAGGGGCTTGAAGACGATACCGCCCGCGCCCGCGGACTTCAGGCCCAGCTCCATGTCGAGCGTCACCCGCGCGGTGGAAAGCGCGAACAGCCGGTCCTCAGCCGGACTCTTGAGCTTGTTCCGCCCCGAGAGAATGTCCCTGAGACCCATCAGAAAGCGGGCTTTCTCATTTCTCGGGAGGGAGAACGAGAGCTCTTCGCTACGCGACCGGCCGGCCCATCTCGCGGGCGATCTTCTCCAGCGCCGCGAGCCGCTTCTCGAGCGGGGGGTGATCCATGAACAGCTCGGCCGTCTTCTGCTTGACGCTCGTCGGGATGATGAAGAACGCGTTCATGCCGGCCACCTCGCGGAGATCGCGGTCGGGGATCATCGTGATCTGGCTCGAGATCTTCTGGAGCGCGCTCATCAGATTCTCGGGGGCGCCGGTGATCAGCGCCGAGCCGCGGTCGGCCGCGTACTCGCGATAGCGGGAGATGGTTCGGATCAGGATGAAGCTGATCACGTAGGTGATGATCGAGACCGCCAGGACGATCAGCCAGACGGGCGTGTTGTTGCTGTTGTTGTTCCGGTTCCCGCCGCCGAAGCCGCCGAACATGCCCGCGTAGAGACCGAAGCGGGTCAGCAGCGCCGCGAGCATCGCGAAGAAGCTGGCGACCGTCATCACGAGCACGTCTCGGTTGGCGACGTGCGAGAGCTCGTGGGCGAGGACGCTTTCGATCTCTTCCTTGTCGAGGCGACGCCAGAGGCCGGTCGTGACCGCGACGGCGGCGTGCTTTGGGCTCCGCCCTGTCGCAAAGGCGTTCGGAACGTCGGTGTCGACGATCGCCACCTTCGGCTTCGGCAGGTCGGCCATCGCGCAGAGCCGCTCGACGAGGTCGTGCAACTCGGGCGCCTCGTCGCGCTCCACGACTTTGGCTCCGGCTGCTCTCAGGGCGAGCTTGTCGGAGGTGTAGTACTGGAAGAAGGCGAGCCCGATGACGATCACGAGCACCGGCACCAGCCCGAAGTTCAGGTATTGGATCAGGACGACTCCGAACACGACGTAGAGCAGCCCGAGCAGGAAGCTCGTGGTGAACATCCGCCAGGTGAGCCCGGCGTCGCGACCGTATGACTTGCGCTTCATTGAGAATCGGCCTTTCTTGAGGGCGAAAAGTTTCACTGGAATGGTAGCCGCGGGACTGCTCATGTCGGCGTCGAACGCCGCCGCGGCGCCGCGAGTCGCCGTTCGCGTGGTCCCGCTCTTCCCGCCAAAGCTCTACGCCTCGCGAGGCGCGGTCGGGTCGATGGTTCCGGCGTCCGGGTCGACAGTTAGCCGCGCGACCGCGGTCGCCTCGCTGACCCGCGGCAAGCTCGAGAATGCCCTGCTCGGCGGAAAGCCGAAAGGCAAGCCGCTGATCACGCTCGGAGGGCCGCCGGCGCCGGTGACGATCTATGTGGCTCTGCCGCCCCCCGGCAAGCATCACAACCTCGATCGGTATCCGATCGCGATCATCGGTGGCGGTTATCGCGGTCTGCTCCTGTCGAGCTCGACTCACGTTCCGGGGCTCGCGTCGATCGCCGACGTGGCCCCGACCGTGCGTTCGCTCGAGCGCGGCGAGAAGCCGATCCTGACCTCGCGTTCGGCCCGAAACGCGCCGGCCGAGCTCGAGCGGATGAACGCGCGCCTGAACGCGGCGCACTTCGCCCGCAAACGGAGCACCCGCGTCCTGATCGGGCTCGTCTTCGGCTTCGCCGCGCTCGCCTGGCTGCTGCGTTCGCCGCTCTTCGGCCGCGCGAGCCTGCTCGCGGTCCCGGCGATGGTGCTCGCCTCGACAATCGCCTCCGCGCTCCACGTCGAGCATGGGATCCCCTGGTGGAGCGGGGCGATCGCGCTCGCGTTGACCGTTCCGCTCGCGCTCGTGACCCGCGACCCGCGCGCACTGGCGGCCGCGCTGGCGGGGCTGCTTACGGCCTATGCCGTCTTTCTCGGCGTCTCGCCTTCGACGGTCTCACTCGCCGCGCTCGGCCCGCATCCCGAGGGCGGCGGGCGTTTCTTCGGGCTCACCAACCAGGTCGAGACGCTGCTCCTCGGGCCCACGCTCGCGCTCGGCGCGCTCGTAGAACTGCCGCTGCTAGTCCTTGTCGCTCTCGCCTCGCTCGTCGTCGTCGGCTGGAGCCGCCTGGGCGCGGACGGCGGTGGCCTGATCGTCTATGCGGCGGGCTTTGCGACGCTCGCGCTGCTCGGCTTCCGCGGGCGCGTCACGGTCGCCCGGGCCGCCCTCGCCGCCGCCGCAGTAATCGCGGTCGGACTCGCGCTGGTTGGGCTCGACGCCCTGACCGGCGGCTCGAGCCACGTCACGCATGCAGTCGGAGGCGGCCCCGGCCGCGTCCTCTCCGACCTTGGCCACAGGCTGCACCTTTCGTGGCGCGGGATCGTCAACAAGAGCGACCACCTCGTGATCGCCGTCGTCTCGCTCGTCACCCTTGTCGTGCTCGCCTTTCTGCGTCCGCGCTCGCGGACGCTCGACGCACTGCTGGTCGGGCTGGCGGTTTCGCTCGCCGTCAACGACTCGGGCTTCGACATCCTTCGCTTCGGCGCGCTAGTGGCGATTGCGGTTTTCACTTGGAGCCGAACAGTGCGCTTGCGTGATTAGACTCACGCCCCATGCGCGTCGCCGTCGCAGTCCTCGCCGGAGTTTCGGCGCTGCTGGTCGCGGGTTGCGGCTCCCAGGGCGTCGTGCTCCCGACCGCGAACGGGGTCAGCGGGACGTTGCCGAAACAGCAGACGACTCCAGTGCTCACGAAGGGCGATCCGGCCGCGGGCAAGAAGCTGTTTGCCTCGGAAGGGTGCAGCGGCTGCCATACATACGGGCCTGCAGGGTCGCACGCGACGATCGGCCCGGACCTCGACAAGCTCGCGCAGGACGCGAAGCAGGCGAACCGGGGCGCACTCCCGCAGTTCGTCCAGGAGTCGATCGTTACCCCGGGCGCCTACGTCCAGCCCGGATACCAGAACATCATGCCGACCACGTTCGGCAGCCTGCCCCCCAAGCAGATCGCCGACCTGGTCGCGTTCCTGACCCAGAACCAATAGCAGCGCCGACCGCGTGATCGACGCGAAGGCCGCGCGCAACGACCCGGATGCCTACCGGGCCGCGCTTGCGCGCAAGGGCGCTGCCGAGGCGTTCGATGCCTGGCTGGCGGCCGATCAGCGCTGGCGCGAGCTCGTTCCTAAGGTCGACGACTTGCGTTCGCGGCAGAAGCAGCAGGGCAAGCCCACACCCGAGCAGGTCGAGGAGCTGAAGCAGGTCAAGGAGGAGCTCCGGCAGACCGAGGAGCAGCTGGCGTCCGCAGCTGCCGACCGCGACGCCGCACTCGAGGAGCTGCCCAACCCACCGCACCCCGACGTCCCAGACGGCGAGACCGAGGACGACGCCGTCGAGATTCGCCGCTGGGGAGAGCCGCCGAAGCTCGAACACCCCCGCGACCATCTCGAGCTCGGCCGCTTCGAGATGGGACGGGCGGCTCGCCTCTCCGGCTCGCGGTTCGGCTATGTCGTCGGCGACTCCGCGTTGCTCGAGCAGGCGATCTTCCGGCTCGCGATCTACCGGCTCGTCCAGGGCGGCTTCACGCTGATGCGCCCGCCGGTGCTCGTCCGCGAGCAGGCGATGTACGGGACCGGCTTCTTCCCGACCGAGAAATCGAACATCTACGCGATCCCGAGTGACGGGCTCTACCTGACCGGCACCTCCGAGGTCGCGCTCGCCGGCTTCCACATGGAAGAGATCCTCGAGGCCGAGACGCTACCGCTCCACTACGCCGGCTATTCGACCTGCTTTCGCCGCGAGGCGGGCGCTGCTGGTAAGGACACGCACGGGATGTTCCGCGTCCACCAGTTCGACAAGGTCGAGATGTTCGTCTACTGCAGGCCGGAGGAGTCGTGGGACGAGCACGAGCGGATGCTCGCGATCGAGGAGGAGCTCGTGCAGACGGTCGGCCTGCCCTACCGCGTGGTCGACGTGGCCGCAGGCGACCTCGGCGCGCCGGCAGCGAGGAAGTACGACATCGAGGCGTGGTTCCCGAGCCAGGAGCGCTACCGCGAGATCACCTCCTGCTCGAACACGACCGACTTTCAGGCGCGGCGGCTGCAGATCCGCTTCCGCCCAAACGGGGGGCCGCAGCCCGTCCACACACTGAACGGTACGGCGGCGACCGACCGCTGGCTGCTCGCCGTGCTCGAGAACTTCCAGCGCGAGGACGGATCGGTCGAGGTTCCCAAGGCGCTGCAGGAGCACGGAGCTCCCGCCGAGATCAGACCTAGGTAGGTTCGGCCGCCGCGTTGCCGACGTGGAGTCGGCGACGCTGATCGAGATCGCCCTCGGCCGAGTCGAGTGCGTGCTCGCGGGCGTTCAGGCTCTGCTCGAAGCGCTCGAGCTCATTTTCCCGGGCGTCGAGCGCGCGCTGCCGTCGCTCGACGGACGCCTCGAGGTCTACGGCCTGAGCCTCGCGTGACGCCGCACCCTGCTCGGCGACCGTCAGCCAAGCGCCGCGTTCGGTCAGCTCGGCAGAGAGCCGACTCAACGTCGCTTCGCGCTCGTCGAGCTCGGCAAGCCGCTGCTGTGCCTGCTCGACCCGTCGCTGCTCCTCGCGGAGATTGCGGAGAGCGTTGGCGGCCTTGGCCTCGGCGATGGCAAGCCTGCCCGCTCGAGCTTCCAGCTTCTCCGCGAGCCGCTGGATCCTCGGCTCCCGCTCGTCGACCTCTGCGGCCCGCCGCCGGGCATCCTGCTCGCGGGGCTCGAGCTCCGCAAGCCTGCGCTCGGCCTCGGCAACCAATCCCTCTGCGCGTGCCCGATCGGCCTCGAGGCGGGTGCGGAGCTTCGCGAGCTCGGCTTCACGCGGCGCCAGGGCGGCCACGGCGGCCTCGCGGCCCTCGAGCTCCGAAAGCCCGCGTGCCACGCCTTGCTCGCGCTCGGCCACGCGTTGTTCCCGCTCGGCGAGGCGCAACTCCGTTGCGGCGACCCATTCACTCCGTTCGTCGACCTCGACCACCCGGGCGCTCACTTCGGCCTGCAGGCTCTCGAGCTCGACGAGTTGCCGGCGTCCGGCCTCGACCCGGGCCTCGGCGTCCTGGACCAGACCCTCACGCCGCCGAAGACCCTCCACCGCCGCAGCGAGAGCGTGCTCGCGCTCGGCGAGGTCGGTTTCCTGGGCAGCCAGCTCTGTCGAGCGATCGCCGAGCTCCTCCCAGAGTGCAGCAACGCGGGCGCTGCGTTCTTCCAGTTCGGCGGCGCGCTGTTGGGTCGCCTCCTCCCCACGGCGCTCACGCTCAGCGAGCGCCTGCCAGGCAGCCTCCAGCTCCCGTTGCTCGTCGGGCATTGCCTTCAATTCTCCGTTGGGGCCCGTCTACCCTTCTAGGGAGTGGCCCCGAACGGGGCCTGTCCCAACGACCGCTTCTGGGACGGTCCCTTGCGGGGACAGCAGTCCTCCTCTATCCGATCGGCGGCGAGCAAAGCCCGCCTCCGCGACAATGTGGCTCGGCGGGGTGCCGGAGCGGTCGAACGGGGCGGTCTTGAAAACCGCTGGCGGCCGAAAGGTCGCCCGTGGGTTCAAATCCCACCCCCGCCGCTCTACAAGCGGGATTCCGCGTAGCGGAGCGGTTTACCGCTCCTGACGGAGCCCGGACCGGTGCTTCCGCTCAAGCGCTCGAAACCGCTCCAGACCTCTGGAACGTGTCGCCGACTGGCGCATCACTGGCGCAAATCAGGGGCGACCGTGAGTCGGCGCAAGTCGTCGAACTCGGCGCGGTCGATCTGCGTGCTCTTGAAGGACATCGACCAGCGTGCACTGCTCTGCCCCAGCAGGGACAACGCAGGAAAGTACCTGCACTGAAGCCGGGATCGGGGCGGCGAACAAGCGGCGCTCGCGGAATGAGAGAAGAAGCGATCCACTCAGTCCTAGCCCGGCCGCGGCGAGAGCCGCACCGGTCAGCATGAGCCCGGACGCAAGCGAGAAGTTGACCGCCACACCCTTCGAGACACCGAGCGCGAAGAGCACGCTAGCCGTCGTCCCCATGCCGGCGACGGCTCCGCCGATCGTGATCGGAAGAATCGACGTCGCGCCGCTCATGCAGAGGACGACTAGCGCGAGTGTCGGCGAGAATCGGACGCCGAGGGCACTCAGCAGTAGGGTGCTCCCGAGGGCGCGCGACGTCCAGCAGCCCAGGAGCAACAGACCAGCGACGAGCGTCGGCCGCGAGAACCGAGTGCTGTCAGCGACACGCCGGTAGACGGTGTGGAGGCGGTCCGAGCGTCCGACGAGCGGGAGCCGTGGCAACCGCTGTCCCAGCGTGAGGATCGCGAGGCAGCCGATGCAGAACAGGACGACGACGATCAGCGGCGCGCGGAGGACCGGGCCGGACATCACAAGGGCGGAGACGGCCAGCGGGAGCATTGCCACTGCGTCGATCATGCCGAGGGCGACGATAGAGAAGGCAATCGTCTTGAGCCCCAGCGTCACCCCGCCTAACCTGCGCAGAATGGAGATCTTCACGACGTAGTCGAGCCTGAACGGCAGGACCACCCCGCTCGCAGCGGCCGCCCCGCAAGCCGCGAGACATCGTGCGTCGTCGGGACGTTCGCGGCTGGGGAACAGCAGCCGCCATCCGAATGCGCGGAAGCCGAAGCCGGCCAGATAGGAGCATCCGGCGAGGCAGACCAGGGGGACGTGTGCTCCCTCCAAAGGCCAGCTTGCATCGCTCAGGTGTCGGGCGACGAGGACACACGCGCCCAGGGACTCCGAGTCCTATCGCGTGCTGGCTATCCAGCCCGGTCAGGGACCCTTCGATTCCTTCTTCGAAGCCGAATAGCCAGGCAACTCGGGCCGGGCGAGTTCGGGGTGAACGGCTTGCGCCTCCCATAACCAACCTTCCGACGCTCGAGAAGCCGGCCGTCCGAGGCGCACCGGCCCGAAGTATCCCGCAACTAGCGGGAATATGCGGAGCGATTCCGGCCTCTGCCCGCACGCGCTCTCGATCCCCTGTAGGTTGGCAGCAGCAGCGAGAAGAACGGTTTCCGACGTGCGCAGCTCGATTGAAGCGCCAGCGCCGTGCCTCTCTCTTTTCTTTGTGGCGGAAGCGCTCTTCTGAGACTTTCGCGATCTACCGCTCGAGGCGCCCTTTGTCGCGACTGTTTGTCTGGCGACGGCCGCCTTCGGGACGGTCTGACACCGGGAGGGCTGACAGAGGTCCTCCACCCTGAACCGCGAGAGTGAGGAGCAAGAGATGTATGCCACCATCAGAAGGTTCGAAGGTATCGACGAGAGTCGTACAGCCGAGATCACGCGCACGGCCAACGAGAAACTGATCCCCCGGCTGAGCGAGTTGCAGGGCTTCAATGGATACTTCCTGTTTGAGCCCGCCAACGGCGTGCTGACCTCGATCAGCCTGTTCGAGACGTCGGGCGACCTCGACGAGTCGAACCGCGTTTCGGCCAAGATCGTGCAGGAGGAGAACCTGCAGCAGGCGATGCCGA